>Ga0224505_10000321_pt1 | contig 33838 bp, 32 predicted proteins | sample SF_Jan12_sed_USG_FD_169102 | JGI IMG/M metagenome (GOLD analysis project Ga0224505, IMG submission 169102) | Sediment microbial communities from San Francisco Bay, California, United States - SF_Jan12_sed_USGS_4_1 | ecosystem: Environmental > Aquatic > Marine > Sediment | place: USA: California... | reverse complement strand
CGGCCTTGCTGCCTCCACCACGAACAAACTCCACGACCCGTTGGCGCAAATCTGGTGAGCATCTCATACCCCCATGATCGCCAAAGTCCACCACCAATGTCCATCAGTAATTAAGGGCTTGGCTATAACAATGTGGGGGAGCTGATAGTGGAATTAAACCGACTGCTGCCGTGGGTGGCGAGTTGTCCGTTGAAAGTTCAATGAACAACCCGCCGGCAAAACAGCTCAGGTGCTATTCGCTGGTATCCTTACAGAACGACCGCTCGTACGCAATGATCGTCCAGGCTTCTTCCTCGGTGAGGATGCCTCCCTTCACAAGGCCCGGCATACCGGTTCCCGGGCTCCCGTTCTTGACGACCCAGAATAGTTCCCCGTCCTTCCGCTTCTTGTGGAACTTGCAGTTCGTGAAGTTTCGTGGTCCTGGTGCCAGCAGCATACCACCCGGACCCGTGCCATCTCCGTTCACGCCATGGCAGTTCGCGCAGGTACCCTTCCCTTCGTAAAGCTCCTTGCCTTTGGCGAGCACCTCAGGGGTAGCCTTGACCGTACTTTCCATTTTTCGCGCTTCACCACGCTCAGCGTCTGGGACACGTGGTTTCAATGGATCGGCTTCGGGCGCGGTCCATCCCACGGTGCTCCACGAGGCAACGGCCACGAGGCTACAGGCTATCATCAACAAACGCGTCCCTCTCATGATTCCTCCTTGGTGATTACCTCTGATGTCGCGGCTGGATGGCTTCCTGAGCCGCGTGGCCAGAGGCCTAAATTCCGCACACATCGTACCACGATATTGTCCTAAGTGGCAGTGCCCATATCCCGTCGAAAGGTGTTTGAATCGTCCTAGAGTTGGAGGCTGGTTTAGGATGTCAACATGAAGTATCGTGGGCCCTGACCTGAAAGGTCCGGGCCCACGAAAGACTAACTGTGGACCACACTGTAGCGATTGCCACTGCGAGCCCAGGATGCGTCATCTAGGGAACTTCAACAATGTCGCCTTTCATCGGTGCGAGGATGCCGATCAGCTCATCTTTTTCCTTCTTCGGCACGTTGAAGGTATCCAGCGCGCTGACCAGGTCTTCCACGAGGGCGTTGAAGGCCGCAGTAGTGACCTTCATGCCCTTGTGTGTGGTCTTCATGTCGCGGCCTGAGTACGTGCAGGGCCCACCGGTTGCCATACAGACTTGCTCAACTAAGAGTTTGTTGAGCTTCTTGAGGTCGGCATTCGCGAAATAGCCATTAATGCGCTTGTCCGCTCCCACGTTGCCGATGAACTTGGTGACAACGGCTTGGATTGCGCCTTGTCCACCCAGGCGTTCATAGAGCGACCGGTCTGCGGCAAAGGACGTCGAGGTGCTCAGCGTCCAGGCGGCTGCCACGGCGACCGCCGCACAAACAATCTTCTTACTCAGTGTCATATCGTCAACTCCTTTGTGTGAGAATGAACTGATCGATAAAACCTCTGTACCCCGTTCATTCCTTACGGGTTCCAGGGGGTGTTTGGCATCAACTGACCCTTATAGTCCTTGGGGTTCTCGTTTGCAATCACCACGGCAATCGCCCCCCGGAGGGCGCTCGTGAGAGAGTGGGTCACGACCGGGTAGGCCCCCGGTGACTCAGCGATCATATCAAACGTGGCTGCGCTGCCAGGGCCGACCACATAAGTCTGGACACCCGTGAACTTGTTCGCCGGGTTCCCGCTTTCATAGACGTTGTCCCAGATTTCCGCGATTGGATGGAGTGCAGAGAACTCGTTCGGGCCGGCATTCACGAAATAGATCCGTACCCGCTCACCCACCTTGACTTCCAGCGGTTCTCCCCCCGGCATAAAGGGATGGTGCTTGAAGATTCCGCCGTTGAAGATGGTGTAATCAAACTTTCGATCGAACATCGCCTGCACATTGTCAGGGTTCTGCCATAGTTCGGATTGCACGAGGACGAATTCGCGATCCGCCTTTGGCCACACCTTCGGATCCTTCGGATCCACGATGATGGCACCGAACATACCACGCGCGACGTGCTGGATCATTGGGCTCGCACCGCAGTGGTAGAAGAACACGCCGGGCTTCTTTGCCACGAAGGAGAACTTGTGCGTCTCTCCTGGTCCCACAGTACGGTGGTAGTTCTTCAAGAAGTCGAGCTCGGCCGCATGAAAGTCCATCGAATGTGGGAAAGCATTGTCTTTATGACCGATCAGGGTGAAGTTCACGGTATCGCCCTGGGTGACTCGGACGACCGGACCTGGCATCTGACCGTTAAAGGTCCAGGCCTTATACTTCGTCCCGTTCCCGTCGATGACGATTTCGGATTCGGTCGCCGTGAATGTGACATCGTGGACCTTTGCCCCTGCGGACCCAGGCATGGTGATACATCCGCTGGCTCCCAATAGGACGCCAAGTCCTAGAGTTAATGTGAGTAAACGAAACCTCTGCATAATCGCCTCCCTTTGAATTTGTATGGAAAAAAGACGTTGCACTGGAAAAGTACGGCGAATGGACCCCCCCTCCCGTACTCACCCAAGCAGACGCCGGGTCAACTATCTACCAAATTTTTGTGAAAAAATACATGGTTCTTGCCATCGGATGCAATTTTTTTTGACGTGTCGCGACAATATCAGATACGCGCAACCTCCTTCCCGTCATGTGAAGTTGACGATCACTCGCATCAAGCACGATGTGTACCATCAACTGTTACCCCAGAGCGGGCGGGTTTAATTTCTTTGCAAAATTGACGACCTATCACGCGTTTGGAGGATCCTAACCGAGAACGTATGTGTACCTGGATTGAAATAGTTGAGGATCGTTGGAGAATCTAAAAAGATACACCTCGTATCGAATTGGATCCACCTCGTGGGCTTGCGAGAAATCTTAGGTGGAGTTTATGAGGAGTTCATATTGTGTTGGGCGATTGCCACATTGCGATGCAGCCCATGCAGCTTTGCCCGCCGAATCGGGCTGTGCTGAAACCATGCGGAAAAAGTTGATTCGTCCAGCTCGGAGAGAGTGTTGAGATCGGGCGCGAGGGTCAAATCAGTCGGCTGAAAGGCTTCTTCATGAGTCGGCTCACTTCGGAGGTTGAACGGACAGACATCCAAGCAATCGTCGCATCCGAAGATCTTGTTTCCCATTCTCGATCGCAAATCTTGTGGGATAGCTGTGGCATCGCCGCGAAGTTCGATCGTCAGGTAGGAAATGCAACGTGTCGCGTCGACGACATAGGGTTCGGCGATGGCCTTCGTCGGACAGGCCTGAATACAGAGCGTACAGCTCCCGCACAGATCGGTCGCCGGCTCATCGGGTTCGAGATCCAACGTTGTCAGGATTTCCCCGAGCAATAGCCAGGAGCCATGCTCAGCCGAGACGAGATTCGAATGTTTGCCGATCCAACCGAGACCCGCCCGTTCGGCCCACGCCTTTTCCATGATCGGGCCCGTGTCGGAGTACGAACGGGTTTTAGCCTCGGGGTGGATCTTATGAATGAGTTGTTCCAGCTTTTTCAGTCTGGAGTCAAAAAGCTTATGGTAATCCTTTCCCCAGGCATACCGGGCGATACGCCCATAGCCCGGCTGTTCGTTGGCGCGATGTTCGGTCAGGTAATTGATTCCCACTGAAATAATCGACCGGCAGCCAGGAAGCACATGCCGAGGATCAGCACGTTTTTCAGGTGTCCGTTCCATCCAGGCCATACTCCCGTGGTAGCCACGCTGGATCCATTGGCTGAGACGATGAAACAGTCGCTGTGGAAACGTGGCTGCTTGGTCGTCGCCAATGCCGGTCTTCTGGTTGCTGTTGGCTGAAAAGGGATGAGTGTTGTCGATCGATGCGATGCCGACTGCATCGAATCCCAACGATCGAGATTCTTGTTTGATGGTGTGAGCTAGGGACATCGGTGAGACGGGGAATTATGGCTGGCCGGAACAGTCAAAGCGGACGCTGAACTGAGCCGAACAGCGGACCGATTGGCATCGACCACACGTGCCGACGATGTTCGTCTTCCAATCGGTCTTTTTTTCATCAAACCGGCATTGTAATCGGCCACCCTTGGAAATGGAGGTCCAGGGTTGCGTGGTGCCTGGGATTTGGGCGACCAGACATCCCTTCGGGAATGGAACGTGACAGGGTTCTGCCGTTTCATCTTTTTCCATCGAGAAGCTACAGGAGAGTTCCGTGGTTGCCCGTGCACCCTCCGGTCCCTGAGCGACAGCGCTCGACGCGATCGTCGTTAGGAAAATGACGAATGAGATAAAAGTGGTGAGTCTGTATAGCTGCAAAACCATCGCGGCGGAATCGTAACATAGTCGCTTGGCTTGCGACCATGGAGAAGGCCGCGTAGAATCCTCGGCCAGCTTCTATTCGACCCAAGGGAGGCCCTATGCTTGCGACGCGGATCGCGCAAAAAGAGGGAATGTTCTATTTTATCGCCTACAAGGCCAGCGACTTGTTGCAAAAAGTTCGGTTTACGAGCCGTTACTATTTCGAGGGTGAAGAAATCGAACAATCTAAAATCTCGGAACACGATGAAGTGGCGCAGTTTATTGCGGGTATCGAGCGTAGCGAAAAGGGTTTTCAGCGGGTCCTGAATCGACAGAAGATCAAGCAGATCGTGAATTTTTATGAGACTGTCGTCGTCCAGCCGATGATTCCTGGCACCGTACTTCTTTTCACCGATGAAACGCTTCGGTTTCAAAAGGCAGATGGGTCCGAGTCGATCGGCCATCTGAGCGAGCCGAAGGGGAAATATCTGGTGATTGACGGACAACATCGTCTCGCCGGCCTGCATTTTTTCCATGAGAAGCACCCGGATCAAAGTGCGCAAGTCGAGGTGCCCTGTTTGCTTTTCGACGGGCGAAGCGCAGATTTTGCTACAGAAATGTTCGTGATCATCAACTCGACCCATACCAGGATCAACCGATCGCATCTCGTGGATCTCTACGAAAAAGTGTCCTGGGAAAGTCCGGAAAAGAAATTCGCCGCGAAGGTCGTCAATCTCTTGTATGGTGAATCGGACTCACCGCTGCAGTACAAGATCAATCGACTGGGTGGGCGAAGCAAACAGGAAAAGTGGATTCTCCAGTCCGAGGTGTTCAACGAACTATTAAAACTTATCACGGTTCATAAACGTTGGCTGGAGTCTCATCTCGGAATGAAACCCGACCGGTGTTACGCGTTGGTCCGTGATTATCTGAAGGGTGTTAAGGACGTGATGGGCGAGGTGTGGGGACAGAATGAGCGGTACATGTTCACGCGTGATGTCACGCTCAAGGCGCTGATCCGCGTGCTCGACGACCTGATCGTGGATCGCAAACTTATCGCGGATTGGGAAGAGCAGCGCTCGCACAAACCGTTTGCCGAGATCGTCAAGCCCTGGGCGCCGTTGACCAAGGAGTTTCGAGCCGATGGGTTCTATGAACGGTTTCCGGCGAAAGGGCAACTCGAACGGGTGCGAAAGATTCATCAACGGCTGCTGGATGCCATTGTTGGTTAAACGAGGGAAAGCGCGTTTCGTTTCAGTCCGGCTGGTTGTGCCAACCGTGTTGCTGTCAGTACTGGCATGGGGAGCAGGGCAGCTTGTGGCGGCTGAGTCGGACCGGTTAGAAGTCGTGACAGAATCTGGAGGCGGTGTTCGCGCGACGGCGCAGGTGTTCCTCCCGGCACCGCCAGCTGTCGTGCAAGCAATGCTGGCCGATTATCCCCATTGGCCTGATCTCTTTGAAGTCCGCATGCGCGTGGCCGAGTTGACTGTCCGGGATGGGGTAGCCACGGTGGATCTTCGAATCGAGCACGCGCTGATGCCTGGAGAGCATCGGCTCGTTACTGAGTCGAGGACATTGGAAAGTGGTGGACTCGTGACCGACCTCATTGGTGGAGACTTCACACGGTATCATCGAGTGTGGAAGCTCGCTTCTGCCGGAGAAGGGAACCAGACTCGTGCCGATTTCGAATTGGTGGTCGAAATCAAATCCATGGTGCCGGATTGGGTGGTGGCGCTGGCCATGCGGCAGGAACTCGAAGCACATTTTCGCATCGTTAAGCAGAAGGCGTTGGGACCGTCCAAACAGTAATTGATATGACTGGAAGCTCAGGACAGAGGAACAGTGGAGGAGCGGCGCTATCGGGTCTGTATGTCATCCTCGACCCATCGGTCTGCCCAGCTCGTCCGCTCGCCGAAGTCTTAAAGGCGTCCGCCGAGGCGGGAGCCAAGTTGTTTCAATATCGCTCTAAGCAGGCTTCGATGAAGGCAGCCTATGAAGAAGCCTTGCCGCTCAGCAAGATCGCCCATGAATTAGACGCGCTGTTTATCGTCAATGACCGTTGTGATTTGGCACTGGCGGTGGAGGCGGATGGTGTGCATCTTGGGCAGGGAGACTTGCCGCTTCAGTACGCCCGAAAGGTCATGGGGCTAGACAAGCTGATCGGGATTTCAACGCATAATCCAGAACAGGTTCAGGTAGCAACGGCGGGCGGACCGGACTATCTCGGTTTTGGCCCGATTTTCACGCCAGGCTCAAAGGTGGATCACGATCCGGTGGTCGGTGTTGAAGGCCTAAAAGCTATTCGTCGGTTAACCGCACTGCCGATCTTCGCCATCGGTGGCATTGGGTTGGACCATGTTGAAGCAGTGATGCAGGGTGGGGCCAACGGACTGGCAGTCATCTCCGCCATTCTAAAAGCTCCCGATATTGGGCAGGTTGTCAGGGACTTCGTCGCGCGGATTTCTGCAACAGCATCGCCAGCTTCTTGACCGCGCTGGATCGGGTGAGGCGTGCGACCGTTGGCCGAAAGCGGCCCGGCATGCCGGACTCATACGGGAGTGGGCCGAGCACTGGGACCCCGGCCTGTTTGCGGAGGACCTCAACCGTTGACCGTTCCTGTGCACGCGCAAGGCCTGATCGCACGGGCTCGGTGCGATTCAGGACTAGGGCGATCATGGGAATCTTTTTTCGTCGAAGCGCTTCGATGGTCAGCAGCGCATGGTTGATCCCGCCAAGCCCGGAACGCCCGACGATGACGACAGCAAGCCGTAACTGCTTCACGAGGTCCATCACGTTGTCGCGTTTTGTGATGGGGACGTGCACGCCGCCGACACCTTCAACAACCATACACTCATACCGACTTGAGAGGAGACGATAGATCTTCTTGATGGTATCAGGGTTGATGGACTGATCGCTCAGTTGTGCCGCTGTGAGTGGCGCCACCGGCAGCTCAAACGAATAGGGACAGACCGCACCGAGAGGTTCCTCGCTCTCGACAATAGAGCGCAGCCTGGCCGCATCGGACCAAGCCTCTTTCCCCGCCGAGCAGCCTGTCTCGATTGGTTTCATAACGCCGACTGAGCGGCCACGCTTCTTGAGGTGCAGTGCGAGCGCAGCAGCGACGAGAGTCTTTCCAACGCCTGTGTCGGTTCCAGTGATGAAAATGCCGTGGTTCATGTGGGTACGCCTCACGTTACAGATGTCGGCTGTCGCAATTCCACACCTGTCCAGATACATCGTGAAGTTGAGCGAGATGGACGACCGTCTCAACGACTTCTTGAATATTGGGTGATCGGCGCAGAGCATGATCTGGCCACCCTGTTCCCTCGGGGAAAATGCCCTCGGTCAAATTGGTCTTTTGCCAACCTGGTAGCACGAGATTGATTCGAATATTCTGCGGCCCCCATTCCAGGGCAGCCGTCCTGACGAGCCCGATCAGTCCAGCCTTCGAGGTAGCATAGGCGCTCTGGCCTCTGGCGCCATGAAACCCCGTGTGAGATCCAATCACGATAATAGACCCACCTCCTCGATCGATTAGGTGAGGAGCGATGGCTCGCAAGCAATGAAAGGTTCCCGTCAGATTGGTGGCGATGACGTTATCCCAGATCTCTTCTGAATGGCGGACAAGCAAATCGCTCTGTCCTAGCCCCGCATTGCAGACAAAAGTGAGTGGGCCGGATGTGCAGCGAGTGAATACGTCGATCATGCGCCGAACTGATTCACCTTCCCGAACATCGGCTGCATAGAGATCACCGGCTCCGCCCGCGTTTAGCACCTGGCGCAAGGTTTCTTCCGCCGCAGGCTTATCGCGATAGTAATGCACGCCCACATACCACCCGGCCTTTCCGAATCCCTCAGAGATACCACGGCCGATCCCACCGGAAGCTCCGGTGACGAGTGCGGCTGGTCTCGATGTAATCGGGGGCGGCATGCGATGAATTATGCGAGGAGAGCGGTATGAAGGCAAGCGGTGGCGATGTTTCAGGCTTGTCGTGAGGTAATACAGCCCCCATTGTTTTGTCAGTCGGTGTTCGTACACATCGTTGCGGTTTGTATTCGGTCAGCCAAACAGCTTGTGGAGCAACTGCTCTCGAGTTAATTCGAAATGCTTGGCAATGTCTGCAAGGATTGCGGAAAGCGTTCCGATACGGAGAGGACTGTGTTGCGGAATCGTCAGATGATGCTCACCGTGTTCCTGGGTCGTCAGCCTTAGATGGCTCCCCGTTTGGCGAGTCACCACATACCCCAGCTTGTGAAGTACCTAGGCGAGATCGGCTCCCAACAGATCGCGGGGAAGCCTCATACAGCAATGACTTCCTCGCGCACATGGTGCAAGCGCACGACCTTCGGAGCTTTTCCCTCCTCAAAATGGCAACGGACCGCATCCCGAACCTTATCCGGCAACTCGGTCAGGGAGTCTGCTTCGGTATAGATCGACACGCCGAGCGCACGTGCGATGTACCCTCCCTCAGGCGCCTCTTCAACCACGAAGATCACTTCCTGCATCATCGTCCCCCAGTAATAGACTGCAACTGGTGTGGCTCATCGTAGTCTTGCCGATGGCCAATGTCCAGCCCTGGGCGGTTTTCCAAAATGCACAAGGTAGCTCATGCGGGAGCTCTGGTGAAGCCGCATGGAGCGTGAGTTGCTGGCCTTGGCGATCATGGACAAGTGGAGGAAAATCGGACGCCTGCTTCGGAATGGCTCTGCAACACCATGTTCAGTGGAGTAGTTATCGCCAGGAGCTGGTCTCGGTCGATCACCAGTTCCGTTGAAAGGATCCGGTCCAGGTCCTTACGGCAACCTGTCCGTTGATGAAGACGTCCGTTTCGTTGAATCGACAGAAGATCCTGCCTATACTGCCGTTATGAATCCTGATGCCGAACGATGGCGGGAGTTCGCGGCATATGATCTCGGGACAGCCGAGGCCATGCTGGCCACCGGTCGGTACCTGTACGTGCTGTCTTGCTGCCAATAGGCGGTAGAGAAACACCTAAAAGGGCTCATCGTTGAGCGCTGCGGCGCGCCGTACCCCGGCCAGCCTTGCACCGACCCATCCCAGATCAGCCATGTCTCGGAACTTCCATCCGAGCTGAGTGACAGGAGTGGGCTGCTGACTTGCGAGTAAGACAAAGCGTGTGCCGAATGCAGAGAGATCACATGATTCCTCATTTGTTAGTACTTTAGGGACATGAGTACTTACGCGAGGCGAGGAATCTTACATGACCACCTGTATCTAATTCTACTTATATGTATCGATTGAGATACAGCCTCTTCGGCTCAGAGGGATCCTGCACTCCGGACTCTGTGAGGAGACAGAGCTCAAGGAAGGAATGATGTACGGATAAGAAACATGATCGGAGCTCGACTCGTCGGCTTGCTGCTCTTGGGACTCCTATGATACCGTCAAAACCCGTTGTCTGGAGCACGAACATGCTGAACCGACCACTCGTCACGCAATTGGTAGCCATAATAGGTCTATCCTTTCTGTCCGGACTTCACCCATGGAGTGAGGTTGTGAGTGCTGCGGAGCCGGTCACGATCGCAAAGTCCGAGGAGTATTTCCCCGATACCCCTGAAAGCCGGTGGACCTATCGAGGCCAGATCAGCGAAGGGCCGCTCCAGATGGTCGAACTCAAATTCTTCACGAACGTGTCGACGGTGTCTGGGACTAAGACCATCAATGGAGCCAAGGTGACGGTGTTTCATGATACGAACCCCGGCAATCACGGGCCATCGGATAGTTTCTATCGACGAGACCAGGCCGGGATTGTGTACTATGGGTCGGAGCCTGGTACACCTCTAGAAGAACAGATTACCCCCTATCAGATCTTTCGGTTTCCCCTCACGATCCCTTCTTCATTCCAACAGTTTGATCGGGCCGGGCTTGATTTCGGCACCGACATGGACCGTGACGGAACGGATGAAAAAGTCGATGCGCAGGGCTGGAGCGCGGTGATCGGTCGCGAAAACATTTCGGTTCCGGCCGGAACGTTTCAGGACGCGATTAAAGTCGAGGCGCGGATGAAGATGCGGATCCATTTGTCCGGCAGCAGTCGGACCATCTCGGGCAGCGACGTCATGACGGCATGGTTTGCGAAAGGCGTCGGTTTGGTGAAGTACTCAGAGCGGCAGGAACTAGCGGCCGTGAAAGAGGATCGAGGTGTGGTCACAGAAATCATGGAGGAACTTGAAGAGTATGAGATAAAGCCCCGTCAGGCCTCATTGAATGGATTCGAATCCCCGGCGAAGGGTGTTTTCGCTGGTCACTCTGGTGATCATGAACTGCGCCAGGTAGTCTTCCCCGCCCGCCTTCGCGCCTACCCCTGAAAACCGGTGTCCTCCGAACGGCTGACGAGCGACCAAGGCACCAGTGGTCGGTCGATTCAGGTACAGATTTCCCACATCGAAGCGCTCACGCGCGATCGCGAGATTGACCGGACTCCTCGTATAGACTCCACCGGTCAGCGCATAGTCGGTTCCGTTTGCTATGTCTAGGGCCTCAGTGAAGCTCTCCGCTTTTAGAACCGCTAACACCGGTCCGAATATTTCTTCTTGGGCCAATCGGTGATGTGGTTGGATATCGACAAAGACGGTCGGTCCGACAAAATATCCCTCATTAGTGACGGGACATTGCACGAGGAGCTGCCCTTCCTCACGTCCGATGGAAATGTACCGTTGAATGCCGGCTTGAGCCCGTGCATCGATCACTGGTCCCACTTTGGTGCCCGGTTCCACTGGATCGCCAATCTGTAAGCTCGATAAGGCCTCTCGTAACCGTGCGATGAACGTGTCGTAGACCGCACGGTGAACGAGCACGCGCGAACAGGCTGAGCACTTCTGTCCTGCATAGCCTGAGAACGACGTGACAACTCCCATGATCGCTTCGTCGAGATCTGCCGTATCGTCGACGATGATGGCGTTCTTTCCACCCATTTCGGCGATCACCCGTTTGACCATCCGCTGGCCTGGGTTCACCCGAGAGGCTTCGTGCAGAATATGAAGCCCCACGGCCTTTGATCCAGTGAACGCGATGGTTGCCACCTGAGGATGGACGACGAGGGCTTGCCCAATCTCTGGTCCTCCAGGTAGGCAGGTCAGGCACCCGGCCGGTATCCCCGCGTCGAGCAAAATGTCGGTGAGTAGCGTTCCAAGGTGAGATGAGCGTTCGGAAGGCTTGAAGAGGACAGGATTGCCGCTCACGAGGGCCGCCGAGACCATCCCAGCCGGGATGGCGAGAGGAAAGTTCCATGGCGCGATCACCACGGTGAGGCCCCGAGGTCCATAGGTACGTTGGTTCAGCTCGCCGGGACGGTCTCCTAACCGTCGTGGCTGAGCCAGACGGTCCATCTCATCTGCGTAGTAAAGGAGGAAGTCGATGGCTTCAGCAACATCCGCGTCAGCTTCCCGCCAGGGCTTGCCGACTTCAAAGATCTCCCAGGCTGCGAGTTCAAAGCGACGACGGCTCATCACCCCCGCTGCCTTGCGCAGAATATCGGCTCGCCGTTCTGGAGCGGTGCATCGCCAGCTGTCCCATTCTTTCAATGCCAGGTCGACGATTGGGCTCAGATCGGACACCGCTGTGCCCTGCACGTGGGCCACGACCTCGTTCGGCCGACAGGGATTTTGAGACTTGATCCATGGCCCAGTCAGTTTGGAGTCGGAAACTCCACCTTGCCATCGTCGCCCGAGCTGGGCTTGAACTGATGTCATCCCCTCGCGCATGGCATGACGCACATCAGCCTTTGAAAAGTCACTGTGTGGTTCATTGGCAAAGCTGCGAGCAAGGTTGGTCGTTTGGATCGATGAATGTAGCGTCGAGGCATCGGGTGGAGCGAGCAATCTGCTCAACGGTTGAGACTCCACATACTCTTTCTGTAGAAATGATTCGTTGGATGTATTCTCCAACAATCGTCGCACAAGATAGGCCATACCCGGGAGCAATCGGCCTACGGGAGCGTAGAGCCGCACGCGACGGCCCATCTTTACCATAGCCTGTTGGAACGGCTCGGCCATGCCGAAGATCATTTGGTACTCGCGTGCATCCGGCGGCATGCCGAACGATTCGGCGTGTGCCTCGATGGCGGCTAATGTGCGAAGATTGTGTGTGCCGAACGCGGGGCGGATCAGGTCGGAGTGCTCAAATAGAACCGGAATCAGTCGTTCATACTGAAGGTCGGTTTCCACTTTATGCTCAAATAGAGGAACCGGCCAGCCAGCTTGCCGATACCGTACGGTGTCGGAATCCCAGTAGGCGCCCTTCACCAGTCGAATGGTAATCGGCGCGGTGCGTGTCCGGACCCAGCCGATCAAATCCTGAATATCCCGTTCTGTTTCTCGGTGGTACGCTTGCATCGCGAGTCCGGCGTAGGGATAAGCTCGATAGGCCGGCTCCGCGAAGAGTTGCTTGAAGATATGTAGGATCAAATCTTTTGTTTCTGCCTGCTCCATGTCGAATATCAACCCTGCTGGGAGCGACTGAGCCAGATCCACCAGGGGACGGAGACGGGCGGCGATCGACTCATAACTCCCCTCGGGATCGATCGGGTCCAGCCGCGATGACAGAGCCGAGATTTTGAGAGACAGCTGCACAGAGGGGATCGATCCCAAATGGTCTCGTTCGAGCAGGGGAGCAGAAGCCCACGTCTGAGTCGCCTGACTGAGTTTTCGTAACGCGTTCAAACACCGATCTCGATAGTGATCAGCTTCCTGTTCGCTGATCGTGGCCTCCCCGAGCAGATCGACAGACCATGCACGCCCATCGTTCCACAACTGGGACAAAACGGGAACTGAGTCCTCGACCGAGGCACCGGCGATGAAGGCCTTGGCCATCTGTTCGATCTGTTTTCTGATGGATTTTCCGGTCAGGCGAGCGCCGATTCCGGTTGCCGTCAATGCCCTGAGACCCCATTGCAGTCCGAACAATTCACTGCTCTCTCGGCCAAAGTACTCCTCGGCGAGTGAGACCACTCGCTCATCGCTCTCGATCACAGGTAGGACATCGATGAAGTGGAACAACCGAGTCTTAAATGACGGATCCTTCATCGCCAGATTGATGGCGGAATGAGACCACCAGCGAGTATCGAATATGGAGGGCGATAGACCGGCGGACAACTGGGCCAGCTGTTGTCCGATTCGGAGTATTGCTGGTTCGAGTCCTGACGGATTGGTCGCCATACCTCCTCCGGACGGTCGCCTCGGCTTCTGTTGTAAGTATACTCCCAACCACCGTCGCACGAAGTACTAGGGAGTCAATCATGCGCACAAACCGGTTGAAAACGCCTGCCGGTTTCGCTACAGTGCGGAGCCCGCAACATGTTCACCGGAGCCGGTTTGCCATGGTGGACCTCAGCTTGGGTATTAGCCAGAGGACACATGGCCGAGACGGTACGGATCCCCCCGCCCCTGACATCAGGATTTTCCTATGTGACATGCGCGCTCTTCTGCGCAGTCGCTGCTGCGACTGTCGTTGGTGTGCCCTTCTATGGGTACTATATCGGCTATACGCTGTTTGACTGGATACACTTTTTCGTCATGTATATCGTGACGGGGATGGGGATCACGGTCGGCTATCACCGGCTGGTGGCGCATCAAAGTTTCGACTGCCCAGATTGGGTCAAGCGTCTAGCGTTGATCGCCGGCGGATGGGCCTTACAGAACTCGGCGCTGGTCTGGGGGGCGGACCACATCCGCCATCATGCGCGTACGGACACAGACGAAGACCCCTACAATGCGACCAGAGGGTTCTGGCACAGCCACTGCGGGTGGCTCTTCTACAATACGCCTCATCGGGTCGGCAAATACGAAGTCCGGCTGCGGCGCGATCCTGTGATTCTGTGGCAACACCAGTACTACTGGCTGATCGTCGGCTCCGGCCTGGTCATTCCCTTCTGCATCGGATTGTGGTGGCACGGCACCTTCTTGGGCGGCATCAGCGGCCTCCTCATGGGCGGTCTGTTACGGATGTTCATGGTGCTCAACTCGACCTTCACTATCAACTCCCTCTGTCATCTTGTCGGCAGCCAACCTCACGGGAGAGAGGACAGCAGCAGAGACAGCTGGCTGATCTCATTCATCAGCTTCGGCGAGGGCTATCACAACTATCACCATACCTATGCCAGGGACTATCGGAACGGTCCGCAGTGGTACAACTTTGATCCATCCAAGTGGATCATCTACATGCTGTCGCTGACGGGTCTGGCCACCAATCTGCGCCGCCTCGACCCCTCGGTCTTTTGACCCTCAGGATATGTTCCCCGGTTGAACCATGCGGTTCCATGGCCCGAGCGACCCATATCATTTCGCTCGTGGCATCGCTATGATTGAAACAATTGGTTATCATCGCGGCTTGATCGCCTTGTCTAAACACATGAGGCCGGTCGAGCATCATCGAAGGGGAGAATCACTATGGCTGACGACCATGGCCATGGGGCTCAACAGCCTCAGGCATCAGATAACTTAATTCCTGGAGTGAAACATGTCATCGCAATCAGTAGCGGGAAGGGCGGTGTTGGAAAGTCAACCGTTGCGGCCAACTTGGCTTGTGCCTTGGCATTGACCGGGGCGAAGGTCGGCTTGCTGGATGCTGACTTGTACGGTCCTAATATTCCCATGATGATGGGAAGCACAACCGGTCCGGAACAGAAAGACGGCAAAATTCTTCCTGTGGAAAATTATGGGGTGAAGCTCATTTCCATGGCCTTTCTGGTTCCGGAAGAAGCTCCACTTGTCTGGCGCGGCCCGATGGTCCACCAGTATCTGCAGGCCTTCTTCCGCGACGTCTTGTGGGGAGACTTGGATTATCTGCTGATTGACCTGCCTCCTGGGACCGGCGACGTGCAACTGTCCTTGTCGCAGATGGTTCCGTTGGCCGGGGCGATCACCGTGACCACGCCGCAAGAAGTTGCGCTCCACGATGTACGCAAAGGTATGGCGATGTTCCAGAAGGTGAACGTCCCTCTTTTGGGTATCGTCGAGAACATGAGTTTCTTTGTCTGTGGGCACTGTGGGGAGCGGACGGAGATTTTTTCACATGGAGGTGGGGAGAGGGCGGCCGCGAAGGTTGGCGTTCCATTCCTCGGACGTATTCCGATCGATCCGGCCATTCGGGACGGTGGTGATACCGGGCATCCTATCGTCATGGCCAATCCTGAATCTCCACAAGCCGTCGCGTTTCGAGACATTGCACAGAGGATCTCAGAGGCATTGGGACAGGCTGGGAAGGAAGGTCCGTCCATCGACAGTATGCTCAAGAAGATCAAGCAGCCGTTCAATAAGGATTGACAGACTTCATTGGGAGGATGAGTATGGCGGAGTTTGTTCGAGTTGCAGCCCTTGCCGATGTAAAGCCGGGGCATGGTATTGTCGCTGAGGCGCATGGCAAGGCCCTTGCTGTCTTCAATGTGGACGGAACGATCCATGCGATCAACAATACCTGCTGTCATCGAGAGGGTCCGTTAGGAGAGGGAGAATTAGACGGTGAGATCGTCACATGTCCTTGGCATGGTTGGCGGTTCAACGTCACCACCGGGGCGTGCCAGAATAATCCTTCCGCCAAAGTTGAGGCCTATCAGGTCAAGGTTGAAGGCGATGACGTGAAGGTCTTGTTGTAGTTGGTGGATGAGTTGGTGAAGGGAGCAGGGTAGTGGCTATTTCCTCAAAAGATCAGACGGATGTTGCGGCGGCGCTTGTGCGCCTCTACGTGTTCTTGGCACAGTACCTCGATCGATGTTCCGATGATGCGGCTCGGAAGAGCTACCCAGATTCCGAACTGCAGAAACATCTGGATGAGACACGGCAACAGCTCATGGAGCTTCTCTCGGTCAATCCGGTCGTGAAGAGGAAGCTGGCCGACGAGTGTGACAGGATTCTGACTCTCGGGGCAGATTGTTTGAAATCGGGTGTGATCGACGCAACAACACGCGAGCGGATTCAAGCTGAGCGTACCGTACTCCAACACAAGACCATCGCGCTCAGCGATCTGGTTGCCGTCTTTAGAGCGCTCGCATGAGCTGTGGAGGTAGATGGGGCTTGACAAACATCAGCTCGCCGGGTTGGATGAGCGGGAGCGAGGGTTCAGCAGGCCTGTCGAGTTCGAACAGGATGGACAGAGCTACCGGGCCATCCTCCGGTATGAAACTTTTCGCATCGCCACCGAGGCGCATCTTACTCAGAACGAAGCCCTGGCGATCTTGATACAAACCCTACACTCACAAGGGTATCGGCAACTCAAAACCCAGATGAGTTTTCGTAACGGTGTGTATCTTGGTTCTCAGGAATTTTGGATAGAATATCCCGATCCGCCAGAATCCCAGCCTGAGCGAAGTAGCTTCTTGGGAAGAGTGTTGAGCTGGTTCCGATGACCGTTTGAGGGCAGACGGCCGATATGAGCTTCATTCCGTTGGGCGACCTTCGACCTTCATCGGCCTCTGAAGATCAGCCGTTCGCTTCCAGTCGACCTCGGCTCCCATCTTGGTTTAAGGTCAGCGCGAAGACCGGTCTTGACTATCTCGAGATCAAGCAAACGCTAGAACGGCTTGATCTTCACACTATCTGCGAAGAGGCTCGGTGTCCCAATCGATGGGAATGTTGGAATGCCCGTACTGCGACGTTTTTGATCCTCGGCGATATTTGCACCAGGCGGTGCCACTATTGTTCAGTAGAAACAGGAAGGCCGTTCCCGATTGATGAGGCTGAACCAGGGCGTGTTGCGGAAGCGGTGCGAGCCCTCAGCTTGCGCCATGTCGTCATTACATCGGTGAATCGTGACGAATTGCCGGATGGTGGGGCCTCGGTCTTTGCCGAGACGATTCGGCAGACAAGGCGGCTGAATCCAACTTGCACGATCGAAGTGTTGATTCCGGATTTCGAAGGTAACGCGGCAGCGCTTGCGATAGTCTGCGCGGAGAAACCCGACATTTTAAATCACAACATTGAGACTGTTCAGCGACTCTTTCCTTCAATTCGCCCTCAAGGGAAGTATCAACGGTCGATCGACTTACTTGCGAGAGCAAAGCAGCATCGGCTAAGGACAAAGTCCGGCTTGATCCTGGGGATGGGGGAGACGCTCGATGAAGCTCGAGTAGTCATGCGGGATCTTCGAACAGTTCATTGCGACATCATCACCATTGGCCAGTACCTTCAACCGACCAAGGATCATCTTCCTGTTGCCCGATACTACGATCCATCGGAATTTGCGCTGTTAAAAAAAGAAGGGTTCGCCATGGGATTTACCCATATCGAATCGGGCCCGCTCGTCAGAAGTTCTTACCATGCCGAACAGCAGATCGACCAAGACGTATAAAGATATGGTCATGGTTCGATGCGCAAGGCAAATCGAAAGGACAAGATGATGCGGATAACCCTATCATCTTGGGTGAGCTGCAGATGGCTTTTGTGTAAATCCCTTTCTCGTGTGTGCGCTGTAAGTGCGGCATAAGCTCGAACCTTTGAATCAGAACATTGACCACAGCCACTGGTTGGTCACCTCGTGGTGGAATTGGACCTCTGCCGGCTTGATCAAGGTGCCGAGCTGCTTCGGACAACGGTCCGCTGCCATCTGCTTCAACTCGGCAAACTTGTCGCGTACCTCCTCACCGTACAGCATCGACGTCAACCCGCTCGATTTAAACAGTCGGATTGCATCGATAATGTTGCCTGGCAAAAGGCGGATGCCGCTGCGCTTGGTCTCTGCATCCTCCTGTGACGTTGGGCCATCGAGTCCGGTGCGGATCAGGGTATAGAAGACCATGTATGGATTCGCGTCCGGGGCGACCGACCGGACTTCGATGCGCGCCGAACGCTCGTTGCCGAGTGGAATGCGAACCATGGCGCCGCGGTTGATCGCAGATGCCGTGATCTGATTCGGCGCTTCATAGTGGGGGTCGAGGCGGCGGTAGGCGTTGACGCTGGGGTTCAGGACAAGTGCGATGTCGTTCGCGGATGTCAAGATGCGGTCGATGACGTCCCAACCAGTTTTTGATAGCCCGTCCTTGCCCGTGGGATCGTGGAACAGATTCTTACCGGCACGGGCGATACTGAGGTTCGTATGCATGCCGCTGCCGTTGACGCCCGTGACTGGCTTCGGCAGAAAGCTTGCCGTAAGGTCGGTCTGAGCGGCGACTTGCCGACACAGGAGCTTGTAGAGCTGCACCTGATCCGCAGCGGCGAGTGCGTCCGAGTATGAGAAGTTCATCTCGAATTGGGATGGTGCGACCTCCGGGTGATCCTTCTCGTTCTCGAAACCCATCGCGCGCTGTACCTCGGCGGCGCGATCGATGAATGTGCGGAGGGCATCGCCCGGCAGTGAATGGTAATAGCCGCCGGTCGACACAAACTCGAACTTGCCGGACTCGGTGTAGCGCCGCTCGGCATCTTTGCCCTTGAAGAGGAAACCCTCGATCTCGGTCGCAACGTGAAAGACGGTACCGTCTTTCTTATAGGCCTGCTCGCACCACTGTTTGAGCTTCAGGCGCATGTCGGCTCCGTATGGGTGACCACCTCGCTCGAGCACGTCCCCGAAGACCACGACCTTGCCCGGACCAAAAATGTCGGCGGGCACCATGTAGAAGGCTGTCCAGTCGATGGCCAAGCGCAAGTCGGACTCAGCTTGCTGTGAAAACCCGCGGATGGAGCTGCCATCAAAGGTGAGGTTGTCGTCGTTCCTGAGTAGGAACTTCTTGTCATAGTCCAACATATGCAGGCGGCCTTCCAGGTCAGTAAAGCATACCGTGACGGCCTTGATGCGCTTTTCGTCAGAGAGGTACGCCTGTCGGCGCTCCCTGATCTGGTCAGCAGAGGCCCGGCCCAGTCGTTCCTCTTTATAAGAGAGGTTCATCTCCTCAAGCTTGTCGTACGGGATCTCAAGAAAGTCTCGAAGTAACGCGTTATTCATAGATCTGTCACCGTTAGATTTATTGAACCGAATTCAATGTTTCTCCAAGTGGTGGTCGTCAACATTCAACTAACGTAATAGCTTCATCTTTCCGAGTCAACCTCAGGTCCAGGTGATCCTTGGGATGGGTGGAACTCTCGGTAAAGCGAGAGAGTTGATACGCGATCTTCAAGCAGGTCGCTCTGACATCATGGTGATTGGTCAATATTTCATTTCCTCGCTTCAGGGTGAGCCGGCACTCTTTTCCCAGCCGGACAATACACATCGTTGTGCAATGAGCGGGGTGAAACTATGAATGTCCTGGGAGATCTTTGTCATAAACTCTTCCGCGAGGCTCTGATCTTCAAAACATTCGTACACGTCGTCGAGAAAGCCGCCACGAAGCAGCGGGTGATGAAGGAATTCAGGACCGGGACCCGTTGCGACTTCGAGCGGGTACTCAATGGCTTCGACACGTTCAAGACCGAGCTTCTCCAGCCATGTTTGCCCTTCCTGTGCCGATGGCCGTTCGTTCAGATAGGTCTGGAATCGCTCTCGCTCACCGGTCAGGCCAAGCTCACTCATCGATTGATCTACCCGCTGCCACAGTGAATCGAACGTTCCGTAAGAGGGAAAGGTCAGGACAAGTTGGCCTCCTGAATTGAGCTGTTGGAGCAGTCCACGGACGGCTTCGAACCGATTGGGACGAAAGAACATCACCGACAGGTTCCCAGTGATTCGATCAAACGTCGGTAGGTTGGGCGGAAGAGCGCGCATGTCCATACATTCGAACCGGAGCCATGGCAGGTGTGAGCCTTGAATGGCCCTTGCACGCGCGACCTGACCGGCACTGAGATCGATGGCCAGTATTTCACCACCAGGCCCAACCTGCTCAGCGAGGTAGAAGGCCGGAATGCCGTGGCCGCATGCGATGTCGAGAATTTGCAGATCAGTACGAAGATGTAAATGCTGAAGTAACGACTCGGCAAATGGTGTGGACCAATAGTCGTGTTTGGGAAGAGGCCAGCGAAGTTTGTGTGGATCCATGGAACAAGGGAAGTCAGGTTGGTGGGGTTAATGCTTCTGAAATGATCGCCTGAGCTTCGTCTTGGATCTTCTTGAGGTGCTCCTTCCCCTTGAAACTCTCCGCGTACAGTTTGTACACATCTTCGGTGCCGGATGGTCTCGCAGCGAACCAGCCATTTTCGGTCACCACCTTCAACCCACCGATGGCTGCGCCGTTGCCAGGAGCGGTCGTCAGCATGGCCGTGATCTTGTCACCGGCCAATTCCTTGGCTTTGACTTGATCTGGTGAGAGCCTGGAAAGAATGGTCTTCTGCTCAGGTGTGGCGGGGGCATCAATTCGTTCATAGATGGGTTCGCCCAACTCTTGTGTGAGGTCGCGGTACAACTCGGATGGGTCGCGACCAGTTTTGGCCATCATCTCGGCTGCCAGCAGGTTCATGATGATGCCGTCTTTGTCGGTGGACCACACGGTTCCATCGTGGCGGAGGAACGAAGCGCCGGCGCTTTCTTCGCCGCCGAAGCCGAGTGATCCCTCGAGCAAGCCGTTGACAAACCACTTGAAGCCCACCGGCACCTCGACCAGCCTCCGGTTGAGTTTGGCTGCGACTCGGTCGATGAGGCTGCTGCTGACTAACGTCTTGCCGATGCCGGCCTCGGATTGCCATCCTGCACGATTGGCGAAGAGGTAGGCAATCGAGACGGCAAGGTAATGATTCGGATTCATCAGGCCGGAACGGGTGACGATCCCATGGCGGTCGTTGTCCGCATCGTTCCCAAACGCTACATCAAAGCGATCTTTCAGTGCGATGAGGTTTGCCATGGCATAGGGAGATGAGCAGTCCATACGGATCTTGCCGTCCCAGTCCAGTGGCATGAATCGAAATGTTGGGTCGACCGATGGATTGACGATCTCGATGCTCAGTCCATATCGCTCGGCAATCGGCCGCCAGTAGGCCACGCCGGACCCACCGAGAGGGTCAATGCCGAGCTTCAGCGTAGCTGATTTGATGACGTCCACCTCGATAATTGTCGCTAGATTGTTCACGTAGGCGTCGATGTAGGCATGTCGATGGGTTGTTGAAGCCTGCCGGGCTTGCTCAATCGGAAGCCGGTTACATCCGTGGAGTTTGTTCGTCAAAAGAGCATTAGCCCTCTCTTCGATCCACTTGGTGACCTGGGTGTCGGCGGGCCCTCCATGAGGTGGGTTGTACTTGATGCCGCCGTCTTCGGGCGGATTGTGCGAGGGGGTAATCACAATGCCATCGGCCAAGCCAGAGGTTCGGCCACGATTATAGGTGAGAATCGCATGGGAGATGGCTGGGGTCGGCGTGTATCCATCGTCCTGATCGATCATGACGTCGACGCCATTCGCTGCGAGGACTTCGAGCGCGGTCGCGAAGGCCGGTTCGGACAGTGCGTGCGTATCCTTTCCTAAATACAGTGGGCCGGTGGTGTGCTGGGTCGTTCGGTATTCGCAGACTGCTTGCGTAATGGCGACGATATGACTCTCATTGAAGCTGCGTTTCAGGGAGGAACCTCGATGGCCTGAGGTCCCGAATGCGACACGTTGTCCTCGATCCGAGGTGTCCGGTTTCTCACTCGAATAGAGAGCTAAGAGCCTCTCTATGTTAGCGAGGATTGACGAGGGGGCGGGCTGTCCTGCGTGTGAATGAAGACTCATAGGCACAGGTGTAGATCTATCGTTCGGTCTCTGTCAACTGTTAAAGAGCTGGATAAAACCGAATGGAGTCGATCTTTTGACTGTACGAAGATCATGATGATGCTGTAGCGTCAGGCAGGTCGTATGAAGGCCCCGACGTTCATATAAAAGCCAACTCAAAGTCAACGGCGATATGTGAGGACGTTTGCTGAGAAAGCCCTTGTAGATCGGTGAGTTGATAGATTTCGTAGGATTGATCCGGTAAGATGCCGAGAAGGACTGTAGGTAGTACCGAGGGGGGTGGTGTGTCTCGTTTTCGACTGGGTTTGTTGATCGCACTCAGCCTGGTGGTATTGGGCGGTACCTTTCTTGCGTTCTCACGAGAGTTGACCGGCGAAGACTACATCAAAGACTTTGTTCTGGAACAACTCGAAGAGAGCTTGGGACGAAAAATCGACGTGCATCGTGTCCGATTCGTCCTCTTCCCTAGCATTCGTGCGGAACTCTTCAATATTACAATCCATGATCCGCAATCGGAACAGGAGGTGTTGACTGCAAAACGGGTCGATCTGGTTCTGCGTCTCTGGCCACTCCTGAAAAAGCAAATCGTCGGCAAACGATTGCTGATCGACGAACCGACGTTGACTCTAAGACGGAATGAAGGTGGCCGTTGGAATATTTTCGATAAGGGAGACGACCAGACTGAAGCCGACCTCGGAGCGATGAACGTAATGGCCAGGACGTTCAGAATCACAGAGGCCAACATCGAGAACGGTACGATCACGGTTGTTGATGCAGCACGGCCTGATGGAATCCGGTCGATCAAGCTGGAGCATGTGAAATTTGGTCTCGTGATACGGCCCGGCCAGGAACTTGGGGAAGTGCATGCATCGGTTAGTCATCAAGGCACACAAGGGGTCTCGGTAGTTTCGCTCAACGGCGTAGTCAAACTAGCGGATGCTCCTGTGTCGTTGACGGGGGAAGCCGCAGGAACATCGCCATCGGGGTATCAATTTGAGGGGCAGATCGATGCGGCGGACCTGAAGATTCGTGACGCAGTGGACTTCTTAGGGCCTAGACCTGTTTCTGATCAGCTCCAGGGTGCGCTGAGCCTCAAGGGTATGGTTCGAGTCATGCCGGGAGTCGCCGGATATGACATGGTGTTATCTGAGATGACGGCGAGGTTAAGCGACATTGCTCTGACAGGCCACGCGAACTTGTCCGGGCTGTTGACTCCTCAACCCACCTTTTCCGTCACGTTCTCCAGCGCTCCGGTCGCGGTTCGCAAGCTGGTGAACACCATTCCTCCCGATTGGATTTCACCACAATTCCCGGCTCTCTTGGCGGATCACGAGGTCGACGGCAAGGTGCAGGCGGTTCATGCGACGCTAACGGGGTCCACGACGACTGGGCCGCTAGTGTCAACCACGGGGGAGTTCAATGTTCGTGAAGGCCAAGCTGTCATTGGTCGCGACCGAACGCCCGTCAGAGACTTGGCGGCAGTAGTCATGGTGGAGACGGGACGTGTGCGCATCACGAAAATGAGCGGAACGTATGGAGCGATGCGCCTTACCGACGGAAAGGCCGACGTGTCGTTTCTCGAGAAAGGCCCAACGCTGACGTTGGAAGTGACAGGAGAAATGGCCGCAGCGCCCTTGGTGGAATTTCTTAACAAGACCGTCAAGGTGGAGCCTGTTCAAAAGATCATTGCAGGCATTCACGATCCTGAAGGAACGGCAGAGGCGACCTTTCGTCTCGTCGGTCCCTTGGATCAGGGCGAGAAGATCGTTTTTGCAGGCGGGGAAATTACGGCTCGACAGATGAGTCTAAGTCATGGGGCGTTGCCGGAGCGGTTGACCGGAATCCAGGGGCGGTTCATCTTGGAGGGTGGAGCCGCACAATTTGAGCAAGTGGTCGGGCACCTTGGGAACACCGCTCTGCAAGTCCAAGGGATGATTACGGGTGGGACGACGAGTCGCTTTCAAGATTTTGTCATCACCGGACGAGGTGATGCGTCTCAGTTGGAGCGGCTGTTCAGATCCCCAGCTGTCGGGCAGGGGGCGTTCGAGGGAACGCTGAGCTCGACGGTGGTACTGTCAGGCTCGACATTGAAGCCACAGATTCGAGGCTCATTCGTATTCGATGAAGCGAAAGTGGTCCTTGGCTCACTGGAGAAACCCATCGGAGCTCACGCCACTGTAGAGTTTGACGGGATCCTGCCTCCCCGAAGCGGCATGACATTGGATCGGGTGGAGCTCGTTTTACCTAGGATCACCATCCCTGCGAAGGGATCCATGCACCTTGGTGATCGCTTCCTGATTAATATGGCGATCACGACAAGAAACTTGTCGATGTCGAGTTTGCCGGAATGGATTTCCAAAGCCGGGCTTGAAGCAGGTAATCTTGATCTTTCGCTTGATATTAAAGGCAAAGGAACAGACTGGAAGGCGTGGAGAGTCACGGGTTGGATGGGAGTGACGAACGGGTTGATGGCTGTGAGCGGGGTCGACGGCCAGCTCCAGGATCTCTATGCTCGCGTCCGGTTTGCCCGGAATGAGGTTGACCTCAAGCGGCTCTCATTCAAGCTGCAAGGCAGTGATCTTGCTCTGGAAGCCACGGTTCGAAACTGGTTAGGGAAACCCACGATTGCCGGCAAGATCGAATCGGACCAACTCGATTTGAGCCTTGTGATTCCTAAAGGTGAGCGATCGCCGGTGAGGGAATTCCTTGAAACCTTGGCGGAGACCAGTCAAGTCACGATGACTGCGTCTGTGGCGAGGGGGCACTACAAACAGATGAAGTTTACCGGGCTGTCCGCTCGGATCAATATTCAGGATGGCGTACTTGATATCGACCGTTTGTCCGGGGCGTCTAGTCATGGTCACGTAGCTGGTCGGCTCGTGGTACGGCTCCCTCCTAAGGCCCCAGCTGAGGTGGATCTTTCGTTTAGAGCGACCGGTGTGGAGTTTGATGATCTCTTGCGACTGACGAAAACGCAGGTTCATGGTGTGTCTGGGGAAACGCGCTTGAGCGGAGTGGTTCGTGGGCACGGACGCAATCCCCATGGTATCTATCCTTCATTGGACGGAAAAATCGAACTCCTGTTGGAAAATGGGCGTATTCTTAAATCGAACGAGCGGGCGATCTGGAAAATCATCAGCTTGCTGAACGTGCCTGCGGTGTTGCAAGGGAAGGTTGATCTGGAAAAGGAAGGATTGCCATACAACCGAATTACGGCGACGGTCGGGATTCAACACGGTATGTTCCAGACAGAAAATCTGATCATCGATAGCCCGATTCTACGGATTACGGCTGCCGGAAATTATGACTTGCCGACTGATCAGCTGGATCTGGCCGTCGCGGTGAGTCCGTTTGGGTCCTATTCGCAATTTCTCAAGACCATTCCGCTCTTTGGTCGTGTGATCGCAGGAGAACGAACGGGGCTTGCCACTGCAATGTTCACCGCGAAGGGAGCGATCGAAGATCCTGAGGTGACCTATCTCCCAGTGAAGTCTTTTGCATCCGGTCTATCAGGACTAGCCGAACTTGCCGTTGATGTCCTCACCAACACCCTGAGACTTCCCATCGATCTCGTGGCACCCGATGAAGAAACTGAGGTGAAGCCAAGAGACCTGTCGATCTCGCCGGCTCCTGCCATTCCATGACTGAGGTCGATCGCTAACCGAACTCTTGTTGACCAACCTCTTCCCCCCATGCTAGCGTCACTCCTTATCCTAATTCAGGGCACCCTTCTATGAAACGCACCACCGCCTCTCATGCCGAAGCGGCGACACTGTTCATCGCTGCCAGCGAGTACGACTCCAATCTCTACTATGCGACACGATTCATCGCCCCTGACCCGTTTATCTATCTAGAAGCCAAAGGCGAGCGGATGATGGTGATGAGCGATCTTGAGATGGATCGCGCCAAGACTCAGGCCACCGTGGATCGGGTGCTGTCCTATTCTGAAATCGAGCGGAAGGCCAAGAGACAAGGGATCAAACAGCCGCTAACGATCGATATCGTGCACGTGGTCTTAAAGGAGCTGAAAGTCCGTCGGTTACTGGTGCCCGCCAATTTCCCTTTCATCTACGCTACGCGATTACAGGAATTAGGGTACAGCCTCAAGCCGAAACGTGATCCGTTTTATGAGCAGCGTGTGATGAAAAGCCGGGAAGAAGTTCAACATATTGAGCTGTCCCAACGCGCCACTGAAGAAGCCGTCGCCTCAGCCCACGATCTGCTCCGGCGGGCAACCATCCGGGACGGAACGCTCTGGAGTGATGGAGCGGTCTTAACATCTGAGCGGGTTAAGCAACTGATCAACGTTAAACTCATGGAACGCAACTGCGTGGCACAGCACACGATCGTCGCGGGAGGCGAGCAGGCCTGTGATCCGCATGATGAGGGTAGTGGACCGTTACCGGCCCATCGCAGCATCATTTTTGACGTCTTTCCCCGATCGGCCACGAGCCGGTATTTTGCAGACATGTCGCGCACCGTGATACGCGGGACTGTCCGGCCTGAGTTGAAGCGATTGTACGGCATCGTGAAGGATGCTCAAGAAGAGGCGATCACGAAGATCAAGGACGGCGCCGATGGGGTCAAGATTCATCAGGGTATCTGCTCGCGTTTCGAAAAGGCCGGATACAAGACCGGTTTGCTCAACGGACGGATGCAGGGCTATTTTCATGGCACGGGGCATGGGGTAGGACTCGATATACACGAAGCGCCACGCATCAGCCGAACCGGGTCACTTCTTCAGGAAGGCCACGTTGTCACCGTTGAACCAGGGTTGTACTACCCCGGACTGGGAGCCGTGCGAATCGAAGACATGGTCTTGGTTACGAAGGATGGCTGCCGAAACCTCACTAATTTCCCCAAAGTGTTTGAACTCGACTAGCCGCAGACTTCCTCCGCGGTTAGATCAATAGCTGTCCCACCATCTGTCCGCTTCATGATTAGCGTGCTGGTATCCTGTCGTATTCACAGCGTAGTCGATATGGCCATGCCGAATCGGCAGAGACGGCCGACATGAAACTGTCGGAAGTTGTCGACTTCATCGATCGTGCAAGAATCACAAAAACAGTGGCGGGATTGCGTCTGATCGGCGATATAGAAGGTAGGCACTCACCATTGTAGGGTCGCACCCATGGAACAACGAAAGGATACTCGGTTTCCAGTTGAATTTCGAAGTTCATTCAGCTCGGCGAATATTGTATCCGGCGACGGCACCCTCAACGATCTTTCCGTCCGAGGCTGCCGTGTCTTTAGCCTAGTTGAAGTGAAGCCTGGGACGGCCCTCCAGCTACGGATCCATGCCGCTGATCACAAACCGCCCATCCATATTTCCCAGGCTGTGGTGCGCTGGTGTCGAGCTGGGAATTTCGGGTGTGAATTCGTCAACCTCAGTCCTGATGAGTGGGCCAGGCTCCACCACATGATCAGAGAGTTGAAGGTGCATCCGTTTCAACGAGATCACGAAGACACCGAAGTCGCATGATTCTCTTGGCTATGACCCTCGTCGAGTAACCCTCCACGGAACTCTGCTGACATAAGGAAGTGGTGCGTCCAACACGTAACTTGGTTGGGTCATGAGCATCAGATCGCGAGATGAGGAGGGGAGTTGACGTTCTACGCTGCTTTGGCCGCTCGGCGCTTTGCGACCTGCCCTAGAATGTCGAGGGCAGCAATTCGGTAGGCTTCTGCATAGGTCGGAAAATTGAAGATGTTGTCGATAAACGATTCAATCGTAGCGGAACTTTGGAGAGCCAACTGCCCAATATGTACCAGCTCTGTTGCGGAATCTCCGACAACCTGGACGCCCAGGAGATGCTCTCCTTCAGGATCAGCCACCATCTTGAGTAAACCATGGCCGGCCCCGGAGATTTGGGCACGAGCCACTTCTTCAAACTTCGCCCGTCCGATCAATGGATCTTTGTATCGTTCCTGGGCGCCCTTTTCATCAAGCCCGATGCTCCCCATTTCAGGAATCGTATAGATTCCCAGTGGGATGGTCGAGGCCGCATCGCCGACTGGGAGGTTCAGGGCATGGCGAACGGCACGCCGACCCTCTTCCATCGCCTTTGAGGCGAGAGCAGGCCCTACAGCCATATCGCCGACCGCATAAATGTGCGGGATATCTGTTTGGCAATATTGATTTGTGGGAATGAGACCTTTCTCAGAAACTGAGATTTTTGCTGCCGAAAGATTTAAGTCTTCGACGTTCGACTGCCGACCCAGAGCGACGAGCATTTTCTCGCTTTTGATTGTGGTCCCGTCGTTCAACACGGTGATGACATGGGCCACATTGTCCCAACGAACCTCTGCAATCTCCCTTCCTCCCAGGTATCGGCCACCCTGATGCTCAAAACTCTGCACGAACTGTTTTACAAGTTCGCGATCCATGAATTGCAAGGGGTACTGAGCTCGGTCGATCAGGGTGACTTCCACACCAAGCAGCGAAAAAATTGACCCATACTCACACGCGATAACTCCACCACCGAGGACTGTCAGAGACTGTGGTAGGTACATCATGGAAAGGAGGGAATCGCTGTCGAGAATGTGTTCATGGTCGATAGGAATCTCTTTAGGGGCCCTGGGGCGTGATCCGGTGGCGATGATGATGGTATCGGCCGTGAGTTGTTGCCGTGCACCGTCAACGGTTTGCATCTCGATGATGTGCTCACTCAGGAAGTGAGCCCGTCCATGAAAGAGCGAAATGCCGTTACGCCGTAGCTGTTGACTCATGAAGGAGTCATGTGCCTGAACAACGTTGTCGAGCCGACTCAACAGTGTGGCGATCTGCGTGTCGGGCTTGAGGGTGAATTGGAGCGCCTCACCCGCCCGCTTGAGTTGATCGAGATGGAGCGCGCTTTCCCGTAACGTCTTGCTGGGAATTGTCCCGCGATACACACAACTTCCCCCAATACCTCGTTCTCGCTCGATCAAGGCGACACGTTTCCCGGCCTTGGCGCCTTGGACGGCCGCTTTTTGGCCGGCGGGACCGCCTCCGATCACGATAATGTCATAGGTACTTGTTGTGCTCATAGGCTCATCGCATTCACAATGGTTAAGACCTGATCTTTGGTTGCCAGGAGTTTATCGACGTCTTGAGGGTACAGGTTCAACTCTGCGAATACCGGATGATCGCGGAGACTGTCTTCAGGCATTTCATCAGGCGTGAGGAGGTGGCTTGCCAATTGATCCGCAACAAAGGTGAGCATGCATTCCTGGCGGAAGGCGGTGGCATGCTCGTATTCCCCGTAATATTGGATCGCCTCCGCTACTTGCTTGGGCAGTCTCCATTTATCGGCGATCAGAATGCCCACACGGGTATGGTAGCCCTCGATCAATGTTTTTATGTGGGATTTGTTATCCAATATCGCGGCCAGTGCTTTAACCCAATCGTTGCTTCGCTTTTGAGCAATCGTCGTGATTATTCGCAGGACAACAGGTTTCCCGATTTCATGTAACAGTCCGCAGAGATAGGCGCTTTCGACGTTGACACGCCGCATGCGGGCGACTTCCTTAGCGTATGCGCCGCTGGCGAGGGAGTGCCGCCAGAGTCGTTTTACATCCTCCTCATGTCCTGGTATTTGGAAGGCGCCGGATTTCAGGGAGGCGGTAAAAGCAATTTCAGACAGCAAAGTGATGCCCAGCATAGCGACGGCATGTTGGAGAGATACCACGGGGCTACGAGGCATGTAGGCTGGAGAGTTGGCAATCCGCAACACATGTGCAGCGAGGGCCTGGTCCTGGTGAATTAAGGTTGAGAGCTTCGCTGCATCGGCGGCAGGATCTGACGCCAACACCATCACTTGACTGGCTGCCTGGGGGAGGAGGGGGAGTTCAATTTCACCGGTCTCAATGTTTTGAATCAACGCCTGTTCAAGCTGTTCGAGAGGAGGCCAAGCTGGTTGTGCTTCAGATGGCATTGAAGGGATCCCGGGCTGTGACCCTACTGTTCACGACAGTGCTTTGTCGGTTGCTTACCTCAGAAAGTTTAGCGGTCGTGACTTTAGGAGGGTGGCAGACTATACTTCATCGTCCTTGTGAGGACCGTATGAATCGAAATCAGCTGATCGCAGGCGCAGCATGGGTGATAGGTGCTTGGTTGGCCCCGATGTCCGGTATGGCCGCTGAATCCTCCGTGAGTGCCGAAAAGGTGGTGAAGGAAGCTCAAGAAACAATCGAGGCGACCAGGCAGTATACCGTTCAGCAAAAAGAGACATTCCAGCGGAAGGCACAAGAGGAACTGGCAGTTATGCAGCAGCAGATTTTGGAGCTGCGGGCAAAGGTCGAGAAAGCTTCTGATTCTACTCGGGCAGACCTTCAGCAGTCGCTCAACGAGTTGGAGAAGAAAAAGGATGGAGTGAGGGAAAAGCTGGACGAACTAAAATACGCAACGGATGCCAAGTGGCATGAGGTACGGGAAAGGATGAACAGCGCTCTGGATGAAGTCAAACGCTCATATCGGAGGCTGCTCGCTCATTTGCCGTGATTGCCAAACTAGAGGAGTATTGGTGATGAACGTGGTCACGCTTACAGATTTGCAACAGTTCAGCAGCGAGAAGATGAAGAAGAATAATATCTTTCAAACAGAACGATTCTTCTGTGATATCTATTGCTTCGAGCCAGGACAAGACCAAAAAGGACATGTCCATCGTGATCAAGATAAGGTGTACATAGTGTTGGAGGGGCAAGGAACATTTCAAGTCGGCGCCGAACAGCGAGTCCTTGTTGCGGGTCAAGGCACAATGGCTCCAGCTGGGGAAGAACACGGGGTGAAAAACCATACAAGCGGGGGACTCAAGGTATTGGTATTTGTCGCTCCTAATCCAGGCTGACGGAGGAGAGGCATCTCAATCAACAGCAAGGGGGGAGCGGGCGTCATGCCCGCTCCCCCCTTGCTTGTAACAGGCTGACGAAAACCCGTTCAGCCCAACAACGCCCACCCCTCAGGGTTTGTAACAGGACCGGTCTGCCGGCTTCCCGTCGTGCGAGAACTGGTTTTCGTATGCCATCACTTGCCAGATTTGCTCTTCGGACAGAAGTCCCTTATTGCCCTTCATCTTGGTCTTTGGGATTCCTTCAGCAATGCGCCAGAACCAGTACGCATCTGAGAATCGGCAGACGATTTTTGGATCACGGAGGTCTCGTGCGCCCTTTTTCTTTGGCTTGCCATCATCTCCGTGACAGCTGCTGCAGTTGACATCAGTCTTGAACTCGCCTTTGTAAATCTTCCCGCCCTCCGCAATAGCCTTTGGATCCGTCCAACCACCTGCCGGCATTTTCTTGTCAGCATACTCAGGTGGAACTGGAGCCAATGGGGGAAGATCTTCAGCGGAGACGATCCCTCCAGACAATACTAGCGCACATCCCATCACCAAAACTGAAGCGCCTACTGTTCTTCGCATTCGTACCTCCTAGTTAGTTGCAATGAACGTGTTCCCTCTTTGCATGCTCGACCGAGTCAAAATGTTAACAACTATACCACACTCAATTTCGCGGAAAAATGAAAACGTGGTGTGGAGGCCATGTTTCCATATGGGCTGGTGTAGTTAGCATAAAACCACTACCGTGCGGCTTAGGATGTAACTGTTTGGCATTTAAAAATTTGTGAGTATTCCGACGAATTCGACTTGTGGACCATGGTTTTATCATGCTACGAGGCGAGTTCCGCGAGCTTATCTCAAATGGGTGGCTGATGTTTCTCACAGAAGCCAGAGCTAGAACATCCGATCAAACGCGTGGTCGAGCCCCACGCAACCTGGTTATGTAACAAATTGTTTAGCTGCCTCGACAATAGACCGCACTCCGATACCATAATGATCCACCAGTTCTTCCGGTTTCCCGCTATGGGGGATTTCACGAACAGCCAGTTTATGGACTTTGAGGCCCTCGGTCGCAACGGCACTCAAGACGGCATCACCGAGTCCTCCGTGGGCATAGTGGTCCTCCACCGTGAGGATTCGGCCCTGCGTCGCTCTTCCACAATCTAACAGGGTGTTTCTATCGATAGGAGCAATGCTATAGAGATCAATGACGCGAACAGAGAGACCGGCTGTTTTCAGCTGATCGTAAGCCTTCAACGCTTCAAAGAGAGTCACACCCGCGGCGACGATTGTGAGAACATCAGATGAACTCTGTCGAAGAATCTTACTGCCTCCGATGTGGAATCGTTCCTCCGGTCCATAGAGAACGAGACTTTTCGGCCTTCCGGCACGTATATAGACCATCCCTTTGTGGTTAGCGGCTGCTTCGACCAAGTGATAGGTTGAGTTCCCATCAGAGGGGTAGAGCACCGTTGCGTTGGGTTGGGCTGCCATCATGGCGATGTCTTCCAGACCCATTTGGGAAGGCCCATCTTCGCCGATGCTGACGCCGACATGGGTTCCGACCAGCTTAATGTTTGAGCCGCTGATCGCGGCCATGCGGATGAAATCGTAGGCACGGCTCAAGAAGCAGGCAAACGTGGCTGCGAAGGGGATCTTGCCGCATGCCGCCAGGCCCGCGGCTGCGCCCACCATGTTTTGTTCTGCGATAAAGTTTTCGAAAAATCGATTCGAGAACTTCTTGCCGAATTTGTCACTGTACGTGGAATTCTTCACATCGGCGTCAAGGGCTACGACAAGGGGGTTCACAGAGCCTAGCGCCTCGAGTGCGACTCCGAACGCCTCTCGTGTGGCGACCGATTCCCCGATCTTGTATGGGGCTGGCGGCATGGTGCTGATAGTCCGAGAAGGGATGGAGCCGGGCGATGGTTTTACGATGTGAGGAACCGCCCCGTTAGGGCTTAATTGCTTGGTGAGTTCGTCGAGCGCCTTCTGCGTCTCTTCCCCTTTCTTGAGGGGCTTGCCGTGCCAGTCGGGTTTGTTTTCAAGGAACGAAATGCCCTTCCCTTTATAGGTTCGGGCGAGCAGCACGGTCGGTCTTTCTTTCGTCTGAGCAGCTTCGTCGAACGCCTTGAGTATGGCACCAAAATCATGGCCATCGATGACAATCGCGTGCCAGCCGAACCCACTCCAGCGGGAACGGTAGGCTTCCATGTCGTGTTGCAGCATCGTAGGGTCACTCTGGCCGAGTCGGTTCACATCGATAATGGCACACAAATTATCCAACCCGTACTGGCGCGCGATTTCGACGGCTTCCCAAACTGATCCCTCGACGGACTCTCCGTCTCCCAAGAGAACATAGGTTCGGTAGTCGAGTTGATCGACGAATTTTGCGTTCAATGCGAGGCCGACACCGACCGGAAGTCCTTGCCCCAGTGAACCGGTCGCCATATCAACAAATGGCAATCGTGGAGTGGGATGTCCTTCCAGATCCGATGTGAGGGTACGCAATTTGAGGAGATCGGTTGACGGGAAGAGTCCAGCTTCTGCCCAGGCTGCATACAGCAATGGGGCGGCATGTCCCTTTGAGAGAACGAAGCGGTCACTGTTCAGCGCTTTCGGATTCCGTGGATCGTACCGCATGACGGAGAAGAACAGGGCGGCGACAATATCGGCCGCCGAAGCGCAGCTCGACGGATGTCCACTACCTGCTTCGCTCGTGGCCCGCACACTATCGATTCTGAGTTGAGTTGCTTTATTACGCAAGGTTGAAAGTAGTTCGGAGGAAGTGACTAGACCTGCCATCGAAGATCCTTTCGGGATAGAGATCGAACGCCGTAGTAAATCAATTGCCTATATCATACGGACAATTGAGAAAGAAATAGCGTGTGAAGCTAGCAAATCGACCGAGGAAGGTCAATGAACAGGTCCGCCCTTGTCAACCCAATTTAGAAATGTCCTCTTCTTCCCAAAGTAGAAATGTCCGGGTTTATGTGATAGGCCCCGCCGCCTCAAGGATTGTCAGCGATTGTGTGAAACTCCCCCCTCCGTGATCAGCTGAAATTCCGAGGGTGTAAGAATAACTGTGTAACTGGTTATCATGCCTCTTCAGTATAGGAGGGAGAGTTTGATGACCAAGTCAGACACAAAAACGGATGCGTTGCTCGATGACTTATTGCAGGGCTGTGAATCTC
>Ga0224505_10000320_pt1 | contig 33881 bp, 35 predicted proteins | sample SF_Jan12_sed_USG_FD_169102 | JGI IMG/M metagenome (GOLD analysis project Ga0224505, IMG submission 169102) | Sediment microbial communities from San Francisco Bay, California, United States - SF_Jan12_sed_USGS_4_1 | ecosystem: Environmental > Aquatic > Marine > Sediment | place: USA: California... | reverse complement strand
TGGCCTTCGCCTGATCTTGGACAGCACCAGGAGGCATGCACGTGAAAACCCGCCATCACCCGTCCGAAACCCGCATCAAATCATGTGGGCTCCCACCAGGTCTCGGCTATCTTGGACAGCAATGATCGGGAGACCTGGAAATGCCGAGCCCGTTCTGCTTGCGTCCGATCAGGGTGGTCCTCTACATGACGGCGCAACGCACCCCAATCCAGCTTGTGGGGCCGCTGTGGACCGGGTCGCTTATAGGCCACGCCACCAGGCTTCAGCCAGCGGTAGACGCTCGCCTCACCCACCTGAAACCGCCGAGCCGCTTCGGCCTTGCTGCCACCACCTCGAACAAAATCCACCACCCGTTGGCGCAAATCTGATGAGCATCGCATGCCCATATGATCCCACAAATCCACCTCGACCACTATCAGTAAATAAAGGCTTAGCTATAGAAAACCCGATCAAGGATTCGGTGTCTTAACGGGACTGGCTATCGGATGCAGTTTAGGTGCGATACAGCTTACAGGCGCACCCGGCCTGCTCGTGGGCGGTGGACTCGGAGCGCTTGCGGGCGCAGCTGTAGCCGGCGCTCAGTCTGGCGGAGATCCGCACAGCATGATTGTCGGCGCCATCACGGGAGGGTTGAGCGGTGCGGTTGGTGGAGGGATTGGTGGTATACCAGGAGCGATAATAGGGACTGCACTCTCCATCGGAACGAATAGTGCACACAACCTTTATAACAGGGCAGCCCAAAAACCTGTCCCACTTGATCCTAGGCCCATACAATAAAGGCACGAAGATGGCGCCACAGACTCCTGAAGAACTCATATCGAGCCTCGTGGCGAACATGGCGTTCATGCTCCTGATTGCGGCGGTCTGCGGGTACATGCTGTACCACTCGGAACGAGAAGCCAAGCGGCTGTTAACCACCAAGAAGGCCTGGCATCCGAACAGACCGATTGCGGATGAACCTGCCGCACTCAGGCGGCACCGACTTCAGCTGATCATCCTGTATTCCGTGTTTCTGACGATCGCGCTCTTGGTGGTCATAAAGGACTTCATGGTTATCCTGGAATTAAAGAACAGGAGCCTGGTAGCGCCGCAGGAGCAGCAGGCTTCTGTGTCGGAGCAGACAGGTTCCGGTGGCCACCAGGCAGAGCCTGTGGTGAAACCAGCCGACCCGGCATCGGTGACAGACACGACACATGCTCAACCATCCCGTCCGTCCCGACCCCGCCAGCAGGCGCGCATCGACCCGGACAAGGCCGCCATTGTATTGGTGCCAGGCGGCACCTTCTGGATGGGGATCAGTGACGACGAGAGGGATCGGGCCATTGAGGACTGCAAGACAGAACTTACGAAACATGCCGCGTCCTGCACAGGGTGGGTCCTCACAGAGCAGCCCCGGCATCAGGTCACGCTCGATCCCTTCTCTCTGGATCCTTACGAAGTCACGAACCGGCAATTTGAGCGGTTTGTGCAGGCCACCGGCTATCAGACCACGGCCGAGAAGAAGGGTACGGCAGAGGTCAGGGTCGCCGGCCAGGGGTGGCAGGAGACGAAAGGGGTCACCTGGCGGCATCCGGAAGCGGGACCGGATGTGTTTGCGAGCGGCCGAGCCGAGCATCCCGTCGTCAACGTCTCGTGGCATGACGCGGAGGCCTATTGCCGCTGGGCGGGCAAGCGGTTGCCGACGGAAGCCGAGTTTGAATATGCCACCCGAGCTGGGACGCAGACGATCTATTGGTGGGGGAATTTCTCGCCTGGGACCCGCCAGGTCGCCAACGTGGCGGACGAGAGTGCCCGGACCATTCTGCCGGTTATTCTGGCTGGGTACGACGATGGATATCTCACCACCGCACCGGTGGGGTCATATGAGGCCAATCCCTTTGGGTTGTTCGATATGACGGGCAATGTGGCCGAATGGACGGCGGACTGGTACGACGGCCTGTATTACCGCAAAAGCCCGGAACGGAACCCGACTGGGCCATCGAGTGGGGACTCTCGGATGATCCGTGGGGGAGGCTGGAACGATGCGGCGTCCGGGATTCGCCCCACGAGTCGGGGCGGAGGTGTACCGACGAAACGGGACACGAGGACCGGGTTCCGTTGTGCACAGGATCGGTCGAAGTAACCGGGCGCTCTTGGTCAGTACCACGCACGAGGCCGGAGTCAACACGAGGCGAAGAGGAACGGTAGCATGGGGTTTCTCGAGTGGGTGGCGGGACACTCAAATCTCTTTATGGCCGGTGTGTTTACGGCGCTGGTCCCCGTGTGGCTGTGGCGACTGTCGCGAGAGAACGCCTATACCCGAGCGGAGGTGGAATTTACACGCGACAAGTGGGAGGCGACGTCGACGTATGAGCGGGAATACCAGAAGGTGCGCAGGGTCTGGCGTCGCATCAGTTGGACGTTCATCGCCGTGCTTGCCACGAGTGCCATCGTCATTGTGTGCGCCCATGTGGTGGTGCGGTCATGACGGAGAATCGATCGCCACAGAGCACGCAGGCGTCCCTTCGAAAAGAAAGTAAGGTGTGCGTTCATGACTGGCTGTGGGTCCAAGGGATAGTGAGACCAGAACATCAGAGGAGCTGATGACGGTGATGCTGATGCGTGTGATGACAAGTCTTCTCGTTGGTGTCTTGTGGGCGACACCGTTCTTCCTGAACCCAGTTGTATCGACGGCCGACCAAGCCCAATACATCTACGACGACCTGGGCCGCCTCTCGCAAGTCATCGACGGGCAGGGGAATGTCGCGACGTACCAATATGATGCCGTTGGGAATCTCCTCTCCATCACGCGCAACACGGGCGGCGTCGGGGCTCCGACCATCACGGCCTTCACCCCGAACACCGGCAATGCCGGTGCGACGGTCACTGTCTCGCTCACTGGCACAAACCTGACCGGCGCGTCACTCTCAACCGATAATCCCGGCATTCTCGTCCGTAATGTCGTGACCACCCCGACCTCCATCGCGGCCACGTTTCAAATTGGGTTTTCGGCCAGCGCCGGCGCCTCGACCGTGACGGTCACGACCTCAACCGGGTCCGCGACGACAACCTTTACGGTCAACGCCTCCGCGCCAGTGCTGACGGCCGTGACCCCGACCTCCGGTCCCGTCACACGCCTGGTCACGATCACGGGGAACGGCTTCAGCGCGACGGCGGGGTTGAATCAGATTCAGTTCAATGGGGTGAACGCCACGACATTGTCCGCCACCGCGACGACGCTCACGACACAAGTGCCCTCCGGTGCCACGACAGGACCTGTGACGGTGACCATCAGCGGCCTGATCTCCAATGGCGTGAACTTTACGGTTGCTAACGCTGGGCCTCCGCCGACACTCACGGCTGTCTCGCCGAATGTCGGCTCGGTGCAGGGTGGTCAGCAAACGACGCTGACCGGGACGAACTTCGTGACCGGGACGACGGTGAAGATCGGCAATAAACCGGCGAGCGTGCTGACGCTGGTTTCAGCCACCACGATGATCGTGCAAGTCCCGGCGTCCGTGCCAGGGCCGGCCGATGTGGTGGTGACCAATTCGAACGGCGATGCGGTGCTTCAGAATGGCTACACCTATTTGAGTGGCGCGCCACAGAAGATCGGCGCGATTACGCCGACGATGGGCCTGATCAACATCCCGCGCAATACGCCGGTCACCGTGTCCTTTTCTCGTCCCGTCGATCGCACGACGATTACGACCACGAACTTCGCCTTTACCCAGGGCGCCTCTCCCGTGGCAGGGACCTTTACCTTTGCCTTCAATGATACCGTTGTGACCTTCATGCCGAGCACGACCCTGGCCGCCTCGACCGCCTATACCCTGGCCTTGACCCAGGTGATCAAGAGTGTCGATGGCGTGCCGTTGGACGGCCCCTTTACCGGCTCCTTTACGACCGGCACGGGGAGCGATACAGTCTCGCCGACGGTGACGATTACGCCGACGAACGGCGCCACGAACGTGCCGTTCAATACGTCGATCGTCTTGACCTTCTCCGAGCCGATCAACCCGAACACGGTCAATGCCACCACGGTCTTCGTGACGAGCCAAGGTGAGACCAGAGCCGGGACGATCACCTTCGGCCAGCAGAACACCTTTGCGGTCTTTACGCCGGCCTCGCCCTTCTTCCCCACCGCCTCCGCGACCGTGACGGTCTTGGGCCAGGTGACCGACGTGGCAGGGAATCAATTGCAAGGCACCGGGGGAGTGGGCTCGAGTGTCATCTCGACCTTCGATGGTGCTCAGCACACTGGTTCCGTGAGATCTGCTAAGATGGGCGGCTGGAGGTTGCCGTGCCGCCTTTCAAACTTGAAGCTCCCTTCAAACCCTGTGGGGATCAACCCGCCGCGATAGATAAACTCTCCTCCGGAGTTCTAGGTGGAAAGAAGCATCAGGTCTTGCTCGGCGTGACCGGCTCGGGCAAGACCTTCACGATGGCGAATCTGATCGAACGTGTTCAGAAGCCGACGCTGGTGCTGGTGCACAACAAGACGCTCGCCGGGCAACTCTACCAAGAATTCAAGCAGTTTTTCCCGCACAACGCCGTCGAATATTTCGTCAGTTACTACGATTACTATCAGCCGGAAGCCTACATCCCTCAGAGCGATACCTATATCGCCAAGGATGCGTCGATCAATGACGCCATCGATCAGATGCGCCATTCCGCTACGACCGAACTGTTGCAGCGGAACGATGTTCTGATCGTGTCCTCCGTGTCTTGCATTTACGGTCTCGGATCTCCGGAAGTCTATCATGACATGCTCATTTATCTGGAGGAAGGGACGGAGACGAAAAGGGAAAAGATCTTGGCGAAGCTGGTGGAGATTCAATATGAGCGGAATGATGTGGACTTTCATCGAGGCACGTTTCGAGCGCGCGGCGATGTGATCGAGATTTTTCCTGCGTCGTCAGAAGCGAAATCGGTGCGCATCGAGCTGTTTGGAGATGTCGTCGACGCCATCCATCAAATCGATCCACTCACGGGAAAATCGCTGGGCAAGTTGCCGAAGGTGGCTATCTATCCGAACACCCATTACCTCATCGCGCCCGACCGCTATGAGCGGGCGATTACCGGGATCGAAGAGGAACTCGATGAGCGTGTGATGGAACTCCAGAAAGCGGGACGACTGGTGGAGGCCCAACGAATCCAGCAGCGCACCAAGTTCGATCTCGAAATGATTCGGGCGATGGGCTATTGCCATGGCATCGAAAACTACTCACGTCATCTCAGCGGCCGTATGCCGGGTGAGCCGCCTCCTACGTTGCTCGACTATTTCCCGAAAGACTTTCTGTTGATCATCGACGAGTCGCACGCGACCGTTCCCCAGGTCGGGGGGATGTACGAGGGCGACTATTCCAGAAAGCGGACGCTGGTGGAGTACGGATTTAGACTGCCGTCGGCGGTGGACAACCGTCCGTTGAAGTTTGCCGAATTTGAACAGTGTCTCAATCAGGTGCTGTATGTGTCCGCCACTCCAGGCACATTTGAACTCAAGCATGCCGGTCCTGACGTGGTCGAACAGATCGTACGGCCGACTGGACTCATGGATCCGCCGATCGAGGTGGTGCCGGCCAAGGGGCAAGTCGATCATTTGCTTGGTCAGGTTCGTTCGGAAGTTGCCAAGGGTGGCAGGGTGCTGGTCACGACGCTCACAAAACGGATGGCCGAAGATTTGACTGAGTACTTTCACGACCTCAGAGTCAAAGTTCGCTATTTGCATTCAGATATCAAGACGCTCGAACGGGCCGAGATCGTCCGCGATCTTCGGTGTGGGATCTTCGATGTCCTGGTTGGGATCAATTTGCTGCGGGAAGGGCTCGATATCCCCGAGGTCAGTCTGGTTGCGATTCTTGACGCCGACAAGGAAGGGTATCTCCGTTCCTATCGCTCACTGATCCAAACCGCAGGTCGGGCGGCACGCAATCTCGATGGACGGGTGATTTTCTATGGCGATTTCGTAACGGACTCGATGAAGCAGGCGATTGAGGAAACCAACCGACGCCGGGGCATCCAGGCGGAGTATAACCGAGCGCATGGCATTACCCCCGTTGGAATTAAGAAGAACATCCCACCTCTAGAGTATGCCGTCGGCGAAATGGATTATGTCCAGCTGGATCTTGCGGCGGAATCGACGGTTCCGTATGGAGATGCCGAATCAATCGATCAACGGATCGAACGATTGGAGACGGAGATGAAAGTGGCCGCCAAGGAGTTGGCCTTTGAACGGGCGGCTGAGTTGCGCAATCAGATTCGGTCGCTGCGGCTTCAGGCGTTGAACGCGAACTCTTAGACGTGTTTGTAGAGGTAGATACCGATAAACATCCCGAGCACGCTCAGAATGTTCACCTTCACGCTGAACCCGAGGACGAGCTTGATCAAGACGAGGTTGATCGTTAGGGGTGGGTCGATCCCGGGTGTGAAATGAGTCGAGAAGATGCTCTGGATGGTCCCTTGGGGTGCCATGACGTGGAGAATCTCGCCTAGGATTCCGCCAAGCAGGCCACCGATCAGCACAAACATGAAAAGCACCCATGGCGATTTTCGCACGCGCTCGCTCGTCCTCCTTCCGGGATTGGCACATGAAATTCGTTGTGCTTGAAATGCACCATATCCGAAGGTTTACAGCATGTCAATAAAACTACTGACTTGTGATGACCTTGACTTGTCTTGACCGGTCCTATACACTCCCCGATGCTCTTTTTCTAGGATTTTCGAGGCGATCGAAGGCCTGGTTCAAGGCCTCGATGGCCTCGTTCTGTGTGGCGGTCGGACGTTATGCTTGATGCCCTGAGTGAGAAATTCGAGAAGGTCCTGCGGAAGCTTCGGGGGCAGGGTGTGCTCACGGAGCAAAATATCACCGACGCCCTGAAAGAGGTGCGATTTGCACTGCTCGAAGCGGACGTCAACTTTAAGATTGTCAAAGAGTTTATCGATCGGGTCCGTGAAAAAGCGATAGGGCAGGAAGTTCTTCAAAGTCTGACCCCTGGGCACCAGGTTGTCAAGGTCGTGTGGGATGAACTGCGTGCGATGATGGGGCATGAACGGGCTGGCCTTGCCCTGAGCTCCAGACCACCGACGATCGTGATGATGGTCGGTCTGCAAGGTGCCGGAAAGACGACGGCAAGCGGCAAGCTTGCTCGTCTATTCAAAAATCAAGGCAAGCGAGTGCTCCTCGTTGCGGCCGATCCTCGCCGACCTGCAGCCGGCGAGCAATTGTCGGCTCTTGGACGGGACCTTGGGGTGGAGGTGCATCGGACTGACCATGCCCAGGCTTCCCAAGCCGATGTTGTGCGTATCTGTCGAGCAGGGGTGGAGCGAGGACAAGAGCAGGGCTTCGACCTCATTATTCTGGATACAGGCGGTCGGTTGCATATCGATGAGGAGTTGATGGGTGAGCTGATTGCGGTCAAATCCGCGGTGTCTCCTCATGAAGTGCTGCTGGTCGCTGATGCGATGACCGGTCAAGATGCCGTCACGATGGCCGGGCAGTTCGATCAAAAGGTGGGACTCACCGGCGTCATCCTGACGAAGGTCGAGGGGGACGCCCGTGGAGGAGCGGTTCTATCCATTCGAGCTGCTACAGGGAAGCCGATCAAGTTTCTGGGCGTCGGCGAAAAATTGGATGCCCTTGAACCGTTTCATCCGGATCGGATGGCGTCTCGCATACTGGGAATGGGCGATGTCCTCTCGCTCATCGAAAAAGCGCAAGAAACGATCACGCGGGAACAGGCAGATGAAGCGCAGAAGCGGCTTAGCAGCAACACGTTTACGCTCGAGGATTTTCGGACCCAACTGGGACAGGTGAATCGAATGGGGTCCTTAGAGCAGATTTTGGGTATGCTCCCAGGTGGCCAGAAGTTAAAGCAAGCGATGGAAGGCGATAAGCCGGAGCGGGAGATCAGCCGGGTCGTAGCCGTGATTGATTCGATGACCGCCCGGGAACGTCGCGACCATACGATCATCAATGGGAGCCGAAAGAAACGAATTGCCCGCGGGAGCGGGACGACGGTGCAGGACGTGAATCGCCTGATCAAGCAATTCTTGTCCGCAAAGAAGTTGGCGAAAGCGATGACCGGTTCAGGGGGGCGTCGGCAGCTCGCCCAGCTCCTACGGTCTCGGTAGGCGGTCTTCACATGGCGGGAGAAGGAGGACAGTTGTGGCTGTACATTTGAGGCTGGCTCGAACGGGAAGGCATAAACGACCGATGTATCGAGTGGTAGCGGCGGACTCGCGGAAGGCCCGCGACGGGCGCTTCCTTGAGATCCTGGGGATCTTCGATCCCCTAAAAGAGGCCGGTGTGCCGGAACTCAAGCAGGAGCGTGTGCTCCGGTGGTTGCACCATGGTGCTCAGCCCACGGTGACGGTCCGGACATTGCTGCGTAGGGCTGGAGTCTGGAAGCAATTCGAAGCTGAAAAAGCCGCGCAGAAAAAGGCGCCGGCCAAATCGTAACGTCGGCCTATGGCGGATCAGCTCGAGACTGTCACGGTGGGCCAGATCGAGCGCCCGTTCGGCGTGCGTGGAGAGGTTAAGGTTCGACCGCTCTCCGATGTACCTGGCCGATTTGAGGGGTTGAAGCGAGTGAGTCTGATGGGAAGAGATGGCCGGACTCTTGAGACCAATGTCACGCATGTGAGACGAGCCGGCGACCGGTTTATACTTGGACTGGGCGGTCTCACGACACCGGAGGAAGCCTCTCTTTGGCGCGGCGGTTACATTCAGACGATTCGAGGGGTCGTGCCGGATCTTCCGGATGGGCAGTACTATGAGTGTGATTTGATCGGGTTGACCGTGTATACCGAAGAAGGGCGGACAATCGGAAGATTGGAAGAAGTTTGGAATTTGCCGGGAAATCCGGTATTTGTTGTCCGTCAAGAAGAGAAAGAACTCCTGATTCCAGCGGCGAAAGACGTGGTTCGAGCGGTCAATCTCCCCGCGCGAACCATGACGGTTCGGATGATCGACGGATTGGATGCCTAGCATGTTGCGGTTCGAGCTCTTGACATTGTTTCCTGGGATGTTGGAGCCGGTGTTGGCTCACAGCATGCTGAAGCGAGGACAAGAGAAGGGCCTTCTTCACGTACACATACACAACCTTCGCGACTTTGCGACAGATCGCCATAAGATGGTGGATGACACGCCCTATGGAGGCGGGGCAGGGATGGTCATGAAGGCTGAGCCGATCCTCCGAGCGGTCGCCTCAGTGCGTGCAGACGCACAGTCGAATGGAGAGGATATTCGGGTTGTATTTCCAACCCCTCAAGGGCGCCGATTGACGCAGTCCTATGTGCAAGAGTTAGCCGGTGAGTCTCGCCGTATCGTGATTCTCTGCGGGCATTATGAAGGCGTGGATGAGCGTGTGCGTCTGGCCTTGAATCCGGACGAGGTGTCGCTCGGAGACTATGTCTTGACTGGAGGCGAGTTGCCGGCTCTGGTGTTGATCGATGCCGCGGCACGGTTGGTTCCTGGTGTCTTAGGAGATCCACAGTCTGTGGTGGAAGAGTCGTTTTCTGAATCGCTGTTGGAGTATCCGCAGTATACGAAACCGGCTGAGTTTGGTGGAATCGGAGTGCCTGAAGTCTTGCTGTCCGGCCATCATGAGGCGATTCGGTTGTGGCGTCGAAAACAAGCGTTGCGCAGCACGTATCTCAGACGCCCCGATCTTTTGCGGGATCGGTTGTTTACGGGGGAAGATCGACGATTACTAGATGAGTTGATGAGCGAAGGCTTAGTAGCGGCTCCGATATCATGCCGGGAGGAGGGATAGGGATATGAATCAGTTGGAACGAATTCAACGATCGTTAACGAAGAAGTCCGTGCCACATTTTGAGATCGGGGATACCGTCAGGGTCCACGTCAAAGTTGTCGAAGGCGAAAAAGAGCGCATTCAGGTCTATGAAGGAACGGTGATTGCCCGCAAGGGAAGCCTGAATACGGAAATGTTTACGGTCCGAAAACTTTCGTATGGAGTCGGGGTTGAGCGCATTTTCCCGGTGCATTCTCCGATTGTCGCCAAGATTGATGTCGTCCGACAGGGAAAGGTTCGACGGGCAAAACTCTACTACCTGCGCGGCAAGAAGGGGAAATTTGCAAAAGTCGAGGAGCGGGAGTTTGTAGGAGGGGGAGAGAGCAAGACGTCTACACAGCCCGCTGCGTCGGAGGAAGCGACAGTCACGGCATAGGTCATATCTCTGAAAGTATGTTCCATCATGGCAAAATGATCGTATGATTGCCAGTGAGGGATTGTTCGATGGGGCCCACCCAGGAGTTTGAGCGGGCCGCCAGGCATTGTGGCTATCGACGCATCGCCGGCATCGATGAAGCGGGAAGAGGCCCCCTCGCTGGTCCCGTGGTTGCGGCGGCCGTCATCTTGCCATCTCGATGTCGACCGTTGGGGATCAACGATTCGAAACAACTGTCGGCAAAGGATCGTGAGGATGTGTATGCTACGATTCTTCAGCAGGCCGTCGCGATCGGAATTGGGTCGGCAGGTGCTGCGGAGATTGACCAGCTGAATATCCTTACAGCAACCCGGTTGGCGATGCGTCGAGCTGTCGATCAACTGGTTCCTCCTGCAGACTATCTACTGATTGATGCCGTGGTGCTCTCTGGGCTGGCAGTGCCGACTCGGCCCATCATCAAGGGGGATTCCCTCTCCGTATCAATTGCTGCGGCTTCCATCGTTGCGAAAGTCACGCGAGATCGCCTGATGGCGAGCTATCACGAGACGTTCCCTGAATATGGTTTCCTTTCCCATAAGGGGTATGGCACCGCAGAGCACTTAGCGCGACTCGCTCGCCACGGCCCCTGTTCCATACACCGACGAACGTTCTCTCCGGTGCAGGAAGTGATGAATGCGTCGAAGGTGCGGTCTGCTTCGCAGGAGAGTTCAAAGCTCTTCTAACTAGAAAACGCATGGCTATTCCGGACCAACGTCATCTGTATGGTCAAGCCAGCGAAAGCTTGGCGGAACAGTTTCTGTGCGCCAAGGGCTATCGGATTCTTGATCGCAACGTCCGGACGACCATTGGAGAATTAGACCTTGTAGCGGAAGACCGTGGGGTCGTCGTCTTTGTCGAAGTCAAAGGTCGGGCGACCAATGCGTTTGGTGGGGCATTGCTCGCGGTGAATCATCGGAAGCAGGCCAAATTGGCAAAGCTGGCTGGACAGTACTTGGCACGGCGCCATTGGTCCGACAGACTCTGCCGATTTGATGTGGTGTTGGTCCATGGGCGACCTTCCGCGCAGGGACACATCGAGCATGTCCAGAATGCATTTGACCTCACCGAGCGGTGATGGTGTCGACCTCTCTGTAAGGGAACTCTGTGGACGCGATCATTCAACTCATCCATGTTTCGAAATGCTACGATCGGCGACCGGCGCTCTCCGATGTCACCATGGAGATTGAGAAGGGGGAGTTTGTTCTTCTCATGGGGCCAAGTGGAGCGGGGAAATCCACCTTGCTACGTATGCTGATTGGTGAGGAGCAGCCTGATGAAGGACAGATCTTCGTTCACGGTAGAAACGTGACCAAGCTGAAACCATCAGAGGTTCCGTATCTCAGACGGAAGATCGGTACGGTCTTCCAAGATTTTCGGCTCTTGTCGAAAAAATCCGTTTTTGACAATGTTGCGCTTCCGTTGGTTGTGCAAGGTGTGTCGGAAAGGGACATCCGACGCAAGGTGACTGAAGCGTTGCGCGCTGTGGGTGTTGATCACAAGAAGGATCAGCCTCCGAATAGTCTCTCGGCTGGGGAGCAGCAGCGTGTGTGCATTGCGCGGGCGATTGTCAATGGTCCGGTCGTGCTCCTCGCCGACGAACCGACGGGGAACCTGGATCCCGAACGTACCGGGGAGATTATCGAGTTGTTCAAGCTGATCAATGCCCGTGGGACGACCGTGATCGTTGCCACACACGATCCTCAGGTCGTGAAACAGGTTCATCGGCGAGCGGTAACGCTGGTGGACGGCGTGCTGACGCAGGAACGCCGATCGGCCGAGCGAGTCGAAGCATGAGACGGTTTTTATATATTGTTCGTGAAGCCTGGGCCAATATGCGGACCAATCGCACGACGACGATCGTGGCCATCTTGACCACAGCCTTTACCCTAGCCTGCGTCGGGATCTTTCTGCTTCTGTATGTAAACCTCCGCCATGCAGCTGGGTGGCTTCAGGAAGACGTCAAGATCATGGTCTATCTGGATGACGGCGTTTCTTCTTCCTTGAGACAAGCTCTGGAACAACAACTCAAGGTGGATCGGATGGTATCGGAGGTGGTGTTTATTTCAAAGGAGCAGGCGCTGAAGGAGTTCCGCGCACAATTTCCTGCAGACTCTCATTTGCTTGAGGGGCTGGGTGAGAACCCGCTTCCGGCGTCGTTTGTGGTCACGCTTGCCCCGAATTATCGGTCTCCAGAGTCGATGCAAGGCTGGGCTGACCGGGTGCAAACGATGGAAGGTGTCGCTAAGGTCGACTATAATCAGGAATGGATTAACGTGCTGACTGAACTGATCGGCTACATCGAGCTGGTTGCGATTGGTGTGGGGATGCTGCTTTCTGCCGCCTCAGTGACAATTATCGGCAACACGATTCGGCTCGCACTGTTTACCAGGCGAGAGGAGATTGAGATCCTTCGTTCGATAGGGGCGACGCGTACGTTCATTCGCATTCCATATTTTATTGAAGGGGCTGTGCTCGGAGCATTCGGTAGCGCGTTATCGTTGGGGATCTTAAGGATTGGGTTTGAACTGTTTCGTCAGCAGATGCAATTGACTGGTCGGTTTAGTGGAATCGAGAGCATGTTGTCATTCTTCCCATTGTCGCTCTGTCTGGCTCTCATCATGGCTGGAATGGGGTTGGGGCTTGCAGGAAGTGTGGTGTCGCTCCTCCGAGTCGGGGAGGGACGCACATGAAGCTCTCTTACGCTTTCTTCCTGTGTTGTGCTGCGTTCGGTGGGTTGGTATCTGCCGTGGAGGCTGCGGATGATCCCATTTCGGAAAAGATCGAACGCCAACGTAAGACTCTGGAGGCGTTGAAAGGAAAGATACAAGAAAAACGGAAGCGAGCCGATGAGGCGGAAAAGAAATGGGAATCGGTTCTCCATGGCATTCAATCATTGGATGAACGGTTAATCCGTCATCGACAGGATCATCGAGACATCAACCAGAAAATCCGACAAAAAGATCGAGAGATCGAGGAGATCACCGCAGAACTGACAGCGATGCGGACTGGTATGCAGGCTCGGCGTGAGGCGATTCGCTCACGGCTTCGGGTGCAATACATGGAAGGACGGTTCGGGTATGTGAAGGCGCTCTTGGCGTCCGATTCGTACGGCGATCTCCAACGTCGAGCACAGTACCTTTCCACCGTTTCGCGAAAGGACTACGAATTGCTTGAGACCTTCCGGACAGATATGGCCAGGATGGAGGAGGTCGAGCGTCAGCGCGCTGAGGCCAGAGCTGGAATGGTGACGTTTATACAAAATATTGAAAAGAAATTGGCCGACATTCGAAGCCTTCAAAAGGAAAAGAAAGTCTACCTTGGCAAGATTCGGCACCAAAAAGATTCATATCATCGTGCTGTGAAGGAGCTGGAACGATCGGCCTCGCGACTGGATAGCTTGTTACAGGAGTTAGAGACACGCCGACGTGCAATCGCCATGAGTCCCCCGACGACTTCGGCGCCGCCATTGCCGCCACCGCGTGCCGCCAGCCGTGGGATGCTGCCTTGGCCGGTGGAAGGGAAGGTCGTCTCATTCTTCGGACGCCAGAAGCACCCGACGTTCGATACCTATGTGCAGCGTAAAGGAATTGAGATCCGAGCCTCAGAGGGAAGTCTGATTCATGCGGTAATGCCCGGGAGTGTGGTCTACTCTGACTGGCTGAAAGGGTATGGACTCGTTATAATCGTGGATCATGCCAACGGCTTCTTCTCGCTCTATGCGCACGCGTCCAAGATACTGACGAGAGTCGGTGAGCAAGTTGTCGAAGGCCAAGCTATCGGAGAGACCGGGGATACGGGCATGATCGGTGAAAATACATTATACTTTGAATTGCGTGAGGGGGCCGAACCGGTTGATCCGCTTCAGTGGCTGGCCAAGCGCTGAGTCGGTTCTTGTCGAGGTTGGGTGAGCGGACCGTCGGATGACGCAGGAAAGAAGGGAAATCACGATGATGGAACAGCAGCCGCGGCGGAACTCTTGGGTGGTCGGACCGATGATCGCACTCGCCCTTCTCGGTGGAGTCGTCATTGGAAAAGGGTGGGAACGGACCGGACATGCGAGCGAAACTTACGAAGAGCTCAAGACATTTTCCGAAGTCCTCAACCAGGTTCAAAAACATTATGTTGAGGAAACGAAGCCCAAAGACCTCATCCAAGGTGCCATTCGTGGCATGCTGGCGACGCTTGATCCCCACTCGGCCTACATGACACCTGAGATGTACAAGGAGATGCAGGTTGAGACCAGAGGAGAATTTGGGGGGGTCGGTATTCAAATCGGGGTGAAGGATAACCGTTTGTCGGTCATCGCTCCGATCGAGGGGACGCCCGCTCATCGCGCTGGGATCAAGGCCGGTGATTTCATCACTAAAGTCAATGACGATCCGACAAAAGATCTGAGCTTGATGGATGCCGTCACCAAGATGCGAGGCCCAAAAGGCAGCAAAGTCAACTTGACCATTCAACGGGATGGCGCACCGGATCCATTGGTGTTCACGCTTGTTCGAGATACCATCAAAATAGAAAGTGTGAAGTCAAAGGTAATCGACAACGTCGGCTATGTTCGGCTGACGCAGTTCCAAGAAGCGACCGGCCGAGACCTCTCCAAAGCGATCAAGCAGTTTCGCGACCAGAAAGTGCAGGGGACAATTCTCGATCTACGCAATAATCCTGGAGGCCTGCTGACGGCGGCCGTCGATGTGTCCGAACAATTCCTCCCCAGCGGCAAGTTGGTGGTCTACACAAAAAGCCGGGAAGGGAAAAAGGACGAGTGGTTCGCAAAGTCTAAAGATCAGCTTGAAGACCTTCCGGTAATTGTGCTTGTCAACGAGGGGTCAGCCAGTGCGTCGGAGATTGTGGCTGGGGCTCTGCAAGATTGGGGACGAGCGGTCGTCGTTGGAACCACCTCGTTCGGGAAAGGGTCCGTGCAAACGATCCTGGCTTTAGGGGATGGTTCAGGGCTTCGCCTGACGACTGCTAAGTACTACACACCAAGAGGTCGGTCCATTCAGTCAACGGGGATTACTCCGGATATTGTGGTAAAGCTCGCCAACGCTTCTCCGACCAAAGGGCCTGATGGGAAACCGAACGAGAAGGAGACGGAGGGGAAGGCCGTTAAACCGCCGGCCGGTAAGGATGCCTCACCACACGACGGAAAGTCTCCAGACGAACCCAGTTTGAAAAACGGAACGCCTCCCCCGGCCTTGCCGGAATTGAGCGGGGAACTGTCGCTTGAGCAGGACGTCCAACTGCAGAAGGCGGTGGAGCTGTTGAAGAGCTGGAAGATCTTCAAAGAACTGAAGGTCTCTTAGGGATCGGAGTTGTGCATGCGTTGGTGAACGGCGTGCAACAACTGCTCCTCTGAGCCGGAGAAGTTCGGCAACGTTCGAATCAAGTGTGATCTGACAAGTTGATCGAGATCGGCCAGCGTCCGTATTCCGAGTCGGAAGTACAGGTATGTTACGAGTGAATCGGAAAGTCCGGGAAGCGTTGCCCAATCCTGAACTTCTGCCGGGAGAGGGGTTTTGAGCTCTTCATAGGCACGGACCGTTCCCGTCGCAAGGAACTCTTCGATTTTTTTAGCCAGATCAGCCCCGATTCCATCAATTTCCTCAAGTCCATGGCGATCTGCTACCGTCGCCACGTCTTCCTCGATTGCAACCAGTGCATCGGCGGCCCGTCGATAGGCCCGGACTCGATAGGGGTTGGCTCGTCGAGATGCCAGGAGGTCGGCCATCGATCGGAAGATGGTGGCCAACTGTCGATTATTCTCGTTCATGATGAGCCCATTGTGGGGTGTCTAGGACCTTCCACGCAAGAGTCGCTTTGTTGACAAGCTGAATTCTGGTCTCATAGGATGACTGATATGGGATGCGATATCCAGATCCATGTAAACGGACAAGCTCGGCCTTGGCGCGGCGGCGCCACGGTTGCTGATCTACTACAAGAACTGGATATTAAGACCGAGCGGGTTGCAGTCGAACTAAACCTTGAGATTCTTGATCGTGCAGTATTTGGGGAACGTGTGCTCAACGATGGGGATCGGCTTGAAATTCTTGGTTTTATCGGCGGCGGGTCATTTTAAGAGGATACAATGGCAGAGGATCGGCTGATTATTGCTGGGCGTGAGTTCAAGTCTCGGCTCTGGGTCGGGACTGGGAAATATAAGGATTTTGTCGAAACACAAAAGGCGATTGAAGCATCGGGCGCCGACGTGGTCACCGTCGCAGTTCGTCGAGTGAATATCACTGATCGATCGAAAGATAACCTGCTCGATTACATTGATCCCAAGAAATACACGATTTTGCCGAACACAGCCGGCTGCTACAGCGTAGAGGATGCCGTTCGGTATTCTCGTTTGGCTCGTGCCGCCGGGGTCTCGGATTTGGTGAAGTTGGAGGTGCTCGGCGATGAGCGGACGTTGTTCCCGGATACGGCCGGATTGATCGAAGCTGCTAAGATTCTTATTAAAGAAGGATTTATTGTGCTTCCATACACCAATGATGATCCGATCGTTGCCAAGAAACTTGTGGATATCGGGTGCCCGGCTGTCATGCCTTTGGCTGCCCCCATAGGATCCGGGCTCGGCATCCGCAACCCATATAACTTAAAAATTATCATGGAAACTGTCAATGTGCCGATTATCGTTGATGCGGGCGTCGGAACGGCATCCGATGCAGCCTTGGCCATGGAGTACGGTGCCGATGCGGTGCTCATGAATACCGCGATTGCAGGTGCTCGGGATCCGATTGCCATGGCGGAAGCGATGAAGTGTGCTGTTCATGCCGGGCGTCTCGCCTACAAGGCCGGCCGTATTCCGCGAAAGTTGTACGCAACGGCCAGTAGCCCGATCGAAGGAATGCTTTAGCTAGTCCGCAAATGGTGAGAGTGGGTAAAGGAGAAGAGCGATAACTTGCCGTGAATCTCCTCACACCGCAGTGTTTCCTTCTAACCGTCTTCGAGCATGCCGCGAGTCAATTTCCGTTTACTCCTGGTCACTGATCGTCACCAAGTGCGAGGACGCGCTCTCTCAACGGTGCTCCAGTACGCGAGTGAGGCTGGTGTACAGGCTATTCAGTTAAGAGAGCGCGATCTTTCCACAGGCGAACTCCTTTCGCTGGCGAGGGAGATCCAGAACATGACGGCATCAAGTTCGATCTCGTTGATCATAAATGACCGTGTGGATCTTGCGATGGCCCTCGATCTGCCTGGTGTTCACCTGCGGGCGGATAGTTTATCTGCTCGTGCTGTACGTCGGATTGTTGGTCCGGCTCAATTGATCGGTGTGTCTACTCATTCGGCCGAGGACGTGCGTCGTGCTGGTCGCGACGGCGCCGACTACGTTGTTCTTGGCCCCATCTTCGACACCTCCTCCAAACGATCTTTTGGGCCTCCGCTAGGGCTTGATCTATTGCGCGAGGCGTGTTGCCACTCGCCCATCCCGATTTTTGCCATCGGAGGGATTACATGTGATCGCGTCCGTGAAGTCCGTCAAGCCGGCGCCTATGGAGTTGCCGTAATGGGAGCGCTGTTAACACGCGACGACATCGGGATGGCGGTCCATGAATTCATGCGTGCATTGGAGATGTGAGTCCTTTTGCCACGTGACGTGCTCATCAACATCGCGAGATCGCCTGTTGGAGTTGACCACCCCTAGGTCGGGTGTTAGAATCCAAAAACCAGCTTGATTCGCGTTCAATTCTGCGAATTATTCATGTTGTTTCGATATGGCGGAAAGCAAAGGTCGGCCAAATCGACTCCGGTCCCTCCGAGATTCTGTTAAGAAGATTACGAAACGGTTGTCTGAGGGTGAGGGTGATGGAGAAATGATCCACAAGAACGACGAACACACTCGGGAAGTGGACAAGCTGCGTGTTCAGATTCAGTTGATGGAAGAAGAGATCCGTCGGCTGTACGAGTCACGACATCAACTCGATCAGGCCAATAAGCAGAATGAAAGGCTTGCGGCGACGTTGCAGGAAGCCAAGGCTCAGATCGAGGCGCTCAGGACCGAAGTCGAAAAGCTGACGGCACCGCCGTCGGCCTACGCCATTTTTTCAGGCATGAATGCTGACGGCACCGGAAACGTCTATGTGTCTGGACGAAAAATGAAGGTCAGCCTTCATCCCTCGATCAGACCAACGGAGTTACGTAAGGGACGAGAAGTTGTGCTCAATGAAGCCCTCAATGTGATCGAGGTGAAGGGATTCGACAGTCAGGGCGAGGTCGTTCGGCTCAAAGATGTGCTTGAGGGTGGGCGAGCCCTCGTCACGCTCCATTTCGATGAAGAGAAAGTGGCTGAGTTGGGTGATCCGTTGCTGGCGGAGCGACTGAGTGTCGGGGATCATCTCCTGTATGATGCCCGTTCGGGCTATGTGATTGAGAAGTTGCCGAAGTCCGAAGCGGCAGAGCTCGTGTTGGAAGAGGTTCCCGACGTAGATTATGAGAATATCGGCGGTCTTCAAAAAGAATTGGAACACGTGCGCGATGCCGTCGAACTGCCGTTCCTGCATCCACAGGTGTTTTCTGAGTATAAACTCAGCGCCCCGAAGGGAGTCCTGCTGTATGGTCCGCCTGGCTGCGGGAAGACTCTGATTGCCAAAGCCGTAGCCAACTCGATCGCCAAGAAATTGGGCCATCGAGCCGGGAAGGAAATTCGCAGTTACTTTCTCCATGTCAAAGGACCTGAACTGCTGAATAAGTATGTGGGGGAATCGGAACGGCAGGTGCGTGAGGTCTTCAAGAAAGCCAAGGAACGGGCTGAAGATGGCCATCCGGTGATCGTTTTCTTCGATGAGATGGATGCGCTGTTTCGGACACGTGGTACTGGGATCTCGTCGGATATTGAGTCTACGATCGTTCCCCAATTCCTCTCAGAGATCGATGGGGTGGAGCGGTTGCGGAATGTCATCGTCATCGGGGCGAGCAATCGACAAGATTTGATCGATCCTGCCGTGCTGCGTGCGGGACGATTGGATGTCAAAGTCAAAGTGGGACGACCGGATGCCGCGGCAGCTCGAGACATTTTTTCGAAATATATCTCGATGGATCTTCCGTTTGCCGATGAGGATTTGGCACGGCATGGAGGCGATCGGCAGGCGCTCGTCGATCGATTGACGGCGTTGACTGTCGACACGATGTATGCGGCCAGTGAGGAAAACAAGTTCATCGAAGTGACCTATGCCAATGGTGAAAAAGAAGTGCTCTACTTCAAGGATTTTGCCAGCGGGGCATTGATCGAAGGAATTGTCTCGCGTGCGAAGAAGTTTGCCGTGAAGCGCGTGATCGCACAAGAAGGTTCGGGATTACGCTCGGACGATTTGATTCGCGCTATTCGAGAAGAATTCAAGGAGCACGAGGATCTACCCAACACGACCAACCCGGACGATTGGGCCAAAGTCGCCGGGAAGAAAGGTGAAAAGATCGTTCACATCCGCACCATCAGCGGTGGGCCGACGGAACATCGACAAATTGAAACCATCAGTACGGGCCACTATCTCTAACAACCTTATGCACGATTCCATTCCCACGAACCGCCCACGAGTGTTTGGGACCGAGACGGAGTTTGGCATTGCGGCGAAGGACGGGTTTGCGATGGACCCGGTCTCCGGCTCCTTTGCTGTGATCGGCCATTATCCGGCCTTACCGGCGCCAGGAGCGATTTGGGATTACGAACATGAGAATCCTCTTCTGGATGCCCGTGGCTTTGAGGTCGATGGTGAACGGGAGCGTCCGAATCCCGACTATAACCGACAGCTGAATAAAGTATTGGCCAACGGAGGCCGGTTATATGTCGATGGAGCTCATCCTGAATATTCGACGCCGGAATGTTCCACCGCTCGTGAGGTGGTAGCGTTTGAGCGCATCGGAGAGCGAATCCTTGCGAAGTGCCTTCAAGAGATAGCTCGTGTGAGGGGGAGCGAACAATATCTCTTGTACAAGAATAACTCAGACGGCAAAGGCAACAGCTACGGATACCATGAAAACTATCTCGTCTCCAGGGCTGTGTCGTTCGACAAGATTGCGCGTGTCTTGACCCCATTTCTCGTGACTCGGTCGATCTTTGCCGGAGCAGGCAAGGTTGGAGCGGAAAACCAGACCAGTCCGGCAGAATATCAAATCTCTCAGCGTGCGGACTTCTTTGAGTGTCTGATGGATCTCAACACAATGGTTAAGCGTCCGATCATCAATACACGAGACGAACCGCATGCCGATGCGGCACGCTTTCGAAGACTCCATGTCATCACCGGTGATGCCAATATGGCCGAGGTTTCGACCTATCTGAAGGTAGGGACATTGGATATCGTGCTGGAATTGCTCGAATTCGGAGCGGACTTGCCTCAGGTGGAACTTGATGAGCCGGTTCGAGTGTTCAAGCAAGTTTCACGTGACCTTGATGTGAAGCAGACGGTCAAGCTGGCCGGTGGGAGGCCGACCACAGCGCTTGCGGTTCAGCGAGCGTACCTACAAGCCGCCCAGACCTTTTATACCGCCCATGGTTGCCCAGCCGCTACACAGGATGTGCTGGTCTGTTGGGATGATGTGTTGACCAAGCTGGAACGCGATCCACGGTTGCTCGTGAAAGAGTTGGATTGGGTGGCCAAGCGCCACATGATCGAGTCCTATATGGAACGGAAAGGGTGTGGATGGACTGATCCACGAATCAAGCTGATGGATCTCCAGTACCATGACGTCCGTCCTGAAAAAGGATTGTTTTATACACTGGAGCGTGGTCATCTCATCGATCGAATTGTTGGGGAGGAGGAGATTGAACGGGCTGAACTCAATCCTCCGTTCGGTACGCGGGCCTATTTTCGTGGGCGTTGTGTACAGAAGTTCTCGAAGTCCCTCTACGGGGCGAGTTGGACATCCGTTCTGTTCGATGTCGGCAATAACACCATCAAGAAAGTGCCGTTGATGGATCCACATCGGGGTACGCAATCATTGACCCGCGAACTGTTGGACACGGCAAATTCGGTTGATGAGTTGCTCGAACGACTCCAAGTATGAGAGATGGTGGCCTAAGAACACGATGAAGTTGCCCTATCTCCCCGATCACGACGACTCCAGTTTTTTTGATTTTCTCACCAAACATTATCCAGGATTGACCCCAGGTGGTCATGGCCCGATCCAGGCAGTGGAGCAGGCACGGGCTGGGGCCTTGCCTGTGCCCCAGGCCACGACCGTATTGGCCATCAAGTATCGAGCTGGTGTCGTGATCGCCGGTGATCGCCGGGCAACAGAGGGATTTCAGATTGCGGATCGCCGTATTGAGAAGGTGTTCAAGATTGACGAATGGTCGGCGATGGCAATCGCCGGAGCGGCCGGGCCATGCATCGAGATGGCGAAATTGTTTCAGACCGAGCTGGAGCACTATGAGAAACTGGAAGGAATGGTGCTGTCATGCGAGGGGAAAGCCAACAAACTTGGACAGATGGTCAAGGCAAATCTCCCGATGGTGTTCCAAGGGTTGGTGGTGATGCCGCTCTATGTCGGGTACGACGTCAAGCGTGAGGAAGGGCGGATATTCAAGTACGATATCACCGGTGGGAGATATGAAGAATCCGACTACCATGCCATCGGTTCAGGAGGGAAAGACGCCCGCAATACGATGCGAGAGCACTTTCGGAAGAACCTTTCTGAGGCTGAAGCGCTCAAGCTGGCGTTGTTGTCGCTTTACAATGCCGCTGATGATGATGTCGGAACAGGTGGACCGGATCTCATACGCGGGATCTATCCGACTGCCAAGTTTGTGACGGCTCAGGGTATCACTGACGTCGCCGATGACCAGCTGAAAGCGGTCTATGACGACATGATCACCGCACGTCGCTTAAGGGAGACCTGATCATGGCTATGCCCTACTACGTCTCCCCTGAGCAGATGATGCAGGACAAGGCCGAGTATGCCAGAAAGGGGATTGCAAAAGGCCGTTCGATCATCGCGATGGAATATGTCGACGGCATCCTCTTGACCGCGGACAATCCAAGCGCGTCTCTGCACAAAGTCTCAGAGATCTACGACAATATCGCGTTTGCCGGGGCCGGCAAATACAGTGAGTTTGAAAATCTGCGAAAAGCAGGAATCCGTCACGCCGATCTCAAGGGGTTTATGTATAGCCGGGAGGATGTCACTGGACGTTCTCTTGCAAACGGCTACTCACAAAGCCTCGGCACGGTGTTCAGCCAGGAAATGAAGCCGCTTGAAGTGGAGATTTTGGTCGTGCAGGCTGGCGCCAATAACCATCCGAATGAGATCTATCGTATTTCGTTCGACGGCAGCATCATCGATGAAAAGAACTTTGCGGTGATCGGGGGAAGATCTGAAGCCGTCCAATCTCTGTTGAAGGACAAAAGCCCCAGTCACGCTCCTGTACTCAACGCTGCATTGAATCTATGCGTCGAAGCACTTGAACAGACGGCGAATCAGAAGCTGCAGCCTGAAGGCTTGGAAGTGGCGGTCTTGGACCGGACCCGCACAGGCCGAAAGTTTCGTCGTTTGTCGATGAGTGACGTCCGACAAATCCTCTCTTCATAGCTTCCACTTTCGTGAACGCGTCGTTTGTTGCACATCCCGGAATGGGCGTGTAACCTGTTTCTATAGCTTGTATGTTGCCTTCAGGTCCTATGAAACAGAGGATATTCGGTCTCGAAAACGAGTACGGCCTTATTTTTTCTCCCAATGGCCGGATCTACCTCCCCATGGAGAAGGTGCTCGGGTACATCTTCGAAGGATTGATCCCTAATAGTTGGCCGTCGAACGCGTTTTTGGTCAACGGGGCACGGTTCTACCAAGATACCGGGTGCCATCCTGAATACTCGACTCCGGAATGTGACAACATCCTTGACCTTGTGGTCCATGACAAGGCCGGGGAGCGGCTGCTGGAAGCCTGTCTGCCGGCGGCAGAGGAGCGGCTTCGCGAAGAGGGTCTGTCGGGAGAGATCTACATTTTTAAGAATAATACGGACTCATTGGGCAACACGTACGGCTGTCACGAGAACTTCCTCATGCGGCGCGACGTCGATTTTTGGAAAGTCACTGAACAATTGATCCCATTTTTTGTGACCCGGCAGGTGTTCAGTGGGGCGGGAAAAGTCCTGAAAGTATCCGGGAAGCCTCAGTACTTCATTTCTCAGCGGGCTCAGCACATTCATGAGAAAACGTCGTCTTCTACGACCTCTTCCAGGAGTATCATCAATACCCGTGATGAACCTCATTCCGATGCGGAACGGTATCGACGGCTCCATATCATCGTCGGTGACTCCAACATGTCCGAGTATGCCACGTACCTCAAGGTGGGGACAGCGGCCTTGGTCCTGTCGATGATCGAAGAAGGGTACACGGTGCATGGGATGGAGCTGGAAGATTCGGTGAAAGCCATTCGGGAGGTGTCACGCGATCCGACGCTGCAAAAGAAAGTCAAGCTGGATGATGGTCGGCACATGACGGCGATCGAAATCCAGCGAGTCTACTTGAAGCGGGCTCAAGAATATTTGGCCCAGGAGGACCATGAACCGATCTTGGACGATGTGTGCGACAAGTGGGAATCCGTGCTGCAGCAATTGGAGGACGACCCCATGCAGCTCACGCATCAGATCGACTGGGTGACGAAGAAACACCTGATCCAATCGTACGTCGATAAGCGACAGTGCGGGTGGGACGACCCGCGGGTGTTCTTGTTGGATTTACAGTACCATGATGTGAAACGGACGCGTGGGTTGTACTATTTGATGGAATCTCGTGGGTTGATCGAACGAGTCGTGGAAGAAGGGATGGTTCAACGTGCGATGTCCACGCCCCCACAAACGACGAGGGCCAAGGTGCGTGGCGACTTTATCCGGTTCGCACGAGCGAAGAATCGATCCTATACGGTCGACTGGACGTATCTCAAATTGAATGGCTATTGGGAAGAAACCATTCTATGTATGGATCCCTTTAGCGCGGTGAATCGGCGTGTTGAAGAATTGATTTCCCAAGTGTCCGGTGGGAGATTTTATCGATGACGTTGATGAGCGACTCGAATGCTCGTGGTCGTACCGTGCTACGACGTGTTGGAATCGGCGCGATGGTTCTACTCGCAGCTGCTTTTCCCGTAAATCTCCTGGCGGACCCCTTGCCGAGTTCCCAGCCCATCAAGGTGGACTATAGCGGCAAGCAAGGACAAATTCTTGTGGTGAAGATTCCAAACGAAGGTGGGACCACCCGTGTGCAGGGCACCTTTCTTGGTCGCTCCGTCAGTTTCTTCCCGGATACGAGACCTGAAGAGCGGAACGGGTTTGTAGGATTGTTAGGGATTGACCTGCAAGATGAACCAGGAATCCATGAGCTGACCGTCACAGTAAAGGCTGGGGAACGAAGCGAAACGGTCACGTACCAAGTCGAGGTTGTCAAAGAGGACTTTCACGTGGAGCACCTGACTCTACCAAGAAACAAGGTCGATCTCGATAAGAAAAGCCTAGCACGATGGAAACGCGAACAAGTCCAGGTCAGAGAAGTGTTGGCGCATGGATCTCAGACAAAGTTATGGCAGGGGGAATTCGTCGAGCCTGTCGCAGGCAAGCGAACCGGAATTTTCGGCAGTGTCCGGATCATGAACGGGCAGCCTCGTAATCCTCATAACGGGGAGGATATCGGTGCTCCACTCGGAACGGATGTGTTGGCGACGAATGACGGGATCGTCCGTCTCACCGTGGAACACTTTTTTTCAGGGAAGGGCATCTTCCTCGATCATGGGCTTGGGTTCTTCTCGATGTATTTCCATCTGTCTGAGGTGCTGGTCAAAGATGGAGAGGCAGTGAGAGCCGGCCAGGTCATTGGCAAGGTGGGTGCCACGGGTCGCGCGACCGGCCCCCATCTCCATTGGGGTGTGAAACTCAACGGTGCACGTGTGAATCCCTATGCGTTGTTGGATCTGCCGTTCAAGGGGAGGGTGCAATCGGCCGCTCCGGTCCCTGTCACCGACCCGGGATCTGGTGTGGGCTCGCCCGAGCCGTGACGCTGATGGCCCTTCGTTTCCCGTCTTGCCGTATTGTTTCTGGTTGACCTGGTCTCATCCGTAGGCATACCCTCTGACTTATTCTGCAGGTATCAGACATGAGAATCTTCCTGTTCGTTCTTTCCATCGTTTCTCTCCTGCTTGCAACCCGGCAATTCTCAATTTCTGAGCAGACTGGACAGTTCAAGGGGGCGCTCTTTCTTCTCCTCATCGGCATCCAGCTGTTGGTTACTGCAGCGCTCATCTCTGAACATCGAGAAGAACGTACGAAAAAGTCAGCAACATCGGAGGAGAAGAGGGAGAGAATTGGAGCCAATCCAACTGACGTCAACGCATCAAGGTGAGATTTGATCGTTCTATGTTTCTTATTCCGGCGAGATGCCCAATCCCCCCAGTAACGGTAGCAGGCTTTCTTCTCCAGGCCCTTTCCCTTCTTTCGAAGCTTGGCTGATGTCAGACAAGAGCTGGTCTGCCTCAGGGCTCAATTGTTTCAGCCGTTCCGCCAGGTTGCCCGACATCAGGTTTCGTTTGACTTCGTCGTCGGTGATTTTCCCATCTTTGATGTTCTGCTGGAGGATTTGTGCCAAAGATTGAACCTTCGCCAGCATATCTGGTGGCATGCTATTGAGGATTCTTTGCGCCCCCTGTTGTCCCCCTCCAAGTTGCGCATAAGATGGGGTGGCTAATGAGATTAGAATCCCACAGACAGCAATCAGCCATTTCCCTAGAATCCCCATTTCAGCCTCCTTCCTGTGGATATCGTACGTTTGGTATCCGAGTAATCCTGCAGGATACCTGCCAGACTCCCTTGAAACGGCAAGGTAGTCACAATGGGGGTCAGACGAGTCAAGTATACCGGGATGTTAGCCGATAGAGCCCTATACCCATTTGAGAAAACGCAGAATTTCTGAGACGACTTTGGTCTTAGACATCATCTGCACCTGGTGATGGAGGGGGTATCGATGCTTGAGGGGTGGCAATTTCAGGACGTAACCGTCTATTTGGTGGGCATTCTTGGCCTTCTCGTTGTGTGGCAATACTACCAGATGCAGATCATGGCCGGCCGTATCCTCGCCGTCGATATCTTCGACCGCTCCGGTATTCGAATGTATCTCTATGTCACTCCTGACGACGACCACATCTGTGAAGTCTGTGCCGCTGCGAATGGGGGAGTGTATTCACCGTCCCACGTTGCGAAGAAATACTTTTCACCTCTTGATGGGAAATGCCAACGACCGATTCCCTGTGTCGGAGTGCTGATTGGACTGTACGGGGCGTGGCTCGAAGCGAGGGGTGTGTTGGAGAATCTTCGTCGGAATATCAAGAATGGGGGGATCCAACTCTCAGCGGAAGAAGTACGGGCCTTGGTGAACGGGCAATGGGAACGGTGCATCAGTGCCGATACGGATCGATTGGGAATCCAGATGATCGAGGCACTCGCCTATGAAAAGATCAACCAGGAAATTGCCATCCAAGGGTATCGCTACGTTGTGGAAGAGGCCAGAGAGGTCCGGCACCTGCTGCTCCTCGTTCCAGCGTATTTTCGGCTCCTGCAGCTGCTCCTTCGGGCCGGCGAAGAGGCTGAAGCACTCGAAGTGATTGAGCGTTTTGAAAGCCGATTCCCATCGACGAAACGGGGCCCGCATTTTCCGTCGGAGAAACAGCGGGAGGTCATGAAAACAAAAAAAGCTCAGTTGACGAAAAACCTGCCGTTGAAGATGTCGGCCTAGGGATTCTCATCGCTACATAAGCGTGCCACTACCCTAATAATTCGATTCCAGACTGGTCGGTGTTTTATTCAACACGGTTGCGGCAGCTTGCGACAGGGTGGCGTCGTGGGTATGGTCGAGCGAATAGATCCGAAATTGGATCAGTCGCGTGGGTAAGAGGTCTAGGAATTCTTCCAGTGGTTCGGGAGACACCTGGTCGGTGCCGGGATCATAGACGTATAAGGGGTTCCCGCGTCGATCTTTTGGATCGGGTCGTGGATCCAAGAGGGCCATATCCACCCGGAATTGAAGTCGCTTCAAGCCAGCCGGCAATTCTTTGACAATCTGCTGTTCAAAGTGCCGATGGCTGGGAAACGCCATGCCGCGCTCCTGACCTTTTTCCTTCAGGGTCGTGCTGTAGGCCATCTTCCATTTGACGTCGCGGTCTAAGATCCGCGCCCATTCATGGCCCAATTGTCGGCGGATTTTCTGGCGAGAGTGGTTCCAGCCGCGAACTTCTTCCAGGAGCGACCAATCCGTCAGCGTGCGATACTCCTCCATATTCTTTCGCGGGTCGCGCGGGCACAGCAGCTTCATCGTTTCACCGAAGATATCGCGGAGGTGGATGTCGATCGCCCTGGTCGTGCGGTGAAAATACACGTTGGAGTAGAGGTACATCCTTGTGTTCAAGAACATTTGGAGCGCGGGAAGCCCGGTTTTATGAATCGTGAATCCCTTGTCTGTCACGATTGTGTAATGAATCAGCCGTGTCAGATCGACAGGGCCCACGGCCACGCCGCACATGTAGGAATCCCTCAGCACATAGTCGAGGTTGTCACCGGTATAACTTCCTGAAATAACGGGTTGGAGGATATTGAGCCACCGAGGAAGGCTTGAATTGTCCTTTCCTTTCTCTTTGAGGATGAGATGCGCAATCTGGTCCGGGTCCAATTCTTCGCCCTTGTCAAAAGGCCCGGAGGGGCTTCGGCGTATTTTTCTGATTATCGGCGCCAAGTACTCTCGGATGATAATCTGCCCCAATCGTTCGTGGGAAAGCCCCATGGCATGGAGAAAGTTATCGTCGAAGAAATGGCAAAACGGACCATGTCCGATATCATGCACCAAGGCCGTCACCCGCAAAAGTTCCTCCACAAAGTTGGCGGAAGGAACATCGTTGACCGCTTTCTTGAGAAAAGGGTACAGATGCCGGGCGAATCGTCCTGCCACGTGCATGGTCCCTAAGGAATGAACAAACCGGGTATGTTCTGCCGAAGGGTAGACCCAGCGGGCGCTTTGAAGCTGAAAGATGTATCGTAGCCGCTGAACCCAGGGGGAATCGATCAAATCCTTCTCAGTGAGTTCATGCGGATCGGGGGTCGAAAAGGGAACGGTGAAGGTAACGTATTTGTGAATCGGATCAGCGATCAGGGCCGATCCATCATAGGGGGCGCTTGATCGGTCTGCTCTTTTCATAGTCAATGCTCATCTTAGCCTACCGAGTCTGAAGGCGGCAATGCTTCATGAGTAGGAGCGTCTGACTTCTGGCGGTATTTCACACAGAAGAAATATGCGAGGGGGTACGACAACACTGCTCCGAGCACACTGAGCACGAATCCCCCCAGCACAAACGGACCGACGTATGGAAGGACCTGGTGGTAGATCCCGCTGGTGGTCAAATCATTCCAGTCGAACGTTGGTGCGTCTGTGCGACCCAACAGCAGAGCGCCGGTCCAATAGGTTGCGCTCAATATTGGAATGATCGTCCAAGGGTTGTTGATAAAGGCTCCGGTCAATAGGGCCAAAAAGTTGAGACCGAATAACCATGTGCACAGTGCCACCATTGCCGTATGGAGGCCATAGGCCGGCGAGAACGCGATGAAGACTCCCAGGGCAAAGGCCAGCGCCGTGCGTCGTGGTGACTCTTGAAGATGGAGTACTTGCCGGAGCAGTGCTCGGAACGAGCGTGTTCCTCCGGCAGAAGGATGTTTGTCTGTTTTCGTCATCAGCAAAAATGCTCGTAACTGGTCGAGGGGAGAGGTTGCCTGTGCCCCTGAGATGTCATCTGGATGCCAAACCTTCTTGGGCGAATGGTTCCGATATGGGTCATGCGATAGCCTTGTGCCTTTGCTTGTCGTTCGAGCGCGTGATGGGATTTTGGCGACACGGTAAACAGCAGTTCGTAGTCCTCGCCTCCGGTGATGGCGAGTTGAACCGGTGAGACGCCACGGGCTTTCGCATAAGCTCGACAAGCGGGTGAGAGCGGAAGATTGTCGATCTCCACCTCTGCGCCGACCCCGCTTTCCTCACAGATATGCCTGAGATCGCCTGAGAGTCCATCGGAGAGGTCGATGGCGGCTGAGGCCAGTCGTCCGGTATTGAGCCACTGACCTTCGGCGATCCTTGCCGTCGGATGAAGGTGCCGGCGGATCAGGAACTGTCGATGAAATTGCGAAAATTGTGACCGGTTCTTCTTAGATGATCGGCGAGACGTGTCCTGTGCCAACAACCGACAACCGGCGAGTGAATCTCCCAGCGTGCCGGATACATAGATCAGGTCCCCCACCTTTGCTCCGTGACGAAACAGCGCTCGGCGCTTCGTCGTGGTCCCAAGGAGGGTGATGCTGAGAAAGAGACCTGTCTTGGATGCTGAGGTATCTCCTCCGATTAGGACCACGCCGTAAGGTCGGCAGGCCTTCATCAGTCCTCTGTAGAAGTCGTAGATGTGGGATTGACTCACCTGTTTGGGAATAGCGAGTGAGATGAGCAGATACCGAGGGATCGCTCCCATTGCGGCAAGATCGCTGAGATTGGCGATTGCGGCCCGGTACCCGATTGACCTGGGAGCAGCAGATTTCAGGTCGAAATGAATTCCTTCGGCGAGCAAGTCTGTTGTGAGGTGCCACCAGATCGGTACGGTAGTCTCAATCACTGCCGCGTCATCACCGATGCCTTGCACCAGACCCGCTGTATGACGGGCAAAATGACGCTTCAACCCTCGAATCAGAGCGAATTCTTGCAGAGGTTTGGCCGTACGAGGGGCCACGACGCGTTCCTATGGTCGAGATGGCTCGCGCCTGGCTTTCAAAGCGGCAGGGAGCTCATGCGATCGACGGCTTTTGCCGGGTCGTAAGGGGCGGATTCGGGCAGGCGCCGGAGGGGCCGACGGCTTGTTTGACGTCGAGGGAGTCTTGGGTCTCTTCCGAAGGGCAATCCTCATGACATCGTCCATGGTATCCACGAACGCCAGTTGGATGCCTTTCAGGAGATGTTTGGGAATTTCCTCGAGGTCCTTCTTATTTCGACGTGGCAGGATCACGGTGGTCAGCTTGGCTCGTTTAGCCGCCAAGATTTTTTCTTTGAGTCCACCGATCGGAAGGACGCGACCCCGGAGGGTGATTTCTCCAGTCATGGCGAGATCCCGCCTTGCGGCCGTTCCTGAAAATGCCGACGCAATCGCCGTGGCCATTGTGATGCCGGCCGAAGGACCGTCTTTGGGGATCGCGCCGGCCGGGACATGGATATGAAGGTCTTGTCTGCTGAACATCCCTGGGTTCAGATGCAAGGTCTTCTCTCGTGAGCGAACATAGCTGAGGGCCGCCTGTGCAGATTCCTTCATCACATCTCCGAGGTGTCCAGTAAGCGTCAATTGGCCTTTTCCCTTCATCACCGTCGCCTCGATGTACAGGACGTCGCCACCTGACTCAGTCCAGGCCAGCCCCGTTGCCACCCCGATTTCGTCTTTCTCGAGTTCCGCTTCCGGCACATATTTTGGAACACCCAGATACTTGTGGAGATTGGAATGATCGATCGGAAATCCCTGGTTCTTGCCCTCAGCGACTTTCTTTGCAACCTTGCGCATGACATTGGCAATCTCACGCTCGAGATTCCGCACTCCAGCTTCCCTGGTATAGTGGGAAATAATCTGCCTGATCGCCGGTTCCGTCAGCCGGACGTGTTTGCTTGTGATCCCGTGTTCCTCAAGCTGACGTGGAATCAGGTATTTCTGAGCAATGCCGAGTTTCTCTTCTTCCGTGTATCCCGGAATTTCAATGATCTCCATCCGATCGCGTAGGGCGGGTAGGATGGGATCGATCAAATTGGCCGTGGTGATGAACATGACTTCAGTCAGGTCGAACGGGACCCCGAGGTAGTGGTCGGTGAACGCGCTGTTCTGTTCCGGGTCGAGCACCTCCAGCAGGGCCGCCGATGGATCACCACGAAAATCCATGCCAACCTTGTCCACCTCGTCGAGCATGAAGACAGGATTGGCGGTGCCGGCTTGCTTCATTCCCTGGATGATGCGTCCGGGTAACGCGCCGACATAGGTTCGACGGTGCCCACGGATTTCCGCCTCATCTCGAACGCCGCCTAAGCTGATGCGCACAAACTCTCGCCCCAATGCACGGGCAATCGACTTGCCGAGTGAGGTCTTCCCGACTCCCGGCGGACCAACGAAGCACAGGATCGGCCCCTTCATTTTTTCTTTCAGTTTTCGGACGGCGAGGTATTCCAGGATCCGTTCCTTGACCTTTTCAAGGTCATAGTGATCGTCGTTTAATACTTTTGTAGCGGCTTTCAGCTCGAGGTTGTCCTTTGACCGCTTCGACCATGGCAATTCGACCATCCATTCCAAGTATGTTCGTACGGTTGCGGATTCGGCGGTATCCGGATGCATCTTTTCCAGCCGCTTAAGCTGTTTCTCGGCTTCTTTCAGAACTTTTTCCGGCATCTTGGCGTCTTTGATGCGTTTGCGAAATTCCGTGACTTCTTCAGCGCGCTCATCAAGCTCGCCCAACTCTTTTTGGATCGCTTTGAGTTGTTCTCGGAGAAAATACTCGCGTTGGGTCTTGTCCATCTCGCCTTTGGCTTGTGCCTGAATCTTTTGCTGCATCGAGAGGACTTCGATCTCTTTCCCAAGAATGTCGCTCACCTGGCGAAGGCGTTGGATGGGATCGGAAATCTCCAGGACGGCCTGAGTGGCGTCGACTTTCAACCCGAGATTTGAGGCCACCATATCGGCCAAGCGTCCAGGCTCTTCGAGATTTTCAATGACCACCATGACATCGGGAATCAGGACTTTGCCCAAACTCACGATCCGTTCGATCTGCTCTTTGACAGTCCGCATGACGGCTTCTGCCTCAAGCGTCGTCGCCGTTGACTTAGAGTCAGCGAGCTTGTCAATTCGAACCGAGTAGTACGGATCGGTCTGAATATATTTGGTGATCTTGGCTTTGGCGATGCCCTGGACCAAAATCTTGATGCGTTCGTCAGGCAGCTTCAGCATCCGCATGATGATGCCGACGGTCCCAATCGCATGGATGTCTTTGGGGGAAGGATTTTCGACATCGAGTGCTTTTTGGGTAGCAAGGAAAATCATCCGATTTCCGGCGAGAGCCGCCTCGATCGCCTTGATCGACATGTCGCGACCGACAAAGAGAGGGAGCACCATGTACGGGAAGACGACGATGTCCCTGACCGGCAGCAACGGCAGTTGGGTTGGGACTTCAATATTTTGCGGAGGTTGAATATCTTGCTCGTTTAGGTCAGTCATATGTGTGCCTGTTCGTTACGTCGATGAGCGAAGTGTCGACTACGCAACAATGCTGATCATCCAGCATATCATATGCCGGCGCTTTTCCTAGATCCTTCAACCATTTTTACAGGCACTAAGTCGTTCGCCGAAACCATGTATCGATGTGGGTGCGGATCGTTCGGTGACTCCTCCTCGAAAGACGGCTTCAATCCCGACAGATCCTTGGGACACGGCGCGCAGGTTGATGAGATCAACTCCGTCGAGTATTCGATGTGGTACGCATACGGGTCGAAAGGTAGTCGCGGAACTCTGCTCCGAGTGCCGGATTCTTCAAAGCAAACTCTACAGTGGCAATCAAGAAGCCAAGTTTGTCTCCTGCGTCATGACGTTGTCCTTCGACCTCTAGCGCATACATGGGAGACTTCTTCGCAAGCTCTTTCAGGGCGTCGGTCAGCTGGATTTCTCCGTTCTTTCCTGGTCGAGTCCTTCTCAGAATGGGAAAGATTTCCGGAGGCAGCACGTATCGCCCGATGACGGCCAGTGTGGAGGGAGCATCAGCAGGAGATGGTTTTTCAACTAAACCTTCAACCCGATGCAGACCATGCGCCAGGCGTTTGGGAGTCACAATTCCGTATCGACTGACATCCGCCTTTGGAACATCCTGCACTCCCAGGACTGCGCCATGCCGCTTTTTATACACGTGCGTCAATTGCGCGAGCGCTGGAACATGCGCGTCAATAATCTCATCTCCCAATATCACGGCGAACGGTTCATCCCCAATCAAGTGTTGCGCACACAAGACAGCATGTCCGAGACCGAGTTGCTCCGATTGCCTGACGTAACAGAAATTGGCCAGGTTCGAAATCTGTCGGATTTGATGCAAGATTTGACTCTTCCCGGTTCCTTTCAGCGTCTCTTCCAATTCAACCGAACGGTCGAAGTGATCTTCAATGGCTCGTTTGCCTCGGCCGGTAATCACGATGATATCTTCGATGCCCGAAGCCACGGCTTCTTCCACGGCGTATTGAATGAGTGGCTTGTCGACCAAGGGCAACATCTCCTTGGGCGAGGCCTTCGTCGCGGGAAGGAATCGGGTTCCCCAGCCAGCCGCAGGGATGACCGCTTTTCTCACGGTGAAACGAGACATGAAGCCGATACTATGTGATGGGGTGCATGAAGTCAAGAAACCGCTGCACCAATCGTCTCATGATGATGGTTCTCACGCATTTCCCCAAGCATGGAGGGTGCCGCGCAGTATGGATGAGAAATCAGAACCGGAACGATCCGACCGTTCTGGCGTTTGGCGGACCGTCGACTCCAGTATTTTCCAATCCGGAAATGAGTCTGAACGACGGTCGGCGAATCTGAGTCTCTGCTTTCTGTGCTGACTCGGTTGGGTTGATAAATGCTCCGTCGTTCTGCTGTGCCGGTGTGGCTCAGGCCC
>Ga0224505_10000319_pt1 | contig 33897 bp, 43 predicted proteins | sample SF_Jan12_sed_USG_FD_169102 | JGI IMG/M metagenome (GOLD analysis project Ga0224505, IMG submission 169102) | Sediment microbial communities from San Francisco Bay, California, United States - SF_Jan12_sed_USGS_4_1 | ecosystem: Environmental > Aquatic > Marine > Sediment | place: USA: California... | reverse complement strand
ATTGTCTGTTTTCTGATCGACCAGGAAGTTTACTTATACATCTTCCAACGCAAAGGGTAATTTTCTGATGCGTTTCCCGGTCAAATCAAATATTGCGTTTGTAAGGGCTGGTGTAAACGGAGGAAGACCTGGCTCACCTGCGCCACCAGCTTTTTCTTCGTTTTCCATAATATGTACTTCAATTTCTGGTGTATCAGTGATACGTGGCATTTTGTAGGTATTGAAATTCTGTTCAACTGCCTTGCCATCCTCGAAGTGTGTTGCATGAACAGTCGCAGCCCCAAGCGCCATTATTATACTCCCTTCAACCTGCGCACGAATAATATCAGGGTTAACATACCAACCACAATCCATAACCGCCCAGACCTTATCGATCTTTATTTTGCCATCTGTCTTTTTGGATACCTTGACAACTTCACCTACGATAGATGAAAAACATTCTGTAATGGCCACGCCATACCCCCCGTTTTTGCTTCGGGTTTTCCAGCCGCTTACTTCTTCCAGCTTTTTAAGCAACTCTTGATAGCGGCCGCCCCACAGATGTTGTCTTCTGAAATCAAGCGGATCTTTGCCTGCAGATATCGCCAACTCATCCATAAAACTTTCAAAGGCAAAACCATTGGTTGACGAATAGACAGAGCGCCACCACATTACGGGAACCGGAGCGTCTAGTGGAATATCTCCGAAGCTATAATTCGGCAGACTTTCAAGATAAGTTTCCAGTAACCCCTCAGTTGCACTACTGTTATACGCCATTTTGTCTGCGCCTGGATTTTGATGGTCCATATTCTGACCAGCCATGATTGTTTCGAAAGCGTCTATACGCCCGTCTTCAGAAAGACCTCCTTTACATTGATACACCATTCCTGGCCGAAAAGGCCCTTGTGTCATGTCATCTTCCCGTGTCCAGACTACTTTGACAGGAGCATTAATAGCTTTGGATATCACTGCGGCTTCATGCGGATAATCCAGGAAAGCCTTACGACCAAAGCCTCCCCCTAAGAAGGTCATGTTAACCGTCACATCTTCTGGCTTTAATCCGATCATTGGTGCGACATCGCTTTGCACCCAATCCGGTCCCTGAATGGGTCCCCAGATCTCACACTTATTATCGTGGAAGTGAGCAACACAGTTAAGAGGCTCCATGCAGCTGTGGGATTCATACGGCGTTTCATAAATAGCTTCAAGTTTTTTGAAAGCTTTGCCAAAGGCTCTGCTAAAATTTCCTTTTGTTTTGAATGAAAGCGGTTCTCCCTTAACATCATTGCGCATCCTGGCAAAAAGTTGTTCGGTGTTGTAGTGCTCAAAGCCTGAATCATCCCACACTATTTTCAAGGCTTTTCTTCCTTGCATCGCAGACCATAGATTATCGGCCACGACGGCAACGCCTTCCCGCTTGTGTGAGAAAACATTCATCTGCACGCGGAGAACGTGCCTAACGCCGGGTACTGCTTTTGCTCCGCTGTCGTCTACACTTTTGACTTTACCTAAGAACCTTGGGTTTCGTTCAACCACTGCGTATAGCATTCCCGGCAATTTCATATCCAAACCAAAAACAGCTTCACCATTTGTCTTTGGCGGAGTATCCTGGCGGGGCATCGGCTTGCGGATGATTTTGTATTCATTTGGACTTTTTAACCTCACTTCTGCCGGGGGTTCTTGTTTTGATGCTGCTTCTACGAGGGCACCATAGCCAAGCTTACGTCCGCTTGGTTTGTGAATGGCTTGTCCGTTTTCGGCAAAGCATTCCCCCCGGGGGACGCCCCATTTTTTCGCAGCCGCTTCCAGCAGCATTTCCCGCGCGGTTGCACTAAGCTTCAAAAGACGTTGATAAGATCCTCTTATGGTAGAGCTGCCTCCGGTAACCTGACTCCCATATTTGGTCTGACTTCCTTGCGCAAAGACAATATTCACATCATTGAGGTCTACTTCCAGTTCTTCTGCAATGATTTGCGGAACAGATTGAAACGACCCCTGACCCATCTCAGCGCGATGGTTTACAATAGTGACTTTTCCGGTCTCATCAATAGAAATCCATGCGTTTAGCTCAAAACCCTGAGATTCTGCGGTATCCTGTTTCAAAACTATTGCTTCCTTACCAATGGCAGGGAAGTGAAGCCCTAGTGTAAGCGCTACACCTGTCATTCCCGACAACTTGATAAAATTCCTTCTGGATATATTTTCTGGTGTTGTCTCCATGATCAAATATCAATTTTTGTAAGACTTTGTCTGTAGTTTTCTCGCTACACTATTTAGCAGATGCTTTCTGGCTTATAATGACCGACGCCGCTTTAATTGCTTTTCTGATCCGGGGGTAGGTTCCGCAGCGACAAATATGACCTTGCATGGCGGTGTCTATGTCTTTGTCAGAAGGATTTGGATTCTTACCAAGCAGGGCCGTAGCAGCCATAATCTGACCGGATTGGCAGTAGCCACACTGCGGAACTTGTTCCTGAATCCAGGCTTGTTGCACGGGGTGTGAATTATCATCAGAAAGCCCCTCTATTGTGGTAATGTCTTTGCTGCCGACGGCCGAAACGGGTATCGAACATGAGCGAACGGGTATACCACCGAGGTGTACCGTGCATGCCCCGCATTGAGCGATCCCACAACCGTATTTGGTGCCAGTTAGACCAACGAGATCGCGAATGGCCCAAAGAAGTGGCATTTTAGGGTCACTATCGATGGTGTAAGCCTTGTTGTTGATTTTCAAATTAATAGAAGCCATGATTATTTTTGGTTGACGCGTGAGGTAATTTACAAAATATCGGGATATGTGTCGATCAAAATTTAGCACTAAAGGCCGAAAAATTTTATATGCACATTGGCGGAAAAGTCTCTGGAAACAGAATAAAATAGGAATTTATCAGTCTGAGCCTAGCACGGAAATTGCTTTTCGTTAGCATCTTGCCACTTGATCGTAATATCTTCGTATTGTTTAAGACTGACATGGAATTTTAATATGAAAACCTTCATTAGCCTTTTTGCATTCTTCACGGCACTGCTTTTCCTGGGAAATGTAATGGCACAGACGGGTTCAATAGAAGTAAATGTAACCAATATAGAATCGAAGAAGGGTACTATTCGCATTGGACTATTTGTATCTGAAAAGGACTTTTTAAAAAATGCCGTGAAGGGAAAGGTCGTAAAGGCTTCAGGTAGTGAGGTAACTGTAAGCTTTGAAAACCTGGAGCCTGGTGAATATGCAGTAAGTGTTATTCATGATGAAAATGAGAATGGGGAGCTTGATAAGAATGTTTTTGGGATTCCAAAGGAAGGATTCGCTTTTGGTAATAATGCCATGGGATCTTTTGGCCCGCCATCTTTTGAAAAAGCGAAAATAGTTATCAGTGATCAGCGCGAACGTCAGGTCATAAAGTTAAAGTACATGTAATGTCATGTGCGTATCAATATGCGTACAACAACATCACTGACTATTGATTACTTTTCACAAGTAGAAAGAATTCCCGAAGCCTCCTGTACTTCAATAATCCCTTTTTCATTTTCCCATGAATTGTATATGTAGGTCGCAATCTCTGCTATCTCCAGATCGCTAAGCGTTGGAATGCCTGGCATAGCCTGATTAAAAAGTTTTCCGTTAACCATGAGTTCTCCTTTTTTTCCCTTCTTCATGAGGCAAAGTACTTCTTCGAAATAATGATCCAGAAAATCTGACTTGTTTAATGGTGGATATACTAAACCAAGACCTGTGCCATTTTTCTGATGGCAATTGCTGCAGTGTTTTAGATAAAGCTGCTCTCCTTGCACAAAATACTGCTCAAATTTAGGGGAGGAAATATGGTCACCCGATTCGGATTTTGTAGAACAGGCAAAAAGTGTCGTGCAAAGTAAAAAGGCCAAACGTAATTTGATAATCACTGCGGAAGAGACGATATGGAATCCCGCACAGTGGTGTAAGGATTCCTGGTAGCGGGTATCGGCAATGCAGTTTCTCCATATATGAAGACATCCGGGCCGGTACGTTTTATAAATAGTGTTAGTTGGAGACATTCTCTTTCTCCAATCGCTGAATATCGCCAAGTAGCCGGTTAACATCCTCTTCTTTTGTTCCGTCATATTTGCCACGGATTCTTCGCTGTTTGTCAATCAACAAAAATGCTCCACTGTGAATAAAGCCGTCTGGTTCGGTTTTATCCTCCAGGGCTGTAGAAAAATAACTGGTTTGGGCAATTTTGTAGATATCCTCTTTGTTTCCGGTAACAAAATGCCACTTGTCGCTCTTGACTCCCAGCCGCTCAGCAAAATCATGGAGCAGCCCGACGGTGTCATATTCGGGATCAATCGTATGCGACAGCAGCAAAACGGAAGGATCGTTTTGTATGGAATCGTATACCCGGAGCATTTGCGTTTTCATGATTGGGCATATTGTACGGCAGGATGTGAAGAAGAAATCGGCTACATAGATCCTTCCGCTAAACGTTTCGTTGGTAACTTCGATGCTATCCTGATCGACGAATTTGAAATCGGCAATAGTGTGATATACAGTATCTGTACCCACAACCTCCTGCTCACCGAAAATAGGTAGTGGGGACTCCTTTTTGGCAATGCAACTGGTGAGAAATATAAAAGCCGCAAGCTGCAAGCTTCGGCTGGCAAGTTTGACCACGGACCATTTGCCATTGGGTCCGCAATGGAGACTGGAAACTGCTGAAAATCGGTACCTCACTGAAAATTCAATATTCATTTTCTATATTTTTTATACATCCAGATTCCGGCCATAATAAGAAGCGTAACTGCGAATAGCCCTGCAACTCCCCACACCATGCTTAGCGCACTTTTTAACACGATAAGAAAAACAATACTAATCAGAAAAAGTGTTGCAACCTCATTCCACAAACGCAATTGCTGTGAGGAATATTTCACAACATCCTTTTTTAACTGACCGAAGAGAACTTGTAATGAGAAGTGATAAACGTATAAGCAAAATACGAGGCTTAGCTTAATGTGCATGAATCCTGGCTTTAACCATTCGGGATTGTCTATGATCAGGGCTGCGCCTATCCCAAAGGTAATCACCGCTGAGGGCCATGTGATCCCATACCATAACCGTGAAGCCATCATCTTTAGTTGCGCCAACAAAACAGATTTCTCAGTTTCGGGTTTCTCGTGCGCTTCAACCATATATATGAAAAGACGGGGCATATAGAATAATCCGGCAAACCAGGTAACAACAAAGATGATGTGAACTGCTTTGAGGTAGAGAAATGTCATGGGGGTAAAAGTCTTAAGTCCATGGTCAATAATCAATAGCTGATCTTGAATAGTTTTATGCATTTTGTAATGAAATGTCATCTCCTACGCTTACTTCAGAAACACCAACCGTAACCAGGTTTTGACCAAAGTAGATTTTGCCATCATGTTTTCGATAGGAAGATAGTGTCCGTAGGGGTTCATCACCTTTTTCCCCAGTATCCTGGTTTATGGTTGTTACGGCACACCTCGCGCAAGGTTTCACACCAACAAATCGGGCTGATCCAATCGTAAAGTCTTTCCAGGAATCTTCCTCGTGTGGTAGCCCCCCGCTAAAAACCAGGTTAGGACGAAAACGATTGATGGGGAGTGGCACGGATAGTCTGCTATTCAAAGCATCCATTGAGCCTTGACCGATGATCAGGAAAGGGTACGCGTCTGCCAAGCTTACCTGCTCGTAATTTACCGCGTATTCCGGATCCACGGGCCTTGTATTTTCCTCTGGAAAATAAACCAGTCTGCATGCAATGCCGAGACGTTCGGAAAACCAGTCGCTGTGCGCCGGATCCACTTCAATGGCCGAAACGAAATCATTCCAAATTTGAACATGCTGTGGTTTCGATGAGACTGCATGATTAAGTGATAGCATGATGGAGTGTTCGTGGTGATTGATTCTTAGCTGTGCATTGTCGATAGTCAGCGTAAAAAGCGCCATCGTCGGAAAGATTCTCTGCGTCATAAATTTTCCATCCTTATCCACCAACATCCACCGTCTGTCGTATTGCAATCCTTTGCTCATGACTTTTGCAGCTGGTAAACTAATTCCGCCCAAAGACTTAATGGGGTATATCCAAATTTGGCTTAGCTTTAAAACAGACATGAACTTTTCCTTCTAATTTTTTGCTAACTTAATTAAGTTATATGTAAATCGTTATCAGGAGAATGCAAAAATAATAGTCAGGTTATTTTAGCATTGTAGGATAAATGACGTTAACGCTACCCATAAATCCATGACGAACTCGTCCGCCCTTTGGTATTTTGAAAGTGTAAATCTTTACCGGATACTTTGCCCGCACAAGGTGAAGACAATGGGAGAAAAGCACGAATTTATTAACTATAAGAGAGATCAGTTTATTTATATGCCGGAAGATTCAGCTACTCATATATACATGATCGTAAGTGGGCGCGTGAAGATTGGACATTATCTCGAAAATGGGGATGAAGTGATAACCGCTATTTTGACTAAAGGTGAAGTGTTTGGGGAACTCGCCATGGCAGGAGAAGACAAGCGAAGAGATTTCGCGCAAGTTATGGATGCTGCAACGATTTGTCCATTAACCACTGAAGAGTTAAAGGACATGATGTATGAGAATAAAGAGTTAAGTTTTAAAATACTAAAGCTTATTGGCTTGCGCATCATGAAGCTTGAGCGCAAACTGGAGTTGTTGGTTTTTAAAGATGCCCGTACACGTGTAATTGAATTCCTAAAAGATGCAGCATCGTGGCAGGGTGTAAAAGTAGGCACGGAAACGATGATTCAAACACGACTTACCCATAAAGATATTGCTTCGCTGACAGGCACTTCGCGTCAAACAGTAACTACGATTCTCAATGACTTAAAAGAAAAAAACTTAATCAACTTTAACCGGAAGCAGATCCTGATAAGAGATTTGGATAAGTTGAGTTAAATTGAATAGATCGTCAAATTTTTTCTTCTCATTTCAAATCTTTGCTTTTTAGCCGCATAGCACATCGTTAAACTTCTGTCAAGCTACTTTTTCCCGCCGATTAATTGGGTTGCCAATACCAGGAGAATGATCTCATTTTTGATTATGCACGTAATCTTTCTATCTTAACAAAGTATTTTCTTTTTCATCTTGGAATGAACCCAACGCAACTACCCCCGAGCAGGCTACGATCCATAGACACACTACGCGGATTCGACATGCTCATGATTTCAGGTGCCGGATCATTTATTTATCTGCTGCACGGAAAAACCAATTTGGCGTGGGTTGATGGGCTTGCATTGCAGTTTGAGCACCCTGCGTGGAATGGCTTTACATTCTATGATTTTATATTTCCACTTTTCTTGTTTATCGCTGGCCTTTCAATTCCCTTTTCGCTGGCGAAAGGACTTGGGCAGGGGTTATCGAAATCGGCGCTTTATCGAAAGGCTTTTGTTAGGATGCTCATCTTGATTGGACTTGGAATTCTGGACAAAAATGCGCCAGTGCCTTTTCTGGATTGGTCACAAATTCGCTTTGTCGGCGTACTGCAACGCATAGGATTTGCCGGATTTGTGGTTACAATCCTTTACTTAAATTCCACTACCAGGAGCAGAATACTCTGGGTCGCCGGAATATTGCTTTTCTATTACGCAGCCATGTATCTCGTGCCTGTTCCAGGCTACGGTGCCGGTGACCTTTCATTTGAAGGAAATCTCAATGGTTGGATTGACCGGACATTTTTGCCGGGTAGACTTCTGCAAAAGACCTATGATGAAAACGGAATTTTCACACAATTTCCGGCCTTATGCCTTACCATTCTGGGTACGCTGGCAGCCGATACTTTCAGGGATGAAAGTCTTTCTGATCGCATTAAATTTCGAAATTTGATTTTGTCCGGCGCAGGTTGCCTGGGTATTGGACTACTGTGGGGATTACATTTTCCAATTAATAAACATTTGTGGAGTAGTTCCTTTATCATGTTGACCGGTGGAATGGCATTTCTTTCAATTGCAGTATTTTATTGGATCATCGACATATTGAAGTATCAAAAATGGACTTTCTTCTTTGTTGTAATAGGCATGAATAGCCTTACGATTTACATGACCTACAGGTTTATAGACTTTGGGTACACCTCAAGGCTCCTTTTTGAAGGTTTTTATGTTAACAGCCCGGAAAAGTGGCACCCAGTTTTTGAAAGCATTGGTGCGCTGGTGATTGTATGGGTTTTTCTATATACGTTATACAGACTGAAGATATTCTTCAAAGTCTAACCATGGCGTAAATGTTCAATGTTCTGAGATAAGTGTACATTACCATGCACTTCCAGGAGATCTCCTAATCTCTGTTCAATCCCTTAATCACAACGTTTCCGGTTCCACTTTTGTCGCAAGGGTATAAAAACTCGCGACTGGCGTCTTTTGGATCATTTATCGTTTTGTAAAATTCATCCAGGAAACTTACAGTAGACTTTACATAACGCTCATCAAGAAGTGCACATGATGTGTAGACGCTATAAATTTTGTCTTTCAGTTCATTGAATAACGTAAATACTTCCTGAAATTGAGCCATGTCACTTACGCAGTAACCGCGGTAACGCCTCGTCAGCGTGGAATTCAATTGTAATTCCTCTGCCGGCTTTGCATAAGGCGCCCTCACGATGCCCGCGTGGTCAAAATCGTATGGCACGGTTGAAGGCGTGCCCAATGAATCTGAAGCGATTAGTTTAACATTTTGTAAATACTGAACAGACCAATCGGTATTTGAAACAAGATATTCGAATACCGCCATTTTCAAGAAATCAGCATTGTCAGTTTGCTCAGGTCGCTCGGTCTTTTTATCGATGAAAACAGCGTTATTCCTCTTTGCCATTTGATCGTCTTCTTCAAGCAGCATCCCATACAAGGGCTCGGTAGATTTACCTTTTACAGTATCCTCATAAACTACCCTCACCAGTCTTGCCTTGAAACTTTTAGGGGTTATTAGGTTATACAATTTATAAACCAGGTATTCCTGAATAACATATTTATCATCTCTGCATGGAGTTACCAGTTTAGTCTTGTCCTGACCTTTGAAGATTGGTGAAGCGGCTATTGTTTTCTTTGAAAAATTAAGCCAGAGAGGAGGATACGTACAATTTCCCTTCACTCGGCGAAAATGGCCCCTGGTTTTTACTCTTACCGGAAAGGATGCCGTACTCCCGCCTTCCTGGTAGGATAATGTGAATGGATGATAGGTTGCTTCCTCGACACGGTCATTCATTAGCTCGCGGAGATTACCCGATAACCGAATGTCAAAGACCTCATCCGATGAGAACAATCCATTGCCGGAAGCGTCTTCTCCTTGAGCGTGCCCCCTGAAGCAAAAAAGGGTGATAGAAAGGGCAAAAATGCCTATGCGTATTGTATGTACCATTCTTAGTTCATTTAGATTAGCCCCATGTGTCAAAATTAAGCGCGCGATACTGTTCTCGTAATATAATAATAAATGCTTTAATTCATGTGTCCAAGGCCAGATCATTGGTGTACTTGCCTGCCCACAAACCTTTTGATACGGCCAGGTAAAATAAAAAACAGTATTATATTTAGATATGGAAAACAGTCTCTTTACGGAATATTTTCTTATCCGCCTGTTGATTAATACAGCTTGCATGATCGTTTTAATTCGCTTTGTTTATTATATCATCTACGCCAAGCGTGACTTTTACTTTACCTTTTTTCTGCTCAATTTTATTGTTTTTCTGTTGGCGTACATGTTGGAAAAGACGAAAGCTTTTAATTCCATCGGCAGTGCTTTTGGTTTACTGGCGGCATTTTCATTATTGCGTTTCCGTACTGAAACAATCACCACGAAAGACATGACGTATCTTTTTATCATCATGACCATCGGATTGATTAACTCAATTATGAAGGGATCCTATTTTGAAATCATCGGATTGAACGCGCTTATCATTGGAACAGTCTTCCTCGTGGATGGAAACTGGCTGATGCGGAATCAAAAAACGAAGACAATTGAGTATAACAGCCTGGCAAACATTCAACCGGGGCAACATGGCGTTTTGATTGAAGAGTTACGAAAGCGAACAGGACTTAACATAAAGAAAATTAGTATTGAGCATATTGATTTTGGCAAGGAAAAAGTGGTCATAAAGATTTATTACAGCTGATGTTAATTTTGTCCAAGACAGGAGGGCATTCGAAACCCGCGGGTAGTGCAGGTCGGCAATTAATGAGGAAATAAAAAACCCCGACTTATCATCGGGGTTTTTTATTTCAGATGTCTGCCGGCTAGGATTTATTCCCCATGCCCAGCACGGCACCAACACAGCCGCCCGTAATGGCTGTCATTACAATGCCAACAACTACATCCGTAATCGTAGCCGTAAGGTCCATCATATTCGTGGTGGCATAAGAACCCATATCAAAACTCAAGCTCACAAAAAAGCCAATTGCCGCACCCGCGCTCGCACCGGTGCCAAAACTTGAGATATTGGCCCACTTCACGAAAATGTAACTGAGTAGTGCACCCAAAGATAAATTACCGAGGATGAGTGCCCACCAGGCCATCTCTTCCATAGATTTCATTGCCCCCGTTGCGGAACCTGCATGTTCCGCGAAAAAGCTCATGAGTGCCATACCATAGATCAGATAGCCCAGCAGGAAGAAGGCAATGCCCCCGACTACTGCGCCAAGCAGAAATTTTTTGGTGTCCATATTTATAAGGTTTTGGTTGAGTTAAATAAAGATAACGATTCTTCCGTTAGGTGCGGCACGGACCTGATTTCAATATCATGTATATGTTGGTGTAGTTCCCCGGAGTAATTCAGAGACCAACAAGTGCTGCAGGCAAATCCTGCTCTTCGTCTACATCGGAAAGCATAGGAAGTTGGTAATATAGTAGTCGCTTCGAATTGAAATCACGGATAGTGTCCTCAAAAACCGAGCGCGTGCTCCATAACTTGTTTTCAAAAAATTCGGCGTGGAAAGCATTCATGCCCAATAAATAATAACCGCCGTCGGTAGCCGGTCCGATTACCACATCGTAAGATTGCAGTTTTGCGAAGGCATCATCAATAACAGCTGGACTGAGATCAAAACAATCCGTTCCAATAATGCAAATGGATTTATAGCCTGATTCAAAACTGTCTCGAAATGCATTTGACATCCTTTCCCCTAAGTCTTTTCCGGATTGCAGAAATTTCTTATAAGACACATTATCCCAGTTGTCTTCCGTATCCACATAGCTGGCGTAGTAAAGAGCCTTGTCAACATCGAGATGTTCTGTAATGTTCTTTGTGTGTGATGCCAGATGCAGGTATATAGCCAAAGCTTTGGCATCGCCGAGCGTTTTAGACAGCCTTGTTTTCACTTTTCCCAATGTTGGGTTGCGATAGAAAATGATGAGCAAAGAAGGATTACCAGCATCTGATTTGGATTTCATACTAATAGACTTTTACCCCTTTTTCCAGCCATCGGGACCAAACCATGTTATAGGTATGCACGCTGTCAGTAACCATCCCCGATTTGTTCACAATCGTGTGACCTTCGTTCACCCACTCGAATATTCCGCCATACAAGTTTTTTACATCCTTGAACCCCATTTTTAATAATTTCTCCCCGATACGTTCACTTCTGTAACCAACGGCACAGTAGACAATGATTTTCGCATCCCTGTCAAATTGCTCGACGGCTTTTGCACTGAAGGTGTCATAATCCACGAAATGGGCATTTTGCAGGTGACTTATTTCATATTCTTCAGCGGATCGAGTATCCAGCAACACGATCTCTTTATTCTCAGTCATATTTTTTGAAAGTTCTTGCGCATGAATAAGCGGAACCGTTTTCTTGTACAGTGAATTTAATTTCTTATCAAAATCATTTTGACCACAGGCAGTCAGACAAAACAGGCCGATTATGAAGCTTGCAGTAAATATTTTCTTTTCCATAATAATTCATAAGCAAGATAACCAAGAACGAAAATGTATTCGATAAATATGATAAATAAGTTCTCCTGAAAGCCTTCCATGGAATACCCTGCATACGTTAGAAAAATTAGGGCGCTCCAGAGTACTGCAAAACGAAACTCAGTAAATATCGAAATAACCAACAACGGGGCAATATACCAGGGATGAAGCGTGGTTGTAAAGAGGAAGTATGTCAGTAGAATTAATACGAACCGTAATAGCAGTCCTTGATCTAAAATCCGTGTAGCAACTTTGGAAATTCCCACCACGTAACGCAACCTTACAACGGAAAAGAAGATAATAATTAAGAAGCTTCCTATACCAAGTACCCACCCGGCTGTCTGAATGGGGTTATACCCATAATACCAATAACCCCATGCACGCACCAGGTAATAAATACTGGCATTGAATTCAAATTTCTTGAAGTAGTAGGCAAGGCTATGCTGGAATCCAAAGATGATTTCCTTATCCCAAAGTGGCAAAAATAAGATGACGCAGGTTGCTCCGACAATCAGATAGAAAGTCATAGCCTTTCTCCAGCCCAGGCGTGGAACTAATGCGGGCATTAACATCAAAGGTGTCAACTTCACACAAATTGCAATGGAAAACGATACGCCTCCGGGGATAAGTTTTCTACTACACAATAAAAGTATAGCAAGCAGGAGAAAAAAGATCAGCACCGCTTCCAGGTGAATATTTCCAACAAGTTCAAGAATAATAAGGGGATTAAGTGCATACAGCAAAATCCGTTTCGCGGGGAGATTAAATTGAAAAAGAAGGTTCCTGATCACCAGCAAGGAGCCTATCTCCGAGATGAATAGGATAACCTTCATAACCAGCATACTTCCGTAAATCGATTCTGGCGATATCTTAACAGCCAGCCAGAAAATAAATTGGGCTGCAGGTGGGTATATTGTGAAGTAATCCGGAGAATTCAGTTTAAGAAAAAGTTCTTCATTAATGCCCGGAATGTGAAGGTTGTGTTGCATGTAAAAGGCAGGCACTTCCGCAAAGGGATGATAACCGGCTGCCAATAAGCGGCCATCCCATACAAACCGATAGAAATCATCCGACAGGCTGGGTATGCAGAAAAGCATAACGATGCGAAACAAAATGGCACCGTAAAACCAGAAATTGATACTGTCATCCCGAGACTTGAAGGCCAGATACAGGTAAATCACAAAGACCGCGGAATATGCTAAGAGCAGCGGCTGCGTTTCATAGCGCTCCACACCAAAGCCTATAAAACCATATAGGAGAAATGAAGCTATCAGTAAACTATAGTCGATTGACTTTTGCCTAGGCATGTCGTAATGTATTCACGGAATAGCAAAAGACAGTGCCAAAGCCCAGCGCAAGCATAATATGGAAAATAATAAGCATGTTGTCATGCAAATGTATACCAGCCGCGATGCCAAATATGAAGTAAAAGCATAGTAATCCTTCCAGAATCGTAATGATGTTCAATGTCGGTTTGAAGTACGCATTTTTTCTCCAGCTGCCACCTTTTTGGTTGATGTTGAATTTGGGTGTTCTGATGAATGGTGTTTTTATGCCAAGCAATCCTTCTATCACAGCAAGGCCGTTGTGCAAAGACAGGCCCATTGAAACAATTAGAAAACCTGGAAATCGGTGAATAAATGTTCGTATAGGATTCTTATAGAATTGCTTTGTTGCTATCCAATAGAAAATGGAGATAGACAGAAATCCAAGCAGAAAGATTATACCCAAATCAAAAAGCCATATCATTTCCGGATGTTCGTGTTTCACGTAAAGCATGGGAACGCTAAGCAAAGCAGCGATCAAGACCCCTACATATACGGAGCTATTAAACAAGTGGAAGAAGGCGTGGGTTTTGCGGACAAATGAGGCATCAGATCGCAATACCCTGCCAAAGAGTTTCCGTGCTGTTTCGGCACCGCCTTTATTCCAGCGAAACTGCTGGGATTTAACCGCCTGCATAATGATGGGGAGTTCACCAGGTGTCGATACATCTTCGAGGTACTTAAATTTCCATCCTTTTAGCTGTGCGCGGTAGCTAAGATCCAGGTCTTCAGTTAAGGTATCAAACGACCATCCGCCGGCACTTTCAATACACTTTTTTCGCCAGAGGCCGCATGTGCCGTTAAAGTTGATGAAGCTTCCTGCAGCATTTCGTCCACTCTGTTCAATAGAGAAATGCGCATCTAATCCAAATGCCTGTAGTTTTGTGAGCAATGAATAGTCTTTGTTAATATGTGCCCAGCGCGTTTGCACAGCGCCAATGAGAGGATCTGAAAAATATCCGATTGTCTTTCTCAGGAAATCATGTTCCGGCACGAAGTCTGCATCGAAGATGGCAACGAATTCTCCTGATGCAAGGCTCAGGCCGTGTTCCAGTGCTCCGGCTTTAAAACCAGTGCGATGTTCCCGGTGAATGAGCTGGATGTTTAATCCAAGTGGTTGCAGCGATTCAATCTTCTTTACAATCATTTCCGAAGTTTCATCTGTCGAGTCATCGAGCACTTGAATTTCTAATTTACTTTTTGGATATTCTAGTGCACTTACCGCATCGATCAATCGGTCGATGACATACTTTTCGTTGTAAACAGGAAGTTGTATGGTTACTGTAGGTTCGAATGCCGGAACTGTGTGTGCGGGCTCTTTAAGGGTACGCTTGTTTAGTATATAGAGCCAACTAAGGTGCAATTGGCTCATGCTGAACAGGAAGATGTACAAGAGTGAAAAGATATATAGTATCGTGATGATGATTTCCATTTAGTGCTTTGCCTGCAGTTGGTGCCCGATCATACTATCAATGATGTGCAATTGATGTTGAAACTTTATACATACTTAAGTATTGTTGTAATAATCTTATAACCCGCCATAAGCGTTCCTTTCAACGTGCCTGAAATTTTAGAAAAACCAATACGCTTTCTGTAGCCAACAGGAATTTCTACGCACTTCATTTTCTGCTTTGCGGCCTTTACCTGCATTTCAACGGTCCAGCCATACGTTCTATCTTGCATGTCCAATGAAAGCAGGGAATCATACTTAATTGCGCGGAACGGTCCAAGGTCAGTAAACTTCACACCGTAAAACAATTTTAGTAACCGGGTTGCTAACCAATTGCCGAAGACTTGCTGCGGTGTCATTGAGCCTTTCTCTTTGTGTCCCAACGCGCGCGAACCAATAACTAAGTCAACATTGTCCAGCAGAATTGGTTCTATCAATTGACGAATTTCTTCGGGAAAATCTGAATGATCTGCATCCAGAAAAACTACAATGTCTGGACTTGGATGCTTTGTTTTCAAATAGTCAATACCTGCCAGGCAAGCCCTCCCATACCCTGGTGTTGGTTCGCGCAGTACGGTTGCTCCTGCCTGTTTAGCTACGCGTGCCGTATCGTCTGTGGAGGCATTGTTAACAACAATAATCTCGCTCACCAGATTCATTGGAATTTCCTGAATGACCTGACCAACACCGTTCTCTTCGTTGAAGGCTGGAATGATTACGTTAATAATAGGCTGCAAATCGTACGACCCGGTTAGAGCGCGAATATACTTCAATCAACCAGCTTAACATGATTATTCCCAATCAATACTGGGTTCCCGAATCTACCCGTCTCATTTTTTACTTCAAGGTTCAGCACACCGCGCGGACAGACAGCAGAACAAACACCGCATCCGACACACGATGAACGTACTATGTTCTGCCCCCGCTGTGCATACCACCTGACGTCAATACCCATTTCACAATAAGTTGAACAATTACCGCAAGAAATACACTGGCCACCATTGGTAGTGATTCTGAAGCGTGACTTGAAGCGTTGCACTATGCCAAGGTAAGCTGCCAGCGGGCATCCAAAGCGGCACCATACGCGGTTGCCCATCATTGGATAGAAACCTGTACCTACAACCCCTGCAAAACCGGCACCGATAAATGCCCCATAGATTTCACGAAGCTGATAACTGTCAAAAAAGAGAAACCATGATGACTTGGTAAAATATGTGTAAAGTACACCGGTCGTCATTACCACGGCAAAAACAAGTACGCCATGAATCATCCATCGTTCAACTTTCCATGCCTTTACTGACTTGTCGGATAGTTGCCGGTACGGGTCGCCAAGCGTTTCGGCAAGGCCTCCGCAACCACATACCCATGAGCAATACCATCGCTTGCCGAAAAAATAGACCATAATGGGAACCGCCAGTAAGATAAGCGCAATTCCCCAGCCGATCATGAAGATTCCCAAGGCACCACTTTCAGTGAGTTGATCAAGACGCGAGTCAAAGAAAAAACTGTAATCCAGGGGCCAGATATTTTTGAAGTCGAAATAGGGCTTGTTCAGGCGAATAAGAATCTCCGGCAATAGAAAGGCAAACGCTGTTTGAAAAAACATGACTGAGCATGTGCGCAGCATTTGGTATCGGCTGTGTCGGTAGTGTATGAGCATCCGTATGCCCATTACTAAAATGCAAAGCGTATACATCAATCCATATAGAAAAAAACGACTTGCTTCATTTCCGTTAAGCCAATGACTTATTGGATCAGTCATAATTATCCAGTTGGTCATGTACTCCGGAAAAAAGTAAAGCAGGATGTAGAAAACGATAAGCCATGTTCCGGTAAGCATGCCCAGCCATCCAACATTTTTCATCACATTAAAAAATATCCCGTTGTTTTTGATGCCGGATGGATCTTCAAGTTTGGGCAGGATATAAAGCAAAGCACCAAGGATGCACAGGCCGAATGATAGGAAAAGATATAAGCCCGGCTTTCGCTTCACAGGACTGTGCGCTGCCGATTTAGTCAGCGCATAGGTAAGATCTTTGATTTGATATCTATCAAAACCCACATGATTGACGATGCCATACTTTTGAATCTTCTCTGCTACACCAAGGATTTGTGCCTTTAATTCTTCCTGCGTATCAAAGGGCTGGCCATCAAGCCAGCTTCCATACGTTTTTAAGGCTTGATTTTTAAAAACTGAAATTGCGTCTTTGGAACTAAAAACGGAATCTACTGTGGCTATTGAAAACTTCTCTCTGTGAAGAGAAACCAAAAGGTTGACTTCTGCAGTGGTGATTGAATATTGCTTTATCTGTTGGTCATTCGCGGAATAGAACGCTGCTTTTACCTTAGCGACAAATGCGAAGTTCGATGGAATATTCTGATTCAATATTGACTCAGCTTTCTGCAAAAACAACGCTGTTTTTGCAGGTTCAGAAATCTTTTCTTTGACCAGTTCAGGAGTCAGCGTGTAGCTTGCCTGGAAAAAGGAAATATTGAACACAATGAACCCAAAAACGAATAGCAGGAGTCCGGTGGCTTTTATTATTTTCATTTCATTCTTTCGTTTATGCAGATCTACACAGCACCAAATTTGGTGGCAATCGCCGTTCCTACTTCTGTTTCATATCGTGGAAAAAACTCAGGATTAAAATTGGCATCATCTAAATGATCAACCACGAACTGTATGTCTTTTTTCTCCCGCAGCCACTGATCAAAGCACGCATGTCTCAGCCGGATTCCAAATGCGTTTATTCCCACAAACTCGTTTGAGTTTCTATTCCACACAAAATGGATGGCCTTCAATCCCGATTGATCTTCCCAATAAAAGTCTTCTTCATCAGGTGCTAAATCCTTACCCACATTACCGTACGTTTGATATTCTATATCGAAGAATTTAGCAGAATTAAACCATGGACCGGGCTCGTACTTTGTCTTTTCTCCACAGATAGTCTGTGCAACCACTTCACCCATCATTCTGCCGGTGTACCATACCTGTTCTATATTTCTTCTTCCGGGCAAGTCGTATGTTCGTTCAACGCAATCGCCAAGCGCATAAACATTTGGAATATTTGTTTGCAGGTATTCATTTACCAAGATTCCGCGGTTGGTTTCAATCCCGGAGTCCCTCAGGAAAGCAATGTTGGGAGAAACGCCCGTGGTCAGTCCAACAAACTGACAATTAATTATTTCCCCCTTGTTTGTGACAACTGCATTTACCTTTCCGGTTTCATCTGCCCGAATTTCCGTTAATTCTGTTTCTAATCTCAAGTCAATATTGTGTGAGCGGATATGCCTGCTGATCAGGTTCGCATCTTGCAGGGGTAATACATTGCTCCAAAATTCTGGTTCACGTGCAAGTAGGGTGACGGAAATGTTCCTGGAGTACAGCATCTCGGCCATTTCAATACCAATTAACCCGCCTCCAACGATGACGGCATGTTGTATTCCCTTGGTATTGGTTTCCATGAGCTGAAGATCGGGATAGCCGTAAAGACCCTGTACTCCTTTAGTATCCTCGCCAGGCCATCCGAATTTATTTGAAGTCGATCCGGAAGCGATGATGAGTATATCGTAGGCGATTGTGGAACCGGATCTAAGCTGCAGGGAGCTTCCGGGGGCATCAACTTTTTCAACATGGTCTGACACAAGTTCTATCTTATTCTTCTTCCAAAAAGAGTCTTCGTACGGTTTGGTGTTTTCGTATTGCATATGCCCCATGAATATATACATGAGTGCGGTGCGCGAGTAAAAGTGTGTTGTTTCAGAAGACACCACAGTAATCCGGTGATTGCTTCGTTTCCGGATATGGCGTGCAGCAGTAGTTCCGGAGACACCATTACCGATAATTACAATGTGCTGCATAGCGACTAAAGTTGAATAAGAAAACACAACCAATTTGTCAGGCATTTGACATTACAAGATACGAAGTTGGATTCGTTTTGTGATTGTTGTGCTTCACAATCTGGCCCGGGGCAAAGACTTCAGCAAAATAGCCAACGCGGGAACCAGTCCGATAATTTACTATCTATCCTGCCATAATCCTGATGCAGGTAATGGTCTTCCTCCTGAGGAGAACCTCCTATTGTTTCTATGCGTAACCAAAAATTGTCATGAAGAAGACTGTACTTGCGCTGAGCTATCGTTCTTGTGCTGGTACTGGTGTTGCTGTTCAATACCCTTACCTTTTTCCGCAAACAGGAGAAAGCAGAAGTCGTTGCACCGGTGGAAGTGAGTGATGCCGCCTTTTCCCGGTTGCAGTGAGGAATTCAATTTCAAACCGTTTCAAATGACTATCCTGCCCTTCCTGATTCAGCGACCTTTCGGGGATTCCACAGCCAAGCTGGTAGTGTTCCTGTCGCACACAGCAAAGTGGCTGAAAATATATTCCCCTTCTATCCTTTAAGGCTTTCGGATGACAATAGAGGCCGATTCCACGGTATCAATGAAAACCTTTCAATCACCAACGACAAAGAAATCGTCCAATTTTCCTATCAGCTGATAAGGAACCTGAACGAAAATTTGTCCCGTCCGGGGATGTACTAGTTCAGTTCAAAAATTATAGAGCTTCTCATAATACTCCTGCGCCATCCTTCCTGAGTCGAAAAGGGGTACAACGTCCTGCATACTTGATCTTACGATTTCGTTCCATTTTTCAGGAGTTTCGTAGTATGTTGGGATGATCTCATGTTCGAGGACATCAAGCAGATTATTGGCTTCAACTTTGTCTTTTGCTTCCGGGGTTAGGGCGTCGTCTGCAGGATCAATAATGAATGCATTTTTGCCGTGCTTCGCGAATTCGGGAATCCATCCATCCGGAATAGACAGGTTGACCGAAGCATTCATCGCGGCAGTCATCCCCGATGTTCCGGAAGCTTCGTGATACAGTCGCGGGCTGTTCAGCCAAACATCCGATCCTTTTTTTAAGTACCCCGATAACCAGAGCTCATATCCTGTTACAACGGTGCAGTTAGGCAAATTCTTTGTCTTCCAATAGATTTCATTGAATATATTAATCGCATTGTAATCTTCGGGGTAAGGCTTGCCAGCCCAAATTACCTGAATGGGATGTTCTTTACTTACCGCGATTTTCAAAAACCGATTGAAATCCGACAGGAGAAGATTGGCGCGCTTATATGCTGCAAATCGCCTTGCCCATACGATGGTAAGTATATTTTCGTCAAAAAGTTTTCCGGTTTGATTGGCAACTGCCCGAAAGAGTTTTTTCTTTAATTGTTTTTTGCGCTCAACCAATAGCTTTGCATCCTTCGATTTTATTGCATTCTCCAGGACAGGATCTTTCCAATATGTTTTATTCTGGGCATTGGTAATCGCTGAGATTTCGCAAATACCTTTGTAATTGCCCCACATCGTGCGGGCAACTTTGCCATGCAGTTGAGAAACGCCGTTGGCCCTTTTGGCGAGACGCAATGCGGTCAAGGTATAGTTGAGTACGCCATTTTCAGGATAAACGTATCCATCCACTTGTTTTGGCGTCATGCCATTGAAAAAGCTCATCCCGTGAAGCAGTGGTAAACTGTGCTCTTCATTGCCGGCTTTCTCCGGCGTGTGCGTGGTAAAGACCACCCGTTTCTTCACTTCATCAATATCCTTGTATTTATCAAGCAGATAAAAGCACATGGGTAGCGCATGGCCTTCGTTCATGTGATAAATTTCTGTTTTACGCTTTAGTACATCCAATAATTTGGCTCCGCCAATGCCCAATAGAATGGATTGTGCAATGCGTGTTGTTTCATTCGGATCGTACAGCCGATGACTGATGGTTTGTGCAAGAAAATCGTTTTCCGGAATATCTGTGCTGAGCAAAAAAAGTGGGGCAGTGTTGAATATTTTAGGTTTCAAGAGGTAGGCCTTCACAAAAACCTTGGCACCGTGGATAGTAATGGGAAAGACAATATTAATGTCTGTCAGGAATGAGTAGTCCTTCTCTCGGAAACTGACGCGTAAGGTTTGGTCCTGATTCCTTTCCTGATCATAATATCCTTTCTTCCAGAGAATGCCTATTCCGATCAGATTTTGGTTTAGTTCATAGGCGCTGCGCAGATGAGAACCAGCCAGAAAACCCAGTCCGCCACTGTATATCTTCAATGGTTGATCCAATGCAAACTCCATGGAGAAGTATGCTACTGGCTTGGCGTATTTTTTGTCGAATTTATAGGGAAAGATCTCGTCTGGTTTAATCATGATAACAGGAGAAGTGTTGCTTGTGCAATCTCAAACCTAACAAAAGTGGATCAATTGAATAATATTCTTTGAAACTGAATCCTGTAATATGACGCTGCAATCGATTGAATAGCATTCTGAACAAAATAAAAATACTAGTTTCCCTGCGGGGGTTGGTGCTTTTTCAGATGAATCAGCAGTGCACTGATGGTATCAAAGTGCAAATCATTATCCAGCACCCATTTGCTTTGCGTGCCCTCCACAACAATTGTTATTGCGTGCGCATCACCCTCGTCAGCAATGGAAAATCCACTTCGCTCCAGTGCGTTTTTGGTCCATAGGTAGGCATGACTTTTTCCCACCAATTTGATAGACGCTGAGTGATGGGCCTCATGGTGAAGCTTCCCCGTTCTTAAATCGAAACCTTTGAATTGGAAAACTTCATCAAAAGCACCATTTAGTACCAGATCTTCCGGAATGCCTGTCAGAATGCTTCTGTTATTGCCGGCCAACCAAACAACGTCAGCCGTCTGAAGCGCCAGGTCAAGTTCATGGGTAGCTACAAGAATGGCTTTATGCATAGTGTGTGCAAGCTTGCGCAACAGGTTCATTATTTCAAGACGGTTGTTAAGGTCCAGATGCGCGGTTGGCTCATCCAACAAAATGATTGGCGTGTCCTGGGCTAACGCGCGGGCGATCATTACCATTTGAAGCTGGCCATCACTGAGTTCATAAATCTTTTGCGTTACGAGATGTTGAATCTGGACATGATCAATGGATCGTTGTACAATCGCGTGGTCCACTGAGGTGAGTTTTGCATCCCAACCCAGGTATGGATATCTTCCGAACGACACCAGTTCATAAACATTCATGTTAACGGCAGTAATTCTGTCGGTGAGAACCACTGCAACTTGTCTGGCGTGAATTGGAGATCTGTTCCCGAGGGCGGGTGGCTCAATGTACCCTACATCACCAGAAAGCGGTTTTTGTACGCCAAGGAATGTTCTGATCAGCGTAGATTTACCAATTCCATTCCGGCCCATAAAGCAGGTGAGTTCTCCTGACCTCAATTGAAGGTTAAGATTTTCAAACAATACATTCATGTTACCCCGCTGGGAGTAGCCGATTGTTAACTGACGAGTTTGTATGACCGATCTGTCCTCAGCGTCTTTCATCTTAACACTATATAAATACACGCTTTGCGCGAAGAATAATCCAAATAACAACTGGAGCACCTATCATAGCCGTTATCGCGTTGATGGGCAGAACATAGGTACTCCCCGGGAGTTGAGCGATGGTATCACAGAAAAGCATAAGCGAACCGCCAGCAAAAATTACGGAAGGAATAAGCACCCGGTGATTGTTTGTCCTAATTAATAGCCTTGTCAGGTGCGGGACTGCCAGTCCAACAAAAGCAATTGGACCACAGAAGGCTGTAACACCACCGGTTAAGATGCACGTCGATACGATGATAAGGAACCTTGCTCTGCTTAAATTCACCCCCAGGCTTTCGGCATAATTGTTCCCCAATAGCCATGCATTGAGCGACTTCGTTGAGAATAATCCGATCAAGCCACCCACGAGCAGGATGACAGCGAGTACCCGAATTTCAACCCAATTCAGACGCCCCAGACTGCCAAAAGTCCATAACAAAAAGGATTGTTGCTCCTCCGCTTTGCTCAGAAATTGTAGTACGCTAACCAGCGATGAGGTTGCCGCGCCAATCATCAGCCCAACGATCAGGAGCGAGGTGTTATCCTGCAATCGCTGCGAAATGACAACTATAATAAGGAATACGATACTACACCCTAGACTGGCCGCACCTGCAACTGCCCAGGGCTGTGGTGTTGAAAAAGACCCAAAGCCAAAAGCCTGACTCATGAATACAAGCGACACAGCAAGGCTCGCCCCTGAGGACAGTCCCATCACATCAGGGCCGGCCAAGGCATTTCTGAACAGCGTTTGCATCTGCAAGCCACCAATGGACAAAGCGCTTCCGGCCAAGATGCACGTAAGGGCCTTCGTCATCCGAAAATCCCAAACAATGTCTGACCAAACTGGATTGGAACCGGGTTTGCCTACCAGTATGCTGATGATCTCACCAAACGGTATTTCGACACTGCCCAGAGACAGGTTTATGACAAACAGCAAAACCAATAGGGGGGGAAGAACAATCCACCGTTTATGGGCAACCATTTCCATAGTATCCTTGGCCATATTAAACAATGATACACGATTTCGGAATATTAACCGGAATCGCCACGCCGGGCTCCTGCAATTGGCAAAAATTTTGAAACCCGCGTTTGGTAACTATACTTTAGTTTCTATCTTTGCAGTCCTTTTTGAAGAAAGAGGTTAAAAGGTCCTGAAAAACAGCATAAATAGGTTCAGCCATGCCTGGAATTATAGGAAAGAAAATAGGAATGACCAGCATATTCGGTCCGGAGGGCGTTAACATCGCTTGTACAGTAATCGAAGCTGGACCTTGCGTCATTACGCAGGTGAAAAACGCGGAAACAGACGGATACCGAGCTGTTCAACTTGCCTATGGCGAGAAGAAGGAGAAAAATACCACGAAAGCGGCAATTGGTCATTTCAAGAAAGCTGGCACAACTCCCAAAAGAGCGATTGCAGAGTTTCGTGACTTTCGGGCAGAATACGATGGAATGGTTGAGTTGGGGAAGGAAGTCCGGATTCAGGATGTTTTTATTGAGGGCGACTTTGTTGATGCAGTGGGTACTTCAAAAGGTAAAGGCTTTCAAGGTGTAGTAAAACGGCACAATTTTGCAGGCGTAGGTGGACAGACTCACGGTCAGCACAACAGACTTCGGGCCCCAGGTTCTATGGGTAACGCTTCTTTTGCAGCACGTGTACCAAAAGGCAAGCGCCTGGCGGGTCGCATGGGCGGTGACCGGGTAAAGGTTGTGAACCTGCGCGTGGTTAAGATCATGCCAGAGCAAAATTTGATCATCGTCAGCGGAGCACTTCCCGGAGCTAATAATTCAACGGTAATCCTTCAGAAATAATGGAAGTGGCAGTATTAAAATCGAGTGGTGAGAAAACGAAAAAGAAAGTGAATCTTTCTGATTCCATATTTGGCATAGAGCCTAATGACCACGCCATATACCTGGATGTAAAGAGCTATCTGGCGAACCAGCGTCAGGGTACGCACAAGGCGAAACAGCGCAATGAAATTTCAGGTTCTTCAAAGAAAATAAAGAAGCAAAAAGGAACTGGTGGTGCCCGTGCCGGTAACATCAAGAATCCACTGTTCAAAGGTGGAGGCCGTGTTTTTGGTCCTCAACCCCGTGACTATTCTTTTAAATTAAACAAGAAAGTGAAAGACCTGGCGCGTAAGTCAGCACTGACCTACAAGGCAAAAGATAACTCCATAGCAATACTGGAAGACTTTAGCTTCGAGGCGCCAAAGACAAAGCAATACATTGCGCTCCTAAATGCACTTTCGCTGGGGGATAAGAAAACACTACTTATACTTTCTGAAGCCAATAAGAATGTGGTGATGTCAGGGAGAAATATTCAGAATGCAAAGATTACAACGGCCGACCAGATTAATACATTTGATTTGATGAACGCCGACAGTTTGATCTTTGTGGAGAGTTCTATTAGCAAGGTTGAAAACTTATTAAATAAGGAATAATGAGTACCCTGAAGAAGCCATTGGTAACGGAAAAAGTTTCTGCCTTGAATGAAAAAGGGAAGTACGGTTTTATCGTTGATTCTGATGCCAATAAAGTGGAAATAAAGAAGGCCGTTGAAAAACAATATGGCGTGAATGTAGAAAAAGTAAATACGATGGTAGTAATGGGTAAGCACAAAACCCGCTACACCAAGGCTGGGGTACTGGCTGGTCGCAAGCCCAGTTACAAGAAGGCAATCGTAACGTTGGCAGAAGGCGAAGTAATTGATTTTTATAGCAACGTTTAATTATTACCGATGGCGCTGAAGAAATTAAAACCAATGACCCCAGGAACGAGACACAGACTCGCACCTTCGTTTGATGATATCACATCAACGTCTCCTGAAAAGTCACTGTTAACTACGCTGAAGAAATCCGGTGGTAGAAACAATACCGGACGCACAACGATGCGCTATATTGGTGGCGGGCACAAACAGAAGTCACGAGAGATAGATTTCAAGCGTGACAAAGTGGGCATCCCGGCATCGGTTAAGTCAATAGAATATGATCCAACGCGTTCTGCCCGTGTAGCGCTCTTATATTATGCAGACGGGCTGAAAACCTACATTATTGCCCCTGAGGGTTTGAAAGTAGGTCAGCAAATAATTTCTGGTGCTGATGTTGCTCCTGAGGTTGGTAATGCACTTCCATTGTCAAAGATCCCGCTGGGTACTATTGTGCACAACGTGGAAATGAAGCCTGGAAAAGGAGGGGCCATTGCCCGAAGTGCCGGATGTTTTGTGCAATTGCTGGCGCGCGAAGGCGGAATGGCTACATTGAAAATGCCGTCTGGTGAAATGCGCAATGTGTTGGAGGTTTGTATGGCAACTGTTGGAGCAACATCCAATGCGGATCATATGAACGAAAGTGTTGGTAAGGCTGGTCGCAGCCGTTGGAGAGGCGTTCGACCACGTACACGCCCGGTAGCGATGAATCCCGTTGATCACCCTATGGGGGGTGGTGAAGGTAGAGCTTCTGGTGGTCATCCTAGATCACGTAAAGGACTTTACTCCAAGGGTAAAAAAACCCGTCATCCAAAGAAATATTCAGATCGTCTAATCATAGCTAAGAGGAAAAAATAATGGGACGCTCGATTAAAAAAGGACCATACTGCGACTACCGAGTCTTGAAGAAAGTGGAAGCCGCAGAGAAATCAGGAAAGAAGTCTGTTATCAAGACCTGGTCAAGAAGATCAACCGTAGTGCCTGAAATGATTGGCCATACGTTTGCCGTTCATAATGGAAATAAATTTATTCCGGTATATGTCACAGAAAATATGGTAGGCCATAAGTTGGGCGAGTTCGCCCCTACCCGTACTTATCGTGGACACTCCGGTACAAAGAAAGATAACGCTAGGTAACTATGGAAGCTGAAGCGAAGAAGACAAAGAAATCAGTGCTCAAGCGTGAAAAACGCGATGCCCGTAAAGAGGCAGCAAAAGGCGGTCCTTCTATTGCAAAATTGAAGAACGTACCTACCTCGCCGCGCAAGATGCGCCTGGTGGCAGCTTTGATAAGAGGCGAGCGCGTAAGCAAAGCGCTAAACATTTTGAAGTACGAGCCCAAAGTTGGAGCTCCTAAACTTGAAAAACTTTTGCTTTCGGCAATATCAAGCTGGGAATCAAAGCATCAAGATGTTAAGCTTGAGGAAGCTGACCTTTATGTAAAAGAAATCTGGGTTGATGGTGGTCGTATCCTTAAGCGATTAAGGCCCGCCCCGCAGGGAAGAGCGCACCGTGTGAGAAAACGCTCTAATCATGTGACACTAATCGTTGACAGCATGAATAAACCAGAAAACGCGGAAGCAACGACAACAGAAAAAGAAACGAAGGAATAATAATGGGACAAAAGATTAATCCTGTAGGTTTTAGATTGGGAATTGTACGCGGTTGGGATTCCAACTGGTATGGTGGAAAAACCTTCTCTGATAAATTGGTTGAGGACCAGAAAATCAGAAAATATGTTGATGCGCGTATCCCTAAGGGGGGCATTGCAAAGGTGGTAATTGAAAGGACTTTGAAGCGCATTACGCTTACTATTCATACTGCTCGTCCCGGTGTAGTGATCGGTAAGGGGGGAACTGAAGTTGATAAGATAAAGGAAGAATTGAAAAAACTTACCAACAAAGATGTTCAGATAAACATCTTTGAAATTAAGCGTCCCGAATTGGATGCAAAATTGGTGGGGGAATCAATTGCCCAGCAAATTGAAGCAAGGATTTCGTACAAACGCGCCATGAAGCAGGCTATTGCGTCGGCGATGCGCGTAGGTGCTGAGGGAATTAAAATAAAATGTTCAGGTCGTTTGGCCGGGGCCGAAATGGCGAGGACGGAACAGTATAAAGAGGGGCGTATCCCGCTCCATACCCTGCGTGCGGATGTTGATTATGCAATCTCTGAATCGCAGACCGTTTATGGTAAGATTGGTATCAAAGTATGGATATTCAAAGGGGAGATTTATGGTAAGCGTGATCTTTCTCCTAATGTAGGTGTTGTAAGCAATGCACCGCAAGGCGGAGGCCAGCACAAAGGTGGCGATCGTGGTGGTGATCGCGGTGGCAGAAGAAGAGGTGGGGAAGGAAGACCAGGTGGTGATCGACGTGGCAGTGAGGGTGGTAGCAGACGTACTGGCGACAGCCGTGGCGGAAGAAGGAATTGATAAATATTTCGAAGCATAAAAGATAGGTAGCGATGTTACAGCCTAAACGAACGAAATTTAGAAAGATGCAAAAGGGCCGCGTGAAAGGAATGGCAGCAAGAGGCCACTCCATATCGTTTGGTTCCTTTGGTTTAAAAGCACTTGAAGGTGGTTGGATTACCGCGCGTCAATTGGAGGCTGCACGTATCGCCGTGACACGCGCAATGAAGCGTGAGGGTCAGGTTTGGATTCGGATATTTCCAGACAAGCCGATAACCAAGAAACCTGCTGAAGTTCGTATGGGTAAAGGTAAGGGTGCCCCTGAGTACTGGGTGGCAGTTATTAAGCCGGGAACGATTTTGTTTGAGGCAGGCGGAGTGAACATTGCAACTGCCAAAGAGGCTATGCGGCTGGCAGAAGGTAAATTACCTGTGAAGACGAAGTTTACGGTAAAACGCGACTACGTAGAACCATTAAAGTCATGAAAAATTCAGATATAAGAGCATTAAGCGCGGAAGAACTGAAAGAGAAAATCGGCACTGAAAAAGAGGCGCTTCGAAAATTGCAGTTTGCCCATCAGGTTACTGCCATCGAAAATCCGATGAAGCTGAGAGAGGCCAGGAAGCTAGTGGCAAGGTTACATACTGAATTGAAAGCAAAAGAACTTCAAAAATAATTCCTATGGAAAGGAACGACAGAAAAGAACGGGTTGGTAAAGTAACAAGCAATAAGATGCAGAAGACTATTACCGTTGCCGTCGACAGAAAGGTAAAACATCCGATCTACGGAAAATTTGTGAATAGAACGACTAAGTTCAAAGCACATGATGAGACAAATACAGCGGGTGTGGGTGACACCGTTCGCATAATGGAAACGCGGCCATTGAGCAAAGATAAACGTTGGAGATTAGTAGAAGTAGTTGAAAAAGCCAAGTAATCATGATAAGCACAGAATCGAGACTAACCGTAGCTGATAACAGTGGAGCAAAAGAAGTGCTTTGCGTGCATGTTCTTGGTGGAACCAGAAGACGTTATGCTTCCGTCGGAGACAAAATTGTAGTTACGGTTAAGTCTGCCATACCCAGCAGCCAGGTGAAAAAAGGAACTGTTTCAAAGGCCGTTGTCGTGCGGACAAAGAAAGAAATTAGAAGAAAAGACGGATCCTATATTCGCTTTGAAGACAATGCAGCAGTGCTGTTGAATGCACAGGATGAACCTCGCGGAACCCGCATTTTTGGCCCGGTAGCGCGTGAGCTCAGAGAAAAGCAGTATATGAAAATCGTTTCATTGGCACCTGAAGTAATCTAAGCCATGGAGAAAAGAAAAAACTCAAAACCAAAGTTGCACATCCGCAAAGGAGATACAGTAAAAGTGCTTGCCGGAGATGACAAAGGTAAGACAGGAGCTGTACTCGAGATTGTGCTTGAAAAAAACAGAGCTATCGTTGAAGGAATTAATATCGTGACGAAGCATACAAAGCCTTCGGCAGGAAAACCTGAGGGTGGCATTAAAAAAACAGAAGCTGCATTGCACATCAGCAATTTGATGCTGATAGACCCTGCTAGCGGTAAAGCGACCCGTACGGGGCGTAAGCTTAACGATAAGAATAAGCTTCAAAGATATTCTAAGAAAACCGGAGAATTTATTAAGTGATGGCAACTCCAAGATTAAAAGATAAGTACACTGCCGAGATAGTCCCTGCGTTGAAGCAGCGATTCACCTATTCGTCAGTTATGCAGGTACCTAAGATCAAAAAGATCTGTATTAACAAGGGCATGGGCATAGCGGTGTCAGATAAGAAATTGATTGACATTGCCGTGGAGGAGATAACCAATATCGCAGGTCAGAAAGCAGTGCCTACGAAGTCGAAGAAAGCAATCTCTAATTTCAAGTTAAGGGAGGATATGCCAATTGGTGTTCGCGTAACACTGCGTGGTGATAAAATGTATGAATTCTTAGACCGGTTGATGAATATTGCGCTCCCGCGTGTGCGCGACTTCCGTGGAGTTTCTGCCAAAGGTTTTGATGGCAGGGGAAATTACACACTCGGTGTAACCGAACAGATTATCTTCCCCGAGATTTCTATCGATAAGGTGAACAAAATCAGTGGTATGGATATCACGTTTGTTACATCGGCAAAAACGGATGAAGAAAGCTATGAGCTTCTGAAAGCATTTGGGATGCCTTTTACAAACAAAAACTAAGAAACAGCATGGCTAAATTATCAGTAATAGCAAGGCAAACAAAGAGAGAAAAGCTCGTAGTGATTTACGCCGCAAAACGTAAAGCGCTCAAAGACGCTGGTGATTACCTTGGACTGGACAAGCTTCCGCGTAATGCTTCTCCGGTGCGGCTTAAGAACCGTTGTAAATTGACTGGTCGTCCGAAAGGATATATGGGAAAGTTCGGCGTTTGCCGTAACGTATTTCGTGAAATGGCATCAAATGGAAAAATACCAGGCGTCACTAAGGCCAGCTGGTAATAAATAAGAGATAAAATATTGGTTGCTGAGTATCCAGGTCCCCCTTTTTGCTATTGGGGCGAAACCTGATAACAGTTTGGATTATTGAAATTGTTCGATATCTTTGCAGCCCGGTTTTAAAAAACGCGGGCTTGCTTTTTAATAGAAAAGGAGTATAAGAGATGACTGATCCTATAGCAGATTATTTAACCCGGTTGCGGAATGCCATTAAGGCCAACCATAGAGTGGTAGAAATACCCGCTTCCAATCTCAAAAAGGAGATTACAAAGGTGCTTTTTGATAAGGGGTATATCCTGAATTACAAGTTTGAGGATGGTACTAACTATCAAGGTATTATAAAAATTGCCCTGAAGTATAATCCGGAGACAAGAGAGTCAGCGATAACAGCGCTGCAGAGAATAAGTACGCCTGGTTTGCGGCAGTATGCTGGTACCAGTTCCATGCCACGGGTTATGAACGGTTTGGGTGTCGCGATCCTGTCTACATCAAAAGGTGTAATTACTGACAAAGAGGCGCGATCGATGAATGTTGGTGGAGAAGTATTGTGTTACGTGTATTAATTGAGATGTCATGTCACGAATAGGTAAGCAACCAGTTACAATTCCAAAAGGCGTAACCATTACTTTCTCGAAAGAGAATAACAAAGTTACCGTTAAGGGACCAAAAGGTGAATTGCATCAAAGCATCGATCCTGATTTTAACATCAAACAGGAGGATGGAACTTTACTCGTGGAGCGTCCGACTGAGCAGAAACGGCATAAAGCGATGCATGGTTTGTATCGCTCGCTCATAGCCAATATGGTTGAAGGTGTCTCAAATGGCTATAAACATCAGCTAGAGTTGGTGGGTGTGGGTTACAAAGCCAACGCCCAGTCTAATGTACTTGAATTAAGTTTGGGTTACTCACACAATGTTTTTCTGGCGGTGCCCATGGAAATAAAGGTGCAGACTGTGCAGGAGAAAGGTCAGAACCCGACAGTCATATTAGAAGGTATTGACAAACAGCTAATCGGACAGGTAGCCGCTAAGTTGAGATCGCTTAGAAAAATTGAGCCGTACAAAGGAAAGGGTATCAAATTCACTGGAGAATTTGTACGTAGAAAAGCTGGTAAGGCCGCTGCAAAGTAGTAATGTAAGGATGCAAGATTTTGTGATTTTGCGACCCATAAGATAAGTAAACATCATAGAGTAAAACATAAATCTATGGCAACCAAGAATAACGCGAGAAGAGTGAAGATAAAGAGGGGTATCCGCAAGAAAATAAGCGGAACTACAGAGCGGCCTCGTTTGTCTGTGTTCAGAAGTAACAATGGATTGTTCGTTCAGGTTATAGATGACCTGAAAGGGACTACGCTTGCGTCTGCTTCAACTGCGGAGCTTGGCGAGAAGGCTAAATTGAACATCGAGAATTCGAAGAATGTAGGGAAGAAAATCGCGGAGAAGGCCATAGCGTCTGGTATTAATACTATAGTCTTCGATCGAAACGGATACCTGTACCATGGAAATATCAAGGCTTTGGCGGATGGCGCAAGAGAAGGTGGTTTAAAATTCTAAGAAACTAGAAATATGTCGGTAAGCAATATAAGTACAGTAAAAGCCAGCGAAATCGATCTCAAGGAACGCGTAGTAGCCATTGAGCGTGTCGCAAAAGTGGTTAAAGGCGGTCGACGGTTTAGCTTTGCAGCCATCGTGGTTGTGGGTGATGGAAACGGTGTTGTCGGATATGGCCTCGGAAAAGCAAATGAAGTAACGGATGCCATTACAAAGGGCATTGATGATGCAAAAAAACACCTGGTGAAAGTGCCAATAATTCGGGGCACAGTGCCACACGAATCAATCGGTAAGTTTGGTGGTGGCTTTGTTTTGCTCAAACCTGCATCTCCAGGTACAGGTGTTATTGCCGGCGGTGCAATGCGGGCTGTATTGGAAAGTGCGGGCGTACATAATGTTTTGGCAAAGTCGAAAGGTTCTTCTAACCCACACAACGTTGTAAAGGCCACTTTTAAAGCATTGACGAGTATGCGTGATGCATACACCGTGGCGAAGAACAGGGGCGTATCATTGTCGAAAGTATTTAACGGCTAAGAAACATGGCAAAGGTACAGATCACACAAAAGCGAAGCACAATAAAAAGACCTGAAAGGCAGGTACGTACAATTCAGGCTTTGGGATTGGGTAAGATAAACAGAACAGTTGAAGTGGAACTGACGCCACAGATTGCTGGAATGATTGCAAAAGTGAATCACTTGATTACTGTAAAGGAACTTTAAGATGAAGCTGCATACACTAAAACCTGCTGAGGGTTCTGTCAAAACAAATAAGAGACTTGGGCGTGGTCAGGGATCAGGTGGAAGCACCTCGGGGCGTGGCCATAAAGGTGCTCAATCAAGATCGGGCTACTCCAGTAAATCTGGTTTTGAAGGTGGTCAGATGCCACTGCAGCGTAGGGTTCCTAAGTTTGGCTTCAAAAACAACAATAAGGAATACTTTAAGGCAGTAAACCTTGATGTATTGGAAACACTTGCTGAGAAGACCAAATCCGGTGCGCTTAGCCTGCAGGTACTTATAGAGAACGGTGTGGTAGGCAAGAATGACAAAGTAAAAGTATTGGGCAGAGGTGAGTTAAAAGCTAAAGTAAGTGTTGAGGCACATGCCTTTTCGGCTGCAGCAACGCAGGCAATTGAAAAAACAGGAGGAACAGTCACAACAGTGAAGTAATGAAGAAATTCTTTCAGACCATAAAGAATATTTTTTCAATAGAAGATCTGAGGATCAGGATCCTGAATACAATCGGGTTTTTGATAATTTTCAGACTTGGCTCCTTTATTGTATTGCCTGGGATTGATGCTAATCTGTTGGATCCCAGCAGAAACTCAGGCGGTATTCTGGGCTACCTGAATAATTTCCTGGGAGGTGCTTTTAACAATGCGTCGATTTTCGCATTGGGTATCATGCCCTACATTTCGGCTTCAATTATTGTACAGCTCCTTTCATTTGCTGTGCCCTATTTTCAAAAACTTCAAAAGGAGGGTGATTCCGGCAGAAAACGCTTAAATCAATATACCCGTGTATTGACAATTTTTATTACGGTATTCCAGGGTTATAGTTATCTGAAAGGCGCTATTGATCCTGCTGTAATTATTAATCCCAGTGCATTCTTCTACGTTACATCCGTCATCATCCTTATTTCAGGAACTATGTTCTGCATGTGGCTGGGAGAAAGAATTACGGACAAGGGCATTGGCAATGGTATTTCTATGCTGATCATGATCGGTATTGTTTCAAGATTACCTTTATCGCTGGTCTCAGAAGTGACAGATAAATTTCCTGGTAAAGCCATCTTCTTTATTATTGAATTGTTCGTGCTCTTTGCAATAGTTGTTGCCGTCATAGCACTAACACAGGCAACGCGCCGAATCCCTATTCAATATGCCAAGCAGGTCATAGGAAATAAGCTTTATGGCGGCAAGCGTGACTTTATTCCGTTGAAGCTAAATTCTGCAGGTGTAATGCCCATCATCTTTGCACAAGCGCTCATGTTCTTCCCTGCCCTGATCGCAGGAATGTGGAGGGATAGTGACATAGGTGCATACATTGGGTCTACTTTTTCTGATCCTTACTCATGGCAATACAGCTTGTTGTTTGCTATTATGATTCTGATCTTTACATTCTTTTATACAGCGATCACCATCAATTCCAATGACATCGCTGATAATTTGAAACGAAATGGTGGTTTTGTTCCCGGTGTAAAACCTGGTAAACAGACAGCCGAGTTTATAGATACAATTTTATCAAGAATCACATTTCCTGGCGCTCTTTTCCTGGCAGCTATTGCGATTATTCCGTCATTTGCTGTGAGGGCAGGGGTAGGTCAGAACTTCGCGCAGTTCTTCGGTGGCACGTCGCTTCTTATTTTGGTGGGGGTTGTATTGGATACACTTCAGCAAATTGAAAGCTACTTGTTGATGAGGCACTATGAGGGTATGATGAAGTCAGGGAGGGTGAAAGGACGTTCTCAATTTGCTGCGGCTTAAAGGCTGAATGGTTCACTTAAAAACGGTAGAAGAGATCCAGGTAATAAAAGAGGGTTCCCTTATATTGGGGAAAGCTCACGGTGAAATAGCCAGGCATATTAAGCCTGGCACGAAAACCAAAGACCTGGATAAACTGGCCGAAGAGTTTATCAGAGATCATGGCGGGGAGCCATCATTTAAGAATTATAATGGATTC
>Ga0224505_10000315_pt1 | contig 33957 bp, 34 predicted proteins | sample SF_Jan12_sed_USG_FD_169102 | JGI IMG/M metagenome (GOLD analysis project Ga0224505, IMG submission 169102) | Sediment microbial communities from San Francisco Bay, California, United States - SF_Jan12_sed_USGS_4_1 | ecosystem: Environmental > Aquatic > Marine > Sediment | place: USA: California... | reverse complement strand
GCCAAGCCTGCGGTGCGATCGGTCCCCGAGCACGAGCGCGCCGAAAAGAATGGCGACTCCGACGACGATGAACGTGTCCGCGAGGTTGAACGCAGGCCACGCGACCAGATCGAGAAAGTCGGTGACGTGCCCGAGGCGCATGCGATCGATCAAGTTCGCGATGCTCCCTCCGACGACGAGCCCGAGCGCGACAGGGAGCACCGGATGACGCCTTCCCGAACGCGCGAAGAACCAGAGCATGAGGCCCACCGCGATCGCCGTCACCCCGATGACCGCCACCGTCCGGCTCGCGAACAGCCCGAAGGCGATTCCCGAGTTCTGAACGTGGTGAATCGAGAACGGGCCCACGAGGTCGACGCTGTCTCCGAGGGTGAGTGTGCGCCCGACGACCTGTTTCGTGACTTGGTCGGCAACGATCGCCGCGCAGGCAACTACGCCGAGCGCGAGCCACTGGGCGGAGCCGGCGGCCAGCGAGCGCTCGGCGCTCGAGATCGGTTGGAGCGCGTTTGCAGTCGATCCGATTCGGACGTCTACCAGCGGGGGCTCCGTCCGTGCGGGCTCGCTCACGGCTGCTCTTGGGCGCGCTTGTCGTCGATGCAAAGTGTTGCGTACGGAACGGCTTCGAGGCGTTCCTCACCGATTGGTCGCCCACAGACGACGCACACGCCGTAGGTGCCGTCGTCGATGCGGCGAAGGGCACCCACGATCTCTTCGAGGATGTGCTCGGCGTTCTCCTCGAGGCCCTCGTCGAGCTCCCGCATGAACGTGTCGGTCGCACTATCGGCGATGTGGTCGCCGGAGCCGACCGCGAGGTCTCCTGACTCCTCGATCAGCGAGCCCTCGTGATTGACCGCTGCCAGAGCGTGCCGAAGCCGGACCTGCTCGGCCTCGAGCGCGCTACGAAAGCGATCGACGTCGATGCTCACCCTTTGCGCTCCGCAGCAGCAGCAGCAGCGAGCATGAGGTCGGCCGCTTCGCTGCTCAACCCGTCGAGAACGACAACCTTGTCACGCGAGGAGTTCCCGGCACTCAGCTCGAGGTCGCGCCGCGGAAGATCGAGCGTGCGGGCGAGGAGGTCGAGCACGGCGTCGTTCGCCTTCCCGGCCTCGGGCGCGGCTGCGACGCGGACTTTCCAGGCATCGCCATGCCGCCCGACGACCCCGGGCCCTTTCGCCCCGGGGACAACGCGCAACCGCAGACTTGTACTCAGGCCCTTCACGGCTCGAAGGATATCCGCGGCGGTTACTGCTTAGCCCGCGACCTTGCGGATCCCGCTGTCGGTGACCTCTTCGATCACGGGTCGAGTCGCGGAGAGGTCGTTCTCCTTCTCGGTCTCCTTCTCCCCGGGCCATTCGCCGAGCGACTCCAGCGCAGCTCGCAGTTGGGCGCGAATCTTGACCATGTCCTCCTCGAGGCGCCGCTTCTCGGCCGCCGATTCACGCGTCACCCTGCGCGACTCGGCGTGCGCTTCCTGAACGATCAGGTCGGACTCGCGACGCGCCTGCTCTTTCATGTCCTGGGCGGCACGCTCCGCGGACACGAGCGTCGAGCGCAGCAGCGCCTCCAGCTCTTGGTGCTTTGCGGCCTCGACCTCGAGCTCCTCGAGGCGATCCGAGAGATCGGCTCGCTCGCGCCAAACCTGCTCGAAGCTGTCGGCGATCTCGGTGAGCAGGGCGTCGACGCCGGGCTTGCGGTAGCCCCGGAGCCACGCGCGGCGCAGATCGATGTGTCGTATCTCGACTGGTGTGAGCGGCATTGGACCTCCTACAGCAGTGCCCCGATGAGGCGGTTGACGATCCTTTCCGCAACGAGCAGGACGACGATGGCCACTATCGGCGACAAGTCGAGTGGCCCGAGCGACGGTATGCGGCCTCGAAACAGGCCGAGGTACGGACGGCAGACTTCGTCCAGGAACTTTCGCATAGTTGCGGCAATTCCGGAATAGGGAAGCTGAATCCACGAGAGAAGCACATACGCGAAGATGAGCAAGACGTAGATCGCCACGAACACGGACACGAAGCTCTGCAGCGACGAAGCCGCATCAGCGAGGAGCCCAAGAATGGCGTAGACGCCCATCGGAGGCGTGTTCGCCGCGCGACGTTACGTTCCTACGAAGCCAAGGCTGCCGGGTGAACCCGCGGAACATCTGTCCGCGACGCGGACCGCGAGAGGGTGTCCTGGGGAAGCCGGGAGGTTTCCCAGCACCTCTGGCTCATGCCTGATTGAAGAAGCCGCCGCGCTCCATTGCGCGAGCGCGTTCTTCGGCGGACAGCTCGACATCGCGCGGCGTGAGCAGGAAGACCTTGTCGGCGACCCGCTGCATGCTTCCGTCGAGGGCATAGGTGAGCCCGCTCGCGAAGTCGATCAACCGCTTGGAGAGCTCGGTATCCGCGCTCTGGAGATTCAGGATCACCGGAATCTGAGCCTTGAAGCGATCGGCGATCTGCTTGGCGTCGTTGAACGTCCGCGGCACGACCAGGTGCACCTTCGCCGGAGAGGGCGTATCGACGCTGCGGAGTCGCGATGAGCGCTCGCGTCGCGGAGCGGCTTCTTCGGAGGTCCATTCGTCGGCCTCGGACGTGCTCGGCAGTCGCCGGACGTTCTTGCGGTCGCGGCGCCGGTAGTCCTCCTGGAGCTGTTCGTTGGTCTCATGACCGTCCTCGTCCCACTCCTCGTCCTCGGCGATGCCGAAGTAGACGAGCGTGCGGTTCCAGAGGTCCGTGAAGCCCATGACCGCGGGATTCTAGCCCTGGGCGCTGCTGAAGAGGACCGCTCCGACTCGGACGAGGGTCGCGCCTTCTTCGGCGGCGACGCAATAGTCCTGCGAGGTGCCCATGCTGAGGTCCCGCAGACCGTGCTCGGATGCGAGTTCGCGCAGGCGCCGGAAGTACGATCGCGACGCCTCGGCATTGTCTGCGAGCGGAGGCATGGTCATGAGGCCACGGATGAACGGGTAGCTCTCGACGTAACCGCCTATCTCGTCGGGCAGGATGCCCGACTTCGACGTCTCCCCCGACAGGTTCACCTCGAGCAGCGCCGGAATCGTGAGCCGCCGAGCTGCCGAATCGGACGCGAGCGAGTGAACGAGCTCGCAGATGCCGTTCACGACCTTCACCTTGTTCGACTGCAGATGGCCGATGAAGTGCCACCGGAACGCGTCGTCGTAGATCGCGTGCTTGTGCTCGAGGTCCTGGGCTCGATTCTCGCCGACAGTCTCGACGCCGGCATCCGCAAGTACGGCCATGTCAGCGGTGGAGACGTACTTGGTTGCGACGACAACGGTTACCGCGGGTCCGACCTCGTCGCGAATTCGCTGGTAGCGGACGCCGATCTCGTGAGCAGACGCGACGCTCACGACGCATCCGCCGCCGCGACGAGCTCACGGGCGGCGGCGAGCTCCGACTCGCGTCCTTCCAGCTCGCCGTTCAGCTTCCGGCGCCTGACCTCCGCCAACACCTCGCCGATTCGCGGTGACTCCGGAAGCCCCATCGACACGAGGTCCGCGCCGCCGATCTCGAGCTCCACTGAGCGCAGGCGTACGAAGTAATCACGAAGTGCCCCATGGGCCCCCGCGGCAAGCGCGAGCAATGGTGCATCGGGTGCGAATGGATCCGCCAGCGCGACGATCTGGGCCGGATCGAGCTCCTCCTCGCGCAGTCTCTCGACGATCCTGGGCGCGATGGTGACCGCTCCGACAATCCTGTCCACATCACGGCGACGAACCTTGAGACGGTCGAGCCAGTCGAATGCCTCGCCAGAGCTCATGTGGCGAGCCAGCACGGCGACGCCGAGCCTCCACACCGGGATGTCGATCTCGAGCTCGTCCCGCAGCGCACGTGCTCGCTCGAAGAGACTGGCGGCCTCGGAGTCGCCGCGGAGATGGGAGTGAATCGCGCGGTCGAGGCCCAACTCGCCCAGTCGCCGTATTCCACCCGGTGCGCCGGGGTCCTCGAGCAATTGCACGAGCTCGTCGCGCAGCCGCACGGACGAGAGATCCCCGACGAGCCCCATCTCGATGCACCCCCGCGCGAGGCGCGTCGTATGTTCGTCGAAGCGAAAGCCGTAGCGCGCCTCGTAGCGAATCCCACGGAAGATGCGGGTGGGATCGTCGATGAACGAGAGGTTGTGGAGAACCCTGAGCACACGCGCTGCGAGGTCAGCCCGGCCACCGTACGGATCGACGAGAAGACCGAAGTCCGCGGGCTTGAGCGACGCCGCCATCGCGTTGATCGTGAAGTCGCGGCGCCGAAGATCCTCGCGCAACGCGGCCCGTTCGACAGTGGGGAGCGCGCCGGGAGAGTCGTAGAACTCCGTTCTCGTGGTGACGACGTCGAGTCGCTCGCCGTCCCCGTACGACACGATCGCTGTCCCGAACTTGTCATGTGGGGTGAAACGACCACCGAGCGCAGACGCGAGTGAGCGCGCGAACGCGATCGCGTCACCCTCGACCGCAATGTCGATGTCGAAGTTCTTCTCCTCCAACAGGATGTCGCGAAGCGTCCCGCCCACGACGTACACGCCCTCGGCTCGATCACCCAGAGTCGCGACCGCCTCGACGATCGGGTGGAGCTGTTCGAGCCCGTGCAGCTCTCGAGCCAAGCTCATTCCTTCTACGGCGGGCGCGGGCTTCACACCTTCGAGCGCGCGGAGAAGATCGGATCGGCTGATGACGCCGACGAGTTCGTCGTCTCGAAGCACCGCGACGCGGCCGTCCTCGGCGCTCGTCACGAGCGCCTGGAGCTCGGCAAGCGGCGCGTCTTCGGAGGCCACCGCTACACGGCTACTCATGATCCCGCGCACGGGCGCATGCGACAGGTCATGCCCGACCGCCTTGTCGAGATCCTCCCGGCTGACGCCGCCCACGACTCGGCTTTCGTCGACCACGAAGACGCCACTCTGCCCATGCCGCTGGCAGAGCGTCATCGCATGTCGAACGGTGTCGTCGGGCGCTACCGAGCGCGGCGGAGTGGACATGACGTCGCGTGCACGACGAGGCTCACGCTGCGCCTGCTCGAGCGCGTCGAGAACGACCGCCCGCGCCTCGTCGAGACCCAGGCGCGCGATGGCCGATGCCGCCTGCGCATGTCCGCCCCCGCCCAAGGCGGCCGCGAGCACGGATGCATCGATTCGGCCGGATCGGCTGCGGGCGACTGCAAAGACGCGGCTATCCATCTCGACGAGCACGACGAGCGCGCGGGCATCCGTGAGGTCGACGATCTTGTGAGCGAGGTTCGAGATGCCCTCCACATACTCCGGCCAGTGGACTGCCGCAAGCAGGACCTCCTCTCCCCCGGCGTCGACAGGCTCGAGCACGTCCATCAGCCTGTGCAACAGATCGCGCTCGGCGGCTGCGAGCGGCGTGTGCAGGTAGGTGGCAATGAGATCCTGGCGCGCGCCGTGGCGAAGGCACCACGCGAGGGCGTCGGCATCGCGCTGGGTGCTCGACGGATACGTGAGCGAGCCCGTGTCCTCATGTATTCCGAGTGCGAACGTCGTTGCCTCAAGTGCGGTCGGGAGGATCTCGCGCTCGGCGAGGATCCCGACGAGCGTCGTCGTCAGCGCTCCGTCTGTGGAAGCCACAGCGGCCTCCTCGTGTACCCATTCAGGGAACCTAGTCTCACCGTGATGGTCGAACAGCGCTTTTTCCACGGACGGATCGAGCGCGACCGACTCGAGCTCGCCGAGCCGCGAAGCGGTGGTCGCCTCGATCACGACCAGCCGTCTGATGGCGTCGAGTTCGAGCCCCCCCGTCTCCGTTATCGCCCCGAGCTCGTCCGCGTGCAAGCGGTAGAAGTCGCGGACATTGCGATTGAGCGAACCGACTGCGACGACAGCACCGGGGTACAGAAGGCGTGCAGCGAGCATCGCCGCGAACGCGTCGAAGTCCGTGTTCCCGTGGGTGGCGATGACCTCCTCCGCGCGCATGAACTCATTCTGCCCCGCACTCACGTGGTGGGCTTGAGCGAACGCCGGTAGCGGACCTCACGGACCAGCACGCCCAGCCATTCCTCGTCCTTCGAGCCACCGTCAGGCTGCCAGCCGGCAAGCTCGTAGAAGCCGCGTGTCCGTGGGTTGTCCCGGAGTACCGGTGCATCCTCGGGAAATACTTGCGCATAGGCGACTTGCCAGGTCCTCCCGCGAACGTGAGCTATCGCGGAAGCATCCCGGAGCCCCGCCTGGCGGATGACGACCTCGGCGCCCGCCTGCCTAGACGTGCGCGATCGCCTCGATCTCGACGAGCGCGCCGCTCGGAAGACCCGAGATCTGCACCGTCGAGCGCGCGGGGGCACGATCGCCGACGTGCCTTCCGTAGACCTCGTTCATCCCGCCGAAGTCGCCGAGATCCATGAGAAAGACCGTCGTTTTGACGAGCTTGTCGAGTGCGCTCCCGGCCGCCTCCAGAATCGCGTCCATGTTGGCCATGATCTGCTCCGTTTGCTCCGACACGCCGGGACCTGCGAGCTCACCCGTCTCGAGGCTGATACCGAGCTGCCCCGCGACGAAGACGAGGTCTCCCATGCGAATCGCCTGGTTGTACGGAGCACCCTGGAACGGCCCTGGCGCGCGGTCGGTGCGTACGACCTCTTTGTTTGCCACGTGAGCCCCTTTCGTTAAGAAGGCGAGCAGGCGCGCGCGAGCGCGACACCGAGCGCCTTGAAGATCGCGGACAGGACGTGTTGCGAGTTCTCTCCCTCGATCAATCGAACGTGGATCGTGAGCCCCGCAGACTCGGCGAGATCGTGGAGGAACGCCGCAGCGAGGTCGGTCTGGAGCCCGCCGGCCCTCGTCGATGTGAGATCGGCGTTCGACGCCACGAGCGGCCTTCCCGATGCTTCGACGACCACCATCGCGAGTGCCTCGTCAGCTGGAGCAACCCCGAAGCCACGCCCCGCTGCGGCCTCGCCTCCGAGGAGCGGCACGAGCGCCTCTCCGAGGGCGACGCCGGCCTGTCCAACCTCCGCTTCGGGCTCACCCGGCGCGATCTCGAGCTGCAGCTCGAACCCGCCGGCGTACGCGAGTTCCTCGAGAAGATGATCCAGCACAGCGACACCCGTTGCCGCACGACTGTCTCCGCCACTCGCGAGGATGATCCGGGCCGCGCTTGCGTTCGTCACAGCTCAGTCCGCTCGATCGCGGCGCCCAGCCCTTGCAGGCGTTCGTCGATCCGCTCGTATCCGCGATCGATCTGCCGGATGTTTCCGATGGTCGACGTACCCTCGGCGCACAGGGCTGCGATCAACATTGCCATCCCGGCGCGAATGTCGGGGCTCTCGAGGCGCTCGCCGTACAGCGTCGCCGGCCCGGTGACCACGACCCGATGCGGGTCGCAGAGGACGATCCGTGCGCCCATCGAGACAAGCTTGTCCACGAAGAAGAGCCGACTCTCGAACATCTTCTCGAAGATGAGGATCGTCCCCCGCGCCTGTGTCGCGACGGTTACGGCGATCGACGTCAGGTCGGCCGGGAACGCTGGCCAGACACCGCTCTCGATCTTGGGTATCTGCCCACCGAAGTCATCCTCGACCTGCAGGTCCTGACCTGCCAAGACGCGGACACTCGAGTCCGACACGTCCATCTCGACTCCGAGCTTGCGAAAGGCGGGCACGATCGAGATCAGGTCGTCGGGCTCGACGTCCGTGACCACGATCTCGCCGCCGGTAGCCGCGGCCAGGCCCACGAAGCTGGCCACCTCGATGTGATCGGGGCCGACGCGGTATTCCCCGCCGCCGAGCTCCTTTGCCCCGCGGATGTGGAGGACGTTCGAGCCGATGCCCTCGATCTCGGCGCCGAGGGACATGAGGAAATGGCAGAGATCCTGGATGTGCGGCTCGCAGGCAGCATGGCTGAGTACCGTCTCGCCGTCAGCGAGAACAGCTGCCATGATCGCGTTCTCGGTTCCCATGACCGAGGCCTCGTCGAGGTAGACACGCGCGCCGCGAAGCCCGGTTGTCGAGAGGTCGTAGACACCATCGAGCTCGATCTTCGCGCCGAGCGCGGCGAACGCTTGAACGTGAGTGTCGAGCCGGCGTCGGCCGATCACGTCGCCGCCGGGCGGCGGCACGGTTACGCGACCGAAGCGCGCGAGCAACGGTCCGGCGAGGAGGAACGACGCGCGAATCTCGCGCGCGAGCTCTGGATCGAGGTCCGTCTTGGACACACAGCGTGGATCGACGCGAACGTCGTTCGGGCCGGTCCACTCGACGTCGGCGCCCAGATCCGCGAGAAGCTCGACCATCGTCTCGACATCGCGGATGCGCGGGACGTTCGAGAGGCGCACCTCGTCCGAGGCAAGCGCGCACGCAGCGAGGATGGGGAGCGCGCCGTTCTTGTTCCCCGAGGCGCGAACCGTCCCCGACAGCGGGCGGCCTCCCTCGATGACGAAGGACTGCATCGCGCGGGCAATGGTACTCGCCGTCTTCACTCGCTTACCTTCGTATCACGAAGAGAGGTGCTCGATTTGGAGCTTCGGCACGTCGCCTCCAGGCTCGAAGCCCAGAACCTGAGCGTAGAAGGAGAGCTCGGCCTCCAGCGCGTGAACGATGTTCTCGGCCTTGCGGAATCCATGCCCCTCGCCCTCGTAGAGGAGATATGCGTGTGGTACGCCGCGCTCCTGCAAGGCCCCGACGATGAGCTCGGCCTGTGAGGGCGGGACCACCTTGTCATCGGCGCCCTGGAGCACGAGCATCGGCGTCGAGATCCGATCGACGAAATGGATCGGGCTGCGGGCATGGTAGAGGTCTGCTCGCTCCGGGTAGGGCCCAACGAGCGTGTGCTCGTACTGCAGCTCGAACTTGTGGGTCTCCCCCCCACCGAACTGCTCGAGGTCGGCGATGCCGAAGTACGTCGCGCCAGCGGCGAATGCGTCCGTGAACGTGAGGGCGCAGATCGTCGTGTAGCCACCGGCGCTGCCACCCGTGATCAAGAGGCGACTCGGATCCGCCTCACCGCGGTCGACGAGGTAGCGCGCCGCATTGACACAGTCCTCGAGGTCGACCACGCCCCATTTCCCGTTCAAGCGCTCTCGGTACGCGCGTCCGTAGCCGGTCGAGCCTCCGTAGTTCACGTCGACGACGGCGAAGCCCCGGCTCGTCCAGAACTGCATGTCGATGCCGAACATCGCAGTCGTGTTCCCGGTCGGGCCGCCGTGGCTCATGACGATCAACGGCGGGTGCTCCCCCTCCGGGGGCTCGTAGTCCGGATTCGTCGGTCGATAGACGAGCGCATGCGCGGTCAAGCCACCCTCGGTGGGGAACTCGATCGCGCGCGGCACGGAGAAGTACTCGGTGTTGACGGGAAGCTGTGAGCTCGTTCGCAGGATCTGCTGGGCGCCCGACGAGACGTCGAGCCGAAGCACGCGGCTCGGAAGCGTCGCCGATCCCGCGATGACGACGACCTGTTCGCCGTCGGCACACACGCACGGCGTGCCCCAGGAGTCGAGCTCCACGTCAAGTCGTTCCATTCGGCCGTCTTCCGGGTCGAGAAGCCCGAAGTACGTGAGTCCTTCCGAGTCGTACCCGCACACGATCCGCCCGTCTCCGAGACACGCAAACGAGCGCGCTCCGAACGTCCATGCCGGGTATCCGAACTCGGCCTCAGCGGCGTGGAGAACCGTGCGCTGGCCTTCGCGGATTCGCTCGAGATTCCACCAGCCGCTTCGGTCACTGGCGAGCACGAGATCTCCGGACGGGCTCCACTCGGGCTGCCAGATCGACTCGTGGCCGTCCATGCCGGCGACGTGTGTCATCCCTGCGAGCTCGCCGTCCGGGGTGAGCTCTGCGACGTACAGCTCACAGCCGTCCCACGGCATCCACGGCAGATTCCACGCCAGGAAGCAAAGCCGAGAGCCGTCGGGCGAGATGCGCGGATTCGAGTAGAAGTCCCTACCGGCTGCGATCACTCGCGGCGCGGAGGAGCCGTCAGTCGGGATCGCGACGAGCTCGTTGACAACGTCCGCCGAGCGCCCGCTCTTTGTGTGCCGCTCGCGTATGCCAATCCAGAGACCGCCGTCGGGGGTGACGCGTCCGTCGGCGTACCGATGTCTCTTGCCTTCCACGGCTGGCGTGATCGCCACCGGGGTCGCGCCTGGATCGACGCGATAGAGGCGCTGATCGTCGAAGTTGGAGACGAACGCCGTATCGGCGTGAATGCAGTAGGCGCCGCCTCCGTACTCGTGCACACCGGTGCGAACGTTGAATCCTTTCGGGACGACATCGACCGGATCGACGCCCGACTCGGCTCTCACGAGGACGACGCGGCCGTTCTCGGCCGGACGACCTTCGAGCCACCACGTTGTTTCGCCCGCGAGCCATGGCGCCGTGAGACGCGAGCCCGAACGGGCGACCATCTCGGCGCTGATCGGCGACGACCACGTTCCATACGGCGCGGTCGTGCGTTGTGTGAGCTGGGTTTCCAACGGCGGCGGCTATCGTACTGCGCCGTGCGGCCAACCCGAGACCAGGCGTGGGAAACGCTGACTCGTTACACCACGAGCGAGTCACTTCTTCGGCACGCGCTCGCAGTGGAATCGTCCGTTCGTTTCTACGCGCGGCTCTACGGCGAGGACGATGAGTTCTGGGGATGCGTTGCCCTTCTCCACGACTTCGACTACCAGATCCACCCCACGTTGGACAAGCACCCGCAGGACGGCGCGCCCATCCTCCGAGAGGAGGGGTACTCGGACGAGCTGATCGAGGCAGCCCTCTCACACGCCGAGCACCTCGAGATGCCACGTGACACGCAGCTGAAGAAGGTCTTGTTCGCGTGCGACGAGCTCTCCGGCTTCGTCCACGCGTGCGGACTCGTCCGACCGACCGGGATTGACGGGCTCGAGCCCAAGTCGGTGAAGAAGAAACTGAAGCAGCCGTCATTCGCGGCCGGCGTCCATCGGGACGAGGTCTATGCGGGAGCGGAACTCCTCGGGCTCGAGCTCGACGAGCACATCGCGAACGTCATCTCGGCGATGCAGCCGATCGCCGGAGAACTCGGCTTACGCACAGCCGGCACCGAGACCGAGTCCTAGCCCCAGATCAGCCAGCCGACGAAGATCCCGACGGCGAACCAAGCGAGGCCGCCGATGATCCCGAACGTCACGGAGCGGTTCATCATGCGATCTTACGCGGCATAGCGGCCGATGAACGCCAGGACGCGGCTCCACGCATCCTCGGAGTCCACCGCGAACTCGGCGTACTTGCGGTCGAAGAAGCTGTGCGGGGCTCCGGGATAGACGACCACCTCGTGCTCGACGCCAGACGCGTCCAACGCGTCGTCGAAGGCATCGACGTCTTCGAGCGGTATCGCCGGGTCATCTCCACCCATCAGTGCCAGGATCGGTGCGGCAAAGTCCTCGGCGCGCTCGGTCGGTCCACGCGAGCCGTCTCGGCCCGGCCCGGGTCTACCGTAGAAGCCGACCGCGCCTGCGAGGCCATGCCCGGCAGCCGCGGCGAGCCATGAGTTGCGACCACCGAAACAGAAGCCCACGGTGAACACCGTTTCGCATCCGGCGCCGCGAAGGTGCGCGACCGCGGCCGCGACGTCGGCCTGTAGCCCGGCCTGTGTCGTCTGCTCGACGTGAGGCATGTATTCGAACTCGTCGCTCCTCTTGTCGACGCCCGCCGTCCGCCCGAAGTAGTCGACAGCGACGGCTGCGTACCCGCGCTCGGCGAACCGCAGCGCCAACTCCTCGTAGAACCGATACAGGCCGCGAACGTCAGGGAGGACGACGATGCCGACGGAGGCCGCGCCGTCGGGCGCGGCGAAGAAGGCGGCGAAGCGGTTCCCGTCCGCAGCTTCGAGCTCGAGCTCGTCGTGAGACACCGCAGCTCCCGAGATCGGCTCGATTGGCGGCGACGAGTCGAGGTCGAAGCACATATTCCGACGACCCTACAGCGCTGCGACGAGTCGCTCGAGGTCGTCGTCGCTCGTCCACCAGCCGACCGACGCGCGAACCAGTCCGCGACCCAGAAGGTCGCGGACGATGACCCCCGCCGCAGAAAGTCGGGCAACGAACGCCGCCGACTCTTCAGCGGGGACGCGCCACGACACGAGAGTCGCTCGGTCACTCGGGACGACGACATCCATGCCGGCGTCCTGGAGCGCCGCGCGACAGCGCTCGGCCATCTCCGCGGCCCGCGTGAATCGCCATTCGGGTTGGGCCTCGAGCGCGGCGCGCAGGCCGGAGAGCTGAGCTGCCGAAATCCAGCCCGGATCGAATCGACTGGCGCCCGGCTTGGGGACGAACGCCCCATTCGGCTGATGCTCCTGCTGAGCGAAGTAGCTGGGCCGACCTACACGGAGACGCTCGGGCTCGGCGACGACGAGTGCGCCCGTTGCCTCCGGACCGCACAGCCACTTCTGGCCGGAGATCGTGTAGAAGTCGAGCCCCCGCGCGTCCACGGGGATCGCGCCGACCGACTGTGCGCCGTCGACGAGGATCGGGAGGCCCGTGTGAGCTTTGAGATCGTGCACCACAAGCACCTGCCCAGTCGTCCAGAGCACATGGGAGAGCGCGAGCAGGCGGGTGCGCGGCGTGACGGCCGACACGATCTGATCCGGCTCCGGTGGAACGACGACGACCTTCGCGCCGGACGCATGCAGCGGCCCGATCAGGCCGAAGTGCTCGTCCGTCGTCGTGACGACCTCGTCATCCGGTCCGAGGTCGAGTCCCGCGAGGACGATATTGCAACCGTCCGTCGTCGAGGTCGTGAGCGCGACGAGTTCCGGGCCGGCACCGACGAGCGCGCCGATCTCACGACGCAGTTCATCTCTGAGGGCGAGCACGCGCTCGAAGTACGGCATCCCCGCTCTCCCGTCGCGGAGGTTTCGCTCCTCCTCGACGTGCATCGCCTCGATGGTCGCGCGGGCGAGCGGGCCCACGCTTCCGGCCTGGAGGTACGCGAGCTGCTCGAGCACCGGGAACTGCGCGCGGCCTTCCTCGAACGTCACCTGCGGGATTGTGCCGACACCGCGTCTAACGTTCCCCGGGCATGCGCATCGTCCTTGCCGATCCTCCTGCGTACACGCCGCCGTACGACCGCTCGCTTGCCGCCGCGCTCGCCCGAGCCGGCGCGGATGTCGAGCTGGTGACGTGCCGGTTTCGCTTCGGCTCGGTGGCGCCGGCGGAAGGCTATTCGGCGCGGGAGTGGTTCTACCCGCTCTCGTCACGGATGGGATCGTCTCGCCTTCGTCTCGCGGTGAAGGCGCTCGAGCACCCGTTCGGGATGGCTCGGCTGGCGACCTCCAATCCGGACATCCTGCACGTCCAATGGCTCGGCGCTGCAGAGGCGGATCGCTGGCTGCTCCGTCCACGGAGCCCTGCGGTCTTCACTGCGCACGACATCATCCCCCGACGAACGGCGTCGAAGGTCGGCCTCTGGAGAAGCCTCTTCGCGAAGTTCGACCGAGTGGTCGTCCACTCCCAGCGAGGGCGCGATCAGTTGGCGGAGTTCGGCATCGCCCCGGAGAAGTTGCGCGTTATCCCACACCCTGCGTTCCGCCAAGAGATCGAGCGGGCGGACGATGGACGGACTGCGCTCGCGCTCGGTCTCATCCGTCCGTACAAGGGCACCGAGGACGCGGTCGAGGCCGTCATGAAAGCCGACCGCGCTCGCCTCTTGGTGGTGGGTGACCCTCGAGTACCGCTCGAAGGTCTCCGGCAGACCGCCGGCGACAGAGCCGAATGGCGGCTCGGCTATCTCCCCGACTCCGAGCTGCGACGCGCGCTGTCGGAGGCAACGGTCGCGCTCTTCCCCTACCGGGCGGAGATCGACGTCTCCGGCGCACTCCTGCAGGTGCTGGGAGCAGGTGTGCCGGCGATCGTCTACGACATCGGTGGGCTCGGCGAGGTGGTCGGGCATTTTGGAGCCGGTGCCGTGGTGCCGCCGGGAGATGTCGAGGCGATGGCCGCTGCGCTCCAGCTCTTGCTCGAGGACGGTGACGCCCTCGCCGCAGCCAGGACTGGCGCGGAGAAGGCTCGTGCGGAGCTCACCTGGGAAGCATCGGCTGCCGCTCACCTCGACGTCTACCGCGAGCTCCTTTGATCTTGCGACGCGGCCGCTTCAAGGACGTCGTCGACCGGCAGCTCGAACTCTTCGCCCTGGACGACGCTTCGCTGATCGCGGAAGCGGAAGAAGCCGACGCCGCCTGGACCAACGCGAGCGCGGACGACTCGGAGGAGCTCTTCGGCGACTATCAGCTCGTGGTGGACGCGATCGGCGAGCGGCTCTACGACCTCCGGGAGACGTACGCCGCTGCTCTCGACGAACAGAGGGCGGACGAGTACCGAACCGCGTTCGATCGCGCCTCACTGAAGCGCTTTCGCCGTTACGCGGCTTTTCTCGAGGAGCACCGGTGACGGCACTCATCGAGGACTACGGGCTCATCGGCGACCTCCAGACGGCGGCGCTCGTCAGCCGGCATGGCTGCATCGACTGGCTCTGCTTGCCGCGCTTCGACTCCGGAGCGGTCTTTGCCGCGCTTCTCGGCACGCGGGAGAACGGCCACTGGACGCTCCAGCCGAAGGGCGAGTTCCGATCACCGCGCCGGAGCTATCACGGCGACACGCTCGTTCTCGAGACTGACTTCGAGGCTCCCGGGGGCGCCGTCCGGCTGATCGACTTCATGCCTCCTCGGGATACGAGGCCGGACGTCGTTCGCATTGTCCAAGGCCTGCGGGGGCGGGTCGAGATGCGTATGGAGCTCACCATCCGCTTCGACTACGGATCGATCGTTCCCTGGGCGCGAAGCCTCGACGGGGGCACGCTCCTCGCCATCGCCGGACCGGATGCAGTCTCGCTCCGTACGCCTGTCGAGCTCGAAGGGCGCAACCTCAGCACCCACGCCTCGTTCACGGTCGCGGAAGGGAATCGGGTTCCCTTCGTACTGACCTGGTTCCGGTCGAGCGAGTCCGCTCCGAGCGCGCTCGACGCGGAGACGGCTCTCGCCGAGACGGTGTCGTACTGGGACGAGTGGGCCGGCCACTGCACGCACACCGGCCGCTGGCACGACGCGGTGCACCGCTCGCTGCTCACCCTCAAGGCGCTGACCTACGCGCCGACCGGCGGGATCGTGGCGGCGCCCACCACGTCACTCCCGGAAGCTCTCGGCGGCGTGCGCAACTGGGACTACCGCTACTGCTGGCTCCGTGACGCGACGCTCACGCTGCTGGCGCTCGTGCGCGCCGGCTACACGCAGGAAGCGGGAGCGTGGCGAGACTGGCTCCTCCGCGCGATCGCAGGCTCGCCCGAGGACGTCCAGATCATGTACGGCGTCGCCGGCGAGCGCCGCCTCCCGGAGCTCGAGCTGCCCTGGCTAACCGGTTACGAGGGCTCACGGCCGGTGCGCATCGGCAACGGCGCATCGAATCAACTGCAGCTCGACGTCTATGGTGAGGTCGTCGAGGCGCTGTACAGGGCGCGAGCCAGGGGCCTCGAGGCCTCGGACGATGCGTGGGCGCTGACGAAGAAGATCTTCGACTGGCTCGAGTCCGGCTGGCGACAGGAGGACGAAGGGATCTGGGAGGTTCGAGGTCCTCGCCGGCACTTCACGCACTCGAAAGTCATGGCGTGGGTGGCCTTCGACCGGGCCGTGAAGACGATCGAGCGCTTTGGCCGTGAAGGCCCGGTCGACCGCTGGCGCGTTACCCGCGACGCCATTCGAGCCGACGTCCTTCGTTCCGGCTACGACGCAGAGCGCGGCACGTTCGTGCAGTCGTACGGCTCGGATCGGCTCGACGCCAGCTTGCTCCTGATCCCGCTCGTCGGATTCCTGCCTGCAACAGACCCGCGCGTCGTCGGCACCGTCCAGGCCATCGAGCGGGATCTCCTGCGCGACGGCTTTGTCGAGCGCTACCGGGCGGACGAGGAGAACGTCGACGTCGACGGGCTCCCTCCCGGCGAGGGAGTCTTCCTCCCGTGCTCGTTCTGGCTGGTCGCAGTACTCGCGCAGCAGGGGCGTCGAGACGAGGCGCTCGAGCTCTATGATCGCCTGCTCTCCCTCCGAAACGACCTCGGCCTGATCTCGGAGGAATACGACCCGGAGCGCAGGCGACTCGTCGGAAACTTTCCGCAAGCGTTCACTCACCTCGCCCTCGTCGAGACTGCGTTCACGTTGGAGCGCCTATGCGTTAAGAGGTGACGGCGAAGAGCCGCCACTCGCCGGGAACGCCCTTGAGGGCCGCGGCTCCCGGTCGTCGAACTCGAGCCCAGAGGATGGTTCCCCCGATGCTTGCCCGGCGTCAACTTCAACGGCGGCCGAATGAATGCGGCCGCGGGAGTGACTCCCATACCGTGTCGTCGTCGGCGACGCGGCGCGCGAGCAGGCCGAGCGACTCGATCTCCGAGACGAGCACGTTCCGGTTCTCTCCCACCCGCTCGTACCGGCCGCGCGCGAGGACGAGCGGCTCGGCGCGAACCGTTGCCCGGTGCCGCTCGTAGACGGGAGGCGGCACGATCAGGTTCACCTGCCCGTGCTCGTCCTCGAGGAGCATGAAGACGATCCCGTGGGCGGTCGACGGTCGCTGACGCGCGATCGTCATACCCGCCACTGCCACCCTGCGGCCGTGCCGCTGCTCTTGGAGCTCCGCGCTCGAGAGCGTTCCCGCCGGTAGGTGTGAACGTAGGAGCGCGAGCGGGTGCGCGCCGACCGACATTCCCGTGTGCCGGTAGTCCGCGAGCATGCGCTCCCAGCGCGTCAGGTCGCGGAGCGCCGGCGTCTCGGTCGTCGGCTCGAGCGAGAGCGGCAACTGCTTCGCCTCTCCCCCCGTTCCCGGCACCGACTGCTCCCGGAAGACGAGCCCGAGCTCCCAGAGGAGGTCTCGGCGCCGACGACAGAAGTTGTCGCATGCGCCTCCTTTGACGAGCGCCTCTAGCCCATCGCGGGAGAGCTGCGAGCGGCGGGCGAGATCCGCGACGCCTGCGAACGGCCCGTTCGCTTCCCGCTCTTCGACGAGCGCCTCTGCCTCGTCTGTCCCCACCGAGGTGACGTAGGAGATGCCCATACGGACGCCGACGCCCTCGAGGACACACCTGGCCGCGCTCAGATTGACGTCGGCCGGGCGCACCTCCACCCCATGTCGCTGCGCGTCGCGGACGAGCGTCGCAGGCGGGTAGAAGCCCATGGGCTGCGCGTTCAAAAGTGCGCACAGGAACTCTGCCGGGTAGTAGTGGCGGAGCCACTGCGACTGGTAGGCGAGGAGCCCGAACGCGGCTGCGTGTGCTTTTGGAAAGCCGAATCCGGAGAAGCCGACGAGCTTGTCGAACACACAGTCCGCCGTCTCTGCGTCGACGCCCTTTTCCGTCGCACCCGCCACGAATCGCCCACGATAGGCCTCGAGTGCGTCGTGACTGCGCTTACGGCTCATCGCGCGGCGCAGACCCTCGGCCTCTCCGACTGTGAAGCCGGCAAGCGCGATCGCGACCTCGAGGACCTGATCCTGGAAGACGACGACCCCAAACGTCGAACGCAGCGGCTTGCGCAGAAGCTCGTGATCGACCGGGAAGACGTACGAGGGGTCTTCGCGGATCCGCTGCCGCGCATCGATATAGGGATGCACTGCCTTCCCCTGGATCGGGCCAGGCCGGACGAGCGCGACCTGGACGGTGATGTCGTCGAGATTCTCCGGCTTCGTCCGCAGCAGGCTCTGCATCTGCGCCCGACTCTCGATCTGGAACGCGCCCACGGTGTCAGCGCGCTGGATGTCCTCGTAGACGTCTTTGTCGTCGAAGGGGATGCGCGAGAGATCGATCACCTCGCCGTGCGTTCGCGCGATCTGCTCGACACAGTCCTCGACCGCGGAGAGCATCCCCAGGCCGAGCAGGTCGATTTTGAGGAAGCCCGCATCGGCGCAGGAGTCCTTGTCCCACTGGCAGAGCTGGCGGCCGGCCATCGCCGCCGGTTGCACGGGGACAAGCTCGATCAGCGGGCGCGTCGAGACGATCATCCCGCCCGGATGTTGCGAGATATGTCGTGGGAGCCCAGCGATCTCGCCTGCAAGCCAGGCAAAGGCACGCCAGCGACGAGACTCGAGCTTCCGATCCCCATCTGGTAGCCGCGCGACCTCCTCCCCCACCCGACGCGCATCCCAGCCATCCGACAGCCGGGCGAGTCGCTCGAGCTCGGCGAACGGGAGACCGAGCGCCTTGCCGACGTCGCGAATCGCGCCGCGCGAGCGGTACGTCGAGAAGCTCGCCACGAGCGCTGCGTGCTCGCGCCCGTAGCGCTCTGTGACCGCGACGATCAGCTTCTCGCGGATGTCCCGTGGGAAGTCGAGGTCGATGTCCGGTACGGAGGCGAGCTCGCGGTTCAGGAAGCGACCGAGCGAGAGCTCGTTCGAGACCGGATCGACGTGAGAGAGGCCGGTCAGGTAGCAGACGATCGAGCCGACCGAGCTTCCCCGCCCGCGCCCCGGTGGCAGAAAGCTCCTCGGGGAATCCGTCCCGCGCACCTCACGCGCTGCCTCACGCGCCAGTGAGAGCACCTCGTGGTGGAGGAGGAAGAACCCGGCGAGCCCGAGCTCGTCGATCAGCTTCAACTCGTCTTCGAGGCGCGCGAGCGCTTGTCGTTGTAGGGGCGACATATATGTCGCCCCTACGGGCGGATAGCGCTCTCCGAGCGAGTAGTGGCAGATCGCGGCGAGCTGCAGAATCGCCGGCTCGCTCCCTTCCGAGAAGTCGGGATAGCGATAGCCGAGCTCCTCCGTCAGATCGAACTCGAGCCGCTCCGCGACGATTGCGCTCCGCTCTCCTGCAGCGCGGTCGAAGGAGAAGCGCTCGAGCATCTCCTCGGGTGGTCGCAAGAAGCTCTCGCGATTCCCGCGACGTTCCGGTTCACACCCCTCGAGCGAGGTTCGGCAACGGATCGCGACGAGCACGTCCTGGAGCAGCGTGCGCCGTGGATGGTGAGCGTGAATGTCCCCGGTCGCGACCGTCTCGACGCCGAGGTGTTCTGCGAGATCGCGCAGAAGCGCGACGCGTCGCATGTCCCCCCGCTCGAAAGGTCGCTGGAGCTCGACGAAGAAGCGCTCGCGGCCGAACGCTCCGGCGAGCCGTGCGGCGGCGTTCGGGTCGAGCAGCCCGAGCCCGCGACGCGCGCACCCCGACAGGCAGACGAGGCCTTCGGAGAGCTCGACGAGCGTCTCCGGCGGCACGGAGGGTGGGAGCGGATCGCGATCCTCTTTCCCAGTCCGGCGGGTTCCTGTATGTGAGGCAGTGAGTAGCCGGCAGAGATTCGCGTACCCGCGCCGACTCTCGACGAGCAACGTGATATGAGCCCCGCCGTCGAGCGTGACCTCGGCGCCAGTGATCGCCCGCACGCCGAACGCCTTCGCTGCGTGCGCGAACTCGAGCGACCCGTAGACACCGTCGTGGTCGGTGAGCGCGAGCGCCTCGTACCCAAGCTCGGCAGCGCGTGCCGCCAGCTCCTCCGGCTGCGACGCGCCGTCGAGGAACGAGTACGCCGAGTGGCAGTGCAACTCGGCGTACTTCATGCCTCAGGCATGACCTGGGATGACTGGGAACGCCTCGTCGAGCAGGCGATCGGCTAGGAAAAACCGATCGTCCTGCGTCTCGGCGAAGGCGAGCGGGTCGGGACGAACGTCGTCGAAGCTGCTCGCCCAGAGCTCTCGCTGATCGAGTTCGAGGTCGAGCCCGGCGGCGAGGTCCAGCCCCATCTGCACCGCGGGCACAGCGACTCGTTCTAGGTCCTCGAGGGGAAGCTCGAGTTCCGAACGGGAGACGAGATCGTCTGCGCCACGCCGGGGACGTTCGTGCTTTCCCCACCTGGCGTTGTCCACTCCTTCAGGAATGTGAGCGGCAGCCCGGCGAAGCTCCTGAACCTCCACGCTCCGGATGGCTTCGTCGAGTACCGCCACGAGCTCGTCGCGCTCCACGAGCAAGGCCCCGAGCCCGACAACGCGTTCTACGAGCGTCACGACGTCTTCGACCCGGACTGACTGCGTCAGGCGTTCTGAGTGAACCAGCACTGTGCTTCCCCGTCGCGGTAGACGCAGACGTTGCGCCCGCTTTCGAGGACGACCTCGAAGTACCGTCGATCCACCGGCTCCTCTGTCCACCAGCGGTCGACGACACGCCACTCCTCTCGCACGAGCGTGACCTGCTCACGGTTCACCACACGCGGCGTTCCACCCGGGCCCGTCTGGACGAGCGCCGGACGCGGCGCATTTAGTCGTCCCGCGGAACGACGAGTAGCGCGGGGGAAACGACGTTTCCCCCGCGAGCCCCCTTCCTCATCGCTCTCAACCTTCGACGCTTGGTGGGCCTGCGCGGGAATGAATCCCGCTCCGGCCATGTCGCGTCGCGCACTGACCGACGTCTTCCGCTTATTCGCTGCCGCACTTTCGTTGTCGGAGCTCACTCAGTCGTCCCGAGGGACAACCAAGGCGCGCGCTTCCGGAACCCGCGACCAGGGAGCCACCTCCACCACAGCGCACACCGAACCTGTCCCCGTGCTGGCCCGCACCTGCCGCAGCCCCTCACGCAAGCGACCGGCCGCCTCCTCCCCCGCCGGTTCCACGAGCGCGAGTTGCTGTCCCGTGTGCTTCGCAAGCTCAACCGCTTCGAGACGCAGCTCGACGAGCGGTGCCGGAAGTTCCGAGAGCTTCGGCCCGAGCGCTGCGCGCAGGCGCGTCGCCTCGGCAGTCGCGTCGCGGAGCGTCGCCACGCGTCGCCACGACCCTCCGTCGACGAGCCGGGCGGACAGCGCGAGTTTTCGAAATGGCCGCCCGGCCCGTTCTGGACGCGCGAGCAAGCGCTCGAGGAGAGAGCCGAGCGCCCGGCGCAGCGTGATCTCGTTCGCAACGGCTTCCGGAAACACGAGCGCTTCAACGAGCTCTGCGGCGGGTCTGCGTCCACGCACCTTCGCCTTCCGGCCCCCTTGGGAGAGCCGCCACGCTTTCCGTCCTTCGACGCCCAGCCGCTCGGCAACCGCGTGACTTGGCAGCTGCGCGAGCTCTCCGAGCCGACGCAGTCCGAGTCCCTCCAGCTCCGCATAGCGATCGGCCGTCATGGGGAGCAACGAGAGCGGAAGCGGCTCGAGGAATGCCTGCTCGTCCTTCTCTGCCACGATCAGGATCTGGCCAGGACGCGCCACGCTCGCCGCGGCGAGCGCCGTGAAGCGCCGTCCGGCAGCGCCGATACGCGGGTCCCAGGCCGTGCCTACAGCGGCGAGAGCGCGCTCGAGCGCCGGCTGCACGCCTCCGTACAGCCGCTCGACTCCCCGCGTCTCAAAGACAACGGCGCCTTGCTCGACAGGGTCGACAGCGAAGCCCGCATCCTCGAGGCGGCGGAGCACGTCCTCCCACTCCTTCTCCACGGCTGCCGGGTCGCGGTCGACGAGAACAAGCGAAGGGCACGTGGCAAGCGCTTCCCCGAGGCGCATTCCCGGCTTCACGCCGGCAGCCTCGGCAGTGGCGGTCACCGGGCCGAGGAGCGGTGCCTCCCCTGCTTCCGGTGCGAGTGCGACGGGAACGAGTGCGAGCCGTGGGCGCGTGCGCAGTGCCGCTCTCAGCTCGAACCCGGGAATGAGGAGGCACGCGACCATTCGAACACATGTTCTATACGAACATACGTTCTTCTGTCAAGCTCGAGCCCCTTTTTGACTCCGAGCCATACGGCTCTTCCACCGACGGTCAGACGCGCTGCAGGTGCGTGTCCTTGAAGCCCGTCGGGTACTTGAGCCCGTAGCCGAAGAAGCGATCGACACCGATGTGGGCGAGCCAGATGAGGGCGATCTGCGTTGCCAGCTCAGAGTCGCCGAGCACGCCAACCAGGCCGAGTGCAATCGGAAGAACGGTCGTATGCGCTGCGTCATAGCTCGCCGCTCCGATAGTCGACCCACCCAGGTAGCCGAGCGCCGACAGGTCCGGCGCGAGGATGAGAAGGACGAGCAGCAGCCAGCCATAGCCCGCGTGGAAGTAGAGGGCAAGGGCTCCGACAACGACCGCGAGCCCCTCGAGACGCAAGAGACTGGAGGGAAGTCGCTCGAGCATCAGACGGCTCCTCTCTTCGAAGTGCGGAAGCACTCGGTGACGTATGCGAGCCTGACTCCCTCAGAACCCGCGGTTTGGTCGTACAGTCGCGCCACGGCGTCGAGAACCGGCTCGCGCTCGGCGAGCGGAAGCTTCGCGCAGTAGCTGCGCGAGAGGACGAGATCGAGAAGCCCGCCGCGATCGAGCAGTTGCTCGAACACGAACTCCGCGGTCTCCACGGTCTCGAAACGGCCGGTGCGGTCGATCGGCGTCGAGACGTCATCCTCCCCCACGGTCTCGTTCCCGATGAGCTCGCTCAGCTGCGCCATCCACGGGTCGCGATCGTCGCGCGAGTTCCAGACGAGCGCGAGTCGGCCGCCGGGTCGAAGGACACGCGCGATCTCTGGAAGCGCAGTGGCGTGATCGAACCAGTGGAAGGCCTGCGCACTCGTAACCACATCAGCCGATGCGTCGGGGAGCGGAATGATCTCGGCGCTCCCCGCGAGGGCGCGCACCCCGTGAAGCGCAGCAGCAAGCTCGGCGCGCATCTCGTCGAGCGGCTCGACCGCGGTCACGCGATGACCGAGCGCGACGAGCTCGCGCGTGAGCTTCCCTGTCCCCGCGCCCAGGTCGACGACATCCGCGGGGTCGTCGCCGGCAAGCCAGCGGACGGCCTGGGTGGGATAGCCGGGTCGCCCCCGCTCATACGCACCCGCGACCTCGGCGAAGGCCGTGTACGGCCCGCGCACCTTGGGGTCGCGGTTGACGATCACGGCGTGATCTCGGCGGCCCCAGCCCGCATACCCACAAGACGCGGGACGACGTCAAGAACGCTCTCACGAGCACAGAAGGGAATGTCCGCTTCGAGCTCCGGTGCGTTCTCCATGAGGTTGCGCCCGCTCTTCGAGGCGCGGAAAGCCTCCTCCGCGTCGGTCCACGTCGTTGTGAGCCGCGCCGCCGCATCTGCCGCGTCCGTTCGCTCGCAGCCGAGCAACTCGACGATCCGGCCGGCAACGAACGCGTCGTCGAGTGCCAGCGTGCCCTGCACGCCGGCGCAGACGACGAGGACGTCGTCTCCTGCGTCACGAGCGGCCTCCACGACCGCCGACAGGTTCAGGAGCGACGCTATGAGGACGCGCTCACATCTTCCGGCCGCTGCCACGACCGCCCGCGTTCCGTTCGTGGTGGAGAGGACGAGCGTCTCGGCGATCAGCTCGAGGTACTCACGCGGCGAGTTTCCGAGGTCGAAGCCGGGTATGCGGACGGCGTTCCGCTCCCCGCCAAGGACGCCTTCGCCGAGCGCATCACGCAAGGCACGCGCCTCGTCCACGTCAGCAGCGCAGAAGACCGTCTTGTATCCCGACACGAGCGCCTGGCAGATCGTCGAGGTCGCCCGGATGACGTCGATGACGATTCCGGTCGGGGCCGCGCCGGCCTCGTCCGGTGTGAACACGACGTCGACACGCACACGGGTACGCTAGCCGCGGTGGACGAGCCCCTCCGCTGCTACCGGCATCCAGAGCGGGAGACGTACGTCTCGTGCTCCGACTGCGGTCGCGGGATCTGCCCGGACTGCATGACGTTCGGCCCGGTGGGCATCCGCTGCCCGGACCACGCAAGCACGACTGGGAAGGCGGCCACGGCTCGCCAAGCCGCACGACGGCCGAGCTTCTCGCTCTCGAGCTCGGGCCCGATCGTCACATTTGCGCTGATCGGGATCAACGTCAGCGTCTACCTCCTGCAGCTGCTCATGGGCGGACAAGTCAACGGAACCGGGAGCTGGATCTACGAGCAGGGCGTGCTCGTCTCGACCGCGGTCGACTCGTCAGGACAGGTCATCGGCGTCGCACAGGGCGAGTGGTGGCGTCTCATCACTGCTGCCTTCCTGCACTACGGGATCCTGCATCTCGGGATGAACATGCTCGTGCTCTGGATCATCGGTCCTCGGCTCGAGGAGTACTTCGGACATGGCCGGTACGCGCTCGTGTACCTCGTCTCCGGGCTCGCGGGCTCAGCGGGTGCGCTGATCTGGTCTCCGAACGCGCTCACCGTGGGCGCCTCGGGTGCGATCTGGGGGATCATGGGCGCCGCGCTCGTCCTCGAGGGACGCAAGATCTACGTGTTCGGCGGACAGGCGATGGGGCTCGTGGTCTTCAACCTCGCGATCACGTTTCTCATCCCGGGGATCTCGATCGGTGGGCACATCGGCGGGCTGATCGGCGGCGGTCTCTCCGCGTTCGCGTTTTCGAGCCTGAGGCGGACGCCTGCACTGGCGACGTTGTCCGTCGCAGCCGTGGGTGCCGTCAGCGTGGCCCTCGCCGTCTCGCAGGTCAGTCTCTAGCCACCGATTGCAACCGCGGTCACGCCGACATCGGCGAGTGCCGCCTGAGCTGCAGCCAGCCGCGCGAGCGGCACGCGGTACGGCGAGCAGGAGACGTAGTCGAGCCCGAGGCTATGGCAGAAAGCGACCGAGCGCGGCTCGCCACCGTGCTCTCCGCAGATGCCGAGCTTGATGTGAGGCTTCACGCCTCTCCCCCGCTCGACCGCGATCCGCATGAGATCGCCGACTCCTTCTTCGTCGAGCACCTCGAACGGGTTCTGCTCGAGAATGCCGTGTTCGAGGTAGTAGGTGAGGAACTTTCCTTCGGCGTCGTCGCGTGAGAAGCCGAGCGCCGTCTGTGTCAGGTCGTTCGTGCCGAAGGAGAAGAAGTCAGCCTCCGCGGCGATCTCGTCGGCACGGAGGCAGGCCCGCGGGAGCTCGATCATCGTCCCGCACAGATACTCCACCGACGGCTCCTCCGCCGCCACGCGCTCGGTGAGCTCGCGGAGTCGGGAGAGCTCCTCGCGGAAGCCCACGAGCGGATGCATGATCTCCACCAGCGGCGCCTCACCGGTTCGCTCGCGAACCGCCTTCGCAGCGCGCACGATCGCGCGAACCTGCATCTCGTAGATCTCCGGAAACTGCAGGCCGAGCCGACAGCCGCGAGTCCCGAGCATCGGATTGGCCTCGTGCAGCTGGCGGATCCGGTCTCGCATCTCGTCCGAGGTCGCCTCCTCGAGCGACGGTAGGAACTCGTGCAACGGCGGGTCGAGGAGCCGAATCGTGACCGGCAGCCCTGCCGTCGCCTCGAAGATCCCCTCGAAGTCGCCCTGCTGCATCGGCAGCAGCCGCTCGAGGGGGCTGCGGCGCTCCTCCTCGTCGCGAGCGAGGATCATCTCGCGAACGATTGGGAGTCGATCTTCCGCCATGAACATGTGCTCGGTACGACAGAGGCCGATGCCCTCGGCGCCGAACTCCCGCGCCTTGGCGGCATCCTCGGGCGTGTCGGCATTTGCTCGGACGCGCAAGCGGCGAAGGTCGTCCGCCCAGCTCAAGATCGTTCCGAAGTTCTCGTCGATCGCCGGTGGGACGAGTTGAACGGCGCCGATGATGACGCTGCCGGACCCGCCGTCGATCGTGATCACGTCTCCCACTCGGAGCTCGTGCTTGCCGATCGTAACTGCGCCGGTGGCATGGTCGATCGAGAGCCCCTCGCAGCCGGCGACGCACGGCTTGCCCATGCCCCGCGCGACGATGGCGGCGTGCGACGTCATCCCGCCGTGCGCGGTCAGCACACCTCGGGCCTGGATGAGTCCGTGGATGTCGTCGGGCGTCGTCTCCCAGCTGACGAGAATCACGTCGTCTCCGGCCCGCCCACGCTCCTCGGCGGTGTCCGCGTCGAGAACGATCGCGCCCGAGGCCGCTCCAGGCGATGCGCTCAGACCGCGCGCAGCGACGTCCACCTTCGCATCGGGGTCGATCATCGGATGCAGCAGCTGGTCGAGCTGCCCCGGGTCGATGCGCGCAACCGCCTCCTCGCGAGAGATCAGACCTTCGTCGACCATCTCGACGGCCGCACGGAGCGCTGCCGCGGCTGTCCGCTTTCCAGTCCGGGTCTGCAGCAGATAGAGCGTTCCCTCCTCGACCGTGAACTCGATGTCCTGCAGGTCGCGGTAGTGGGCCTCCAACCGATCGAGCGTGTCGACGAGCCGGTCGAAGGACTCGGGCATCCGCTCCCGCATGCGCTCGATGGGCTCGGGTGTGCGAATTCCCGCGACGACGTCTTCTCCCTGCGCGTTGGAGAGGAACTCGCCGAAGAGCCGCCTCTCGCCCGTGGCCGGATCACGCGTGAAGCAGACGCCTGTCCCCGAGGTCTCGCCGCGGTTCCCGAACACCATCTGGACGACGTTCACCGCCGTCCCGAGGTCGTCGGGAATGTCGTACGTTCGACGGTAGACCTGCGCCCGCGGCGCGTTCCACGAGTCGAACACGGCTCGATACGCGCGGCGCAGCTGCTCGCGGGCGTCCTGCGGGAAGCGCTCGCCCGTCTCCTCCTCGTAGATCGCGTTGAAGGTGTCCACGAGCTCGCCGAGGTCGTCAGCCGTCAGGTCAACGTCCTGCGAGACGCCTCGCGCCGACTTGAGGTCCGAAAGCGCCTGCTCGAACCTGTGTCCGTCGACGCCGTCCACGACCTCGCCGTACATCTGGATCAGGCGGCGGTACGAGTCGAATGCGAAACGCGAATTCCGCGTCGACGCACCGAGGCCGGCCGCGGCGACATCGTTGAGACCGAGGTTGAGAATCGTGTCCATCATCCCCGGCATCGAAATCGCCGCACCGGAGCGCACCGAGACGAGAAGCGGGTCGTTCTCGTCCCCAAACCGCTTGCCCGTGCGTCCCTCGAGCGCCGCGATGTGCCGTGCGACCTCTTCGTCCAGCCCTTCCGGAACCACGCCGCTCGTGGCCATGTAGGCGCGGCAGGCGTCGGTCGTGATGGTGAACCCGGCTGGCACGGGGATGCCGAGCTGCGTCATCTCGGCAAGCCCGATCCCCTTTCCGCCGAGGAGCTCACGACCGCCGCCGGAGTCCTCCTCGAAGTCGAAGACGTAGCGCATTAGCAGGGCAATCTACACTCGACGCGTGCTCGGCCAGGTCCTTGCCATGGGCGGCGGCGGCTTCATGATGGAGCGCGACTCTCCGCTGGACGACTTCCTGCTCTCGCTCTCACCGGCTGCTCGACCACGAGTGTGCTTCGTCCCCACGCCAACCGGCGACCGCGGCGAGGTGATCGCGGCCTTCTTCGAAGCCTTCGCGCGGCGCGACTGCGAGCCGACCTGCCTGCGCCTGTTCGGGACTCCCGAGCTCCCCGCCCAGCAACTCGCGCGTCAGGACGTGGTCTACGTCTCGGGCGGGAACACGGCAAACGCCCTCGCTCTCTGGCGTCTGCATGGCGTGGACCGTGTCCTACGCGAGGCTTGGGAGCGAGGCGCGGTCGTGGGCGGTGTCAGCGCCGGCGCCAACTGCTGGTTCGAGAGCAGTGTCACGGACTCGTTCGGCCCTGAGCTGGATCCGCTCCACGACGGGCTCGCGATCCTCTCCGGCAGCTTCTGCCCGCATTACGACGGGGAGGAGCTGCGACGACCCGTGTATCGCAGGCTCGTCGACGAAGGGTTCCCCTCGGGCTATGCGGCGGACGACGGCGCGGCTCTCCATTTCGTCGGGACCGAGCTGCGCGAGGTCGTCGCATCGCTACCGAACGCTCGGGCCTACCACGTCGAGCCAGGCTCGGAGACGCCGATCGATTCCCGGATGCTCTGAGGTCGTTTTCTTTCTAAGAGGTCTGTAAGGGTTTACGGCTTCCGGTCGAGGCACGCGTAGCCTTGAGCCGTCGTGCGGGCAGGCCCGGTCGTCTCGCTACTCACCGCTGGGTCGGCGGTGCTGCTGGCTGCCCTCCTGCCGGGATCCTCGACGGCCACGAGCACGGCGGCGCTAACGGTGCGGGTCGATGCGCGTGACTTCTCGTTCACGCTGTCACGGCTTTCGGTCCCCGTCGGCTCCTCGGTCCGATTCGTCGTCGCGAACCGCGGCAACACGACCCACGACTTCGTCGTAAAGGGGCGGCGAACCCGACTCCTGAAGCCGCGCCAGAGCCAGACGATGACCGTGAGGTTTCCGCGCACGGGCTCGTTCCGCTTTCTCTGCTCGGTGTCCGGACATGCGCGCCTCGGTATGAGAGGCACGTTCGCTGTCGGCACGCGGCCGTCGCCGCCCCCTTCACCTCCGCCTCCGGTCGATGCGTCGGATGTCGCCGCGCTCACCCGCGTGGGAACGTTCGACCGACCGGTACTCGTAACCGCTCCGCCGGGTGACACGCAGAGTGTCTTCGTCGTCGAGCAGACCGGCACGGTTCGGGTCCTGCGTGGCGGAGAGCTTCTCGAACGTCCGTTTCTCGATCTTCGCGGCCGGGTAACGGCGACCGGGGAGTCAGGACTGCTTTCGATCGCCCTCGCGCCCGACTATCAAGAGAGTGGGCTCCTGTACGCGTTCTACAACCTCCGTGGTGGATACGGCGACCTCCGGATCGCCGAGTTTCGGCGTGATTCTTCCGATCCCGACGTCGTCGACTCGGCCACCGAGCGTGCGGTCCTGACGATTCCGAAGCCGTACGAGAACCACAACGGCGGCATGCTCCAGTTTGGGCCCGACGGGTATCTCTACGCCTCGGTAGGAGACGGCGACCCGGGCGTCCTGAACCCTGCCGGCCTCTTCGCTCAGCGCCTCGACGTCCTGCTCGGAACCATCTTGCGAATCGATCCGCGGCGTGACGTCCCGTACGCCGTGCCGCCCGACAACCCGTTCGTCAATGTGCCTGGAGCCCGCCCGGAGATCTGGGCGTACGGGCTACGCAACCCGTGGCGGTTCTGGATCGACGACGAGTCCCGCTCGCTGATCGTCGGTGATGTCGGAAGCACGTCGCGCGAGGAGGTCAACCTCATACCTGCGGGGGCATCCGGGCTGAATTTCGGGTGGCCATGTTTCGAAGGGACCCTCGTCTTCGACGCAGGAGCTACGTGCGAACGGGCGGTGCCGCCTATCGTCGAGGTTCCCCGCGAAAACGGCGTTTGCGCTCTGATCGGTGGCGTCGTCTCGCGCGATGATCGAATTCCCGCGCTGGTCGGGCGTTATCTGTACGGCGATCTCTGCACCGGGAAGATCACCGCAATCTCGACCGAGAGTGGGACCGTTACCGCATCAGGCGTGCTCGGGCTTGTCGTTCCTGCACTGACGAGCTTCGGACTGGACGGCGCCCGGCGCGTCTACGTGACGTCAGGAAGCGGCGAGGTCTACCGGCTCGACCCGAAGCCGGCCGACTGATTGTCTAGCGCCCCCAGCGCGAACGCAGCTCCGCCGCCCAGGCGGCCGCCCGCAGTCCGAGCCAAATCGGGGTCAAGAGGACGTAGAAGAGCAGGTCGGAGACCAGGAGCAGGAACCACCAAAGCGCGAACCGCGGCAGAGGCACCCAGCCCTTCTCACGAACGTCTCCGCGCCCTCCTGGAGGGGGACGGAACGGATGACGAAGAGGCGGCTCGCCGGGCGACCCGTAAGAACTCGGAGGCAGCTCTTCGTCCCTCACGACTTCCTCGCCCGCTTCCGGCGTTCGACCAGACGGATGATTCGCATCGCGGTCTCCTCCACCGAGAGCTCCGAGACGTCGATGATGGGACAGCGAAGCCGGCGGTGGAGCGCCGCTGCTTCCTCGAGCTCACCGTAGATCGACTCGAGCTCCGCGTAGCGCTTTCGAGGCGCGCCCATGCTCTTCACGCGCGCGGTGCGGATGTCGCCGAGCCGCTCAGCGTCGATCGTGAGGCCGACGATCTTGAGCGGATCGATCTCGAAAAGCTCCTCGGGAGGCTCGATACCGCGGACGACGGGGACATTCGCCGCCTTGTGTCCCAGGTAGCCGAGGTAGATCGAGAGCGGCGTCTTCGACGTCCTCGAGACACCGACGAGAACGACATCCGCCTCGTCGAGCCCGCGGCCGACGCCGTCGTCGTACTTGACCGCGAACTCGATCGCCTCGATGCGCTTGAAGTACGTTGCGTCAAGCGGCGCGCGTGCGCCCGGTTTCATCCTGGCGGCGACGCCCGCGACCCGGGAGATCGAATCGATGGGATGCCCCAACAGGTCGCAGTAGTGGACGCGCGCCCGCCTGCACAGCTGACGCATCGTGTCGCGGAGCCCGGGCTCGACGAGGGTGTAGACCATGACCGCCGGTCGTCCTCGCGCCTGCTGCACGGCGATGTGGAGATCCTCGGCGTTCTCGACGCGGGGATGGCGGATCTCCTCGAACGGCTGGTCCGGGAACTGGGCCTCGAGCGCGAGGACGAGCCGCGCTGCCGTCTCCCCGGTCGAGTCGGAGACGATGTGGAGCTCGACGGGCTGGCGATCGTCGTCCGGGCTCATCGGAGGGAGGCTATCGGCGCTCACCCGAAAGGTCTCGTGTGAATGAGAAGCGGCGTGGCCGCGAAGCGGCTGCCTTCAGGACTCTCGCCGACCGGACTTCGCACAAAGCGGGTTCCGGTCTGGCGCACAAGCGAGTCGAGTAACGTCTCGCCGGTGTCCGATGCCGTGACCATGGACAAGATCGTCTCGCTGGCGCGCCGCCGCGGCTTCGTCTTTCCGTCCTCGGAGATCTACGGCGGGCTCGGTTCCTCGTACGACTACGGGCACTACGGCGTCCTTCTGAAGGAGAACGTGAAAGCCCGCTGGCTCGAGGCGATGGTGCGAGAGCGAGACGACATCGTCGCTCTCGACTCCTCGATCATCCTGCACCCTGCCGTCTGGGAGGCGTCTGGTCACGTGACCGGGTTTGCCGACCCGCTCATCGACTGCCGCTTCTGCAAGCGGCGCTACCGCGCCGACCATCTGGGCGAGATGGAGTGCGGTACCAGGCCGAGCAAGCATCCAGGTGAGACCGACAAGTGCGACCTCACAGAGCCGCGCCAGTTCAACCTCATGTTCCAGACCCGCATCGGCCCGGTAGAGGAGACCGGTCAGGACGCCTACCTGCGCCCGGAGACTGCCCAGGGCATCTTCATCAACTTCAAGAACGTCGCCCAGATCGCACGGCGCAAGCCGCCGTTCGGCATCGCCCAGATCGGCAAGGCATTTCGTAACGAGATCACTCCCGGGAACTTCATCTTTCGGACGCTCGAGTTCGAGCAGATGGAGATGGAGTACTTCGTCCCGCCCGCGGAGGCCGAGGAGTGGTTTCGCTACTGGGTCGAGCAGCGGACCGCCTGGCACCTGCAGTACGGGATCCGCGGGAGCCACCTCCGCGTTCGGCCCCACGACGCCGAGGAGCTCTCGCATTACTCGTCGGCGACAAGCGACCTCGAGTACCTCTTCCCCATGGGCTGGTCGGAGCTCGAGGGAATCGCGCACCGCGGCGACTTCGACCTCACCGCCCACACCGAAGCTTCGGGCACGAAGCTCGAGTGGGTCGACGGCCAGGAGCGGTACACACCCCACGTGGTCGAGCCCGCGCTGGGCGTGAACCGCTCGATGCTCGCGTTCATGGTCGACGCCTACGACGAGGAAGTGGTCGCCGAGCGGGAGAGGACGGTGCTCCGCCTGCATCCCCAGCTCGCGCCGGTGAAAGCCGCTGTCCTCCCGTTGATACACCGAAACGAGGACATGGTCGGGAAGGCGCGGGCGCTCTACGAGGAGCTCCGACGAGCGGTGGTGGCGGAGTACGACGACTCGGGCCAGATCGGGCGGCGCTACCGTCGCCAGGACGAGATCGGAACGCCGTACGCGCTGACGATCGACGAGCAGACGCTCGAGGACGACACGGTGACCATCCGCGACCGTGATTCGCTCGCGCAGGAGCGGATTCCGATCTCGGGGGCGCGCGCGTTCGTCCTCGAGAAGCTCGCCTCGGACTGGAGCACGCCGAAGAGCGACTAGCTGTTGCGGCTCCAGCGCTCGAGGGTCTCATCACCCGGCTCAGCGAACCCGAACCTGCGGTAGAGGTCGTGTGCGTCCGAGGTGTGGAGGAACCACTTCGTGCTCGCGAAAGGGCCCGCGTCGACGCTGAAGCGAACGAGCTCGACTCCAAGGCGGCGACCGCGATGCTCCTCGAGCACGTAGACGTCCGCGAGATACGACTGCGCGTGACCGTCGGAAAGCGTGCGCGTGAAGCCGACCTGCGCACCATCGTGATAGAGGTCGACGACGCGTGCCGCGCCGTCGATGAGCGCGTCCTGCACGTCTCGCGTACGCCCGCGCGCCAAATACGACTGGTCGCACACGTAGCGGTGGACCGCCTCGCGATCGACTCGCGCACGATCGTCGTCGAGCTCGTATCCGTCGCCGAGGTCGCGCTTCACGCGGTGAGCGTTCTCAGGCGGAAGCCGCCGTGGAATTCGTACGAGGCGACGACGACGGCCAGTGTGTCGCGCACCGCCCGCTCCCCGAGCCCGAGGCCGTGCGCCTCCGCCAAGGGGTTCCACAGAAGCGCATGGATGCCGCGAAAGCCCTCAGGCGAGAGGAACACGGTCTCTGCCGGGGCGCATGCGGAACAGACCGCGCCGCCCGCGCGCGGCAGATAGCCGACGAGCTCCTCGGCGCTGCCGCACTCGACACAGCCCTCGAGGTGCGGCACATAGCCCGACAGCCAGAGAAGCTTGAGCTGGAACGCGAGGGCAAGCGGGTCGAGTGCGGCGCGACCGCTCGTGCCACCCGGTATGGCATCGACCGCGCAGAGGAACCGCGTTAGGGCTTCGAAAGCACGCTCATTGCGCTCCTCCTCTACGAAGAGTCGGAGCATCGCCTCCGCACCCACGAGCCCGACCGAGAGACGATACGAGTCCTCACGTGCCGGCCGGTGCGCGTCGACGAGCGACACGCCCGTGATCGTGCGGAGCTCGCCCGAGCCGTGATGGAGCAGGAGCTCTGCGTGGGAGAACGGCTCGAGCCGCGCACCGAACCGCGACTTCGTCTTGCGAACGCCCTTGGCGACGGCGCCGATGCGACCGCGATCGAGCGTGTACAGGTGGAGGACGCGGTCGGCCTCGCCGAACCGGAACGACCGGAGCACCACGGCTTCCGTCTTGTGCGTCCGCCCCATCTGAGCAAGTCTAGGCTCGGCGTGGGCTAGCAGGAGCTCTCCCACAACGGTTGGCAGCGCGGGCAGAACCAGGTTCCGCGGCCGCCGACTCGTGTCTTCGAGATCGCGGTGCGGCAGCGCGAGCACGGCTCTCCATCCCGCCCGTACACGCGGAACTCGTCCTGCATCGACCCTTCGGTACCGTCAGGGGTCGAGTAGTCGCGGAGCGTCGAGCCCTGCCGCTCAATACCTGCCCTGAGTGCCGCTCGGATCGCTCGATGCGCCCGTGCTACCTCATCGGACTCAAGCGTGTTCGACTGCCGGAGCGGGTTCAGGCGAGCGCGCCAGAGAGCTTCGTCGGCGTAGATGTTCCCGAGGCCGGCGACGACGCGCTGATCGAGGAGGACCGACTTGAGCGGTGCTCGTCGCTCGGCCAGGCGTGACGCAAGCCAAACGACGGTGAACCGGGAGCCGAGCGGCTCGACCCCGTTCTTGGTCGAGAGGTACGGCTCGACATCGGCTTGTTCGAGAACCAGCCAGGTCCCGAAGCGGCGAACATCCCGGTACGCGAGCCTGGACCCGTCGTCGAGCTCCACGACCGCTCGCTCGTGGGTTGTCGGCGCGAAACCGAAGCTTCCCGTCATGCGTAGGTGAACGAGGAGCGCGAGCCCGCTCTCGAGGCGGAATACGAGGTACTTCCCGCGCCGCTCGACGGCATCGACGCGGGCGCCCTCGAGCTCCTCCGCCACCTCGAAGAGGTCATGGGGTCGTGTCAGCCGCGGGTCGAGGATCTCGACTCGCGTGAGCGTCCTTCCCTCGAGACGCGGCGCGAGCTGCGCCCGGATCGTCTCGACCTCAGGGAGCTCGGGCATGTGCCGTCAAGAGACGACGTCGAGCAGGATGCCGTGCTCGGGAGGCGCTTCATCTCCGAGCTCGTAGGCCCCGAGCACGGCTGCGACCGCGCTTGCGGCCATATCGTCGTCGCGCGCGTGCACCTCGGCGAGGACATCACCGCGAGCGACCGCGTCGCCGCGCTTCTTCGTGCAC
>Ga0224505_10000313_pt1 | contig 34000 bp, 29 predicted proteins | sample SF_Jan12_sed_USG_FD_169102 | JGI IMG/M metagenome (GOLD analysis project Ga0224505, IMG submission 169102) | Sediment microbial communities from San Francisco Bay, California, United States - SF_Jan12_sed_USGS_4_1 | ecosystem: Environmental > Aquatic > Marine > Sediment | place: USA: California... | reverse complement strand
CACTCCAACTCCAGTTTCCCGGCTTCGATTTTGCTGCACTCGAGTACATCATTGATCAACTGTAAGAGTGCTTCGCCGCACTGCCGAATGGTTTCAGCGTACGAGAGCTGTTCAGGCGTCAGCGGAGTCTCCATCAGCAGGCTGGTCATGCCGATCACACCGTTCATGGGCGTACGCAATTCATGGCTGACCGTCGCCAAGAATGCGGATTTTACGCGTGCGGACTCGGTCGCCTTATCAAGCGCCTGATCGAGACGTTGGTTGCTCTCGTGCAGTTGGGTGGCTGTTTGTTGGAGTGTCTGTTGCGCCTGGTAGATCGTTGTCATGTCCGTCGCGTACCCTCGGACGACTCCGTGAGAAAGGACCGGACAAAAGGTCCATGAAAAACTGGCTTTGGGAAGTATGACGTCTTCCCCCTGGAGGATTTGGCCGGTGGAGAGGCAGCGGTGGATGATGGTCGTGAGCTGAGCGGGTGCCACACTGGGAAAGCCCTCGAGGCTATAGCCGAATCGAGAAAGCAACGCAATCATGGCTGGGTTGGCATATAAGAGGCTTCCATGGCGGTCCAATTCAATCATGGGCGAGGGACTTTCATGGGCAATGGCGGCAAGGCGATCGCGCTCGTGCTTGATCTCCATTTCCTGAGACAAGTCCCGGACACAGATCATCAGCACAGGGACGTCGCCGACCCTGTTGGGGGTGCACGTCCATTCCACTGGAATAACGGCACCCGTCCGTTTCATCTGGAGTTGTTGCCTTGAGGCAATTGGATGACCGCTTCGTAAGACTCTGGTCAGTTGTGCCGTGATCAAGTCCGCATCGGACGACGTGAGCGTCGACCAGAAGCCTGGAAAAGATTGTTTCATGGGGAGCCGTGATCGTGGTCCAAGGAACCGGCGCCCTTCCCGGTTGACCGCGAGGATCGTGAGGTCGGTGTGAAGGATCATGGTGCCAATCGGCAAGCCCTCGAGCAGGTCCGCGACGTTGGGAATGTGCCACGAGGCGGCTGCCGTTCGACGGCGGGAGGGTCTACGCGTTCTCTGGGATCGGTGCATTACGCGGCTCGCAAGTCAGGGTTGTCCAGATGGATACTGATGTTGACTCGTTCATGAGTTGGATCGAGCACACGCAAGACGGAACGTACGGTATGGTCCGTGGATGGTGCGGAGAGATCTATCTCAATCGGCGTGGGGTAAGAGCCTCCTTGCGGGTCGGTGGTGACTTTGACGAGTGGCTTGAGCCGTTGTTGAGGGTTGACCCCAACAACCACCGCTTGTTCTCCGGTATTCAGTCTGACCAAACTTCCCACAGGGTAGACGCCGATGCTTCGAATCATCAGTTCCACAAGAGACTTCTCGAATTGGCCTCGCTCCCCGGCCAGGAACAGTTGTCGAACGGCATCATGGGGCATCATGGAAGGGCGTGTGCCACGTCGGCTCACCATGCCGTCATAAAAGTCGACGATGCCGACGATTTGGGCAAGCGGCAAAATTTGGTCGCTGCGAAGACCGGCTGGATATCCGCTTCCGTTACTTCTCTCATGATGCTCCCGGACGATGCGAAGGACCTCCTCCGGCATTCCAGGTCGTTCAGCGAGTACGGCGATCCCCAGTTTGCAGTGTTGCTCCAGGAGGGTCTTGTCCTGTCCGGTGCAGTCCTCGCGCTTACGCACCAAATTACGGGGTAGTCGCACATATCCGGTGTCATGCAGTAACGCTCCCATTCCAACCAGTTCCTGCGCCTGTTGATCCAGTCCGCTCTCAAGGGCCACGATGAGCGACAGGATGCAGGTATCAAGGGCATGGGTCGTCAGTGAGCGATCAAACTGCTTGATTTTTTGGATGGCCAGTTGAGTGACCATTGCGGCGTGATCGCTGAGCACGTGGTCTAGGACGGTCGACACAATCGCTTTCGTGGCTTCGGGTGATGGAGGAATCCCGCGCTCAAGATCAGTGAAAATACGCTCTACGGCTTCCTGAGCCTGGGCATAGATGGCCGAGGGGAGTGGAGGGGTGTCGTGCGCAGCCGCTCCACCTGATGCGCTTGTCGCAGCAGAGGCGCATGATTCAACAGGGGGCGGCTGTGGGGCGGGGCAGGGCTCTTGGCTTTCCTGACCGGCCTGGGCAGGAGCTATTTGAACGTCAAGCCCCTTGCTGGTGTCGATCGACACCATCCTGATCCCATGGCGCTTCAGGGTTTGAATGGTATCCAGGTCTTTGATGGCAAACTTATGAGAAAGAAACGGGGTGCGGTACCAAGGGACGTCCATTTCAACGAGATACATGCCGGGGATGAGCTGGGCGATCGGAATACGTTTGATGGCCATAGATCTTGGACTCCAGGTCAGAGACGCCGTCGAACGGACGCTCACATTACAGCTGGTTCGCGTGCGTTATCGGCGAACAAGGCGTCGAACTTGATCGGTGCGTGCACGACCTTGCGTGTTGCAATACATTCTTCATCAATGCGTTCGATCTTGGATCCTTGCTGCTCAAGAAAAGTGCATGATGGGCCGATAGAGCTCATCAGAGTCGGTTTTTGGCGACCGCGTAATGAGGGAGGATCACGATGAACGATGTAGTCGAGGCAGCTCCCTCTCCGGCATCATTCTTATCGGTGGGACTGGCCGTCAAACTTTCTCTGACGCTTGATGGGCAGAAGGTGATGTATGGCTCAACCTTGCTGGGCTGGAAAGATCACGCCTGGCTCGTCTGTGAATGGCCGCTGCCGCTGAGTCCTGACCAGCGAGTCGAGAGTGGGACTCCGTGCACCGTGAGTTATCTTCATGACGGCAAACTGGTCGGATATCGCAGCGAGATTCGCGATCTGGTTGCGTCGCCGGTGCCGTTACTCTTCGTGGCCTATCCGAAGACTGTGGAGGAAATACATCTGCGCAAACATCTCCGGGTGTCCGCTGACGAACCGATCCTCCTGATGCAAGGAGATATGACAAACCCATCTATGTCTGTGTTACCTGCAAAGAGCTATTTTGGTGGTCTACTGAAGGATCTCAGCGGGGGGGGCTGTAGTGTGACAGTGGTTCGAAGACCGGCATGGTTGCGCTCCGGATCGACTGTTCGTCTGGAGTTCGAACTTCCCGGACTTGGGCACATTACCAATTTGACGGGTGTCGTGAAGAACGTCGATATACGTCATGGCAGCGAAACGATCGGGCTTGAGTTTCGGTTCGACGAAATGGAGTACATCGAGTATCGAGGGTGGGGGGGATCAGTCAAAAACGCCATTGAGCAATGTGTGTTTCAGAGAGCCAGCAGCTCCCTTCTCACTCCACAATAAAGCCTTCCAATATTGCCGGTAACAGATCGTTCTTTTCCCTGCACCGGGTAAATGTTGCCTCTCTTGTGCGAAATCATGAAAATCTTCAGCTCAAACCGGTTGATTCCTCTCACCTAACAGTCAGCGCGGCTGGCACAAGACTTGGAAGGCATTGTCTCGCCGTATAGTCATATGGCCTTCTGCCGTTCATGAGGCTGAGATGAACGATCTTGCGAACCCGAGCACGGATGTCACGCCCAGCAGTGCAGCAGTGGGCTTTTGTCCTGAAGGTTCACCTGAAAGAAGGCGATTGAGCCTCACCCTGGTGCAAGAGGCCGCAGGGATGTTTCAAGATACCTGGATGCCCCTGGAGACTTGTCTTGCACTCCGTGATGGGTTGGCAGCCGAGTCCCAGGAACCGGACCAGCTCGCCGCTCAGTTCCAAACCGTTTGCCAAAAGCCTGAGCGATTGCGTGCCGCCGAACTTCATGAGCTCATCGCCCCCGAATTATTGGGTGGATGGGCACTGAGTGCGAATACGGTCGATTACCTCGTAGAGAAAATACAGGAATGTCGCCCAACCGCCATACTGGAGTTTGGAAGTGGTACGAGTTCCCTGGCTCTGGCTTGGGCGATGAAGCGCGTGCACGGGGCCTCGGCAAGGCCACCCATATTCAGTATCGATCAGTCGCTCAGCTACATAGAACGAACGAAATCATTACTCGACAGACATGGGCTCGCCGGCCAGGTCCGTTTTCTCCAAGCGGATCTGGTGTTCCAGACCGTTCGTTCACGAGTGATCAGGTGCTACCACCTGCCTCACGGGGTTCTTGAAGAATTCTTTGGCGGTGCTCGTCCAGAAATAGTTCTGGTTGACGGGCCAGCGGGGGAGAACGGAATTCGTTTTGGCACAGTCCCGCTAGTCAGGGAGTTTCTTGCTTCAGGCGCGAGGGTTTTTCTAGATGATGGTTTGCGCGACAGTGAACTCGATACAGCAGATCTGTGGAACCAACTCGGCTATGTCCAATGGCAAGGTGTCCGCTGGGAGGGGAAAGGATTGTTGAGTGGAAGAGTGCGTCCAGTTTTTTCACCGCCACTCCAGCAATGGCTTGAGAATGTGCAGCTGTTGAACGGCCCTCGACAGCGATTTGCGTCGCTTTCGCCTGCCGGCAGGTTGGTGCATCATAGGGATGAAGGGATTCCATGCTCCCCGCCCCAGACAACTCCTTCCGGTACTATCAGTCAGCTGACACGACCTCTTTCTCTATCCTCTCCTCGACAGGAGAGACCAATGTGCTTGTTTCTGAATACGTACTATCACGGGTTTCTTGATCATCATTACCGGATGCGTCCTGAACTACGCGATGCTTCCTACGAGTCTCAACATCAGGCTCTTCAAGCTGCCTGTTTCGGTGATAGTGATTTCTACTCATCTGGCCTGAGCGCGGTGGGGTGGGAGGCCGGTGACCTTATTGTGAACTGCCGTCCATTGCAGGACGCATGGGCAAAGGTGAGAGGATTAGATAAGGGGTCGCAGACGATCGCCGTCGCGGTTGAGCAGATTCGGGAGTTGAAACCCCAGGTTCTCTATCTCCAGGATCTAGGAATTGGCACCCAAGAGTTCATGAACATCGTCCGTCCTCACGTCGAGCTCATTGTCGGACAGATTGCCTCGCCCATCCCACCGCACGCCCATCTCGAAGGGTTCGATATTCTGATCTCTTCTTTTCCGCATTTTGTCGATGATTTCCGGCGAAATGGACGTGTGGCCTATTACCAACCGTTGGCGTTCGATCCTAGACTGCTTCAGCGGTTAGGAAACTGTTCGCGACAATATCCGTTGTCGTTTGTCGGCGGTGTATCCCCCGCACATCGGGAACGCCAGGCGCTTTTGGTTGCTCTAGCGAAGTCGTTGCCCCTTCACTGTTGGGGATACGGCACACAGGCGCTGGTTCAGGAGGGAGTTGAAGGCACTAGATTGCACGGTGATGTCTGGGGGATGGACATGTTTTCCGTGCTGGCCCGGTCTGCCATCACGGTCAATCATCACATCGATGTTGCCAAATCCAACGCGAACAACATGCGGTTGTTCGAAGCCACAGGATGCGGGGCACTTCTCGTGACGGACTATAAGGATAATCTGACTGACCTGTTCGAGATCGGGTCCGAAGTTGTCGCCTATCGGTCGGTAGAAGAGTGCGCCGACTTGCTCTCCTACTACTTACAGCATAAGGATGAGGCCGCTGAGATTGCTAAACGAGGGCAGAGGCGAACCCTCCGAGACCATACCTATCAGACACGAATGTGCCACACGGGTGAACTACTCGATCGGCATTTACGACGGAAGATTGGGAATAATCGTCTGCCGGATCCTGATTTAGATCATATTTCGTATGGCCGAGCGGAAATTACTCCCAGCCAGGTCACTGCCGAACTGGCTCAGTCCTGGCGGTCCGATCGTATTCCATCGAAACAGCGGGCATTGGTACAGCGTGAGTTGCAGGACATGTACAGCGGAAATCCTCCACTGGTGTTTCAAGTGTTGGCCGATGCGCTACGTCCGCATGTCAGGCCAAATATCGAGCTGTTGGAGATTGGTTGTGCAAGCGGGTATTACTATGAGGTTCTCGAATATCTTCTCAAGACCCGCCTCTCCTATGTGGGCATCGATTTTTCCGATGCCATGATCCGCTTGGCTCGGGCGTACTACCCACTGCCCCGATTCGAGGTTGGGGATGGGAGTGCCCTTCGATTCCAAGAGCAGTCGATCCCGATTGTTATCTCCTCCGGTGTCCTTCTGCATGTTCGTGAGTATGCAATGCATATTGCGGAAGCGGCGCGGGTCGCTTCGGAAGTCGTCGTTCTTCATCGTACCCCGATTGCGCGACGCACAGCGACCAGACATTTCAAAAAGTTCGCGTATGGGGTCGAGACATTTGAACTACGCTTCAGCGAGGGAGAACTGCTGGAGCTCTGCCGAAATGTCGGGTTGGAGTTGATCACACGGCACGAGTTTGACAGTCGCCCAGAACGTGACGAATTTGAGATCACTTATGCCTTTCGGGCTGCAACAGAGTGACCCAAACCGGTTGCGAGGCACACGAGTCCTGATCACAGGAGGGCTCGGGTTCATCGGATCGAATCTAGCCATCCGCCTCGTTCGTGAAGAGGCCGAGGTGACGATTGTCGATAGCATGATCCCAGAGTATGGGGGGCATCTGTGGAACATCGAACCGGTGCGCGATCGAGTGCGCATCAATATCGCAGATGTTCGTGACGAGCATGCCATGAAATATCTGCTTCGCAATTGCGACTATCTGTTCAATCTTGCGGGTCAGACGAGTCATCTGGATTCGATGGAGCATCCCTCTCAAGACTTGGATATCAACGCGAAGGCACAACTGTCCATCCTGGAGTCCTGTCGGCAGCATAATCGTCACGTGAAGATCGTGTTTGCTGGCACCCGCCAGATCTATGGGAAACCCCACTACTTGCCCGTGGACGAACGACATCCGGTGGATCCGGTCGATGTCAACGGCATCAACAAACTGGCCGGTGAGCTGTACCATCAACTCTACTATCGTGTGCATGGGATTCGTGCCGTCGTGCTTCGACTGACCAATACCTACGGACCACGAATGCGCGTGGTTGATGCTCGGCAAACCTTCCTCGGGATTTGGATTCGACGCCTCTTGGAAGGGGCTCCTATCCTGGTATATGGCGACGGACGGCAAGTCAGAGATTTCAACTATGTCGAGGACGTGGTCGATGCGATGCTCCTGGCCGCTCTTTCGCAAGAAGCCGATGGTGAAACCTTCAATCTCGGGGATGAGCATCCGCTGAGCCTTACGGAGACGGCGGAATTGCTTATCCGTTGCTACGGTCGCGGGAGCTACAAGTTGGTCCCTTTCCCTCCTGAGCGAAAGTCCATCGACATCGGCGACTACTATGGAGATTTCCGCAAGATCAGCGGGCTGCTGAGTTGGAAGCCAGCTGTCTCGTTGGCTGACGGTCTGGAACGAACGGTGAACTACTATGCCAAATATGGCGAACGATATTGGCCGTCAGTTGTCGCAGCCTAGTCCGATCCTAGTCGCGGATCCGGCTGCAGATGTGTATCGGTACCACGAGGACATTCTCACGGCTGTCGATCGTGTGTTGCGCAGCGGGCGATACATTCTCGGCAAGGAAGTTGAGGCCTTCGAATGTGAGTGGGCTCGTTATCTTGGGGCGCGCTATTGCGTCGGGGTGGCCAGTGGCACAGATGCGCTGGCCCTGGCCTTGAAAGCCGTGGGCGTTCACGCAGGCGATGAAGTGGTCACCGTCTCTCATACTGCTGTCGCCACCGTTGCGGCGATTGAGGCGATTGGTGCCCGTCCCGTATTTGTCGATATCGCCCCTTCGTCACGTTGCATGGATCCATCCCTTCTCGATGCCGCAATTTCATCGTGCACTCGCGCCATCGTTCCTGTTCATGTCTACGGACAGCCGGCTGATATGGAAAGTATTCTTGCCGTTGCGAGACAACACGATCTTCAAGTGGTTGAGGATTGTGCCCAGGCCCATGGGGCGGAGATTGCCGGGAGAAAAGTGGGAACGTTTGGAATTGCCGCCGCGTTCAGCTTCTACCCCACTAAGAATTTGGGAGCCGTTGGCGACGCCGGTGCGGTGGTTTGCAACGATGGGGTGGTTGCGGCGCAGGTCCGTTCTCTGCGCCAGTATGGTTGGCGAGAACGGTATGTCAGTGACGTCGTCGGGACGAATTCTCGGCTCGATGAACTGCAGGCAGCTATCCTCCGTGTGAAGCTCAAAGATCTTGATCGGCGCAATCAGATGCGGCGAACCATCGCAGCGCGCTATCGCAAGGCGCTTGCATCGACGGGGGTCGTTTCACCATCCGATATTCCAGGGACAACGCATGCGATGCACCTCTTTGTCGTTGAAAGCCTCGCCCGCGACGGATTTGCAGAGTTTCTGTTGGAGGCAGGTGTTACCACGGCCCTTCATTATCCGATGCCGATTCACTTGCAGCCCGCCTATGTCAATCGGATTACAGGAGCGGACCGGCTCCCAGTTACGGAGCGCCTCTACAAGCGGTTGCTCACAATTCCGTGTCACTCAGACTTGACTGCTGAGCAGGTTGAACGAATCTGTGGCCGATTACGAGCCTGGCCCGAACCCCTGCCATCATCGAAACAGCCGTCGCGTCTCTCGGTCCAAGGGATCTCATGATGACACGCTACTACTGTACCTATTTCGATCGTCACTATCTGGCACGCGGATTGGCTCTCATTGAGTCGCTGCAACGGGAAGAGCCAGCGTCCTTCGTCATCTACGTCGTGTGCATGGATGAAATGACTCGGATCGTCTTGAATCGACTCGCGATTCCCCAGGTTCGAACGATCCCGATGCATGAAATCGAACAGCATGATGATTGCCTCTTTGCAATCAAGCCGACACGAAGCCTCGTTGAATATTACTGGACCCTCACGCCGACCGTGATTCTCCGCATTCTGCAGCGGCATCGAGACATTGATGTCCTGACCTATGTCGATGCCGATCTGTTTTTCTTTTCTTCTCCGCAACCGTTGTTTGACGAATTGGGTGAGGGGTCAATCCTGATCCACGAACATGGGTTTTCGCCCAGACAAGCCCATCTTGCCGAACACAATGGGCGATACAACGTGGGGCTTTTGTCGTTTCGGCGTGATCCTAATGGGCTCGCGGCTCTGCACTGGTGGCGGGAACGCTGTCTCGAATGGTGTTTTGCCCGCTATGAGCAGGGAAAGATGGGAGATCAGGTCTATCTCAACGATTGGCCCACGCGCTTTGCAGGCGTAGTGGTGCTTACGAATCCAGGAGGAGGAGTAGGGCCCTGGAATCATGATCGGTATGACGTTCAGCTCGCCAGAGGGGGCCATGTCATGGTCGATCACAGTCCGGTCATTTTTTTCCATTTCCACTCTCTTAAACTGGGCGTGGCAGAGCTGGCCTTGCCTGTTGCCCACGCTCACTATCCGCTGACGCTCAATAGTTTGAGATACTGCTTCGTGCCCTACCTACGCGCTCTTGGCGACGGGCATAACAAAGTAATTCGCATCGTGCCGACTGCCCGATGGGGTTTGGAAGACTCCCTCGAGATCGGGCCGCAACTGTCATTTCTTGCTCGATCCTCCGTAAAAGATCGGCTATTGGGCAAGATCGCGGACCGTCAGCGTATCTCCCTGAGCGAGGACTGGGATGCCTATTGTTCCGAACAGGTGATCGATTCAGGCTGGCCTACTGGAGCAATCCATCAGAAAAGTGAACCAGTTTCCATGCCACGGATCGCTCAAATCGAGCCGGTACGTTCAGAGGAAAGGCGAGGCTCCATGACGGCTTCTTCTCAGCATAATCTCTTGATGTCTCTCGAGGGAACAGAAGTAGCCCTGCAGGTTCGCACACTCTATGTCGGCGGCGCGCATCGCTTTCAAGAACACGCCCTCTTTGATCGACTGTTTCCGAACCTCAGGCACCTCTATTTATTCGAGCCGATCCCAGAATTGGCGCTCAATCTTCGGCGGTTTGAAGGCCTCGATCCACGAATAAAAGTGTTTGACTACGCCCTTTCCGATCGGAACGAGACGAGCGAGTTCTTTTTAACCAACAACGACGGCGAATCCAGCTCGTTACTTCGGCTGGGAAAACACAGAGAAATTTTCCCGCACGTGCAGGCCGTACGGTCCATTCATGTCGCCTGTCGCACCCTGGACCGAGTTATTGAGGATCACCGTTTGGAAGAGCCGGACATGTTGTTGCTCGACGTGCAAGGGGCGGAGCATCGGATACTCGCGGCACTGTCTGCAAAGGTGAAGCGACGACTGCGCGCACTCTATGTAGAAGCGAGCCTGGAAGAAGTCTACGAAGGTGCGAAATGTTTGGAGGACGTCGTTGCCGTCTTGGAGCCCGACCACAGGCTTGTTTCTTTTTCGCCGCTGAGTCCTGCTTCTCCCACCCATGGCAATGCGCTGTTTGTGAGACGGCAATCTTGCCCTCAGCAGGATGCCGTATCTCCCACGCAGCATGGACCGGGTCAGCCGCTGATTTCAGTCATCATCTCTAGTTATGCGGCCGAAGCCTTTATGCGGGAATGCTTGGACGACCTGGAACGTCAAACGGTCATCGATCGCATGGAGATCATTGTGGTGGATGCCGCTTCGCCTGAAGGAGAAGGTGCGATCGTCGCCCAGTATCAGGAACGGTACAAGAACATTGTCTATCTTCGTACTCCGACGCGGATCGGCGTCTATGCCGCATGGAATCTTGCCGTCAAGCTGGCCCGCGGACGCTATATCACGCCCTTCAGCACCAACGATCGTTTGCGGCTTGATGCCTACGAAATCCTGTCAAACAGTTTGGCAGACCACCCTGAGGTCTCGTTGGTCTATGGGGACACCAGCCTGACAGATCTCCCGCACCAGACATTTGAACACCACCATTCAATAGGCATGTGGAAGTGGCCTGATTATTCATACGACTACCTGCTGACACATTGTACAGTCGGTCCCCATCCGATGTGGAGACGGTCGCTGCACGACACGGTAGGGTACTTTGATGAAAGTTACATCGCGCTCGGTGATCAAGACTTCTGGATTCGAATCGGGGCGCAACACAATCTGATGCACATCCCGTTTGTGACCGGGCTCTATTGGAAATCCACGGCTGGGTTATCGAACCGTCCGGAGATTTACATTCCGGAGGAACGACGGCTGCGGGAGACATATGGGAATGGGTGTACGCAATCGATGCCTGTTGCTGAGGTAGGCGCGACGTATGACTGTTCCGTGGTTATGCCAGTATGGAACAGGTATGAATTGACGCGGCAATGCCTTGAAGCCCTCGCGAAGACAACTGGAGGGGTGTCATGGGAATTAATCATCGTCGATAACCACTCAACTGATGGTACCGCTGCATTTCTCGAGACGCTCGGCGGCGATATTCGCGTCATTACCAATGAAGACAATGTGGGATTTGCCAGAGCCTGTAATCAAGGGGCTCACATGGCTAGGGGAAAGTACATCGTGTTCCTCAATAACGACACGATTCCCCTCGATGGCTGGTTGCAGGAGCTTCTGAATGAAGTTGAGAGTTATCCTGAGGTGGGAATAGTCGGGAGTAAATTACTCTACGCAGATGGAACAATTCAGCATGCTGGAGTGGTGATGGTTCGGGGGCGATGTGCTCCGTATCACATATACAGGGGTTGCCCGAGTGGTGTAGCTCCGGTGAATCAAAGACGTGAGTTTCAGGTGGTCACGGGCGCCTGTTTGCTAATTCGGCGAGAGCTCTTCGATGAAGTAGGCGGATTCGACGAAGGGTTCCGCAATGGATTTGAAGATGTCGATCTCTGTCTAAAGGTGGGTCAGAAAGGGCATCGGATAGTCTATCAACCAAGAAGCGTCTTGTATCATTTAGAGAGTCAGACTCCCGGCCGGAAAGCATTTGAGATTGAAAACAGCGCGCGTTTACAGGAACGATGGAAGGACCATTGGTGGCTGGCGGATGAGGACCTTCACTACTATGCGGATGGCTGCAAACTGATTCGAGACGAGGTTGACGGCGTTCTTGCCGGGCAGCTTCAACCCTTGACAGACGCCCGTGATCGGGCGGCCTGGGCTCACGTTGCGGCCATTCAGGCTGCGGCACTCAAGAAGGATTGGGTGGCCGTCAAATGGGAGCTCCAGATGGTTGACGAGTGGCCGAATGACCGTCTTGTTCTGTCGTGGGGAGGGATGGTGGCCGATCGCCTACAGGAACCGGTCTTCAGGGCTCGGTTCCTCGCACGATACCTGAAGTTGGCGGACGTGCAGGCCGAGCGACTCAAACTCATTCGCATGTTTCTAGAACAGAAGAACTTACTGGGGGCAGAGGAACAGCTCCGCATCTTGCTAGATGTTTCCCCAGACCATGCCGAGGGGCTCGTGCTCAAAGGCATTCTGTGCATGCAGCACGAGCAGTTTGGACAAGCGGAGTTGGCATTCAGTGCGGCGCTACGCCAGGGGGCGGAACGCAGGAAATGTTTGATGGGGATGGGAATGGCCGCTATGGGGAGGGCCTACACGCAGGGCGCTTGGGAGCGGTTTCTTGAGGTATTGGCTGAGCATCCTGATGATGGTGAAGCAATACACTGGTTGCTCCGTGCTGGGACGGCTCAGAATCGTTGGCAGGAGTTGGGGGAGCATTTGCACCGGTATACGACCAGAAATCCAGGGGATCTTGCTGCTCGCTTCGCCCTCACCGGTGTCCTGTTACGCGGTGAGCAGATCGAGGCCGCTCGCAGGGAATATGATGCTTTGTGCAAGGTGGATGCGAGCTATGACGGGCTGGAGCAACTCGGCCAGGCGATTTCCTGGAGGGAAGCGGTACTGACCATGAAAGCTGCTTCGTCTTAACATGATGGCGAAACGTGCACTAGTCATCCAGTTAGCCAGGCTCGGTGATCTTGTTCAGACCATCCCAGCCATCGCCGCTCTAAAAGAGGCTCATGCTGATTGGATCTTGGACCTTCTGTGTCCGGCGCACTTGGAAGAGATCGGGCGAATCCTTCCTGGAATTGCAGCGGTCGTACTATGGGATGGAACTGAGTGGCATCGACGTGCGCTCCAGGCGGAGAAAGAATTCAGGCCCGAACTGATTGTCGAAGCCGATGCCCATCTCCATTCGATCGCGAAAGAGCCCTATGACTATGCGTGTGTGCTCAACCAACATCCTCGTGCGATCTTGGCCGGAGCACTTCTTGCCCGACACAGTATCGGAACGATGACCGGTGGGCCTTTGGAGCAGAAATTATCGCCGTGGGCGACATATGTCAGAGGCGTCGCCAGTGATCGAAGGGAGAATCGTATTCACTTGGCCGATGCATTTTGCGGGATGTGCGGTGTGCCTCCACCGAAAGCGATGATCCCTATGCAAGTCCCTTCTGCACCACTTCCGCTCGATCTCGACGCGATTAGGCAATCTGATGGGACTTGGATCGGACTAGTGGTGGGTGCAGGGGATCAGGAGCGATTAGTGCCGGTCTCGGTCTGGGTTCGTCTGGTCGTCGACTGTCTGCAGACGTTCCAACAGAGTCGTATCGTTCTACTCGGGAGCAAACAAGAACAAGAACGAGCGTACGGGATTCAGACCGCGCTTTCTCCGTCCTTGTTAGGTCGTGTGTGGGATACCACAGGTCGGCTGTCGTTATCGGAACTGGCTCTCGCCCTCACCCGCTGTCAGGTGGTCATTGGGGCGGACACCGGGCCCCTCCATCTGGCAGCCGCTGTAGGGACGAAGGTGATTGGCTGGTATTTTGCCAGAGCGCGGGTTCATGAAACGGGACCCTACGGCTCACAGGATTGGGTATGGCAAGCGGAGGGGGATGAAGGTCACGCTCAGCGGTTGATCATCCCGCATCGCTGGCCGATCGATGAGACCATTGCCCTCCTGTCGAACAGACCAGTCGCCACCAATCGGGACTGGTCATTGTGGGAAAGTCATCGAGATCGGTGGGGTGCGTATTATGTTCAGGCGGGGCATGAAGTGATTGCACCCTCTCAACGAGAACAGATTTGGCAGGAGTTGCACTCTACTCCAGTGGGGTGAGGAGGTTTGGTGGAGTATCTGAATAGTAATCTTGAAAGTCTGCGTCAGCGCGTTCCTGATCTTGTGGGGGCTGTCCAGGAGAGTCAGGGCGGTGTCCTGACGATCGTGCCTTCACGCGAAGGCCATCCCTCGGCGATGTACCAGGGACAATGGGTCCATAGCGCGTACGATCCCAAGAAAGAAGCCAGGTCGTGGGCCGACCAACAAGAAAAGGAATGGCAAGCCGGTGAAGTGGGCGTTGTGCTGGGAGTAGGGCTCCTCTATCACATTGAGGTGTTGGCACTGTCGCGGTCGTCCGACTCACGATTGGTGGTGGTCGTACCTGATCTGTCCGTTCTCAAGGACGCGTTGGGTGTGAGGCCGCTCGGGGCATGGATCAACCGGGTTCACTGGATGGTCGGCACGGCCGAAGATATCGCTGGACAACTGGCATCACAGGCGTCCCCTCTCCGCTTTCTCACCTATGGTCCGGCAGCACGGTTCCATGCCGAGTTTCATCAGCGCCTTGAGGCAAGCCTTCGACGACTCATGGCCGCTCAAGCCGGAGGCCAGCTGCATGTGGCGGTCGTTGGTCCGATCTATGGCGGATCGCTGCCGATTGCCCGCCATGTTGTGTCAGCCTTGAACGAGCTGGGGCATCGGGTGAGTTGGCTCGATCACCACGTTCATCAGGGTAGCTATGAGGCGCTTGGAACTTTTCGCGAAGAGCGCCACCGACTGACACTTCAGAGTCGATTTGCCGACGTGCTGAGTTTGAGCACGATGGCGCATCTGGCAGAGGATCCACCAGATCTGGTTCTGGCCATTGCTCAAGCACCGTTGACGCTGGCAGTGCTGCAACATTTGCGCAAAAAGAAGTTCCTGACGGCCATGTGGTTCATGGAGAACTATCGCCACCTGACCTATTGGCAACAGTTGGCGGCGGGGTACGACTACTGGTTCGTGATTCAGCAAGGGGAATGTTTCGATGCGTTGAAACGAGCCGGAGCGGCACAGGTGCGCTACCTGCCTATGGCGGCAGATCCCAACGTCCACCATCCCCTGACACTGACTGCCGCAGAGGAACAGGAGTATGGAGCCGACGTCTCCTTTGTGGGGGCTGGGTATGCCAACCGGAGGAATCTGTTGCCGCAGTGGTTGTCCCACGAATGGACGATGAAGCTGTGGGGGAATGAGTGGGCAGGGGCCAGCAACCTCTCCAGTGTCCTCCAGCGGAAGGGTGCGCGCATTGATACCGAGACCTGTGTGAAGGTCTTTAACGCCAGCAAGATCAATCTGAATCTGCATTCGTCCTCCGGCCCGGGCCTCGATCCTCAACCGGACTTCGTCAATCCTCGCACCTTCGAGCTTGCCGCATGCGGCGCGTTTCAATTGGTGGATGAACGATCGCTCCTTCCGGAACTCTTTACGTCGGATGAGGTTGCGTGCTTTCGACGAACCGAAGACGTCCCACAGGTGATCCGGCGGTGGCTCGCGGACGCTGATGCTCGGCATGGCTATGCCCAGGCATCGCGGTGTCGCGTCTTGCAGCACCATACCTATCGTCACCGCATGCAGGATCTTCTCGCCGTGGTTGGTTTGCACCAGCCGGACCGAATCGGTTCAATTTTGCGAGGGGAACGGTCGACCAAGGGACTGACAGAACGGGCTACGGCGGTCCCTGAACTCGTTCCGTTGCTGAGCCGATTCCCATCTGGGCAACGGGTCGAGCTGAAGGACCTCGCGGCTGATATTCGTGCGCGAGCGCCGGGGCGCCAACTGGATCGAGAAGAGTTGCTGATCCTGATGCTCGACAGTTATCGAGCCGAAACGAAGGATCTTGTATGAACGCCGGTTTCCTGTTGCTGGTTTCTCGTCTCGGGTTGAACCCGAACCATGAAACTCGAAACTCCCTGTCTGCGGGAGATCGAACATGAAGCAAGTATTAATTGTGAATATTACCCGGATGGGTGATCTTGTCCAGATGGGCGCGCTGTTGAGCCGCCTTCAGGAAGAGTGGCCGGGAGTAGCTGTGGACCTCGTCGTGGATCGACGATTCGCGCCGGTCGCGTCGTTGCTGAAGGGGTTGCGAGAGGTGATCGCGTTCGATTTTCATGAACTGATCGACGAGAGCCGTGCCCTGGTGAAGGATGTGGTTGCGCTGTACCAAGAGGCAGCAGCCTGGGTGAAGCCGCTCGCAGAACGGCGGTATGATCGCGTCATCAATCTAACCTTCAACAAGCCGAGCGCGCTCTTGGCCGGATTCATCGGAGCCCCCGATATTCGGGGGGCACAAAGCGCATGGGACGGGGGGATCGTGATCGAGCATCCCTGGATGGCGTATTTCTCAGACTTTCACCAGTTTCGCCGACTCAATCGCTTCAATCTCGTCGACATTTATGCGTTGGGTGGTAGTGGCCCAGGGACTTTTGCTCCACTTCGACTCACGGTTTCTCACGAAGCCCGAGCTTGGGCGAAGCAGGTTTTGGCTGAGTCATCCAGCTGGATTGCGGTTCAGGCTGGGGCCAGTGATGGCATGAAGGCGTGGCGGCCTCATTTGTTTGGTCAGGCGTTGGCACAGGTCAGCAAACGGTGGCAAGACGGGATTCTGTTCATCGGCAGTCGTGAAGAGGAAGCTACCATTGCCGAAGTGGTACGAGTCTATCGAGCCGCAGGAGGGCAGAACCTAGTCAAGACGATGGCAGGTCGCACGACCTTGGATCAACTCGCTGGATTGCTGGGGGAATGCCGATTACTGCTGACCAACGATACGGGGCCCATGCATGTTGGCGTAGCAGTCGGCACCTCAGTGATCGATCTTTCAGTGGGACATGTTGATTTTCAGGAAACCGGCCCCTATGGGCCTGGCCATTGGGTGGTTCAACCGGAGCTGGATTGTGCCCCCTGTGGGTTTGACCACGTGTGTGCTCATCATGCCTGTAAAGACCGTATTACGTCCGACTTCGTGGCAGATCTCATGGGCCATCTGTTGAACGTGAACCCGTGCCCATCCAGGGCGTTCGGGGCGCGCCTCTATGAATCGGGAGTGGATGAGGATGGGTTGAGCACATTTCGCTTGAAGGCTGGAACGGAATCTCCCGTCACTGCTTGGTATGCGGCGTTTTGGCGTCGCTACTGGTATGAAGCCCATACTGGATTGCGGAGCCACCTTCCTTCCCCTGAGGGGCCTCCTCCCGATGTATCGGAGACAAAAACGCAGCTGCGGTCCCTGATGCCTCTTCTGGAGACTGCATGCCGAAGAGCTGATGAGATTGCGCGATTAGCGAGTAGGGCATCGGTCAATATTTCGGAGTTGAAGCGGCTCCAGCGCGAGCAAGGAGCTGATCAGGAGCGGTTGCTCCGTATTGGCATGGCCACAGAGGCATTAGCCCCTCTCGCGGCAGCATTTTGTCGTCAGGTGCGAAATGACAATGTCATAGGCTTGAGCCAACTCGCCAGACATCAGGCAGGGGCCTATCAAACCTGGCGGAGACGTTTGGTAGAGATCGATCGGTCTTTTACACCTGGTCATACGGGAGATCTGCTAGTGGTTAGAGCGGAACGGCAAGCAGCATAAGCTGGTTGCTGCAAAAGGAGGGCATTTATGAACATCCAATTGGATAGCGAGCAATGGCAAGCCGTCAGTACTGCGACGCTGGGAGACATTTTGACCGATCTGAGCGAACGGGCGCATGCGCGAGCTCGAATCGTGACGACCATCCTGCTGGATCATCGTCGGATCACGGATCGAGACATCGACTCCTCACTGCTCCAGCAATCCTCAGCGAACTATCATGAGTTGGTTGCGACCTCTGCGACACAGCAGGAGATTGTCGAGTCTGCGCGTGGTGTAATCGACCGCTATCGCAGTGTGGTGGCGACCGAGGGGACCGCGCTTGCTCATCAGTTTCGGATGGGCATGCAGGATCTGTCGTCGTTCGACCTCTGGTTGGGGAAAGTCGCGGACGTGGTCGAGATCATCGAGAACGGCTCGAAACGACTCGGAACGGACTCTCCCGGCCACGCCATTGCAGGATGGATCGAGGAGCTGCTGGCTGCGAGGCATCTCCACGATACGGTGAGGATGGCGGATCTGTTGGAATATGAAGTCCTCCCGAGGATTTCTGCCTGAGCGGTGATGTTCATTTGTTTCCATTTGAGCGGGGTAGCCCCCATCTCTGGGACTTCCTGTAGAAGCTCAAGTCCCACTGGGATTGGCCGATAAGACAGGCACGCCACAGAGAGGCGTCAGGGAATACGGCTTCTGCACGGATGTCGGAAGCACAGCAACGGATGGTGTAGTAGTTTCAAGGAGGAAGGGCTATGGCTCTTATCGTTAACAACAATCCGGCGTCTATTGCGGCTCAACGAAACCTTTCGGTCAGTACGTTGAGCCTCAATCGATCCGTCGAACGGTTGTCGTCCGGTCTGCGGGTGACGCGGGCTGCCGATGATGCCGCCGGTCTCGGATTGTCCGAGTCCTTGCGGGCGCAGATTCGAAGCATCAATCAGGCCACGCGAAATGCGTCGGATGGTATCAGTCTGACCCAGATCGCCGACGGTGCGGCGGCCACGATCGGATCATTGCTCGCGCGGCTCCGCGAGCTGTCGTCTCAGTCGGCGAGCGGGACGGTGGGGAATACGGAGCGCTCCTACATCGATCAGGAGTTCATCGCGTTGCGTTCGGAAATCGACCGTATCGCGCAAGTGACAGAGTTCAACGGGCAGGCACTGACGAGCGGTTCGACGATCAGCTTCTCGATCGCCATCGGGTTCAGGAGTGGAGCCGGGAATACGCTGAGTCTGGATCTCAACGACATTACAACCTCCTCACTTGGGTTGAGTACCGTCAACGTCTCAACTTCCGCCAATGCGACGAGCGCTCTGGCAAACATCGATAGTGCCATCAGTGCCATCGCAAGTGCGCGAGCAGAATATGGATCGATTCAGAATCGATTTGAGGCCACGATCGCCAATCTGCAGGTCACGAGCGAAAACCTCACGGCTGCAGAGTCTCGGATCCGCGATGCCGATATCGCGCTCGAGACGGCCAACTTTACCAAGAATCAGATCTTGGTTCAGGCGGGCATTGCAACGTTGGCGCAAGCCAATACACTGCCGCAGCAAGCGCTGGCGTTACTCAGAGGATAATGGCCGCACGCCGTCCACCGCCCCTCTCCTGAATAGGAGAGGGGCTTGGTGACGGAGTGTGATAAGGGGGAAACTATGATCACCCATGTAACATCAAAGGTGGATCTCCCGGCCACTGCCAATAACAAGAGTCAACCCAGTGTTCTGCCCAGGACCAAGTCTGTGACAGAACCGGCTGACTTTTCGTTTGCCTCTCCCACGGATCGGGTTGCGCTTGAGCATGCCGTGAGCAAAGTGAAGGAAGCGTTCCAGCAATCGGGTTCGCAGTTGCAGATCGAAGTGGATCCCGATCTTGAACGGGTCATCGTCAAAATTCTCAAGGGGGATTCAGGCGAAGTGATTCGACAGATTCCTCCCAAGGAAGTGATTGATCTGGCCAAGAATCTCCCGGGAGCAAAAGGGGTGCTGTTCGAAGAACATGTCTAACCGGACGCACAAGGATGTGGCATGCCGACGATAAGTTTCGGTGGACTCGGCAACGGGCTGGATTTCGGACAGGTCGTCGATCAACTGGTTAAAGTTGCGCAGCTGCCGGTTGATCGACTGACCAAGAAGAAAGCCGAACTGAACACCAAGTTCACCGATCTGACGACGGTGAGCACCAAGGTGGCGGCACTGCAGAGTGCCGCTCAGGCCTTACGACTTTCAACATCATTTGATCGGACGACCGCGTCGGTGACGGATACCACGGTCTTGTCCGTGTCGGCGTCTTTCTCGGCGACATCAGGAACATACAGTGTTCGGGTCCTTCAGCTTGCCCAAGCCCATCAAGTCGTCAGTAAGGCGGCCAAGGCCGTCTCGTCCACAACCACGGATATCGTCAGTGGAGGGTCGGCGACCGTTACGTTGAGGGTCGGCACTGGTGCGAATCAGACGGTGACACTCGGTGCGTCCGGGACGTTGACCGACTTGCGCGACGAGATCAATAACTTGGGTGCTGGTGTTACGGCGTCTGTGATCAATACCGGGACGGAAGCGGCGCCGTCCTATCGGTTGGCCCTGTCCTCCAGCAATACCGGCAGTGCGAATGCCATTACGATCGTCGCCGATGGGACGGATTTGGATCTCTTCAACAGCAGCGGGACCGGCGGCGTCGATACGCTGGCGGCGGCGCAAAATGCGCAAGTTCAGATCGGCGATCAGGCGTTGAATCCTCTCACGATTGAACGGAGTTCCAACACTGTGTCCGACGCCATTTCCGGTGTGACGCTGAACCTGCTGACGAAGACCACGGGAACAGGGACGGTCCAGGTGAGTCTCTCGCAAGATGTGAATGCCGTGAAAACGAACATCAAGGCCGTCGCGACGGCCTACAACGACGTCGTGAAGTTCATCAACGAGCGGAGCAATTACGATGTGGCGGCGAAGCAGGGGGGCATCTTCTTTAATGAAGCGTCGGCGAAAACGGCCCTCTCGAGGCTCCGAACCGCGTTGTCGTCCTCGGTCGGTGGGGCCACGACGTTTTCACACGTCGGGCAAGTCGGGTTCAAGACAGAACGAGATGGGACGATCACGGTTGACGAGGGGCAGCTGTCCACGGCGTTGACCACGAACTATAGCGGGGTCAAAGCGTTGTTCAGTAATCAGGGTGCGGTGGCCGGCCTTGCCCAGTCTCTTGTGACCGCGGTCGATGCGCTCAATGACGTGGCCGGAGGCGCGCTGACGCTTCGCAAGAGTGGTCTCACGAGCGAAATCGCTCGGGTTGGGGATGATATTGCGAGACAAGAGGATGCGGTGAGTCGGTACGAGGAGCGGCTGCGCCGGCAGTTTGCCGCGCTAGACGGACTGTTACGCCAGCTTGAAGGACAGAGCGGATTTCTCCAGGCTCAGTCGAGGCAGCGACAACAATAACGACGAAGGACAAGTCCCATGATGATGCAGTATGCCCGTCAGTACGAACAGACTCAGGTCGTGACATCGTCGGGGGTGCAACTGGTGGTCTTACTCTACGATGCGGCGATTCAGTCCATGGAGATGGCGCGACGCGAGATCCAAGCGAAAAATGTCCGAGAGAAGGCACGGCATTTGGGGCGTGCAATTGCCATTGTCGGCGAACTCAATAGCGTGCTCAACCTCGATCAAGGGGGGGAGATCGCGCGGTCGCTGCGACGGTTGTACAACTACATGCTGATGGAATTGGTCGAGGCCAATGCGCGCAATAATGAGCACAAATTGGATGGCCCACTGCGCTGTCTCGTCACACTTCGTGAGGCCTGGCGTGAGGTGGCCAGTCAGCAACCGTCTCATCTGGTCGAGACCCGATGAGTGCGCTGATGCGTGAACGCCGAGCCGACATTGTGCGACTGACCAAGGCGGCCGGTGAAGCGGCTCAGCAGGGGCGATGGGACGAGGTCATTCAGTGTTACAGCGAACGAGGTCTGCTTTTGGCCGAGAGCCTGGGGGTGACTCTCCCAGCCGATGAACTCTTGAGGATGGATGACGAACTACGCGACCGCATCCGTACCGCTCAAGCCGTCTTAGACGATCTGTTGGCTGAGGCGCGGGTGTCGAAGCGGCAGGTGCAAGAATGGCGTCGGCGTCTTGCGGTCCTCCCATCAGGACCGGAGGCGGTGTCCATAGAAGCCTAGCTCGTCTCTCGCGACCGGTGCAGTGTCGTGGTCAACGGTTTCAGGGTTCCTGTGTCAGGTGTGAGGCTGTGGTGTTTGCACAGCATGAAGGTGCAGACGTGAGTCCTGGAACTCAGAATCGAAGGGCAAGCGACGGATCGTGCAGCGTCGCATGAGGTCGAAAGGTGTCTGAATCATGGCATCACCCAGCATGACCGTGCCATCGACGTCTCACAGCGCGGAGCCGGACGACCGGCGTGAGTGGATTCGAATCGAAGATCGGGTCCTGATGGAATATCGATTGGTGACGGAGGGGGGACTCGCCGTACAGGTCGATGTGGGCCATCCGACAGCCGAATCGATTGCGGCGGCCGTGAGCAAACCGACGTCGGATCTTCTGGCCCGCTCAAGCGAGACGGTGCTCGATTCAGCGGTGCTGCCGTGGATACGGAAGGTGGATTACCTACTCGAGGTGATTGTGAACGCTCTCGCCGTCAGTCAGCCCTCCAGCGTCAGGATGGCACGGCCGATGGATGTTAATTTGAGTGGCGGCGGAATCGGTTTCGTCTCCTTGCGCGCATTCAACGCCGGCGATCAACTGGCCATCAAGCTCATCCTGCCGCCCTTCACTCTGATCGAGACGGTCACCAAAGTCATTCGTGCCGTTCCCCAGGAGGACGGACAGGGGTATGCCATCGCAACGGAATTCGTCGATCTGAAGGTCGATGACCAGGAGCATCTCATCCGCCACATTCTTCAGGCGCAGAGCGAACGGTTACGTGCCAGCCGGCATCGGTCCAGCACAGAGCGCGTATAAACATTCAAACAGTCCCCACCGGCGACTCCGACCATTGTCCAGCCCTATCGAGCCTATGCAGGATCTCGGCCACGGTCTTCATGCCGGTTCAAGCGGAAGCAGGTGAGAGCGGTATGTGGCGCCGCGAGTGCTCGACACATTCGTGAATGAGTCTGTCGAGATCGTGAGAGGCCCGCCTGGCCGTCAAACCAAGCGTTCTGTGCGAACGCTCTGCCAAACGGGTGTGACCTTGTCACGTCAGAGAAACGTCTGTCCGATAGGATCACGCTGTTGGGTGAGGCATGAAAGAAACGGTCGGAGGGTGAGCGGGAAAGCCGCCGGTCATGCAGGGAGTCAGGCTGCCTTTGATGACGGATTGTTGAGTAGCTGAAGCAAGGCCTCGGTGGTCCTGTTCAGCGCCGCCGCGGCCGGCGAGGCTGGGGCGTGCAGAACGACCGGAACGTATGCACGGACGGCCTGCTCCATGGCTGGGTCATCAGGAATTTCTCCGAGCAACATGAGGTTTCCGCCGACGTATTCTTTCAACAGGGCTTTCAACTGAGAGACGTTGACACGCGCCCGTCCCGTCGCGCGATTGAGGATAAGCGCTGGTTGAAACGCCTGAAGGGTGGTTTCCGCCAATGTCCGTCCTGAGGTGTCGGTCTTGCCGGCCACGTCCAACACCTCTTTGACACTGCTGTAGTCGCGATTGGCGAGTCCCTCCGCCATCACGTCGCGGGTGATGAACATCGAGAGCACCCGGCGAATTGCCGCGAGCTTGATGAAACGGTACAGGTCCAACACCGAGGTCGGGTCCGGTGTGGCGACCGCAACATGGTAGTCGGCCATTAGGAAGAAATCGAGCGTGTGATAAGAACACCCGGCTCCGATATCCACGACGATGACATCCGCCTCGATGTCCTGAAACTGACGGATCAGACGCTTTTTCTGAGCATACGGCATATTCGCGGTGGCGAGAGTATCCCCCGTACCAGGAATGATCCGTAGGTTGGGGTGAATAGGGAGGGGCTGGGCCACGTCGATCAGACGGTCCACCCCATGATTCAAATAGTCGGTCAACGTGAGCGGGGGATTTAAGAGGCCCACCAGGACGTGACAGTCGGCCCCTCCCGTGTCCAGATCGGCGAGTACCACCTGTTTACCCTGTTGTGCGAGGAGTACGGAGAGATTCGCAGCCACCACACTTTTCCCGACTCCTCCCTTGCCTGATGCAATCGAAATGATGGAAGCCATTGTATTCAGTTCCAGACGGTTGTTTGAAGACAGCAAGGTCCTCTTCGGTCAAGACGCATCGAAACCTGAGAGGGTGATCCGATGTCTGACCCTTTATCGAAGGAGAAGGTGTTCCGGGACAGATGGAATAGTCTCGGTCGCTCAAGTTTTCAGCGAACACCGCCGATATCGCATCCGTCATGAATGAATCAGGATCTACAGGAACGGTGTTGCAGCCGACCGGACAGAGTGAAACCGACGGCGAGATTTTGACCGTCACGGAGGTGGCTCGATTTCTGCGAGTGCCGAAATCCACCGTCTATAAACTTGCACGGGTCGGAGAATTGCCGGCTTCCAAGATCGGAAAACATTGGCGGTTCCTTCGCCGTGACATCCATGAATGGATGCATAGCCGATCCGGCAAGGCGTGAACGGGATGAGTCATTCGGCATGCCGTCGACAGAGGGAGCGAACCCTTCAGGGAGAGCTCTCCAGGGTGCTCAGGAAATGAGCAGGAGGCTGGAGCCTCGCCGACTGTTCGAGCAGACCTCACTGTGCACGACTCAACCAGCAAGCGCGTAGACCTCGTCCGAGAGGACGGTCGACCTCATCCAGACTCTCGGGCTCTTCGGTCTCGCAACCGATGGGACACGAGGCGCGCCGTGAAGGCGGAATCATGGAAACATGATGGGTAAGCGGAAACAAAAGGAGTTGCTATGCCGGCTGATCCAAACATGAAAATTCTGGTGGTTGATGACATGGTCACGATGCGAAAGATTGTGAAGAACATCCTGAAGCAGCTGGGCTTTTCCAATATTGACGAGGCCGAAAACGGGCAGGAAGGGCTGCAGAAACTCCGGGACGGCTCGTACAACTTTGTGGTCTCCGACTGGAACATGCCGGTCATGACCGGCATCGATATGCTTCGGGCAATCCGGGCCGACGAGAAATTGAAATCCATCCCGGTGCTGATGGTGACGGCCGAGGCGCAACAAAGCAACTTGATCGAAGCGGTGCAGGCGGGAGTCAGTAATTACATCGTGAAACCGTTCACGGCCGAGACGATGCAAGAAAAAATCGGGAAAATATTCAAATAGCCGGTCGCCGACGGGGGAACGGACAAACCGATAGCGAAGGGAGGCCGTGTGGAGACCCAGGGACATAAGTTATACGAAGAGCTCGGTAGTTTGGCCCGCTTCGTGGACAATGCCATGAACGCGATATCGTCGGCCACGCCGCAGATCATGTCCAGCAGCACCCAACTGCCGACCGCTGCCGCCCATCTGACTGATCTGAAGAAAATGACGGAGGACGGTACGCTGGAAGTCATGCGGCTGACGGAGCTGGTCCAGGACAGCCATGCGCAGATGGCCAAAGAGCTGTCCGGAGTCGCCGACGTTCTCAAGGCGATGGATTGCGTGACACTCGCGGGGCGACTGGAACAGGTGCGCGTCCTGCTTGGGCAGGACGAGAAGCATCTGATGGAGATTATGACCACACTCTCGTTTCAGGACCTGGTCGCCCAGCGGGTCAAAAAACTTGTGACCATTCTGGATGAAGTGCAGACCAAACTGGTGGAGCTTGTCGTCGTGTTCGGTCTCCAGCGAAACGGCAACGAGGCCGCGGGCACGGGCATTGCTGATCAGATGCTCAAACAACTCGAGCAGTCGAAGACGACGGCCATGAAACAACAAGTCGCGGACGACCTCTTGGCGCAATTCGGATTCAAATAGGACTTCATGGCGGAGGTTTCAGGCTTCCAGGTCCATGGTGCAGGTTGTTGAACAACCTGAAACCTGAACGTTGAAACATGACCGTGCGAAGCGGAAACCGGTCATGCGTGATCGGCCGCATGCATGAGGGCGACGGCGAATGGATATCGCGACAATTCTCGGGATCGTGATCGCCTTGGGGTCCATCGTCGGAGGCCAAGCGCTCGAAGGCGGACACATCGGCTCGATTCTCCAATTGACGGCATTCATCATCGTGATGGGCGGCACCATCGGAGCCTGTTGCGTCCAGAATCCTCTCTCCGTTGTTATCAGGGCCGTCAGCTCCTTGTCACTGGCGGTGGCAGGACCCCACATCGACAATAAAGGGACCATCAAGCTCATCCTTGATCTCGCGAACGTCTCACGGAAGCAAGGGCTGCTGGCCCTGGAGGGCAAGCTCAAAGACGTGAAGGATCCGTTCATGAAGAAGGGGATCCAGCTGATCGTCGACGGCACCGATCCGAAGGCCGTGCATGAGATTCTCGAGATTGAAGTGGAACATCACGAAGAGCAAGGGGTGCTTGCGGCCAAGGTTTGGGAGGCGGCCGGTGGATATGCCCCGACCGTCGGCATCCTTGGTGCGGTGCTGGGGCTGATTCACGTGATGGAAAATCTTGCCGATCCATCCAAGCTCGGCGGTGGTATCGCCGTGGCATTCGTCGCGACGGTCTACGGCGTCGGGGCGGCCAACCTGTTCTTTCTGCCCGTGGCCAATAAGATCAAGATGAAACTCAAGGAAGAGGCCGGCTCGCGAAACCTGATGATTATGGGGCTGGTCGGGCTGGCGCAGGGAGAGAACCCTCGACTGTTACAGGAGAAGTTGGAAGGGTTCCTGCCTCATCACGAGCGGACGAAGGAAGGGAAGAAGTGACGCGGTTATCGCTTGAGGTTTCAGGTTGCGTGTTTCAGGTTTCTGGGTGGAACGTGAAACCCGAAACTCGAAACTCAAAACATGTACACCAGTTGCATGTCACGCTTCATGAGGTACGCGTCTAAATGGCGAAGCATAAACACGAGGAACATGAAAATCACGAGCGGTGGCTCGTGTCCTACGCCGACTTCATCACCTTGCTCTTTGCATTTTTCGTCGTGATGTACTCAGTTTCATCCGTCAATGTCGGGAAGTACCGAACCGTGAGCGAATCGATCAAAGCGGCATTGAATCCGGTCGTTGCTCCACCGGCGTCCAAGGCGGTGTTTTCTTTGGATGCCAGTAAAGCGGCCCTGACGGCGCCCAGTGCGCCGGGCAGCAAGGAAGTGGTGATCAGGAAGTTAAGAAGCCTCGTGAAGACGATTAAGGATGCACCGCATTTTGCGCTCGTGCGGATCACGGAGCGCGTGAATGGAGATATCGTGATCACGATTCCCGATCAGGTGCTGTTCAACAGCGGGGAAGCCGCCATCCGCAGCGAAGCGCTGCCGTTTCTCGAAGGACTGAGCGCGGCCATTGTGGAGCTCAACCGTCATACCAGAGTGGAGGGGCACACGGATAATGTCCCGATCCGGACCGCCCTGTTTCCGTCCAATTGGGAGCTGTCGGCTGCACGAGCCGTGATGGTGGTGCGGGTCCTGTCGGAGCTCTATGGAGTCACGTCGGATCACTTGTCCGCCGTGGGCCATGCCGACACCAGACCCGTGACGCCCAATGCGGATGGGGAACAGCGGGCCAAGAATCGTCGGGTCGAGGTCGTCATTCTTGAACAGGCGCCGCCGGTTCCCACTCCTGAAACAGGGAATGAGTTGGACGGTCCTGACCTATCGGCGGAAGAGGCAGGTCAAAACCCGTTTCAGTCTGTCCAGTAGATGAGATAGCCCAAGAGAATGCAGAGGATCCTGGTCCGGATCATTCTTCATTGGTCCTCCCCTCAAGTATTCACCCGAGCGACCCGACAAGAACATCCAGTGGTTTTCATGTCGCCGATGTTCAGGCAGGAGGCAGGTGAGCAATGACAGACTCTCAAGTACAGCAGGTTGGAGGGCAACACCCACGACATCTGGCTCCGACGGGTGATCTCACGATTTTTGAGGTCGGGGAGTTCAAGGATGCGCTCGTGAAATTGTTTACCAACGAAGGGTTGGTGTCGCTGGATTTGGGTAGTGTGAAACGAGTCGATACGGCAGCCATCCAGTTGTTGTTAGCGGCGCGGAAACAACAACGTATGCTGGTGGGCGGCGTGTCTCAGGGCTTACAGGGGAACCTGACACAACTCGGGTTTACGGGATCGCTAAGCGAGTAACCACCTTCGCCGCGTTCGGTCAACGCGCGGTGTAGGATCAGGCAAGATGTAGGGTGTCAGCCGTTCAATCGCTCGCATGAGCGAGGCGCCGAAGGCAAAAGGGTGATGATGGAAGCCGGTGCTCACGCCATGAATGCAGGAGGCTCGTCTGTGCCGGGTGAGCAGGCGCTCACGAAGCTTCGCGGGCATCAACGGGCGTGGGAAGTCTTCGGCACCGATGCGCTGAAAATGATACCCGTCTTGCAGGCTCAACTGTCGGCCGTCACACAGGAAACCGAGCGAGCCGCAGCAGAATTGATGATCCATCTCAGAGTGCTGGCGGCCTCGCATCAGGCGGGGAGCTCAGCGGACCGCACCGAGAGCGTGAGCAAGAGTGTGGTGGCCATGCAGTTTCAGGACATCACCCGTCAAAAATTGGAGCATGTCGGTCAAGCGCTGGCCTTGCTGAGCCGTCATCTGCACGTGCTGCTCAAAGGGCCGGAGTATGTCGGAGCGCAGCAAGAACTCGCGGCCTTCGTGCAGTTTGAGGAACACTACACGATGGAGGAGGAGCGGCGTCTTCATCAGGCGACGCTCGCCCAGGACTATGGAGAGCCGGTGCCGACAAGCCTGTCGGAGGAAGGCCAGGATTCGGTGACCCTGTTCTAGGAGACGTGAGCTCTTTGGGGCGCAGGACTGATTTCGGAGGAGCATTATGGGGAAAACAGCGCTAGTCGTCGATGATTCACGCACCATGCGTCAGATGGTGGCGTTCACACTGACGAATGCCGGCTTTACCGTGATCGAAGCCGAAGACGGGAAAGATGCCGTGAAGAAGGTGGCCGGGGGAGGCAAGCTGGACATCGTCGTCACGGATCTCAATATGCCGGAGATGGATGGGATCACCCTGATTAAGGAGTTGCGGAAACTGGCGTCCTTCAAGTTCACCCCCATTCTGATGTTGACGACCGAATCGGCCATGGAGAAGAAACAAGAAGGAAAAGCCGCAGGAGCCACGGGGTGGATCGTAAAGCCGTTCAACCCCGAGATCTTATTGAAAACGATTGCCAAGGTGTTGCCGGTATGACGGCGCGAAACGCCGTCCAAGTTTCAAGTTGCCGGTTTCATGTTTCGAGGATAGAGAAGCCGCGCTCCGATAACATGAACCTGAAACCTTAAACTTGAAACGTATCGACGGAGTCGATGTGACTCGTCAGTAACCACGAGGTTCGAGATGAGCAATGATTTTGCGCAATTCCAAGATGCGTTTTTTGATGAAGTGGCGGAGCATCTCGCCATCGTCGAAGAGGGGTTGTTGGCATTAGAACAGCATCCGGAAGACCGCGACTTGCTCAACAAGATTTTTCGCTCAGCCCATTCCATCAAAGGTGGGGCCGGGATGTTCGGGTTTACGGCGGTCTCGCAGTTTACCCACAAGATGGAGACATTGCTCGATTTGCTGAGGAACGGGCAGAAGGCCGTCACGCCGGTGGTTGCAGATTTGCTGCTGAAGTCGACGGATTGCTTGAAGACGTTGATTGATTCGACGAAGAGCGGCGCCGCGGTCGATGACGACGTTGTACAACAGTTGACCACAGAGTTGGCCTCAGAGAGCGCAGGAGGTGCTTCGGCAGGCAGTGCGGGGGAAAAGGAGAATAAACCGGCTCAGACTGCGGCGGCAGGGAGTCATGGGGAGACGCGGTACGCCATCAAGTGGACGCCACCCGACTGGCTCTTCCAGCGCGGCCTCGATCCGTTGCAAATCATGAAGGAGTTGAAAGCTCTTGGCGCGCTGACCGACGTCACGATGGATCTGTCACGTCTCCCGGACCTTGCCGGGATCGACCCGGAACGATGCTATCTCTCGTGGAGCATGACGCTCAGCACGGCAAAGGATGTGAAGGCGATCGAGCATGTGTTCGAGTTCGTCCGGGAGGACAGCAAACTCTCCATCGAGGCGCAGACGGTTGCGGGTTCCGAGTCTCACGTTGCGAGTCAATACCCTCAATACGAAACGCAACACCAGCAACCAGAAACTCTCGACGCTGGCCCCAAACCCCTCGGGGCCATTCTGGTCGAAAGCGGAATGGTCACGCCGGCTGCGTTGGATCAGGCATTGGCGCAGCAAAAGAAAGTCGGCGAGATTCTGGTCGAACAGAAGGTGGTGACACCGCAACAGGTTGAGCAGGCCCTACAAAAACAGCGGCAACAGGAATCTGCCACACATGCCAAGAAATCCGACACGGCATCCATTCGCGTGGATACAGCGAAGATCGACAAACTGATCAATTTGGTCGGAGAACTCGTCATTACGCAATCCATGCTCAGCGACCTGGGCATGCGCTTTGAGATGGGCCAGCTCCATGTGCTGCTTGAGCGGATGGCAGAACTGGAGCGGAACACGCGAGAAATTCAGGAACGGGTCATGAGTATCCGCATGTTGCCGATCGGCACGGCCTTCAGCCGTTTCCCTAGGCTGGTCCGTGACCTGTCGGCCAAGGCCGGGAAAAAAATTCAGCTGGTGCTCTCTGGTGAAGAAACCGAACTTGACAAGACGGTCATCGAGTCCATCGGGGACCCGTTGACGCATTTGGTCAGGAATTCTGCCGATCACGGGCTGGAGGGGCCGGACGAACGGCTGGACAACAATAAGCCGGAAGTCGGAACAATCCGGCTCAATGCGTTCCATGCGGGTGGGAATATTTGTATCACCGTGGAAGACGATGGGCGTGGCCTGAATCGAGACAAAATTGTGGCCAAGGCCATCAAGCAGGGCTTGGTCGGCGAGAACGACAAATTGACCGACGCCCAAATCTGGCCGCTGATTTTCAAGCCCGGGTTTTCGACTGCGGAGAAGATCACGGATGTATCCGGCCGCGGCGTCGGGATGGACGTCGTCAAACGCAACATCGAAGCGCTCGGTGGCACCGTCACCATTAAGACGGAACAAGGGAAAGGGACCACCTTCACCCTGAATCTGCCGCTGACCCTCGCAATCATCGAAGGTATGACGGTTCGGATCGGCCAGGAGACCTATATCGTGCCGTTGCTCTCGATCCTGGAATCCGTTCAACCGAAGGACGGCGTGGTCAAGACCGTCGTCGGAAAAGGCGAGCTCATCAATGTGCGGGGCACCTATTTGCCCGTGATTCGACTCTACGAAGTCTTTGCCTTGACGCCCGAACATACGGTGCCCACGAAGGCCATTCTCCTGATTCTCGAAACCGAAGGCGAGCGTGTCGCGGTGATGGTCGACGAGATCCTCGGGCAGCAGCAGGTGGTCATCAAGAGCATGGAGCAGAATTTCAGGAAAGTCGAAGGTATCGCAGGGGCGACGATCTTGGGAGACGGGACGGTCGGGTTCATTCTCGATGTCCGAGGCCTCTTGGAGATCGCCCGTCGAGACACGGCGGTGGCGGCATAACCACGAAAATGTGAAGCGTCATTTGTCTCCGGATCCAAACGCTTCACGTGCGATGAGTGACGGATGTGTCGTGTGGGGACGCCATGGCGTTGCTGATCAATGACAACTGTATCTCGTGTGACGCCTGTCTCCCGGCCTGCCCCAACCAGGCGATATTTGACAAGCGCAGCGCCGCCGAAGAGCAGGGGTATCAGGTCGGAGCGGGGCAGGGCGTGGACAACAGCATCTATGTGATCACCCATGAACGGTGTACGGAATGTGTCGGCCACTTTGATGAGCCGCAGTGTGCGTCTGCCTGCCCGATCGGCGACTGTTGCGTGCCGGACCCGGTTCGGCCGGAGCCGAGGGCTGTGCTGCTGGAGCGGGCCAGGCGCCTCAATCCGCAGAAGGCGATCATGCAGGAGAAGGTTTGGCATGGGGTGAGGGGGTAGAGGCCGGGGACTGGCTCAAGTTTGTCGGATTGCCAGCCGAAAAGGACGGGTAGGAACGCACGAAGGGGCGCGTTCCCCGGATTGCCATCGCGCAAGGGGATGACCGAGTGAATCAGGGATCGTCGCGATCCCTCTGAGGAAAGGGGATGCCATGGCAGCAGCGGCAGTTGAGAGCACGACGAAAGAACTGAATCAGCAGATCGGCCTCACGACGGACGGCAGTCAGTTTTTGACCTTCAATTTAGGCGACGAACTCTACGGGGTGGATATTCTTCGCGTGCAGGAGATCAAGGGCTACACGGCCGTCACGAAGATTCCCAATACCCCGTCGCACATTAAGGGTGTGCTGAACCTGCGTGGCACGATCGTGCCTATCGTGGAGCTGCGGACGAAGTTCAATATGCCCACGATCGACTATACGGCGTTCACGGTCATCATCGTCGTGGTCGTGCGGGACAAGGTCATGGGCCTCGTGGTGGACTCCGTGTCCGACGTGTTGAACATCGATAAGAAGGATATTCAGGTACCGCCGCAGTTCGGCGCCAGAGTGGACGTGAGTTTCTTGAACGGGATCGGCAAGTCCGGCGACAAGCTCGTGGCGTTGCTGGAGATCGATCGCTTGTTGTCCGAGGAGGATTCGTTCGGATCCATAGCGACCGCTGCCGCGTAACGAGGCGGCGAGCAGACAGGGTTCCCTGAGCGGGAACCACGGAGGTCAGTATGGGTTATGGGCCGGGCGTTCTCTGGGAACGTCAGGCGCCGGACCTCTCTTAGGGAGAAATCATGGAGCTCACTGTCGAACCCACAGCGCCATCCTACTTCGAGCATCGCTCACACAGCCGAGCCATCTGGCGGACACCCGGTCGTTCCGCAATCCTCGCAGAATTCCATCGCAGCATTCCCCTGCAGGCATCAGATTCTCCAGGCACCATCGCGCTCGCCGCCGGTTTCCCGTGGCATCTGTCGTCTGAATCATCGATGACGATGATTTGTGGCAGGATCTGTTTGCTCAGCACCACAATCAGCCATAACCAGTCATACGGGGACAAGGCGACCGAGCTATCAGTCCGTACAGGAGATGTAGCATGAAACTGTTTGCGACATCATCAAGCAGCGTGGACGTGGGAGCCTTCCTTAGCGCAATTAGCCGGGTACAGGCCGTCGCTGAGTTCAACATGGATGGGACGGTCATCACCGCGAATGAGCATTTTCTCAAGACCCTGGGCTATGGGCTGGAGGAGATCAAGGGCCAACACCATCGCATGTTCTGCGAGCCGACCTATGCGAAGAGCGCCGACTATAGCGCCTTTTGGCAGGCACTCAATCGAGGCGAGGCCCAGGCGGGGGTCTATCCCCGGCTCGGCAAGGGGGGCACAGAGGTTTGGGTACAGGCCCTCTATGCCCCGATGGTTGGGTCCACAGGGAAGCCGACCAAGGTGCTGGCCGTGGCGACGGACGTGACCGCGCAGCGGCAGGAACTGGACGAGGTCAAAGACGAGCTCAGCGTTCGTACCGACATCATGAACCAGACCAGTATCGTGTCGGAGGCCAACCTCAAGGGCGATATCATGTCGGTCAACGACAAATTCCTCCAGGTGTCGAAATATCCCAAGGACGAATTGATCGGCCATGGCCACAACACCACCCGGCACCCTGACATGCCCAAGGAAGTGTTCAAGCAGATGTGGGGCACGATCGGCCGGGGGCAGATCTTCCGCGGCATGGTCAAGAACCGGGCGAAGGACGGCACGCCCTATTACGTGGATGCCGTCATTGCGCCCTTTGTCAACAAGAAGACCGGCAAGCCCCGCAAGTATTTGGGGGTGCGCTATGACATCACCGAGCAAGAGATTCAGCGCCAGAATATGCAGGGCATCATGGATGCCATCAACAAGACCTATGCCTCGATCGAATTCAACTTGGATGGGACCATCCTCACGGCGAACGAGAACTTTCTGCAGACGCTCGGCTATCAACTGAGTGAGATCAAGGGCCAACACCACCGCATGTTCTGTGACCCGGCCTACACGAGCAGCCATGACTATGCGGCGTTCTGGCAGAAGTTAAACCGAGGGGAATTTGATGCGGGCCAGTATCGGCGGATCGGGAAGGGGGGCAAAGAGATCTGGATTCAAGCCTCCTATAATCCCATCAAGGACGAGATGGGGAGACCGTTCAAGGTGGTGAAGTTTGCCACCGACATCACAGCGCAGAAGCGAGCCCAAGCCCAACTGGAAGCCTGCATGGCGGAAGCGCAGCAGGCCTTGGGGGCCTTGGCGGAGGGCGACCTCACGCAGGAGATGCACGGCACCTATCAAGGCGAATTGGACAAGATCAAGACGAGCATCAATCTGGCCTTGAGCCATTTGACCCGTACCATAAGCACCGTGCGGGAGGCGGTTGAAGCGGTGTCGTCGGGGGCGGAACAGATCACCAAGGGCAATGAAGACCTCTCGCAACGGACGAGCGAGCAGGCGAGTGCGTTGGAGGAGACCAGCGCCTCGATGGAAGAGATGACGAGCACGGTGAAGC
>Ga0224505_10000310_pt1 | contig 34057 bp, 39 predicted proteins | sample SF_Jan12_sed_USG_FD_169102 | JGI IMG/M metagenome (GOLD analysis project Ga0224505, IMG submission 169102) | Sediment microbial communities from San Francisco Bay, California, United States - SF_Jan12_sed_USGS_4_1 | ecosystem: Environmental > Aquatic > Marine > Sediment | place: USA: California... | reverse complement strand
TTGAAGAACGACGCCTCCACCGAGACGCGGTTCACCAAGTGGCGCACCGCCCGGCCGTCGGTTACGACGTCGTGGCCGAGGATCCTGGCGGTCCCGCCGTCCGGAAGCAGGAGCGTCGAGAGCAGACGGACGAGCGTCGACTTTCCCGAGCCGTTCTGGCCGAGAATGGCGACTGTCTCACCTTTCTCCATCGTGAACGAGACGCTGTCGAGGGCAACGCGCATGCGACGCTCCCCGCGGCGGCGCTTACCGTCGCTGCGGCGGAACTCCTTGCGCAGCTCGTCGACCTCGACAGCCGGGTCAAGTCGACGGGGTACGGCCTCCATAAGTGCTGCTCCTTGTATGTCGATCATCTGATGCTCCTTCGAAGAACTGCGTAGCGAGAAACGTGCAAGCCAGCGCCGGGCCCAGTGGGAGGGCCGTGGCAACGGGTGTCTCAGATACGCATTCGAAGCATCAAGGCGCGCACGTTAGCAGCGCGTTCGGCCGAGGGCAACGGTCGAGCAACCTGGCGGGCGGCCGCAGTGGGCGCCGCCGGCCAGAGCGGCGACGCCCCGCAGCCCTCGGATCAGCGGAGGGAGAAAGTGACGCTGATGCTGGCGCTCGTCTCCTGCTGGCCTGGGACGATCGGAGTCGACCCCGCTGAGTCGAGTGCAGCCTCGCGATAGAGCGGGGTTGGCTGGGCGCCACCCTCGACGATCGTGGTGATCTCGCCGAGCGAGCGATCAGCGGCCTTCGCGAGGACCTCGGCCCGTAGGCGCGCATCGTCTACGGCCTTCGCCAGCGCCTGCCGGTACAGGGCCTCGGCGTTGCTCGAGCTCAGGCCTGGGCCGGACACCTGGTTCGCACCCGCCTCGGCCGCCGCGTCGATCAAGCCGGCTGCATCGTCGACGTCGCTGACGGCCGACACGCTGTTCGAGGCCGAGTAACCCTCGACGACACCGGTCTCGTTGGTAAATGGGTACACGCTCACCCACTGGGTCGCCATCTCACGCGCACCTGCCTGTCGCAACGCGTTGATCACCTTGCGCATCGCATCTGCGTTGGCCGCAACGGCGGCTTGGGCGGTCGGCCGACGGGTCTCGACGCCGAACGACATCTGTGCTTCGTCGGGAACGGCTTTGACGATGCCGACACCGCTGACGGTAATCGTGTCATCTGCCGGAGCGGCGTCTTGAGCGCCCGCGAGATCGGGCAGCCCGACGGCGCCCGCAAGCGCCACGATGGTGAGGCCGGCAGCTACGGCGAGGAGCAAACGCTTCATGAAGAACCTCCGAGGTCGGTGTCTCCTGCGATACGCCGCCGACCATCCCTCGCGTCACACGAATCGACCTTGTAACAACCTGTGGCCGGCGAGGGCTACGAAGCCTCGAGAACACGCTCGAAGGCTGCACGCTCCGCCTCCGTCAGCGGACGGGCGCGCGCGGCCTCGCGGTCGCGCGCAACGAGAACGGCCTCGGACTCGGCCGCGAGGTCTCCTTCGAGGGTGCGGATCTGCTCACGCAGAGCGACACTCGAGTTGCCGATACGCACGAGGCTGCACGAGACCGTGACCTCCTCGTCCTCGAGGCGTAGCTCGCGCCGAAAGTCGATGGCCACGCGTGCGAGGACGAAGTCCCATGTGTCGCTCACACCCTCGAGAACGCGATCGACCCACTCGTCCCGGCACTCCTCGAGGTAGGCCGCGTAGACCGCGTTGTTGACGTGGAGATAGGCATCCACGTCGCTCCACCGAATCTCGACCCGCTTCTCGTGCGCCATGAGGCGCGATGCTAGCCGCGAGAATGCCGTAGGCGCATGGCCGTCGCGCTGCTATCCGGGCATCGCGGCCTAGAGATTGTCGACGAAGCGGTGGCGCGCCTCGTCGAGGGCGGCGCGGATGCCGTCAGGGCCGGGCGCCGGTCGCAGCGATCCCTTACGCGGGCGCTTGAACGTTCCCTCCCGAACACTCGCCGCGACCTCCTCGTGGGCGTCGCGGAACGGGACCCCTTGCTTCACGAGCGCCTCGGCGGCGTCGGTGGCGAAAAGGAGTGGGTCCGAGGCCGCCTTCGCGAGTCGCGCCCGATCGACCTCGAGCCCGCTCACCAGCATCGTGAGAGCCTCGAGCGCGAGTCTCGTGTCCCGCCGGGTCGCAAAGACAGGCGCCTTATCCTCCTGAAGGTCACGGTCGTACGCGAGCGGTAGCCCCTTCACAGTGGCGAGTAGGCCGGTGAGCCGCCCGATCGCGGTACCGGCCTTACCTCGAGCAAGTTCTGCAACGTCGGGATTGAGCTTCTGCGGCATCATCGACGACCCGGTCGCAGCCGACTCGGGCAGACGGACGAAGCCGAACTCCGACGTCGCCCAGATGACGATCTCCTCGCCGATTCGCGAGAGATGCGTGAAGAGCACAGCGGCGCCATAGAGATAGTCGAGAGCGAAGTCCCGATCGGCAACGGCGTCGATCGAGTTGCGCATCTGGCGAGGTGGAGGAGGCAACTCGAGCGTCGAGCCGGCGAGTGCGCCCGCGCCGAGAGGGCTCTCCGCCGCGGCTTCCGCCGCTGCGGCGAAACGAGTCCGGTCGCGATCGAGCATCTCCACCCAAGCGAGGAGGAGGTGCCCGAGCGTGATGGGCTGAGCACGCTGCATGTGCGTGTAGCCAGGCATAACCGTCTCCGCCTCGGACTCGGCGAACGAGAGGACGACCAGCGCAAGCGCGTCGATCGCCTCTCGCGCCTCCGCGCACGCGTCGAGCACGTATAGGCGGAACGCTGCGGCGACCTGGTCGTTCCGCGACCGACCCGCGTGGATCTTGCGCCCGACGTCCCCCAAGAGCCGCTCGATCGCGGAGTGAACGTCCTCGTCGGAGTCGAGGTAGCCGGAAGGATCCTGCGCGATCTCGGCGAGGCGAGCCTCGACTTCGTCCAATTCTTCAGCCGTGAGCAATCCCGCCGCGGCCAGGCGCCCTGCATGCTCCGCCGTCGCCTCACAGTCGTATGGCAGGAGCTCCGCATCGTCCGCGCGGAGAAACTCCCAGACCTCCCGATCGAGTGCTCCCTCGACCCGTCCCGCCCAAGTGGTCACGCGAGCGATTATGCCCGGCTGGTGGAGCGGGCGCGTGCTGCGTGCAGCTCGGTCTCGAGCGAGGAGATCCGGATGAAGCCCTCGGCCGCATCGTGTGGGAAGGTCTCTCCCGTCTGCATCCAAGCCTGACTCCGTCCGCTAGAAAGGAGACGGAATCGGGTGCTACGCTGCGCGCGCGGTGGAGCGCGTCCTCGTCCTCAATGCGAGTTACGAGCCCTTGAACGTCTGTTCGCTTCGCCGTGCGCACGTACTCGTCTGGAAGGGGAAGGCCGAGATCCTCGAGAGCCACGAGCGTCCGATCCGATCGGCCTGTACGCAGTTCCGCCGGCCACACGTGATCCGACTCGTGACGTACGTCCGTGTCCCGCGAGGCGTGACCCGGCGGATCTCACGTCGCGTGCTCTTCGCCCGCGACGGCTGGCAGTGCGTCTACTGCGGATCGGGGGGGAGTCGGCTCACCCTCGACCACGTCGTCCCGAGATCGCGAGGGGGCACGTCGGTGTGGGAGAACGTGGTCACGTCGTGCGCACCGTGCAACCACCGAAAGGGCGATCGGCTCCTGGAGGAGACGAGCATGACGCTGCACACGACACCGCGCCCCCCGACACCCGTGCTCTTCATTCGCCTCGCGGCCGAGCACGTGCCGGAAGTCTGGCGGCACTATTTGCCGGGTCTCGGCCCGGCTGTCGCAGCAGCGTAGGGGCGACGCTCGTTCGGATCGACGTGCCGCTCGCCGGATCTAGCGGATGCGGCGGTTGATCATCCAGTACGTTGTGAGGCCGGAGGCGGGCTGCGCCGGCCGGGAGGCCAACCGAGCCGGAGCCGTGCGCCGCGTAGAGGAGAGGGGGGGTTCGTGGGGAGAAACATCGCTCCCCCCACGATTACTAGCGCGACATCGCGCGCTCTACTGCCTCTTGCTCCTCGGGCGAGAGCGCGACCGATGAGCGTCCGCGGTCGAGATCCTTCACGTAGATGCGCGCGTAGTCCCGTCCTTGAATTGCAGTGACGACGGTGCCGGTCCGCGTCGCATCAAGTAGCGCGAGCGACGCGGACTGCTGGCCGCCGGTCCCTTCGTATGCGTCATAGCGGACGACCGCGGTGTTCGTCACCGAGCCGTCGACGCGCCGGTCGACCCTCGAGAGCCCCGCTGCGAGCTCGTCGAGCGCTCGGTGGACGTCGTCGATTCGACCTTGCAGGGAGACAGCGAAGTCGAGCAGGTCCCGACGGTCGCTCCCGAGCACCACCGCTTGGGTGCCCTGGAGCCTCGAGACCCGGCGCCAGAGGACAACGACGAGGACGAGGGCCAGTACCGCCGCCGCGCAGGCCGCTATCGCCACCACGAGTGACGTGGTCACAACGTGAAGATGACCGGGTACTCGGCCGTGTTGTTGGCCGTGTTCGTCTCACCCGGCACAGGATCGACGTCGACTTTCACCGAGATCTGCTCGCCGAACGGAACGAGGGCGCCGACCTTGAGCACGACGGCCTTCGTCTCGCCCGGGTCGATGATCGAGATGACCGCCGTCTTCACAATCGGGTCGGGCTGCTTCGGAATCGTAAGCGTGATCTTGATGCGGACTTCCTGACTCTCGCCCGTGTCCTCGACTCCCACCTCGAACGCGAGCGCGTCCGTCACCTTGATCGTCGTCTCCGTGGTCGTAGAGAGCAGCTGGCCGCTCGGGAGTGCCTTCACATAGGCGATTCCGCTGCCGTGAAGACCCGTCGGCGTCCCGCCGGTCGATGCCCCTTGGATCCGTTGCCAGATCGCCGCGAGCGAACTCGGATTGATGAGGTCATCCGTGGTGACGAACTCCGAGGATGGGGCATCGAGCCCCTCGATTCCCTCGTCCTCGAGCACGGCGTCGGCGGGCGCCTGGAATGAGTCCGTCCAGATGATGTCGCTCGCCAGCAGCCGACGCGTCTCGAGCGCAAGGCTCTCGCCGGCGACGCTGGCATCGGTCTCGTCGGTCTTTTGCGCGAGCGTAGCTTGGAGTCCCCGGAGCCCGTTGACGCGGTATTGGAGCGCCTCGACCGCACCCTCGGTGGGACCGACCATCGGACCCGGCGGATCGAGGTCCTCGGCCTTCTGAACCTGGTTTTCCGCCGTCTGCACGAACCCGCCGAGCTTCGCGTCGAGGTCTTCCTGGTTCAGGCCAGGGGTCGTGAGCAGCGTGTTCAGGTCCTGGCCGAGTCGAGCAGACGCATTGCCGATCGTGCCTATCTTCGTCAGGTAGTTCGCGTAGCGATCGCGCTTGGCGTCGGTAGCGCAACCCTCGACCCAGACGACCAGCAGCACGACGATGAGGATCGCGAGTGCGATGAGTGCGATGAGGCGGAGCAGCGGGGTGACATTGCCCGGGGCGCGGAAGCGTGGACCGCGACCGCGGGGGCCGCGATCGCGTGGCGGACCAGGTCCTCGCGCCGCGGGCTCCTCCCACGACGGGGGGTCTTCCTCGTCGAAGAAGTCGAAATCGAGGCTGTCATCGTCGCGCGTGCCCATAAGCCGCCTCGTCACTCTAAACGAGGCACAGGAGCGCGCCGGGCTCGAGAGGGCTCATGCGTCGCGGCCGCAAAGCGGCCGCCTTTAGGGATCGTTGCGCGAAGTGGCGAGGAGTTCCAGGGACGGCGGCTAAGTGTGGCGCTACCGGTGTCGTCCGTCGCGATCGCCCCATCCACCCAGGAACTCGTTCTCGGCCGCTATCGCCCGATGCGCCCGCTCGGCAGCGGCGGTTCCGGCTCCGTCTGGCTCGCGCTCGACGAGCGAACCGGACTGGACGTCGCACTCAAGATCATCCCTCGGGAGGGAAAGGCAGCGGCCCGCGCGGAGCGTGAAGCGCTCGCGGCGCGCCGCCTCCGGCACGACCGCTGCGTAAGGGCCTATGACGTGGGACACGACGCCAGCCACGTCTACATCGCGTACGAGTACGTACCCGGCCGCACAGTTCGAGAGGCGCTGCGCACAGGTGCGCTGACGGATGCCGATGCAGTCGAAGTCGCCGCGCAGGTGCTCGATGCGCTCGCACACGCCCACCGAGCCGGGATCGTGCATAGAGATGTGAAGCCGTCGAACGTCCTCCTCGAGGATCGCGACGAGATCGCGGTACGGCTCCTCGACTTCGGCCTCGCGCAGTTCGACGGCGCGGACACGCTCACCGCCGTGGGTGACGTCCCCGGAACCCTTGCGTACATCGCACCCGAGAGACTTGCAGGCGCGGACGCTACTCCCGAAAGTGATGTGTGGTCCGTCGGCGTCCTGCTCTGGGAAGCACTTGCCGAGCGCCACCCGTTCTGGGGTATGCCGCTCCAGGAAGTAGCTCGTGCCATCCAGGCAGGAGCGCCTCCGCTCGTTTCGGAGCGCAAGCACCTCCCACGCAGGCTCACGGCGGCCGTCGACGGGGCGCTCGAGACGGATCCCGGAGCGCGGCCACGTGCTTCGGACCTCGCAACACAGCTACGAAACTCCCTTCGAACGTCTCCCGCCCGAGATACCCGCGCGCCACGCCAGAAGCCGGCTCCGTCATTCGACGCTCCGGCGTACATCGTGACACGACGGGTAGCCCCGATCGCCCTCGCCGTCGTCGCTGCAGCGCTCGGCGCCACGCTTCTGCCGTTCTGGCCGCCTGCGCTCGTCGTCGCCATCGCGCTCGGCGCCGGTCTTGCGACCTGGCTCGATCCCCGGCTTGGACTGACGGTCGCGCTCGCCGCACCGATCCTCCCGCTGGGGAACTATGCAGAAAGCGCAGCGCTCCTCTATGCAGCGCTCGCGCTCGCGTGGCTCGCGCTCTTCTGGCGTGACGCCCGCTGGGGACTGCTCTTCGTAAGTGGGCCGCTGCTTGCCGGCGCCGGCCTGCTCGCGCTGGTCCCTCTCGCAGTCCAGCTTGCCAGCGGCGCCGTAAGACGAGCCGCGCAGGCGGGGCTTGCTGTGCTCGCAGCTCTCTTCGTCGCCGGAGTCACGGGCGAGAGGCTCCCGATCGTGAACCGTCCGGCCGAGGCGCTCGGCATCGGGCCGCTCGATCCCGTCACCGACACCGCGCTCACCGTATGGGACGCATTGAGCGCCTACCCGGCGGCCCTCGGAGCCGTCGCGCTGGCGGCGGTAGCCGCGGCGATCCTCCCGTGGGTCCGACGACGGTCGCCATATGGCGTCGCCGCAATCGGGGTCGGGCTCACGGCAGCCGGAATCGCTGCGGGTGCCGGTGTTGCGAGTGCGTTCGTGCTTGTTCTCGTGTGGACAATCGCGGCCGCCGTTGCAGCCGGGTTACGCCGTCGCAGCTGACTCCGACCACGACACTGTAGGCACCGGAGCGACCACTACACTCGTCGCGGGTACTCGTCGCAATGCCTGTGCTGCGCAGCATCGAATCCAAGATCGAGGGCCTCTTCGAGGGGGTCTTCGGACGCGCGTTCCGAACGAGCGTCCAACCGATCGAGCTCGCGCGAAAGCTCGTAAAAGAGATGGACGCCCACCGCAACGTGTCCGTCTCGCAGGTCTACGTTCCCAACGAGTACACGATCTACCTCTCGCCCAACGACCGCAAGCAGTTCGCCGGCTACGAAGAATCGCTTGTCGGAGAACTCCAGGAGTACCTTGCTGAGCACGCCCAGCGGGAGCGCTACGCCCTTCTCGGCGCTCCGGTCGTGCTCGTCACCACGGACGACGATCTCGCCGTCGGGGAGTTCGGGATCGCGACGCGTCTCGTCGCCGACGAGGCATCGGACGAACCGCCACCGCCTCCCGAGCTTTCGCTCGAGCAACCGGCGCAGACCATGATCTACCGAGCACCCGAGCCTCCGGTCGACGCCGCCCCTCCGCCCGAGCCCGCACGTGAGGTCGTGTCGTTGACCGTGGCGGGCAGGCAGCACGTCGTCACCGAGCCGGTCGTCGTCCTCGGGCGCTCACGAGACGCCGGTGTGCGCATCTCCGACGTCAACAGCTCACGCAAGCACGCAGAGATTCGACAGGAGGGCTCGACGTTCTGGGTCGTCGATCTGGGCTCCACGAACGGCACCCTCGTGAACGGAAAGCGCGTCGATCGAAAACGGCTCCGAGACGGCGACCGAATCACGCTGGGCTCGACGGAGATCGTCTTCGGACGCTCGATCCCGAAATCGTGACTGTCGAGGCGCTCGCAACCGACGAGACGCTACTGATCCTGAAGATCGCGTTCCTCGTCCTTCTCTACGGCTTCATCGTGCTCGTCGTTCGCACCGCCACCAAGGACATCGGCGGTACCCCGCAGGAGAGCATCGTCCTCGGTGCTGCGGAGGCCGCCGCGTTACGCGCCGACCTCGGGGTGCGCCCGGGTCACTTTCTCGTTGTAACGAGCCCGGAGCTCATGCAAGGAAGCACGATCGAGGTCAGTGCAGCAACGACCGTCGGGCGCGATGCGGGCAGCGCGATCAGGCTCGAACGCGACGAGTTCGTGTCAGCCCGCCACGCGCGCATCGAACCGCGTACGGACGGCCTCTGGATCGACGATCTCGGCTCTACCAACGGGACCTTCGTCAACGGCAGGCGCGTGACGAGCGGGCAGGCGCTCATGCCTGGCGACGTCGTCCGCATCGGTGAGACGGAGCTTCGGCTGCAATGAGGATCGGGCGGGCAGCGGGTGTCACCGACACGGGGCGGAGACGTCTTCGCAACGAGGACGCGTTCATCTGCGAGCCGCCGCTCTTCGCCGTGGCGGACGGCATGGGAGGCGCGCGCGCAGGTGAGGTCGCGGCGCGCCTGGCCGCCGGCGTCCTCGAGGAAGCCGGGGTCGAAACCAAGGGCGAGCAAGGGGTCACGGCGATGATCATCGAGGCCAATCGGCGCATCTGGGAACGCGCGCTCGCTGACCCGGCAACCGCCGGGATGGGAACGACGGTGACGGCGGCGCTGGTCGACACCGACTCGGGCGCGGTAGCGATCGGGCATGTCGGAGACTCGCGCGCGTACCTCTTGCGAGCCGGCTCGCTCGAGCAGCTCACGACCGACCATTCGCTCGTAGCCGAGCTGGTCTCGAGCGGCGTCCTGACGCCGGAGGAAGCCGAACGACACCCTCAGAGATCAGCCATCACGAGAGCGCTCGGAACCGAGCCGGAGGTCGATGTCGAGGTGTTCACGATCACAGGTGAGCCCGGCGACCTCTATCTCATCTGCTCGGACGGCCTTCCGACGATGCTCGCCGACAGTGCCGTCGCTGCCGCGCTGGAAGCCGCCGACCGAGATCCGGCCGTGGCAGCAGAAGCGCTCGTCGCGGCAGCGAACCGGCAGGGAGGCGAGGACAACATCACGGTCGTGCTCTTCGAGCTCGCCGAGGGTGAGCCCCCAGCTCACGAGCCCGCCGCCATCGTCCCCGAGCCGGTCGTTGACGACCCGGTGCCACAGGAGCGTGAACTGGAGCCGGAGCCGGAGGTCTCACCGGCATCGCTGAGCCGCCACGGTGCCGGCGCGGGAGGGCGTCTTGCCGCGCTCGCGTTCATCGTGGCCGCTGTCGTGATCGCTGGGCTCGTCCTCTACTGGGGCATCAGCAAGTGAGCGCACGCAACCGCGAGCTGTTTGGGCTCGTGGTCGCAGGGTTGATCGCGAGCGTCGCGCTGGCAACGGTGACGATCGCCCGAGACGCCGAGGTTTCGGCGAGTGCGGTGATGTGGGGAGCCCTCTTTCTCGCTCTGTACGTTGTCGCGCACATCGTCGTCCGACGCTCCGTCCCTTACGCGGACGGAGCGCTCTTACCTCTGACCGCGGTTCTCACTGCGTTCGGCCTCGCCTCGATCTACCGTCTCGATCCGGACGACGGGGGGCGCCAGGCGGTGTGGGTCGCAGTCGGCGTGGCCGTCCTCGCGGGTGCGCTGATCTGGCTTCGGCACGACTACCGGATCCTCGAGTCGTACCGCTATATCTTCGGCGTCACGGCGATCGCCCTGCTGCTTCTTCCGTCCGTGCCCGGGATCGGCGAGCGGGTAAACGGAGTGCGGCTGTGGGTCGATGTCGGACCGCTTCAGTTCCAACCGGGCGAGCTCGCAAAGATCTTCTTGATCATCTTCCTCGCTGGCTACCTGCGGGAGAAGCGGGAAGTGTTGGCACAGGGCCGACTCAAGGACTTCGGGCCGCTGTTCGTGATCTGGGGCGCGGCGATGCTCGTCATCGTCCAAACGAACGACCTGGGCAGCGCGCTCCTCAACTTCGGGATCTTCCTCGCGATGCTCTACGTCGCAACCGGACGCGCGCTTTACGTCGCGGCCGGGATCGCGCTCTTCGTGGGTGGCGCGGCCGTTCTCTACAACGCGCTCCAGCACGTCCAGGATCGCGTCACGATCTGGCTCAGCCCGTGGACTGACGAGCGCGTGTACTGCACGCTGAACGGAGAGCTCGAGCTCCGTCAGGACTGCGCCTCGTATCAGCTCGTCAAGAGCCTCTACTCCATCGCCAACGGCGGGTTCGGCGGAACGGGGCTCGGTGAGGGCACCTTCGCCTCCACGGATGGAACACAGCTCATTCCCTACCTCCGCACGGACTTCATCTACTCGGCCATCGCGCAGGAGCTCGGTCTCATCGGCGCGGCCGCGCTTCTGCTCGTGTACATGCTCTTCGTCGTCCGCGGGATGCGCGTGTCGCTCCAAGCGCAGGACGGGTTCTCGAAGCTCGCGGCAGCCGGCCTGACCTTCGGCTTCGCCCTGCAGACGTTCATCATCGTCGGAGGCGTCCTTCGGGTCGTGCCGCTGACGGGCATCACGCTTCCCTTCGTGTCCTACGGAGGGAGCAGCATCGTGGCCAACTTCCTACTGCTCGGGGGCCTCTTGCTCATCTCCAATCGAGCGAACGCGCCGCGATGAACGCACGGATCGGCAAGCTCACGTTCGTCGCGCTCGGTCTCATCGGCGCGCTGGTCGTGATGACGACCTACTGGCAGACGTGGGCGGCAGCGAGCCTCGCGGACCGCCAGGACAATGCGATCAAGCGGGTCGCGGAATTCTCGATCGATCGCGGGCTGATCTTCGCTTTCGAGCCGCGCAGGCGCCTTGCCCGAAACGTCGAGCGCGAGATCGATGGCAAGACGCTTTTCTTCCGCCGCTATCCGTACGGTCCGCTCGCAGCGCACGTTGTCGGGTACTCGACCGTCGAGCGGTCGCGGACCGGGCTCGAGCGGTCGCTCAACGACTACTTGACGGCGTCGAACGCGGACCTCTCGACGCTCGTGGACAAAGCCCTCGACGAACTGAGAGGGAAGCCCGTCCAGGGCAACAACGTGGTCACGAGCCTCGACCTCGACGCGCAGGCGGTCGCCCTAGAGGAACTCGGAACGACGTGCGGCGCCGTCGTTGCGCTCGATCCCAGGAGCGGAGAGGTCAAGGTGATGGCGTCCACGCCTGGCTTCGACCCGAATCTCGTCGAGGAGAGCTACGAGGCGATCTCGCGGGCCACCGCCGACTGCACACCTGCTGCGCCGCTTCTCAACCGTGCGAGCGCCGGGCTCTACGTTCCGGGATCGACCTTCAAGGTCATCACCGCGTCGGCCGCGCTCGAGTCCGGGAAATACGGCCCGGAGGCGCCCTTCGTCGACCCCGGCTACTGCACGGTGTACGGAAAGCGGGTCAACAACTTCGACACGACACGCCCCTTCGGGACGATCGATCTCACAAATGCGCTTGCGAACTCGGTCAACTCCGTGTTCTGCAAGATCGGCCTCAAGCTGGGAGCAAAGGAGATCCTCGACACGGCCAAACGCTTCGGCTTCTATGAGCGGCCGCCACTCGAGACACCGCTTGACGAGCGCCTGCCCAGCGGGCTCTATCGCAGCGGGCAGCTCTACTACCCGCGGCTCGACTCCGATGTCGACGCCGGCCGGATGGCGTTCGGTCAGGAGCGAATGCTCGTGACCCCGCTGCAGATGGCAATGGTCGCAGGCGCGATCGGGTTCGACGGCAAGCTGATGGAGCCACACGTCGTCAGCCGGATCGTCGCTCCGGGGGGCAAGGTGATCGAGCGGGGCCGCCCGCACCTGATCAGGCGCGCCGTGAGTGAGAAGACGGCCGATTCCGTCGCAGCGATGATGCGACTCGCCGTCGAACGTGGCACGGGAACCGCCGCGCAGGTTCCCGGGTACTCGGTGGGCGGCAAGACGGGAACGGGGGAGACCGGCGTCCCCGGGGCGAACACGACGTGGTTCATCGCGTTCGTCGGCGTCGACGACGAGAGCCCGCCCGAGCTCGCGATCGCCGTCGTTCTCCAGAACCAGAGCGGGACGGGCGGCGGGACGGCGGCACCGATCGCACGAGCCGTCATGCAGGCAATCCTGCAGGACACGGAGAATCCCTAACCTCTAGACCGCATGGCAACTCAAGACACCCTCTCCGGAACCCTCTTTGCCGGGCGCTATCGCATTTCGCGGAAGCTCGGTGGCGGCGGCATGGCCGACGTCTATCTCGCGGAGGACCAGGAGCTCGGCCGTCGGGTCGCCATCAAGATGCTGCACGCACGCTATGCAAACGACGAGCAGTTCGTCGAGCGGTTCCGCCGCGAGGCGACACACGCTGCCGGGCTCTCGCATCCGAACATCGTCTCGATCTTCGACCGCGGGGAGGCCGACGGCTCCTACTTCATCGTCATGGAGTACGTCGAGGGAAGGACGCTGAAGGAGCTGATCCGCTCGCGCGGCGACTGCCCCGTCCCGGTGGCGATCGCCTACACGCGCCAGATTCTTGCTGGGCTGCGCTACGCGCACCGTAACGGAGTCATCCACCGCGACATCAAGCCTCACAACGTCATCGTCGACCCCGAGGGCGTCATCAAGGTGACCGACTTCGGCATCGCACGCGCGGGAGTGAGCCAGATGACCGAGGAAGGGGCGATCATCGGCACGGCGCAGTACCTGTCGCCCGAGCAGGCGCGCGGGGCGCCGGTCGACCAGACCTCCGATCTCTACTCCACCGGCATCGTGCTCTTCGAGCTCTTGACCGGAGAGGTTCCGTTTACGGGCGACAGCCCGGTCGAGATCGCCATGAAGCACCTCTCCGAGGTCCCGCCGATCCCGTCCGAGCTTCGCCCGGACGTGCCGGACGATCTCGACCTCGTTGTCGTGCGGGCGTTGGCCAAGGAACCCGCCGACCGCTACAAGTCCGCCGCCGCGATGGACGCTGACCTCGAGACGGTCGCGCGCGGCGGTCGGGTGGCTGCCGAGACGGCGGACGCCGCGACCTTGGTTCTGTCCGGAGAGCGGGGCGTCGAGGCAACGGCAGTCACGCAGGCGACGCGGCGGGGACCACCGCAGTACGAGCCCCCCTCGCGCAGCCGGCCGATCTGGCCGTGGCTCCTCGGAATCGGCGCGCTGCTAGCGCTGCTCGTAGGCGGCTGGTTCCTCTACGACTCGATCCAGAGCCAGCTGAAAGATGCCGAGACGGTCGCGGTCCCCTACGTCGTCGGCCTCCAGCAGGCGCAGGCCGTGAACCTGATCACCGAGAAGGGCCTCGTGCCTCGCGTACGGCCAGTGTCGAACTCGGATGTCGAGGAGGGAGTCGTCTTCGCGCAGAACCCGACAGAGGGCACCCGGGTCGACAAGGAAACGGTCATCCTCATCGACATCTCGTCGGGCAAACCCGAGGTGACTATCCCGAGCGTCGTCGGACAGAGCGTCGAGGACGCCGTCGCGGAGCTCACACAAGCTGGGCTCAACGCGCGGGTCGTCGAGGTCAATTCCGACAGGGACGAAGGCACTGTGACCGCTCAGTCCCCGAGCGCCGGCACGGTCGTCGTCGAGGGAACCCAGGTTCGGATCAACGTCTCGCGCGGCCCCAAGCCCCTCTCGGTCCCCAACGTCATCGGCTTGCCGTACGACCAGGCAGCCGCTGAGCTGCAGCGCGTCGGCTTCGGCGTTGCCCGCGTCGATGTCGCCTCCGACCTCGCCGCGGGCATCGTGACCGACCAGGATCCCAACGGCGGATCGGAGAGCTCGAAGGGCTCGACGGTCACGCTCTCGGTCTCCAGGGGGCCGGTGACGTCGGCCGTTCCGGACGTGACGACCCAGGACGTGGCTATCGCCCAGACGACCCTCGAGGCATCGGGATTCCGTACCCGCGTCGTCCTGGAAGACACGGACGATCCGAACTTCGACGGCATCGTGATCTCCCAGGATCCCGTCGGTGGAACGCAGGCGAAGCTGAACTCCTTGATCACGCTCTTCGTCGGACGCTTCGTAGCGGAGACGACGACGACCGCGCCGTGAACCGTCGCGTCCGCGTCGCCGTCATCGCGGGCGGACGCTCGAGCGAGCACGCGATCTCCATCGCATCGGCCCAGTCCGTGATCGAGGCGCTCGATCCTGAACGCTACGAGACCACGGTGATCGAGATCGGGCGGGACGGCAAGTGGGAGCTCGCCACGGCGCGACAGAGCCTTTCCTCAGCGGAGCAGGAGCACACGGCTCAGACGCTCCCGGTGGTCGCGGACAGAGCGCCCGCTGCGACCCTGGCGGAGGTCGACGTCGTGCTCCCGGTCCTCCACGGCCCGTTCGGCGAGGACGGCACCGTCCAGGGGCTGCTCGAGCTCGCGGGTGTGCCCTACGTCGGGTCAGGCGTTGCGGCGTCCGCGCTGTGTATGGACAAGGACCTCTGCAAGGCCGTCCTCCGCGATCGCGGGATTCCTGTCGCGCGAAACGTGACCCTCCGTGAGGGAGACGCACCCGAGCACTCCTTCTCGTACCCCGTCTTCGTAAAGCCCGCACGCCTCGGATCATCAGTCGGCATCTCGAAGGCGCACGACGAGGTCGAGCTCGAGGCGGCTGTCGCGCTCGCGCGACGCCACGACGACAAGGTGCTGATCGAAGAGTGCGTCGCGGGGACCGAAGTCGAGTGCGGCGTGCTCGGGAGCCGAGACCCTGTTGCTTCGGTCGTGGGTGAGATCGTCGCCCACGCTGAGTGGTACGACTTCTCGGCGAAGTACGACGAGGGCGGGATGGAGCTCGTGATCCCAGCGCGGATCGCGCCCGACATCGATCAGCGAGTTCGCGACCTCGCAGTCGAGTCGTTCGTCGCGACCGAGTGCGAAGGGATGGCGCGCATCGACTTCTTCGTCAGGCCGGACGGAGAGGTCGTCGTGAACGAGATCAACACGATTCCCGGATTCACGTCTACGAGCGTCTACGCGAAGCTCTTCGAGGCGTCCGGAATCACGTACGCCGCGCTGCTCGATAGACTCATCGACCTCGCGCTCGAGCGACACGAGCGCAAATCGCACCTCGATTACTAGATTCCTGCGAGCAACCGCTCTGTCTGGGAGCGATGCCACTCGAGGCCGAGCCCGTGAAAGCGCTCGTCGGCGCGAACGAGGAGTTCGTCGTCCCTGCGTGCGGCACCGAGTGCGCGCAGCGCAAACGGCTCCATCATCGTTCCCACCTGGGCCAGCGTCGGGGCCTCGCGCTCGATCAGATCGTGCCGTCCCAGGGCGACGAGGGCATCGAGTCGGGCCGAGAACACGGCGGGCCCAAAGACAAAAGCTCTCTCCACGGGTAGCTCCAGGAGAACCGCGGCCGCGCTCGGATCGCCGCGCTCGAGCGCAATCCGGAGCCTGGGCTCGCTCAGGTACGACTCCCAGCCTTCACCCGCCAGCCTCGACGCGTCCCGTTCGAGCTCGGCTGCTCGCCCGTCGTCGGCGAGGCATAGATGCGCGAGCGCGCAAAGCAGGAGGTCGCGGGGGTTTCGGACGCACGGCGTGGAGAGATTCGCTGCCACGAGGTTCCAGACCTGCTCCGTCTCCGCGGCGAGAGTCGCCCAGTCGCCCAGCGCATCGGCGAGCTCGAGCCGAAGCGAGACTGCGTGTACGCGATGGTGGGGTGACAGCCGGCGGGCGAGCTCCCAATGAAGATCCGCCAGCCGCCGTGACTCGGTGAAGTGTCCGATACCTGACGCGACCCCAACGCCGCACTCATACGCCTCGCAGCGGTGATCTGGGTCGTCGATCACCGCCAGGAGCTCGAGTCTCCGCTCACTCCACGTGGCCGCTTCCTGGAGCCTTCGGTGCTCGAACGCCGATTGGCTGCGCGCGCCAAATGCATAGGAGCGGAGCTCCGGGCTGTCAAGATCCTCGACCAGCTCAGCTACCTGTCGCAACACGACATCCGACGTGTCGAGCGGTTCGGCGTTGAAGCGCGCGAGGAGAGCCCGTACCTGCGCCTCCGTGCCCTCGGCCGCGAGCTCCAGCGCTTTCTCAGCCCACTCCGCGATGAGATGTCGGTTGAGCCGAATCGACCACATCGCCGACCTGATCGACGCCTGAAACGCAAGAAACGCGTACGCATCGGCTCGTTCGGCGTCGTCTAGCGGGCCGTCGATCGCTTCCAGCAGGGCGACACGCATCGCCTCGCCGTCGTACCGGAGCGCCTGGGCTTCACCCACCTGCCGCCACATCCGAGCTCGCTCGAGGGCGTCGTCCGAAAGCTCGAGCGCACGCATGAAGAGATCGACAGCCTCGTCCATCTCGTACCGCCCCCGCGCGAGCTCGCCCGCACGGCGAAGCCAGTGCACGGCCCGGGCACGCAGCCGCTGGAGCTCTGACGCGTCGTTGGCCCAAACGAGATCGACGTCCTCAGGCTTGACTGCCTCCGAATAGTGGTAGGCAAGCAAAGAGGCGTGCTCGTCCTTCCCAAGAACACCTGTTTCGAGCCAGTCGGCGAGCACGGCGTGGAGCCGTCCGCGCCGCGCCTTCGGAATACTGGCGTAGGCGACCTCACGCGTGAGCGCGTGCTTGACGGCGTACTCGCGATCGCCCGCGATCATCGACCCTCGGTTGCTCCGGATGAGATCACGCTCCTCGAGCAGGTCGAAGTCCGGCTCCTCGCCGTCCAGAAGATGAACGACGGAGGACGTCCAGAACACGCGTCCCACGACGGCTCCGGCCTGCAGCGCCGCCTTCTCGGTGTCCGGAAGCCGGTCGATGCGGGCGGCGAGCACCGCGTGCACGGTGTCGGGCATCGTGAAGTCCACCTGCTCCGCACCGAGCACCCACGCGCCGTCCCGCTTCTCGAGCACACCAGCGTCGGCGAGCTCACCGACGAGCTCCTCGAGGAAGAACGGGTTGCCTTCGGCTCTTTCGATCACGAGCTCGCGAAGCTCGGCCGGGAGAACCGCGGGAAGCATCTCGTCGAGCATCCGAGATGCCTCTCGTGCCGGGAGGGGATCGAGCCACATGACGGTCGCGTTTCGTCTACCGGCTCCCCAGCCGGGCCGGTGATCCTGGAGCTCCGGGCGCCCGGTCGCAAGCATCACGACCGGAGCCCGCGCATCGGCCACGATCCGCTCGAGCAGGTCGAGGAGGTCGTCCTCGGCCCAGTGGATGTCCTCGACCAACACGACGGCAGGCCTTTCCGAAGCAAGCTCGTCCACGAAGGCGACCACGGCCTCGTGCAATCGCTCGCGTGCGTCCAGGGGGTGGAGCTCGCCAGCGACGTCGAGGCCAAGGGCAAGGCCGAGGATCTCGCGACCCTCGAGCTTCCTCAGAGCCTCATCCGGCCGATCGCTGTCACGGAGCCCCAGGTGCTCCTTCAGCAACTCGCCGAGCGGCCAGTAGGTGATCCCGTCGCCGTACGGGAGGCAACGCCCCGTGCGTCGGACGGGGACAGACTCCTCCTCGGCAAGGATTTCCCACAACTCGCGGACGAGGCGTGTCTTCCCGACTCCCGGCTCCCCGACGATGGTGACGAGGTGCGGCTCGGCGTTGGCCGCAGCCCGCCGGTAGGTCGCTCGAAGCAGCTCGAGCTCAGTGTCACGACCGACAAATACGCGGTCGAGGCCCCCAACGCCTCGCGGGCGAATGAGGGAAAGTGCGTGGAGGACGGGTCGGCAGTCGACTCCTCCAGCCTTTCCCTTTGCCTCGATGGTTCGAAGGTCGCCGAACTCGAAGGCGCCGCTCGCCGCGGCGACGGTGCGCTCGCCGGCGAGGACTCCCCCTGGGTCCGAGGCCTTCTGAAGCCGGTCGCACACGTTGACGGCATCACCCGCGATGAAAAGGCCGCCGCCCCGTGCCTCGCCCACCACGGCTTCTCCTGTGTTCACGCCGACTCGCAGCTCGACCGCGCCCTCGAACAGGTCGCGGAGCCGGCGTTGCATCGCGAGCGCGGCGTGTAGAGCACGCTCCGCGTGGTCCTCGAGCGCAACGGGCGCCCCGAAGACCGCCATTACCCCGTCCCCGGCGAACTTCTCGACCGTGCCGCCGGTGCGCTCGATCTCCTCCGCGATGGCTTCGTAGAACCGCTCGAGGCGAATCCGTACGCGCTCGGGATCCTCGTCGCTCGCAAGGGCCGTCGAGCCGACGAGGTCGGCGAACACGACAGTAACGAGCTTCCGCTCTTCCCTGGTGGACACGTCCTGCAAGTCTCGCCGAGCGGCGCCGTGTCCGCTACTGAAGGACGGCCGAGAGGGCCTCCTCCCAGGCGGCGAGGCCCTCGTCGAGCTCGGCGTCGGCGATCGTCAGTGGGCAAAGCACGCGAATGCAGTTCCCGTGCACGCCCGCCTTCAGGAGAATGAGCCCACGCTGAAGTGCCTCGTCGACAACGGCATCCGTCAGCTCAGGAGCCGGCGTCTTCGATTCATGGCGAGCATGGCTCCCATCCCTCGAACGTCCCCGATCTGCGGCCAGCGGCGCTGCCAGTCGAGCATCCTCATGCGGATCGCGTCGCCGACGAGCCCAGCTCGGACAACGAGCCCTTCCTCCTCGAAAACGTCGAGAACCGCACGGCGGCGGCCAGCGCGACCGGGTTCCCGATGAACGTGCCGCCAATAGCTCCCGCGTGCGGGTCGTCCATGATCCCGGCACGACCGACGACTCCAGAGAGCGGGATCCCGCCGGCGATGGACTTGGCGAGGATGAGGAGATCGACCTCGACATCGAAGTGCTCCATCGCGAACATCCGCGCCGTCCGACCGAACCCCGTCTGCACCTCGTCTGCGACGAGGACGATCCCGTGCTCGTCGCAGATGCGCCGCAACCCGTGTGCGAACTCTGGCGGCGCCGGGATGAAGCCGCGTTCGCCCTGCTGGGGCTCGAACACGATTGCGGCGATGTGGTCCGCGGGCACGTGGGTCATGAACATCCGCTCGAGCAAGGCCAAGGCCGAGTCGACATCAGGACCGCGATACGCGTTCGGATACGGCGCCCAATAGACCTCCGGCGCGAACGGACCGAGGCCCTTCTTGTACGGACGACTCCGTGGCGTCCGGTGTAGAGCCGGGCGAGCTTGACCGCGTTCTCGACCGCCTCGGCGCCCGCATTGAAGAACGCGCTCCGTGTCTCTCCGGCAATGGGGACGCAGGCGCCGAGACGCTCCGCAAGCGCGATGTAGCCCTCGTACGCGACGACCGTGAAGTCCGTGTGGAGAAAACGTTCCGACTGCTCCACGATCTCTTCCACGACCCGGGATGATTGTGTCCGACGTTCGCGACGCCCACGCCGCCGACGAAATCCACGAAGGTGTTGCCGTCGACGTCGGTGCTCGTGGGTCCACGAGCTTCTGCTGCAGCGATCGGCGCATGCACGATCAGCGGGCGCGCCACAGCATGTCGCTCCCGCTCGAGGATCACGCGAGCGCGCGGCGCTGAAATTTCCGTGCGGAGCTCGATCACGCGGGTCGCGGCCACGCGCGGCGGCCTATCCGAGGGCGCTGTCGGCTCTTACGACTCAGTACGCGGCGTAACGCCGCTTCGCGGCCTTCGCACTCGCGGACATGATGTCCACGGCCACGGCGAGGCCGATCAGGATCCACTCCGCCCCTTCGACGCCGCCGACCGGAGACCAGAGCAGTGCGTACATGATCCCTGTCCAAGGCATGAAGATCAGCAACAGGAGCGGCCAGATGAACGAGCCGAATGCAAGATCGACCCGGTCGCCGAAGATCCACATCAGCGCAAACGCGACTCGTGGTGCGAAGAGTGCGAGAAGGAAGATCAGGCACATGGTCGGGCAGTTTCACTGGTGCGCGGAGTCAAGTCAATAGGCTCCCGTCGCTTCGATGGACGAGCACGACCTCGCCAACGACCCGATCGCCCAGCTGCAGGCCTGGCTCGCAGAGGCGCGAGAGGCCGTATCGCAAGCTGAAGCGATGACTCTCGCGACAGCGGACTCGAGCGGCCGCCCATCCGCGCGAGTCGTGCTCCTGCGCGGAATCGACGAACTCGGTTTGACCTTCTTCACGAATCGCACCTCGCGCAAGGGCGAAGAGCTGCGCGAGAATCCGCGGGCTGCGGTCGTGTTCCACTGGTGGGAGCTTGGTAGGCAGGTCCGCGTCGAGGGGGCGGTAGAGGAGGTCGACGCGGCTGAGTCAGCGGCCTACTGGGCGAGTCGACCGCGCGCGAGCCAGATCGCCGGTTGGGCCTCGCCGCAGTCCCAGCCTCTCGCGGCGCGCGATGAGCTTGAAGCGCGAGTCGCCGGCGCCGAGCAGCGCTTCCACGGAAGCGCTGTCCCGCGACCGACGTTTTGGGGGGGCTACCGCCTGGTGCCTGACAGCATCGAGTTCTGGGCGCATCGGGACAACCGACTTCACGACCGCGTTCGCTTCATCCGCTCCGGGGCCGGCTGGCGGCGAGAGCGGCTCAGCCCGTGATGCGCAAGACGGGAATCCGCCGGCGCAGATTCCGGCCACGCGAAAATCCCTGACGGCGGCGTCGCACTACGGAGGATCGAGGGCGCCGTCGGTGTACACGCCCTCCGCGTTCCAGAGCATGAACCCCTTCGCGCCCGCCCGGCGAGCGGCATCGATCTGTGCACGCACCTGCTCGATCTCGAAGGGCGTGGTAAAGCTGAAGTCCTGCACCCAAGGCACCACGAGGACGTCCGAGCCCCGAAGCGTCGTCGAGAACCTTCCCAGCGCGCGAGAAACCGTCTCTCCGGGCGCTTGGCTCGGATCGGCAATCCCGAGCTCGCCGGGTCCGAAGAGCGACGGGTAGGTCATGGCGTACAGCGTGTCGACGTGCGGCGCCATGAGCTTGGGAAGCTGCCCGATTCCAAGGTCTCGAGCCGCTGCGAGCCCGAAAACCGCCGCCGAGATGCGAACGTCGTAGCGGTCGAGCCGGCGCACGGCATAGCGGAGGAACGCAGGCACAGCTTCTCGCTTCGTCAGCGCGCCGCGATTCCGATACACGGCGCTCTCGACGTCTCCGTCGGACGGAAACCGCACATAGTCGAACATGATCTCGTCGAAGCCGGCCCGTGCCGCGGCCGCCGCGATGTCGACGTTGTACTCCCAGACGCGCTTGTCGTATGGGTTCGTCCACCCGAGCCCCGCGGAGTCGCGCCACACGGAGCCGTCCGAACGACGTATCGCGAGGTCGGGCCGCGCGCCGGACAGGAACGGATCTTCGAAGACCACGACGCGCCCAACCAGATAGACGTTACGCTCGTCGGCAAGTTGCGCGACAGCCCCCGGCGAGAAGAAATCTCGCGTGGCGCCGATCTTTGCGGCGAGCGGCATCCCTCGCGACGCAAACCCGACCTGGCCGTTCTCGTCCTTGACGTCGAGCTCGAGCGCCGTGAGGCCGGCGCGCTCGAGATCGAGGTACTCGTCGAGCTTGCCCGGCAGCGATGCAAGCCCCATCGAGACATGGACGCCTCTGATCTCGACCGGGAGCGCTCGCGGTCCAGTTGACGTTGCGAGCGCGACATCCGCGCGCTCGGCAGCGCGCGGGGGAGCGCTGCCTGTGCTCACGAACTCGGCCCCAGCGCCCACCAGTGCGACGCTCGCCAGCGCGGCACCAACCGCAGCGCCACGACGCAGGCGCTTCCTGCGCCTCGCCGCAGCCCGACGCCCGCGAAACCGCTCGTTCGGGTCGATCGGTGGGAACAGCATCGACACCGGAGCGTGGACCATATCGCAGTGACCGCAGCGCACCTGCGAGAGCGAGTGTTCGTTTGTGACAATTTGTCACAAGGCGTGGCGACCCGATCGTCCATCTAGGATCGCCGGGTGGTCCTTTCCGACCGAACGATCCGCCGACTCATCGCCGAGGGACGCATAGGGATCGAACCGTACGACCCCGGGCTCATGCAGCCGTCGAGTCTCGATGTGCGCGTCGACCGCTACTTCCGCGTCTTCCGCAACTCCCGCTATCCGTTTATCGACGTCAGGGCGCAGCAGGAGGAGCTGACCGAGCTCGTCGAGGTGACCGGCGACGAGGCGTTCATCCTCCACCCTGGCGAGTTCGTGCTCGGCTCGACGCTCGAGCGCGTGACTCTGCCGGACGACCTGGTCGCCCGCCTGGAGGGGAAATCGAGCTTAGGAAGACTAGGGCTCCTCATTCACTCGACCGCCGGCTTCATCGATCCTGGCTGGGACGGACACGTCACTCTCGAGCTGTCGAACGTCGCAAACCTTCCGATCACGATCTATCCGGAGATGAAAATCGGCCAGATCTCGTTCGTCCAGCTCACGGAGCCGGCCGAGCGGCCGTACGGCTCGGAGGGGATCGGCTCGAAGTACCAGGGTCAGCGCGGCCCCACGCCGAGTCGTTACTGGCAAAACTTCGATCCTTGAGCTATACGGGAGGCTCGCAGCCGATAGCGTCGGCTTCGGCAAGACGGGCGAGGAACGCGCTCAGCTCGCCGAGTTCGCCGTCGTCGAAGCGTGCCGCGAAGAAGGCGTCGATCTGCGGGAGGTGACTCTCGGAAGCCTCGCGCAACTTCGCCAGGCCTGACTCCGTGAGCACCGCGTAGACCACACGCCGATCCGTATCGCACGAGCCGCGCTCGACGAAACCGCTCCGCTCGAGACCGTCGAGGAGCCGCGTGACGCCCGACGCCGTCAAGAGCACCTCGTCGGCGAGGTCGACCCGACGCAGGCATCTGTCCGGTGCCCAGGCAAGATGAAGCAGTACGTCGTAGTCCGCTCCGGTGAGGCCGTGGTCGGCGATCAATTGAGCGTTCAACTGCCGTCTCGCATTCCTGTAACCACGCAGCAGCGCGACGAACGACCGGATACCTAAAGATTGCTCGCTCAATACTTGACTAGGCATGTTCTTCTGGCTATTGTTGCTTGCGCACTCAATAGTAGCGGACGCAAAGGAGAGAGTCCATGTCCATCCTCGCAGAGACCTCGGCCACCGTCATCCCCGCAGGAACGTGGTCGATCGACCCGGCCCACTCGGCGGTCGAGTTCCACATCAAACACCTCGGGCTTACCACGGTGAAGGGCCGCGCACCAGTCGTGAGCGGCGCCATCGAGGGTGGCGCGGAGCCGTCGATCTACGGGACGGTCGCCGCCGCCAGCATTACGACGTTCGACGAGAATCGCGACGGGCACCTGCAAGCGCCCGAGTTCTTCGACACGGAGCGGTACCCCGAGCTCAGCTTCCGGTCGACTGAGATCGACTTCGTCGGTGACGACCTTCTGGTCGAGGGCGATCTCACGGTCAAGGGCATCACCCGGCCGGTGACGCTTCGGGGAGCCTTCGCCGGCAGCGGCGCCGACGCCTGGGGGAGCGATCGCATCGGCATCGAGCTCGAAGCGACGGTCGACAGAACGGATTGGGAGCTCAACTGGAATGCCCCGCTCCCGGGCGGTGGCTTCCTCCTTCCCAACGACGTGAAGCTCACCGCGACATTCTCGGCGGTCAGGACAGGCCGAGCGTGAAGCTCCTCGCCATATCGGGCAGCCTCCGGGCGGGGTCGTATAACACGGCCCTCGCCCGGGCAGCTCGCGACCTCGCGCCCGACGGCGTGGAGGTCGAGCTCTACGACGACCTCGGCGCTCTCCCTCCGTTTGACGCGGACACGGACGGGGTCGACGAGCCCGTCGCGGTGGCTGACTTGCGACGGCGCATAGCTGCCGCGGACATGGTTCTCTTCGTCACTCCCGAGTACAACGGCTCGGTCCCCGGAGTTCTCAAGAACGCCGTGGATTGGGCGTCACGACCGCATCGCGAAGCCGCGCTTGCTGGAAAGACGGTCGCAGTGGCCGGCGCCACGCCGGGGCAGTACGGGGCGATGTGGGCGCAGCAGGATCTGCGGCGCGTGCTCGGCATCGCCGGTGCGCGCGTCATCGCCGGCGAGGTGGCGGTGCCGCGTGCGCACGAGGCGTTCGACGCCGAAGGCCGGCTCTCGAGCACTGTGATCGCCGAGCGTCTTCGAGATCACCTCGAGGCTCTCGTCGAGCACGCTCTGCCGACCGTGCTCGCAGCCTGAGAGAAACGCCGAGGGGCCGCACTACGCGGCCCCTCGAGACGGATACCAGCGATGGATTAGTAGAGGCGCTTCCGGCACTCCTCTCGCGAAGAGACGAGTGCAGCGCGAAACGCGAGCCCCCTACGCTGGCTAAGCGCTTCCCGGTGGTCCCGGGGGCACGCCTCTACCCGCTGGTACCTCCACTGCCCGTACTGTCATCACTCAAGCCGGACCACCTCCTTTCCGCGGTATCGCCAGCATACGCACTTCGGGCGGATGGATGCATCCCGGCGATCACCCCGGTCTCGTCTGCAAGGTCAGCCGAGCACGACGGAGATCTCGAGGCCGCGGTCGAGTGGCACGGTGACGCTCGAGAGCGTCGCGTCCGCCTGCCGTGCTGCCGAGTACGCGGCAAGCGTCTCCACATGCGAGAGGACGTTGTCCGCAACGACCAGCCCGCCGGGCTCGAGGAGTGGCCGAGCAAGAGCGAAGAGTCGCTCATAGTCGTCCTTCTCGGCGTCGAGGAAGACGAGGTCGAAGGTGTCCTCCGTTGCCGTGAGGGTCGCAAACGCATCGCCCGCGATCAGCTCCGCCCACTCGTCGAGACCGGCTGCAGTGACATTTTCCCGCCAGGCCGTGCACTTCACCGGATCGTGCTCGAGCGAGAGAACCCGGCCGCCGAGTAGCCGAGCCCCGGAGGCCAGCCAGATGGAGGAGTAACCGCGAGACGCTCCGATCTCGAGCACCTCGATTCCGTCCTGTGACGCGGCGAGGGCGAAGAGAAACCGTCCTGTCGTGGGCGCAATCTGACGCGAGCGCTGCGCACCCGGGACCCCGGCATCGCGCTCGGCCAAGTCTTCCTCTTCCAAGCGCGCGAGAACAGTCCGCACGCGCTCGTCGAGCATCAGTCTGGAACCTCCAGCACGATGACGCCGTCCTCACGTACGGATACCGGATACGTAGGGACAGACTCGAACGCGGGAAGCGTCATCGGGATGCCCGTCTGCAGATCGAAGCGCGCCCCGTGGCGAGGGCAGACGACGATGCAGAGCTCAGGCTCCCAATCTCCTTCACAGAGGGGCCCGTCGTCGTGCGAACAACGATCCTCGATCGCGTAGAGGGCACCGGCGCAGTTGAAGACGCCGATCGTGAGGGCGCCGGCCGGGACGAGCCGCATCGACCCGGGCGGAAGCTCCTCGACCGAGCCGACCTCGATCTCCGCCACTACTCGTACCCCGCGCAAGACCGGAATCCGCTAGCGCAGATTCCGGTCGCGCACACATCCCTGAAGGCGGCCGCATAGCGGCCGCGATGTTCGCGTTCTACCGGATGCAATGGTTCACTCGAGCACCAGGTCGCGCGACGCCGTGCCCCACTCCTCGGGAAGCGGCGTTCCTTTCGCCTTGTGCAACGCCAGCTTCAGGACGCCGAGCCCGAGGATCGCGCATTTCAGCCGAACCGGCGTCAGGGGAATGCCGAGCTCGTCGAGGAGCTCCTGGGACGGCATCGCTGCTACTTGCTGCGCAGTTCGGCCCTTCACGAGGTCGCTGAGCATCGACGTCGCCGCCTGGCTGATCGCGCAGCCGCGGCCGTCGAATCCGACCTCGTCGATGACGTCGCCGTCTCCAAAGCGCACGGTCACCGCGAGCTCGTCTCCGCAGAGCGGGTTCTGACCCTCGGCGTGAGCGTCGGCTGGATCCAGCAGCCCGTGGTTTCGCGGGTTCTTGTAGTGGTCCAGGATGAGCTCGCGATAGAGCTGATCGAACTCGCTCATCGCTACCCGAGGCTCGTCTTGGCTTTCACGAGGCCTTCGACCAGCCGGTCGACCTCTTCCTGGATCGAGTAGAGGTAGAAGCTCGCGCGGATCGTCGCGCTCACCCCGAGCTTCGTCATTAGGGGTTGCGTGCAGTGATGGCCGGCGCGCACGGCGACACCCTCCCAGTCGAGCACTTGGGCGACATCGTGCGGATGGACACCCTCGACGTTCAGGGAGACGATCCCAGCGCGCCGCTCGGGCGGAGGCCCGTACGTGTCGATCCAAGGAAGCTCTCCGAGGCGTCCCAGCGTGTACTCGAGGAGCCCGCGCTCGTGCTGCTCGATTGCGCCGAGCCCGACCTCGGAAACGTAGTCGATCGCGGCTCCGAACCCGACCGCCTCGGCAATCGCGGGCGTCCCGGCCTCGAACTTGTAGGGAAGCTCATTCCACGTCGTGCGCTCGGCGGAAACCGAGCGGATCATCTCGCCGCCGAGGTTGAAGGGCGACATCGCCTCGAGCAGCTCGCGGCGCCCCCACAGTGCGCCGATGCCGCTCGGGCCGCACATCTTGTGGGAGGAGAGCGCCAGGAACTCGCAATCGAGAGCCTGCACGTCGAGGTGGCGGTGAGGAGCGGCCTGCGCGGCGTCGACAACCATGATGGCGCCGCGCTCGTGTGCCCAGGCCGCGAGAGCCTGTACAGGATTGACGGTCCCGAGCGTATTCGACACGAGGTTCGACGCGACGACCTTCACATTCCCTTGGCGCTCGATCTCGTCGAGGGCGTCGAGGCGAAGCTCACCACCTTCGTCGATGGGGATGACGCAGAACGTGGCACCGGTTCGCCCTGCGGCGTACTGCCACGGGACGAAGCTCGAGTGGTGCTCCAGATCGGTGACGACGACCACATCGCCCTCTTCTAGGTTGTCGAGCCCCCAGGCGTACGCAACGAGATTGAGCGCCTCCGTGGCGCTCCGGGTGAAGATCACCTCGCGCTCGGACGGCGCGTTGACATATGACGCGACCTTGCGGCGCGCGCCTTCGTAGCCAGTGGTCGCGCGCTCGGCAAGGCGATACACGCCGCGATGCACGTTGGCGTACGAGTGCTCGTAGAAGTCGCGCATCGCATCGAGCACTTGGCGCGGCTTCTGCGTCGAAGCGGCGGAGTCGAGGTAGGCCACGGGCTTTCCGTTGACAAGCTCTTCGAACACCGCGAAGTCCGTCCGCAGACGCTCGGCGTCGAGCTTCGAATGTGTCGCGACGGCCACGAGCGCATGGTACCCCTGGCCACGCGACTCACCCCAGATGGACTCGGCCGTTCGTCGCCGCTCGCTCGGCAGCGCCCCGAACGCGCCGAGCCGTGGCGATCGCGTGCTCGAGCAGATCGCACACACGAGCCATGCGGCTCCGCTCGGACACGTCCCTCAGGAGCTCGAGCTTGTCCACAGGCGGGAGCTCGACTCGCCCAGCGAGAACGAAGGAGAGCCGCACGGCATCCGCCTCGGGCAGGTCGACATCGCTTCCCGTGAGCTCGCGCAAGCGATCGAAGAGATCGAGCGCCCGTTCGATCGACTTCGCCTCGGCGGGGTCCTTCTCGTCCTCGACGGGCACCACCTCGCCCGTGTAAAAGCTCCGTCCGGCCGTGAGTTCGAGGAGCCTGAACCGATCCCCGCCTTCGACAAGGATGTCCATGCGTCCGTCCACCATTCGAGCGAGCACTTCGGTGACGCTTGCGCGTGTTCCGACGTCACGAAGTCCGTCATCGTCCGCGTAGACGAGCCCGAATTCGTTGCCCGAGTCGAGGCACTCGCCGATGAGCTCCCGATACCGCTCTTCGAAGATGTGCAGCGGAACCCGCTCGGTTGGGAGTAGCACCAGCGGCAGCGGGAAGAGCCCGAGCTCGGTCATACCGCACGCCGCAATGTCGCCCACTGCCAGAGCCTGCTTCCATCACCCTCCCGAACGTGAACCCCCTCGGCCTCGGCCGCAGCGAACAGCTCCGCCGGCCGATGAACGAAAACTCTGAACGGGCTGCGCATGATCCAGAGACTCGCGTTCAGCATGCGTACCCCCGCTCTGATCCAGAAGACATCGCGCGGAAAGCTGAGCACGAGCGCTTGTCGAGCAAGTCTCCCAGCCGCGGCGGCGAGAGCGACCCCGTCGGGCGAACAGCACACGACGCGGTTGAGGACGACGACGTCGGCCGGCTCGACACGGTCAGGCTCCTCGAGAATGTCCACGATGTGAAACGCAGTTCGTGCTTCGTGGCCCTTCTCGCGGGCGAGCTCGCGCGCATACGGCTCATACGACGAGACGAGCTCGATGATCTCGCCCTCCCCGGCGCCGGCGTCGAGGAGCTCCGCCTGAATGCGACCGATGCCGCCGCCGATCTCCAGTACACGCAAGCCGTCGATCGTGCCCGTCGCGGAAGCGCTCGCGACCATCTGACGCTCCAAGGCGTCGAGCCCCTTTCGCCGGTATGTCTCGAGACTCCGGCGCGCAACGCTCGGCTTGAAGAACTGCTCGCACGACCCGGCGCGGCAACAGCTCGTCACGCCGGCCACGATACAAGGCTGCCCCCGGGTGGGGGCAGCCTTGGTGCGCGTATGCGGCAGTTCAGCTCAGACGAGCGCCTTGAAGAAGACGTCCACCTTCTCGGCGGGGAACGTCTCGGTCTTCACGACCTCGAGCATCCCGATCTTGGCGAGCACGCGGAACGCGGTCTCGTTGTCCGGATACTTGACGATCGCGAGGAAGTCCCACGGCCCCATTACCGCGTAAACGTCCTCGAGCAGACCGCCTTCTTCCTCGATGATCGCAGTGATCTTCTCGAGGTACTTGGGGGCCTCGTGGAGCTTCTCCTGGCCCTCGTCGGTGAGCTGAATCAGCCCGACGTACGTGAACACGCCACACCTCCTTGTGGGTGGTCAGGTTCAGCGGCCAGCGTCTCAAACGCGCGGCAACGCAGCATCGGGGAACTCCCTGATCTCTGGATCAGGACGCTCGTTCGAGATCGAGCGCGCACGAGTTGATGCAGTAGCGCTGGCCCGTCGGCTGGGGCCCGTCGTCGAAGAGGTGGCCGAGATGGCCACCGCACGACGCGCACATCACCTCGGTGCGAATCATCCCGTAGCTCGTGTCCGTTTCCGTGATGACGCTGTCGAGTGCCGACGGTTCGAAGAAGCTCGGCCAGCCGGAGCCCGACTCGAACTTCGTGTCCGAGCGGAAGAGCTCCGCGCCGCAGCCGGCGCAACGGTAGATACCGGACGCGTGCTCGTCCCAGAATGCCCCTGTGAAGGCCCGTTCCGTGCCCTTGCGTCGCAAGATCTCGTACTGCTCGTGAGTGAGCCGGGCGCGCCACTCCTCCTCGCTGAGCTGCATCTTGGTCTTCATGAGCCGAGGGTACCGCTTCGAGCTCAGAGCACGACGAGTGAGAGGGCGATGAACTGCGTCGCGGCCGCTGCTACGACGAGCAAATGGAAGATCTCGTGGAAGCCGAGCGTGGCCGGAAAGGGATTCGGCCAGGTGGTGGCATACGCGAGCGCGCCGACGCTATAGAGAACGCCGCCGACGATCACCAGCACCGCAGCCGCGACACCCAGCGCCGGAAAGAGCTGGGGAATCAGGATGAGACCGACCCACCCGACTGCGAGGTAGGCTACAGCCGAGAGCCAGCGTGGCGCATCGATCCAGACCAGGTTCAGGGCGATCCCGAGCATCGCCCCTGCCCAGACCGTGACGAGACCCACGACGCGAGCGGTCCCGCCGAACGCGACCAACGAAAACGCGGTGTAGGTGCCGGCGATGAAGACGAAGATCATCGCGTGGTCGAGCCGGCGAGCGCGAAGCCGCGCGGTCGAGCTCCGCCACGGAAAGCGGTGGTAGAGGGCGCTGGCACCGAACATCGCGGCGAGCGCGGCGGCGTAGACCCAGACCGCGAAACGCTCGAGGTAGCCATCGGCGAAGACGACGAGAGCCGTGCCGGCAAAGACGGCGGCGACCAACGCGTACTGGTGAAAGACGCCACGCAGGCGAGGCACCGGCACCTGCTCCATCGCTCGATTCTGCCCGATCGAGGCTATGTCTGCGGGATGCGAGCTTCCAAGGCGGCCGCAAGCGCATCGCGCACGGGCTCGAGCTCGACCCGGTCGAGGACGTCTTGGAAGAAGCCCCGCACGATCAGCCGTTCCGCCTCGGCGCGCGAGAGCCCACGGGCCATCAAGTAGAAGAGCTGCTCCCGATCGACCTGCCCAAGCGTTGCGCCATGGGTGCAGCGAACGTCGTTCGCCATGATCTCGAGCCCGGGAATGGAATCCGCATGCGCGGTCTTCGAGAGCAGGAGATTGCGGTTCTCCTGGTACGCGTTGGTCTTCTGGGCACCTTCTTCGACGCGGATCATCCCGCGCCAGACCGCGCGGGCGGTGTCGCGGAGCGCGCCTTTGAACGCGAAGTCCGAGGTGGTGTTTGGCGCAATGTGCTCCTGGAACGTGTCGTAGTCGAGGTGCTGCGTGCCGTCGGCGAAGTACGCACCCGTCACCCGAGACGTGGCACCCGGTCCCACGAGGTCGTTCTGAATCCGCACCTTCCCGTTTCCGGAGCCGAAGCCGCCGGCTACCCAGTCGAGCTCGGCGTCGCGGCCGACGCTTGCGTGGTGGGAGGCGAAGTGCCAGGTTCCACGCGAGAGGTTCTGGACGGAGACGTACTCAACCTTCGCGCCCTGCTCGACGACGATCTCGACGGCGGCGTTCGAGTACGCCGACAGCTCCGGCGTCGCCGACGTGTACTCCTCGACGAGCGTGAAGCGGCTTTCTGGCTCGGCAACGATCAGCAGTCGCCAGAAGAGCGATCCGCCATCTACGGAGTTCGCGACGCGCACGTACAACGGCTTGTCCAGAACAACCCCTCGCGGCACGCGCACGAGCAGGCCGTGCTCCCACAACGCCGCGTTGTGCGCGGCGAACTTCTCGTCCGTTCCGACGAGCGAGTACAGAAGCTCGTCATCGGCCGAGAGCAGTTCGAAGCGAATTCCATCCGGAGCCCGATCGATCTCGATCCCGGCCTCACCGACTCGGGCGCTGCCCGCAACGTCGAGCTCGAGCATCGACGGCGCAGACGAGATCTCCGCTGCCCCGTTGGCGTTCCATGAGTCCGGGTCGAATCCCTTGAGGTCCGTGAACCGCCAGTGCTCGTCTTTGGTCGACGGTAGCGGGAGCGCCTGGTAGCGCTCGAGGAGCTCAGCTCTGTTCACGCTGCCCCCTCGGCGCGTAACGCCGGTGGAGGATGACGATGTTGCCGTCGGGATCCTTGACGAAGCCCATATGGCAGACACCCGTGTCCTCGACTCCCATAACCTCGGCGCCAGCGGCACGGGCCTCCTCCACCGCTGCCTCGACGTCCGCCACACGCAATGCGATCCCAGCAGCGTTCGGCTGAAAGGGCTCGTCCTCTCCCTCGGGAGCCCAGAAGGAGAGCGTGACGTTCGGCGCTTCGACCTCGCCCTCGGAGTACTCGCTCTCCGGCAGTCCCATGATGTCCCGATAGAAGGCCACTGCACGTGCGACGTCCCGCGTCGCGACGGACACGAAGTCGACCTGCTCGACCTGCATCAAGGCGTCGAGCCGTCGGCGTACGGGGCGTAGCGGCGATGGATCATCAGGCCGTTCCCGTCCGGGTCTTTGAAGAACGCCATGTGGCAGACGCCCGAGTCGAACGTCTCGCCCTCGAACACGACTCCGGCTTCCTCCAGCTTTGCACGCGCCTCGGCGACGTCCGGGACGCGGAACGAGATCTCGCCCATCGGCAGGGCTTTGAACTCCATCCCCATCGACTCGGGCGCGTAGAGCGCGAGCGTGACGTTGCTCGTCTCGAACTCCGGGAAACTCTCGTGGGAGCTCGGGTTCCGAGGGATCCCGAGCGTCTCGCCGTAGAACGTCACCGCCCGCTCCGCATCACGGGTCGGTATGGCAACGAAATCCACGCGCTGGATGTCGATCACCCGACCGAGCCCTCCATCTGCAGCTGAATGAGGCGGTTCATCTCGACCGCGTACTCGAGCGGGAGCTCCTTAGTGATCGGCTCGACGAAGCCCGACACGATCATCCCGGACGCCTCGCCCTCGGAGAGGCCGCGACTCATGAGGTAGAAGAGCTGCTCTTCGCCGATCTTCGAGACGGTCGCCTCGTGGCCGAGATCGACGTCACTCTCGTCGACCTGGATGTACGGGTAGGTGTCCGAGCGCGACTCCTCGTCGAGGATGAGCGCGTCGCAGACGACCTTCGACTTGGAGCCGACAGCGCCCTTCGCCACCTGCAGCAGGCCGCGGTAGCCAGCGCGGCCCCCGTCCTTCGAGATCGACTTCGACGTGATGACGGAGGTTGTATGTGGTGCGACGTGGACGACCTTTCCGCCCGCATCCTGGTGCTGGCCCTTGCCGCCGAACGCGATCGACAACACCTCGCCGTGCGCTCGCTCGCCCATGAGCCAGATCGCCGGGTACTTCATGGTCACTTTCGAACCGAGGTTCCCGTCGACCCACTCCATGGTTGCGTCCTCGTAGGCGACAGCGCGCTTGGTCACGAGGTTGTAGACGTTGTTCGACCAGTTCTGAATGGTTGTATAGCGGCAGCGCCCACCGCGCCTGACGATGATCTCGACCACCGCGGAGTGCAGCGAGTCCGAGGAGTAGATCGGGGCCGTGCAGCCCTCGACGTAGTGCACGTAGGCGTCCTCGTCGACGATGATCAGCGTGCGCTCGAACTGGCCCATGTTCTCCGCGTTGATGCGGAAGTAGGCCTGGAGCGGCATCTCGATCCTGACACCGGGCGGGACGTAGATGAAGGAGCCGCCCGACCACACGGCCGAGTTGAGCGCGGCAAACTTGTTGTCGTTCTGCGGGATGATCGTCCCCATGTGCTGCTTGACGATGTCCTCGTGCTCACGCAGAGCCGTGTCCATGTCGAGGAAGATCACGCCCTTCGCCTCGAGATCGGCCTGGAGCTTGTGGTACACGACTTCGGACTCGTACTGCGCGCCGACGCCGGCGAGGTACTTCTTCTCCGCCTCGGGAATGCCGAGCTTGTCCCAGGTGTCGAGGATCTCGGCCGGGAGGTCCTCCCAGCGATCCGCCTGCTTCTCGGTGGGCTTGATGTAGTAGTAGATGTTCTCGAAGTCGATCCCCGACAGATCAGCGCCCCAATTGGGCATGGGGCGAGCGAAGAAGTAGTCGAGCGACTTGTGACGGAACTCCCGCATCCAAGCGGGCTCGTTCTTGTGCTCGGCGATCGCCTCGACGACCTCGTGCGAGATGCCTCGGCCCGACTTGAAGAAGTAATCCTTCGCGGCGTCGGGGTTCGAGAACCCGTACTTGTATTCGGAGCGGATGTCGCGGACGACTTCGGTCTCGTGCGTGCTCATGCGTCACCTCCGACGCCGGCGGGTATGAAAGCCTCGTAGCCCTTCGCCTCGAGCTTGTGGGCGAGCTCCGGACCTCCCTCGGCCACGATACGCCCATCGACGAACACGTGCACGAAATCGGGCGTGACGTAGTTGAGGATTCGCTGGTAGTGCGTGATCACGAGCGCGCCCATCTCCGGGCCGACGAGCGCGTTGACGCCATTCGCAACGATCTTGAGTGCATCGATGTCGAGGCCGGAGTCGGTCTCGTCGAGTACAGCGATCCGCGGTTTCAGCATCGCCATCTGCAGGATCTCGACGCGCTTCTTCTCGCCGCCTGAGAATCCATCGTTCAGATAGCGCGACGCGAGCTCACGTGGCACTTTCAGCTCTTCCATCGCCGCCAGCAGCTCCGTGCGGAACTCGGGAATCGGCACCGGATTCTCCTCGCCGCCGTTTGCCGCCTTGCGCTGGGCGTTGATCGCGGTTCGGAGGAAGCTCGTTACGGTGACGCCTGGAATGGCGTGCGGGTACTGGAATGCAAGGAAGAGGCCGCGTTGTGCGCGCTCGTCTGCGCCGAGCTCGGAAACATCCTGTCCGTCGAGAAGGATCTGGCCTTCGGTGATCTCGTATGCCGGATGACCCATGAGGGCGTAGGCAAGCGTGGACTTACCCGACCCGTTCGGCCCCATGATCGCGTGCTTCTCGTTGGAGGCAACGACGAGATC
>Ga0224505_10000307_pt1 | contig 34162 bp, 39 predicted proteins | sample SF_Jan12_sed_USG_FD_169102 | JGI IMG/M metagenome (GOLD analysis project Ga0224505, IMG submission 169102) | Sediment microbial communities from San Francisco Bay, California, United States - SF_Jan12_sed_USGS_4_1 | ecosystem: Environmental > Aquatic > Marine > Sediment | place: USA: California... | reverse complement strand
TCGAACCCAGGGCCATCAAGCGACGACCAAAACCGTACTCGCTACTCACCAAACCACGCGCGATCGCCAGAGAGGACGCCCGTAAATATGGCCATCCCGCAAAGCTTAAGTAAGTGCCATTCGGGTCGGATGGCTTTGTCTGACTCAATCACTCCATTCGGTTCAACCCACGCCACTTCATGGAGGCTTGTAAGTAGGCCAGAAGACGCCCTAACGACATACTCCCCTTCTATGATGCGGGCGAAGTCGATGCGATGCGATGCTCTGGAATCTGTACGGCGGTTCTTGACTCATCAATATTCGTTGTTATATTTCTTGGTCATGGTTGCTGGTGCTCTCTCGACCAAGAAAGCTGTGGCGCTGTTTCACGCCCTATCGGACGAGACGCGCTTGGCGTTGCTCGACCGATTAAAAGATGGAGAACAGTGTGTCTGTGAACTGACGGATGCGATGAAAAGCGGCCAGTCGCGTCTGTCCTTTCACCTCAAGGTGCTCAAGGATGCCGGCCTGGTCGAGGATCGCCGTGATGGGCGGTGGATGTATTATTCGCTGCGTACTCAGGCCATCGAAGAGCTGGAAGACCTAGTGGATTTTCTCAAGAAGGCGGCGAAGGCGGCAAGTTTAGCGCGACGTTGTTGCTGATTTTTTGGTCTCATGTATCAATATTTCTTGATAGGAGGTGCGTCATGAGCGAAGACCAGACTCTAAAGGAAGAAATCAGGACCAGATACGGGCAAGCAGCTCTTCAAGCGCAACAGCAGGAACGGCGGTCATGTTGTGGAACCGGCACAGTGTTGGAGGCGGGCAAGCTCGATCCTATCACCTCTGGTCTCTATGCGGATCAGGAAACCTCCACACTTCCCGAGGACGCGGTGCGTGCGTCGCTCGGCTGCGGCAATCCGACAGCGTTGGCGCAGATCGCCCCGGGCGAAACGGTGTTGGATCTGGGATCGGGCGGCGGTATCGATGTGCTGCTCTCCGCACGGCGGGTCGGACCGACCGGCAAGGTCTACGGCCTGGACATGACTGACGAGATGCTAGAGCTGGCGCGTGCCAATCAGGCCAAGGCCGGGGTGACGAACGTGGAATTCTTGAAGGGCGATATCGAACACATTCCATTACCGGACAATTCTGTCGATCTCATCATCTCCAACTGCGTGATCAATCTATCACCGGACAAAGATTTGGTGTTGGCGGAAGCCTTCCGAGTGTTGAAGCCGGGAGGGCGTCTGGCTGTATCGGACATTGGCGTCCGAGGGGAGATGCCGGAAGAAATTCAACGCAGCATCGAGCTGTGGGCCGGGTGTGTTGCGGGCGCATTGGAGGAAGGAGATTATATCGCGAAGCTTGAGCGCGCGGGGTTTGAACGAGTCTCCATCGAGCCGACTCGAGTCTATACCGCCGCCGATGCTCGAGATCTCTTTGAGGGCACAGATATCGATCTCGATGCTCTCGCGCCGGTCGTCGATGGCAAGTTTATCAGCGGGTTCGTACGAGCAACCAAACCGGAGGTGAGCCCGGCGGCCTGCTGCTCGGCCACGTGCTGTTCATGAAGCGGCTGCCAATCTGACGCATATTTCCACAGTGCGATTCTGATCGGCGGCGCTCAATGCGACAGTCCTTGCTCTCGACAAGACCTTCGACGAGACATCTCACGACTAACAGTCTGGAACACGACTTGCGAGGCTTTGCGACATGCCAACAATAAGCAAGCAAGCGCTGGAAAGATATCTGCGCGCTCGGTTTGGTCCGGACGTTCAGCTATTGTCCCATGGGGTCATCGGTAAGGAGAGTTCCAAGGGGGAGCAGAAGCGTTATGGGTATGGTACGCCGGTCAAATTGACGTTCAAAAACGAGGGTAAAGTTCAGTCCGCCGTACTCGAAACGATGAAGCCAGGCCCGTTTGGGCACGAACATATGGCCGATCGCGCCCAGGCGATGTTATGGGACTACGAGTCCTATGGGCGCCTTCCTCGCCATGTGAAGTCTCTGGATGTGGGTGCATTCGACGCCACGCAGAGGTTGTTTTCACTCGCGGAAGCCCGCGAGTTCTTTGTGCTGAATGAATGGACCGACGGGGTGAGCTACCATGTGGATCTTAAGCGGTTGGCGAAGGGTGGGGCGCTACGAAAGCTGGATCGCCAACGCACAGTGGCGTTGGCGCGTTACTTGGCACAGGTTCATGCAAAGAAACGACGGGATGCAGACCTCTACAAGCGTCGGTTGCGCGAATTGATCGGCCACGGGGAATGCATTATGGGACTAACCGACAGCTATCCCAAACGCTATGGCTTTATCACCGAGGATCTGCTGCGAGCAGTGGAGGAATCCTGCAACCGGTGGCGGTGGCGACTCCATGACAAGGCCTATCGGCTTTCCCAGGTGCACGGGGATTTTCATCCGTACAATGTGCTGTTTCGGACTGGGACGGATTTTGCGGTGTTGGATCGGTCACGGGGTGAATGGGGCGAGCCGGCCGACGATCTCACCGGGATGACGATCAACTATCTGCTCAACTCGCTGATCAGGTGGGGCAAGCTGCAAGGTTCCTTCGACGTGCTGTTCCGATTGTTTTGGGATACCTACCTGGAAGCCAGCGGCGACAAGGAAGTGACGGAAACGGCTGCGCCGTTCTTCGCCTTCCGTGGCCTCGTCGTGGCTAGTCCGCTCTGGTATCCCAAGCTGTCGATGGATATCCGGCGCCGTCTCTTTTGCTTCATTGAGAATGTGCTGGATGTCCCGCGATTTGAGCCGGAGAGGGTAAACGCATACTGCGGATGACGATTCACGCCGTTTCACCAGCCTTCGCCGTCTGGCTCACCGGCCTGCCCGCCTCGGGAAAAAGCACCATTGTGGCGGCGCTGAAACCGCAACTCGAAGGTTTGGGCTGCGTGGTCGAGGTTCTGGAATCCGACGCGGTCAGACGGGTGCTCACGCCGACTCCCACCTATTCGCAAGAAGAGCGGGACCTCCTTTACCGGGCTCTAGCATTTATGGGTGCGAGGCTGGTGGCGCATGGCATAACCGTCATCTTCGATGCCACGGCCACCAAGCGTGCCTACAGGGACTTCGCTCGAAGCCTGATTCCAAAGTTCATCGAGGTAGCGGTGGAATGTCCGCTGGAACTCGCCATGCAGCGTGACTACAAAGGGACCTATCAACGGGGCCAGCGCGGCGAATCGTCGACGGTTCCGGGCTTGCAAGAACCCTACGAAGCACCCCTGAACCCAGAGGTGAGGATCGAGACAAGGAAGCTCTCTGCGAAAGACGCAGCAGGGAAGGTGCTGGAAGTTGTGAGGGAGAAATTCAAGGCCGATACGACTCCTGGGCGGTTTCTCGCGTGATGTCCGCAATGGACAAGGTGTACGCTGTGATCACCAGCAGCTGTAGGACTAGGCATCCTTCACTGTTGCTTGAGGAGGTCCTCCCCCTCCCTTTATAGTGTGGCGCTATGCGCAAGAAGTCTGTGTATCGCCGCAGAGAGGGGGGTGGTTCCCATTTGGACGCGAAGGCTCGTCCCCTCACTCCTGCTCCTGCCTCGGCCGCCCTTCTTGCAACATTTCGTGCCCTCGCCGTCAACGATCTGTATTCGATGGCTCCTAAACTGTCGGTGCTTAGGGGATATGACTATTACAGGCAGCATCGGCTTCAGCACTATGTCTGGAGTAAGGATGGCGCCACGCTCACAGCGCAGGTGCAGGGAACCATCCTGTACGAGGTCGTCTTTTCTCTCGAGGACGAGTTTCTCTCTTCGTTTTGTGACTGTCCAGCTTGGGATTTCGATCGGCTGTGCAAACATGTTCTTTGCGCCTGCTTCGCCACCAAACATCTACTGTCGCCCGAGACGTTCCGATTGTCTGGTCGGCAACACGTCCACCTGGCTACGCTCCGAACCGAGTTACTCGGCGACGTCGCTGAGACTGGTTCGAGGAAGGGGACGGTTCCCTCGCGGAATGGGGACAGTCCCCATGAGGCGGGCTATGAAATCGTGATCGATGCCGCCCAACCACATCCGCAACTTGTGATCCACCGGAACGGTGTGCAACTCCCTGCAGGATGGGTTCCCACGTTGCCGTTCGAGCTGCGGTCACTCCTGAATCCGTCTTGGCTTTCGAGAGGGTACGGAGATGATCCCTTATTGCGCTATCTCCGCGTCTCCAAACGCCGATTCCCGATCGTGCTGAAAACCGGTCGGGAATCCGTTGTCCTTCAATGGGCCCCATCGGTCCTATGTCGGAGCAAGACGGAGATCGCGCTTGCCGGTGATGATGTCAAGATTCGCGCGGTCGGTGTAGCCGACGGAACGGTGCTCGACCAGATCGTCCGTTTTCGCAGCTTCGTGGCCGATGTGAAGGGCCGTCGCTTGCTCTTCTTGGATGACGAAAGCGGTTGGGCCTCGTTTCGTGCGTTGCGCAACGGGTTCCGAGGTTGTAACGGCTCTGAATATGGTGGCGGGCCGGTCGGGACGCTGTGCGCGGTAACCTTGCCGGATAACCAGGGCTATGGGCGATGGCAGGACATTCACCATAAGGCGGAATTCACCGTCTCGCGAGACGTGTTTCAATCCGCCCAGATCGACCTCATCCACAAGCAAGCGGACAAAACCTTGCACGATCTGCTGTTGTGTGTGGATGGGAAAGAGGCGCCGATTCATTCTTCTGCACCCGTCTCGGCCGGTGAAGAGGTGTCGTATGCGTTGATTCTGGCACCTTTCTCCGACGAGGCCGGCGCGCCGACCGCCGCTTGGACGTTAGAGGCGCAATGCCGGCGCGGTGATGATCGGTTTGCTCCAAGCGCCTCAACCTTTTCATTCATCCAGGCATTCGAGCAGGGCCGCGCCGTGTCCGCCCCGTTGCGGGCGCAGAAACGCAAGGCCGTGCTCTACGATCTGTTCTTCGGATTGCTCACGGTTCGCGAGGCCAAGGAACGAGACCGCCGCATCAAGACGGCGCTGGACCAGACCGATTGGGCACGGAGCATCCGTCTTGAGGCCGCTCAATGGTTGAGAGACCGTCTGGCGGTGTATGCCGGTCAGGATGTGCGGCTACAGGTCGAAGGAGGGCAGTGGACATTGCAGGCGATCGACAAGTCCCATGAAGTCTTGCTGTATCGAACCCCATACGAGGTTTTCGGTCTAGACGCGTTTCGCGGCATGCCCTCATACGATGCCATGATGATCGACACTCGTCTGCTGTTCCAACGATTGCCGGATCTTTTGGATAAGCTGACGGCGGCCGGGATCGCATTGCTATACAAAGACACGCCGCTCCGGCCCATTCGGTGGGACTGCTCCGTCCATGTTGGGCGCCAGGACCGAGAGGGGATCGGGATCGATTGGTTCGAGATCCGGCCGGAGATTCGCTGCGACGGGGTGCTGATTGAAGAGACGGAGTGGCGAGCGGCCATTCAGCAGGGCGGAATGATCGACACTGGTCGCGGTCTGCGGGTCTTGGATGGTCAGACCCTGGAGCGGCTGCGTGCGATCATCGGCCTCACCGGTGATACCCCGAAGGACCGGAAAGCCGCGCAGGTCGTGCGTGTGCCTCGGTTACAGATCCTCGATTGGCTGGTGTTGCGCGAGCAAGGCATCCCCGTGTCGCTGCCAGCCGAGGACGAGGCGGTGTTGGCGCGCTTGCTGGGATTTGAGCAGATCGAGAAGCCGCCGTTGCCAACGGCCCTCCAGGCGATCTTGCGCCCCTACCAGCGGGACGGCTACGCCTGGTTGGCGTTTCTCTACGAGCATCGATTCGGTGCCTGTTTGGCGGACGATATGGGATTGGGTAAAACCGTCCAAACCGTCTGCCTGCTGGCCGCCATCAAGGAGGGACGCATCAAGATGGCTCGCGGAGTGAAGGGCCCTCATCTGGTCGTCGTGCCGACGAGTCTGCTCTTCAACTGGGAACAGGAGCTGGCGCGCTTCGCGCCCGGTTTGAAGGTCCATGCCTATAGTGGAAGTGAGCGGACCTTCCACGCCAAGGACGGCGAGGTGGTGCTCACAACCTATGGGCTGGTCCGCCGGGATATCGACACCTTGGAGCGGATGGCGTTTAACGTGATCGTGTTCGACGAAGCGCAAGCGGTGAAGAACATTCAGGCAGACACGACAGGCGCAGTCCGCCGACTCCAGGGGCGCTTCAAGATTGCGCTGACCGGCACGCCGCTCGAAAACCATCTGGGCGAATATTTCTCCGTGATCGACCTGTGTGTGCCGGGACTCATGGGCGAGTACGATCGGTTCAAGACCGACCTAAAACGTGTTGCGGGTCGCACGCTCGATCAGGTGCTGCGCCGGACGCGGCCATTTATTCTGCGTCGGACCAAGGCCGAGATCCTCCAAGAGCTGCCGCCGAAAATCGAGCACGAAGTGTTCCTCGAGTTGTCTGATCGCCAAAAGGCGCTCTACCAGCAGACCGTCGACCAGGTTCGCTCAACGATCGACGATGCCTATCGCACCAAGACCTCCGGACAGGCGCAGTTCATCGCGCTCACCGCCATTCTCAAACTGCGGCAAATCTGTCTTTCGCCCCGCCTCCTTACGAACCAAGCCGACGAGACCTCGCCCAAGCTCAGCTTCCTGGTGGAGCGGCTGCGCGTCTTGCGCGACGAGGGGCACAGCGCCCTGGTGTTCTCGCAGTTCACCAGCTTTCTAGACCTCGTACAGGAAGCGTGCACTCGGCACGGGTTGCCATACCAGCGGTTGGACGGCTCCACGGCACAGGCTGCGCGCAAGGCCCGCGTGATGGCGTTTCAAACAGGTGAACAGCCCGGGGTCTTTCTCTTGAGTCTCAAGGCGGGAGGGCAGGGGCTGAATCTCACCAGAGCGAGCTATGTCTTTCATCTGGACCCCTGGTGGAATCCGGCGGTGGAGCGCCAGGCGTCGGATCGCGCGCATCGCATCGGGCAACGGCAGACGGTCTCGATCGTGCGGATTCTCATGCGCCACAGCATTGAGGAGAAGATGATGGCGCTCAAACAACGGAAGCTTGAGTTGTACGATGCAGTCATGGCCGGCGTGGTGCGAGGCTCCGGACAAGGTGTGCTGACGAAAGCCGACTTCGACTTCCTGCTCTCGCCGAGTGTCGGCAGATCGGAGCAGCTTCGGCAGCCACCAGCGAAATGGTGAGAGTCGAGCTTCCGGTTGCTTCGTTGCGGAATGACATCAGACGGAACTGATGGCCGATTGGGATCGCCTGCAAACAGGCCACAAACCTTTGCCTATTGCTCCGTTGACGTAGAACGATCATGAACTATCCTATTTATCAAGTACGAACTGTCGAGATCATCGAACCCTACACGCTGCGAGTGCGATTTACTGACGACACGGAGCAAGTCGTTTACCTCAAACCAGTTCTTGCAGGCGAACTCATATGGTCCGCTACTAGACCTTCAGCTGTTCGACCAAGTGGCTGTAGATCCAGAGGTGAAAACACTCGTTTGGCCGAACGGTGCTGACTTCGATCCTGCGACCTTACACGACTGGCCCGAGCACAAAGAGGCCTTTGCCGCTCGTGCCAGAGAATGGGAACGGGTATCTACCTAACGAATCACTTCATCTCCCGTACGACACACTTCACGTCGTTCTTGTTATTCAACTCCTTTCAGATACCGCCGAAACCATTTCCCCGCATGTTCTGCCACCTGTTCCAGCGTACCGGGCTCTTCAAAGAGGTGCGTTGCCCCGGGGACGATGATCATTTTCTTCTCACAGGTCAGCAACTCATATGCTGCCTGGTTCATCTCAATCACCGGTTCATCGTGGCCTCCGACGATCAACAAGGTCGGAGCGATGACCGATGGCAGATATGGTTCTGCCAGGTCCGGTCGCCCTCCTCGTGACACCACAGCCTTGATGTTCGACGGTTCCCGTGCTGCAGCCTGCAAAGCCGCTCCGGCGCCGGTGCTGGCTCCGAAATAGCCGATCTTCAGGTGCTGTGTCTGAGACTCTTTCTCTAGCCAGCCTTTCGCCAGCAACAACCGATCCGCCAGCAGATCGATATCGAACACTTTGCGCCGATCATCCGCTTCCACTTTGGTCAGCAAATCAAGCAGCAAAGTGGCCAGCCCATTCTGTTGCAGGTGGCGGGCGACGAAATTGTTACGCGGACTCAAGCGACCGCTCCCGCTTCCATGTGCAAAGACAACCACGCCGCGTGGACCAGCCGGGAGGCCGAGGATTCCTTCCAGGACAAGTTCCCCTTTTGTGATCCTGACGCTGTGCTCATGTTGCGGCGTCATCGCACCTCTTTCTTAGGAGAACTGCAGGGCGATGGACGACTGAGTCCAGGCGGCAATTTGGTCTGGTCATCGACACAGGCGGTATTGAGTTGTGTCTGCGTGAGGCCGGTGACGGTCGAGAGTATGGCGCCTTTGATGTTCGCACGACGCAAGTCCGCTGAGTCCAGCCGAGCGCCGCTCAGATCGGCTCCGGCCAGGGTCGTGTCCTGAAGGTTAGCTTCTTGAAAATTGGTCTGGGTTAAGTTGGAATAGCTGAAATTCGATCCGCGGAGATCCGCACCGACGAAATTGGCCTCTTCCAGATTGGATTTGTTGAATTGGGCGTGCCGGAGAGAGGATTTCGGAGCGTAGACTTCGCGCAAGTCACTGTTCGTAAAGTTGGTACGTACTCCCTTGGCACCGATAAGGACCGCGCGATTCAAATGGGCGTCGCGGAAGTCGGCGTCATCGAGCATGGCGTGATAGAGAATGGCCATACGGAGATTCGCGGCGTTCGCGTTGGTTTTGACTAGCAGGGCTTCTTCTAGGTTGGCTCCTTCCAGGTCGGCCTTCTGCAGGGATGCGCCATGGAGGTTGGCGTACCGCAAATCTGTGCCGCGAAGGATGGCTTCCTTCAGGTTGGCCCCGCGCAGATTCGCTTCGTCCAGATAGGCGCTTTCTAAATCGGCTTCAACCAACCGGGTCCCATCAAGTCGGGCACGGTCTAACAGCGCGCCTTGAAGATTGGCACGAGACAGATTCGCATCGGTCAAGACCGTGCGGCGTAGGTCGGCGCCAGTCAGATCCGTGTTGACTAGGATCGCACCTTTCAGTGTCGCTCCGTAGAAATAGGCCTCGGAAAAATTGGCGTCAGTCAAGTCGGCAGAGGTAAGATCGGCTCCCTCCAGCTGAGCCCGCTCGAACGAGGCCTCATTCAACTTGGCGCCGATGAGAACGGTATCGAAAAGCGCAGCTTCGTCGCCGATGGCGCGTGAGAGATTCGCGCCTGGGAGTCGGGCACGGCGCAAATCGGCTCCAGAGAGGTTACCGTCTGCTAAGACTGCTCTCGTGAGGTCAACACCGGCGAGGCTGGCCTGGATCAGCGAGGTCTGCGACAGATTGGCCTGTCGCAAGACCGCGCCTTCAAGCTCAGCCCGTTCGAGATTGGCGCTTGCGAGGGCTGCGCGACTCAGGTCAGCCTGGCAGAGTTCTAGGCGCTTCGCAGTCGGGTTGCCTCGATACTCAACCCATCGTTCGTGAGAACGGACGAGGGCTTGCAACGTCTTGGCTGGTACGGGCCTCTTCTTGTAGAGGCTTTCGCAGAGAAGAGGAATGGAAGGCGAGGTTGGTTGGGAAGCTGAGGGATTGGTGGCCTCAGTCTCTGTGACGGCGAGTGCAATGAGGAGGACGATGCTCACACCGACGGTCGATATGGAGGGGCGCGTCATATTGTGTCTCCTTTGATGTTAGAAGCTGCGTCGACTGCGTGAGCTAAACTCTGCAAAGCTGGAGAAATCTGAACCTCGTAGGCCGGCCCAGTCTCAAGGGTTCGCAGCGATTCCGGAAGCTGTCTCAGTTGCGCAGCCGTATGGTTCCGCAGTTCGGCCAAGTCCGGCGATGAGGCAAAGCGGTAGCCTCCCTTCATCACGGATTGGAGCAGCGGTTCGTCAGGTAGTTGATCGGTGAGCGTCGTGATGATGTCATGATCTAAACGTCCATCGTCCGAATGATACCGATAGACCTGTTTGCGGCCGGGCCAGGTAGCCTTGCCCTCAGATCGTTTACGGCAAGGACGACCTAGATATTCTTGGAGTTTGTAGGCACAGTCCAGCGAAGGTGCATCTGCTGAGGTCGTCATCGCTGTTCCAACTGCGAAGCTGTCGATCGGTGCATGGTCTTGGGCCAAGTCTCTCAGGCGATATTCATCGAGGTTGCCGCTGGCGAGGATCAGCGCGTGGGACAATCCGCCTTCGTCCAAGATACGGCGGACTTTTCGCGCATGGTCGGCGAGATCACCACTGTCTAATCGTACTCCTTTGACAGCGATGCCTTTGGCCTTTAGTCTCCGAGCCAATGGCACGACTTTGCCCGCGGCTGCTTCCGTGTCGTAGGTGTCGATCAGGAGGACGACGTTGTCCGGTTGCGTGTGGGCAAAGTGCTCGAAGGCGATGATTTCGTCCTCGTGGGCCTGCACGAACGAATGAGCCATGGTGCCGTACAGAGGAATGCCATAGACCATACCAGCCAGTACGGTTGCGGTTCCGGCAAAACCGGACAGGTAGCTGGCTCGCGCGGCGAGGAGACCGGCTTCGGCACCGTGCGCGCGGCGCAGCCCAAAATCGATGAGCGGCTTTCCTTCTGCGACCAGGACCGAGCGTGCTGCTTTGGAGGCCACCACGGTCTGAAAGTTCAACAGGTTCATGACACGGCTTTCCATGAGTTGGGCTTGTGGAAGCGGCGCGACGATCCTGAGGATTGGCTCGTGAGGAAAGAAGACCGTTCCTTCGGTCATTGCTTCCACATCTCCAGTAAACCGCAGGGTTTCCAGGTAGTGAAGGAGCCTCGAGCTAAACCACCCAGATTGATCCAGCCAGGCAAGTTCTTCCTGCGTCACCTGAAGCTCTGCGAGATAGTCCAGCACCTGTTCGAGACCAGCCGCTACTAAGAAGTTTCGGTGGGCAGGCAGTTTGCGGACGAAGAACTCGAACACGGCAGGCCCGTTCATTCCCTGTTCCAGGTAGGCCTGGGCCATCGTGAGCTCATACAGATCCGTCAGCAGGGCGCTGGTCGAGGGATTCATGCTTCAAGCATCTCCAATCGAACAGGCACGGCTCCCAGGCCGATCATCTCCTCTTCGGCGTGCCGACCGTCATCAGGCCGAAGATTGACTGCCTTGATGCCGTCCACCAACAAACAGACGTCATAGCCCATTGTCCGCGCGTCCTTGACCGAAGTCAGTACGCAATAGTCGGTCGCCAATCCGCCGACGAACAGACGCTGCACACACAAGACTCGTAAACGACGATCCAAGCTCGTATTCTGGAACGCTGAGTAGGCTTCTTGGTCACGGTCGGTAGCCTTGTAAATAATGATGGCCGATGACGGTATCGCAAACGACGACGGCGGTAGAGAACCGGGCGAACCGGCGACACAATGCGCAGGCCACGGCCCTCCTTGAGACACGAACGAGCAATGATCCGACGGGTGCCAATCACGCGTCAGAAAGACGGGAAGACTGCTCGCCTGAAACCGCTGAATATAGTTTTCCAGGATTGGAATTATTTCATCACCACTGCTGATCTCGAGTGCTCCACCCGGCAGAAAATCGTTCTGAATGTCTGCGATGAGCAACGCATCGGAGGGAGTGAGAGCAATCATAGGGAGGCTGTAAGGAGTCAAGGAAGTGGATGACCCGTTGCTCATCAAATGTGTGGTGGACTCAACAGTTCATCAACTCGTTACCTAGGCACTTATCGTGCCTGTTCTGACAGCAAGCGAATGTACGCCACGACATCCTGCATTTCCCCATCGGTGAGCTGTCCGCGCCACGCATGCATCGGGCTGAAGACGACGCCGTGCTCGATCGTCCGCAGTAATTGCTCATCGGATTTTAGGAACGATTGAAACCGTTGAAAATTGACTGGGGGGACTTTCAAGGAAGCGGCGACAGGTCCATCGCCTCGACCAGTAGGGCCATGACAGGTCTGACAGTGACGTTCATACACGGCTTTGCCCCGTACAAGGTCGGCAGGATAATCTTGAGCGTACAGAGGGGATATCACCGGACCGCTCACAATACAGATGCCGAGGAGCCCTGCTGCAAACAGCCGATGTCGTAGGTGCTGTCGCGGAGCTGTGAGCATGGTGTTAACTCTTCTTTGTGGTGTGAGCGATGAATGGGCTAAAAAGTTGCTGCAGCTTCTTGCTTCCGCAGGCCGGGCATGTGATATCGCCCGCTTCGTGTTCCTTCAACGTCACCACGATCAATGATTCCTTTCCGCAATTGACACACTGATAGTCGTACATCGGCATGGTGAGCCCTTTCGATGATGAGTGGTTCCTTATCCAGAAATCATGAGTGGATAGGTTCCCTGGTGCAAGAGGGCATGTGAAACGCTGCCGAGCACCATGCGGGTGATACCGCGGCGCCCGCGCGATCCCACGATGATCAGGTCCGTATTCGATGCCTTGGCTTGCTGCAGAATTCCATCAACCGGAGTGCCCAAGGTGGTCGCGACGCGGGTTTGGTAGTCATACTGTTTGAGCTTGGCGGCAATTTCCTCGAGGAAGTCCTTTCCCGTACGGAGAGAATGGGTTTCCATGTGCTCGGCCGAAACGGCATCTACCGGCCAGGGTGGCCTGGTATGGGGAAGGACGGTGAACAGGGTTATCGTGGGCGGCTCACGAAAGGGTTTCTGTTGAAGGAAGGAGAGGGCATGCTCTGCATCATAGCTCCCTTGCAGGGGGAGCAAGATATGATGAAGTGCCTTCAAGGGGCCGGGAAGAATTAGTTTTGCGCCTGGTCCGTACGTGAGCACTCGGTGGGAGACACTTCCAACGAGCCGTTCCTTGATCGGTCCAAGGCCTCGGGCACCCAAAAGAATGAGGCCCACCTTGATCTGTTCAGACAACGCCACAATCTGATCCACCGGAGATCCGACGATCAGATGTCTCGTCACAGGTCCCACATCCAAGGGCAGTAACGACACGATCCGATCCATCAAACGCGTCCCGTCGTCGCGCATGTTTCGCTCGACCGTTTCATACAGTTCCTGTGACACTTCCGGCATCATCATCGGATAGGCTGGCCTAGGGACATCGAGCACGTGCAGGAGATGCAGTTCCTCGGCACGAGCGAGGTATTTGAGGGATCGCACCGCCTCATATGAGTTGTCGGAACCATCAACGGCGAGCAAGAGTTTCATAGTAGGCCTCACTGACAATCTGCAGGACAGAAGAAGACAAGGTAGATCACAATCGCGACACCTAACCCCACAGCTCCCAGCAGAAGCCACTGTGCACGTGTCATCGTTCCCCCCAATGCCTGTAGACGGTAATCAGCAAGTCCGATGCCCGTATGTGACAGTGTGAACTGGGGCTGAAATAGAGCAGTGGAGAGTTGAGATTCGGGTAGATGACGCTTTCTGCTACAGGAGTCGAACGGCCGCTGTAGCAGAGATCCCCTGCTTGAGGAGGCGGACCTATGATCGATAGCCGACCATGTAGGAGCAAACAACGTCAAATCTATGAATATCCCTGAGCCCTCGACCATCACGCACGGTCTTGTGATGAGTGGCACCGCGTTTGCTCAAATCGTAATCAGGAGGATCGTTCATGGGGCGAGATACGAATCTCTTCAATGCCATCCTGGTTCCGGTTGATTTCTCTCCTTGCTCAGATCAGGCGTTTCGGGTGGCATGCCAGATGGCGCGTCTTTGCGGGGCGGCGATGCTGATCTTGCATGTGATTGATACCAGTGCCCTTGCCGCATTCAATCGATTGGGATTGCTCGCCGTCCCGTCCGATGCGACGGCACAGCGCCGCCGGTTACGTCACCATGCTCGCTTGAATGTACGTCAATTGTTGGAGTCGAAGGTGGCTGAGACCGTGAAGGTCACTCGCATGATTGTGGAAGGGGCACCGTTCGTTGAAATTGCGAAAGTTGCACGCACGGGGAACATTGATTTGGTGGTGATGGGGAGCTACGGCGGCCGGTCCGGCAGCGTGGATAAGATTTTCTTCGGGAGCACAGCAGAAAAAGTCGTTCGCACGGCGGGTTGCCCGGTCTTGACCGTTCCGATTCCGGTATCCGCTTCTCAACGGGGAGCGTCGCGTTGACGCATAGCATAGAGGGAGGAGACTATGACCCATGAGCAACATCGTGTGCGGTGGCGGTTGTTAGTAATGGTTCTTTCTGTGGCGTGCCTGGCCTGGATCTATGGCGGGATCCTTCTTGCGCAATCTGAACAGGTAGTGGATGTGACCATCAAGGATTATAAGTTCGTGACGAAGCAGAGTACGTTGCGACTGGGGTTCCCCACCGTCATCAAGGTACGGAATGAAGACGCGGAGCGACACGATTTTAGTTCAACCATGTTTGAGGGGATTCCGACTCAGATCGAGAAGGACGGAGTCATCGTGTACGGGCGTGGTGTGGGAGGTGTCTTCCTCGACCCGAAACAGGAGGTAACCATTCGATTTGACATGACACGGCCAGGTCGGCATGTCTTTCGATGCTCCATCCACCCGACGATGAGCGGCGAGTTACTTCTGCTCAGTGCGGAGGCAGTGTGACTTTGTCTGAAAGCGGACCGAGACTTCTTCTGGCGACCGACGGGTCGCAGGGATCGGCGGTTGCGGAGGATTATGCCTTTGCGCTGGCCCAATCATGGGGTGCCTCGCTGAGCGTGATGAACGTGTTGGAGTGCCCCCCTGGGCTTGATCCGGAGAATCCCGTCAATCAACTGTATTTGACCGAGCTGATGAAACAGGCTACGAGCGAGCTGGTCGCGCTGAAAGCACGGGCGGTCGATCGCGGCATTTCTGTTCACACGCGGATTGCCACAGGTATCCCAAGCGAGGAAGTCCTTTCGGTGGCCACTGGGGAAGATCCGGATCTGATCGTCGTGGGCACGCGAGGGAAAACCGGTTTGGCCCATGTGTTGCTGGGAAGTACGGCAGAACGGATTATTCGGGGGGCGCCCTGTCCGGTGCTGGCCGCGCGCGCTGAAAGACAAGGAAGGGAGCCGGTTGAGAAAAGCCGACGCGACCCTGCTGGTCTCGAGCGGATTCTGGTGCCGGTCGATTTTTCCGACTGTTCGCTCGATGCGCTGGAATACGCAGCGCTGGTTGCGCAACGATCAAAAGCCTCTCTCAAACTTCTTCATGTCTTGGAACCAATTTCGTATGGATTGGACTTCACGCTCCCCCATAGGGCAAAGCGGGAATCGATCAAGGCAGGGCACACGAAACGGTTATCGGATCTCGTATCCAGGCTTGCGACTGCCGGTGTCCCATCCGAACTCCTGATCATGGGCGGACTGCCGACTGATTCTATTCTCGATGCGGCTCGGACGCAGCCGGCTGACTTGATCGTGATGGGAACTCATGGACGCCGCGGCTTGTCCCACGCGTTATTCGGCAGTATTGCGGAGTCAGTCCTTCGGAAATCTTCGTGCCCTGTTCTGATGGTCCGGAGCCCGAAATTTCGCCCTGGCCATCGCCGTGTCCTTTCAGGACAATCCCGGCCAACCAACGTGTAACCGAGGAGTGAGTCATGCGAACGAGCGTCAAATCGGCCAGTAAAGGGAAAGCCAAATCCTCCTCGCTAGCGGGTGCAATTGGGAAGCCTATCGAGTTACCGGACGGAATGTGGGACCGCATCTCGCAGAAAGCCTACGAGCTGTGGGAGCAGCGAGGTTGCCAAGAAGGGAATGCACTCCGCGATTGGCTTGACGCAGAGGAAATCGTCATGGAAGAGATTCATGAAGCTCGCGAGTGACCAGGCGGCCGGGTTTTGGACTCCGAGACCTCCGTCCCTCGATGCGGTGCTCGCGCGGCTTGAATCGCTGTCGCGCAAGCCCGCATTTGCCCTGCAGCGGGAGATGGGGATGGCACGAGCCCTCAGACCCTATCTGGGAGTAGGGGCTGGGAGAATTGTCGCGCCGCTCGCACAAGAAACTGAACTCGCCAACCTCTCGCTCATCTGCGATTTCTATCCTGAAGACGGCCAGTTGACGCTCATCGAACAACTGAGGGATGTCATCACCGAACATATTCCAGATGAGGAACGGCGGTGGCTCGATCCGCTGAAGCATTCTTATCTCGATCTGTTGGAACTAACCTCCGCACTGAAGACTGAGGAAACGCTTACAGTGCGGTCGCTTGGAGATCGAACCTCGTACGTGGTGCCAGGCGTTCAATCCCTCAAGGATGCTGTGGTGGGACAGGTACTACTGACCCGTGTGATTCGTGACCCGGATGCCGGTACATCAGATAACGCGGTATGGTCCGGCAGCGGCATTATCCTGTCACCGGCTGATGCCAACGCGTTGCTCGCGATCACCACAGAATGGCGCCGGGAGATGGAGGTGAGTTCTGGGTCCTTTGGGTTAGGGGAGTGGCAGGAGTTCACCAAACGTTTTGGGTACATGCTGCTCTGGGCGTTCGCGCAACTCCGCATGGATGCGTTGGTGGACGCCGTCGTCCATATTCGCTATCGCCGTCCCGATGGCCAGCCCTATCTCTATGCCGTGGCCCTGTACGACCACCACGAGTATCGATTCTTTGTCGATGGGCTGTCCGAGATGAAGGAGCTTGAGTCGGAGAAGACGGCGTCTTCGGCTGGAAGACAAGGCCCAGCTGGAGCGTTCCCATCAGCGCGCACGTGGGTCCAGCGGGATGGAAACGGAGGGTCCGACCGTATTGTCGCCAGAGTGACGTTAACGTCGTCTCAGCTGATGGTGGAATGCGACGGACCTGAGCGGCTCGACCGGATCAAACATCGACTGGCCGCTACGTTTGGGTTTTCACTGCATTTCCGCGATGAGACGCTCGTGCCACCGGTCCGGCAACTCTCGATAGCCGAGCTCATGTCCGATGAACCGCCCACGTTGGTCGTGATGGGGGAAGAAGACCGTAGGCTGCTCAACCAGTTTCTGGAGAAAGCCTACCTGGAGTGGTCGGATCAGCCTCATCTCGCGTTGGGTGCTCAGACCCCTCGACATGCGGCTGCGTCTTCGGCTTTGCGGGGGAAGGTGGGTGAGTTGATCGAGGAAATGGAGCAGCATGATCTGGGCCATCAACGATGTGGCCAACGTGCCTTCAATTATAATCGTCTTCGTGGCCATGTAGGATTGGAGGAAAAGCCTGAGTGACCCATGGTGTCCATAAAGCGGTCCACCATCGCTCTCGATCTAAGCAGCACGCGTCGCGACCGCAGTGCTTGCCTCTGGCTGAAAGGGAGTATACAACCAAGCCGAAGATTATGAAGAAGTTGGAGGGCCGATGGGAAACAGCGTAGGGAGAAACAGATGACGGAGCAGCGAACAACAGTCGGTATTCTCGTCGGTGGGGGGCCGGCTCCTGGAATCAATAGCGTGATCGGCGCAGCCACGATTCGCAGTATTCTTGGGGGCTCGGACGTCCTCGGGATCATCGAAGGGTTCAGGTGGCTCATGGAAGGGGGCACCGGACAAGTACGGCCGCTCTCGATTGAAGAGATTAGCCGAATCCATTTTTGGGGCGGATCCTATTTGGGGACCTCCCGGGCCAACCCGACGAAAAGTGTCGAGTTGCTCGACAACGTCCTATTCTCGCTGTCGAGGCTCGGCGTCACGCGTTTGATGACGATCGGTGGGGATGACACCGCATTTTCAGCTATGAAACTGGAGGAGCGATCGAGGGGTCGTCTGCAAGTCGTTCACGTTCCCAAGACGATCGACAACGATCTGGATCTTCCTTATGGTATTCCCACGTTCGGGTTTCAGACCGCCCGTCACATCGGGGTCGAGATTGTGAAGAATCTCATGGTTGACGCTCGCACGACATCACGCTGGTACTTGGTTGTGACCATGGGGCGCAAGGCCGGGCATCTGGCATTGGGTATCGGGAAGGCGGCCGGTGCCACGCTGACGATCATTCCGGAAGAGTTTGGAGACCGTCCGGTGAGGCTCCAACGGGTCGTGGATCTCTTGATAGGGGCCATCATCAAGCGTCGGGAACAGGGTCTAGCCGATGGAGTAGCGGTGTTGGCAGAAGGGTTGATCGAAATTCTTGATCCTCATGATCTGGGTGGCTTGGAACATGTTGAGAGAGACGAGCACGGTCATATACGCATGACCGAAGTGGATGTGGGCGACGTCTTGCGGCGGGAACTGACGAAGCAGCTTGACTCGTTGGGCTTGTCTACGACGCTTGTGGCGAAGAACGTCGGATATGAGCTCCGTTGCGCCGATCCGATCCCATACGATATCGAGTATACGCGTGATCTTGGATATTGCGCCGCGCAGTATCTATTGGACGGGGGAACGTCGGCCATGGTCTCGATTCAGAATGGACGGTTCACGCCAATATCCTTTAAACAGATGGTGGATTCCTCCACCAGACGAACCAAGGTCAGGATGGTGGATATCGATTCACAGTCCTACCAGATCGCTCGGCAATACATGATTCGGCTCACGAAGGATGATCTAAGCAATCCGGACCTGCTGGGTCGATACGCTGCGTTGAGCGGCCTGTCCAGAGAAGTGTTCACAGAACGGTTCAGCGCAGCGCACTGAACACACGAGGTATATTTCGTCGAAGAATAATAGATGAGGGATAGCCAACATGAAGATTCTGGCGGCGACGGATGGCTCAAAATACGGTAGATGGGCGATTGAATGGTTGGCAGACGTGCCGTTTATCGTGCAGCCGGTTGTTCGTGTCCTGCATGTTGTCGACGTGGCCAGTGTTCGGGCTCCATTCATGGTCCAACCGATCGGTGTCGGGGCGGTGCGCTATGTCCAGTCGGAAGTAAACCGGATGGAGAAGGCGGCCAAGGTGGCCAAAGAAGAGTCGGTCGCCTTGCTGGCCAAGTTAGGCTTGAGTGGAGGGGTCACGGTAGAGCGAGGCGCTGTGGCCAGGACAATCATGAAATATGCGCAGCGTGGGGCGACCCTTCTATCGATCGGCTCTCGTGGACTGGATGCCTTAGATCGCTTCATGCTCGGCAGTGTCTCCAATCACGCCATCCACCACGCACCGTGTTCTGTCCTTGTGGTGAAAGAGCGTCCTCGTCCTGTCAGACACGTCGTTCTAGCGATCGACGGGTCGGCTGCGTCTGACAAGGCTCTTCGGTTTCTCATGCGCCAAATCAATTCAACACCCGATGCTCCGGATCGCGAACCGGTGCTGGTAACCGTGGTGCACGCGATGCCGTACTTGAAGTATCCAGAGGTCAGAGAGGCTGGAAAACGATTGATGCGGCGATATGGAGATAAGCTTGCGAGCTCGGGCTTCCAGATTCGGGAGGCCCTGAGGCTAGGAAAACCGGCAGAGGAAATTCTGACCGTGGCTAAACAGGAGAAGGCTGATCTGATTGTAACCGGAGCCAAAGGGTTTGGCGCGATCCGTCGCGTACTGCTCGGCAGCGTGTCCACCCGTGTCGTTCAACATGCCCATTGTGGGGTGCTGGTGGTTCGCTGATTGTCGAACCTTGGAAATGACCCAAGAGATGGGGTTGACGGGAAAGACTAAAGCGCAATAGACTACCCCCTCTCGCCGACTAACTATTAGGGAGAGAGGGGGGTTGCATGTCAGCACTACCGAAGATCGACCAGGACTCACTCCCTGATCGTTTGGTGACAGGGCTTTCAAAAATCGGTTTGGCGATGAAGAGCCGAACCTGGAGGCGAAAGGGACGACAAGGCATTGGCCCCCTACAAATCCAAGTGCTGACGTTTCTCCGGTCTCGTCCGAACCATTCGGCGACCGTTTCGACAATTGCTCGGGAACTCTCCGTCAAGCTGCCCACGGCCTCTGAGGTCATCCGAACCCTTGAACAAAAGCGGTTGGTCAGACGGCGACGCCGTGAAGTCGACAACCGTGTTGTGACCGTGCATCTGACCGCACTGGGGGCTAAAGCAGGTCATGTGGAAAACCGATGGCCTGAGATTTTGGCGTCAGCGACCGACAATCTGTCGACGCAAGAACAGGTCGCCCTTCTGACGGCGCTTGTGAAACTGATTCGCGCGCTTCAGTTACAAGGAGAAATTCAAGCCGCGCGGATGTGTATTTCCTGTGAACACTTCAGCCCACATGCACATGGGGAATCAGATTTGCCTCATCACTGTGGTTTCTACAACGTCGCATTTGGCGATGAGGACTTGCGCCTTGATTGCCCGGAATATGTGGAAACTTCCGAGGTGGATCCTCGCCAGATGGCCAATTCTTCTGAGGAGGCGAAGCCGGCCCAATCTGCTCTGGTCTGATCGCGGGGGCTCACAGGAACAGTTACCGCCTTGATTTCTCCCTGTGTTCAAGATAGAGGAGGTGGTCCTCCTCAATTTTTCTCGTCAAGTCTTCCAAGACCAACCGTAGTGCTGTTTCAATAGGGACACGGTCTGAATCCGTTACCCATCGTACTGATGAACCCGCTACGGTGTGTTCAGCACGATAGGAGTTGACGGCTTGTTCCACCTCACTCATCTCCCCTTGTAGGACGATCCGGTAATGATAGAGACCTTGTCGGGAGGTGAGGAACAGTTTGGTGGCCATGCGAAGTGTGAAGTCACCCGGCTCACCTGAAACCGATGCAAAAGTACCGCGTTGTCGCAGATAGCTCAAGATTGCCTGGGTGAGATCGGACTGCGACCATTTCAGCAGCGTGATGCCTGGTCGATGGTCAGCGCCTTGCAGTGCGGGAGGGCTGACAATGAGCTGAAGGCTTCGCGGAATGCTGACGGATGAAGGCTCGTCCGGAAGCGGTACCACATGAATTCTGTGGACACAGCTTGTGCACGCTACCCATAGAGATAGCAGAAGAACTACAAACTGAGTTGGGAAAGGCATATGTAGTTAGTAAGAGGAAGTTTCCTCACGGAAGTCGCAATATTAACGATCAAGGAGTTGACTCAGAAGCTGGCCCTGACACGATCTCCAAGTCTTTCAATGCTCGAACGGCCTGTTCTCGGTACGCGTGTTCGGTCGAGTCCGTGTATGTATCGACTACCCGCTGATAGGATGCGCGAGCCCTCTCCGGCTGCTCCTTGATCGCGAAGTATTGCCCCAAGGCAATCCAGTTTTGAGCGGCCGTTTCTCGAGCCGTTTTCATCAGTGCGAACTCACGCTCAACCTGCGTGGTCCCTTGCGCCTGTCCCCGCTTCTTGACCATTTCCGCCATCTGATCGGCTATGACTTCGATCTGTTCATTCTCGTGAACCGCTGCACCCACCCGATTAGCCTTGAGGTGATCGTAGAAGTCCTCAACGTGAGTCTTGATGACGTCGGCTCGCCGTTGATATGGGTCTGGCGCGCAACCGGACATGATCAATACGAACAGGGCTATGACACATGTTGTTTGGAAAGAGAAGCGATGCGGCACGATCATCATGGATCCTCGTGGGTAAACGGCTAAGGGCGTTTCGAACCGTTGGAGTCTAACATAGGCCCTCCCATGCGAACACTAACCCAATCGATGGGGATGTTGAATGGCTTCCTCCGCTTGACCGACTGTGGAGGAGAAGCCACTTGAACCTCTGACGATCGCTGCGCTATCTTAATACCCGATTTCCAGGCGACGGATAATCTCGCGGAAGCATATGGGTGGGCCTTCGAAATAAGGAGGAGGATGATATGGGAAAGAGCTTGAAAGGGACAAAGAGTCACGACAATCTCAAGCATGCGTTTGCAGGGGAATCCCAAGCCAACCGCCGGTATCTGTATTTCGCTCGCCGAGCGGATATTGAAGGCTATCCTGACGTCGGTGGACTGTTCCGAGATACCTCGGAGGCAGAAACCGGCCATGCCTTCGGCCATCTGGATTTCTTGAAAGAGGTCGGTGATCCAGCTACGGGTGTGCCTATGGGCAACACGGATACGAACCTCAAGTCCGCGATCGAGGGCGAAACCTACGAATATACACAAATGTATCCCGGGATGGCGAAGACCGCTCGGGATGAAGGGTTCCCTGAGTTGGCCGAATGGTTTGAGACGTTGGCAAAAGCCGAACGATCTCACGCCAACCGGTTTCAGAAGGGATTGGATAGCCTGAAGGCCTAACGGCCTGGGTATCAGCGCACGTTCAGCGGTCAGTCTTCGGCGACGTGGCGTGAATCCGTCGGCGAAAGCTGGCCGCTAATCGTTTTGGGAGAGATGAATAATGAAAGGCCTCAGTCTCATCCAACCGATCGACGCCAAGCAGCTGGAGAAGGAAACCCTACGGATCTACGAGATCTGTGATGGTTGTCGACGCTGCTTTAATCTCTGTCCCTCGTTCAACACGTTGCTGGATCGGATTGACGTGTATGAAGGCGATGTTGCCGAGCTGACCTCCGGCGATCACCATCAGGTCGTCGATGAATGTTACTACTGCAAACTCTGCTTCAACCATTGCCCGTATACTCCGCCTCATCACTATGAAATTGATTTCCCCCATTTGATGGTGGCTTGGAAGAAGCGCCTGGCGGCTGAGCGCGGCGTCCGGTGGCGGGATCGTCTGCTTATCATGACGGATACGATCGGGAGGTTGGGAAGCACGACCGCCTCGATCACCAACAGCCTATTGGGCAACCGATTCGTACGTCGTCTCCTTGAGCGAGTGATGGGGATTCATCAAGACCGTCGGATCTTGCATTTTTCCCGCGAGACGTTTCCTCGTTGGTTCGGCCGTCGAGCCAAGACAGCTACCGCCGATCCACCTGTTCGCAAGGTCGCCTTGTTTGCCAGCTGCCTCGTCAACTATCAAGCAACGGATGTCGGTAAGGCGACCGTGCAAGTGCTGGAGAAGAACGGCGTTCATGTCGTGGTGCCACAACAGAGCTGTTGCGGAATGCCGAGCTTTGATATCGGCGATACCCAAGCGATTCAACAAGCTGCGTACAACAACGTCGCGTCATTGCTTCCGTGGGTGCTCGATGGTTACGATGTCGTGGTCCCGGCCGCTAGTTGCAGCTTGATGTTGAAACGTGAATATCCGGAGCTTCAGCGCGATGAGCAGACCAAACAGGTCGCCGAACGGACCTTCGATATCTGTGAGTATCTCATGGGGATGAAGAAGACCGGCCATCTGGCGACTGATTTCACGATGAAGCCAGGGCGAGTCGCGTATCAGATTCCTTGCCATTTGAGAGATCAGAATATTGGGTTTAAATCGAAGGAACTCATGGAGTGCGCAGGCGCGCAGGTCGAGGTCATCGAACACTGTTCGGGACATGATGGGGCGTGGTCGGCTAAGACGGAGTTCTTTTCGCTGTCGATGACAATCGCCGGGAAGGCGGTCCACGCAATCGAGCAAACCCACCCCGACCTTGTCGCCTCGGATTGTCCATTGGCTGGGTTGCAGTTGGATCAGGCTGGAGGGTCGGCGCATGTGCCTGGCAAGACCGTCCTGCATCCGATACAGGTTGTCCGCAACGCGTATGGGTTGCCTGCGTAGCGGGGATAGTAAGGAGTTAGACCTCATCCGTGTGGGCCGAACAATGTGAGAACATTTGATGAAGGAACTTACGGCAGACGATCTCATCTCGATCGAAGAGTATGATCGGGCGCGCGAGTCTTTTCGGGCGAGCATCATTGCACTGAAACAGCGGCGCCGGATTTCGGTTGGTCCGTTGATCACCCTGGTATTCGAAAACCGGGATACGCTCAGGTTTCAGATTCAGGAAATGATTCGAGCGGAGCGCATCATCGATCCAGTTAAGGTTCAGGAGGAACTGGATGTGTATAATGCATTGCTGCCGGGTCCCGACGAAGTGAGCGCAACCCTCTTGATCGAAATTACAGAAGAGGCGACGGTAAAGGATAAACTCGATCAGTTCATGGGACTGGATCATGGCAACAAGGTCTCGATTATTGCCGATGGTGACGTGATCTTCGGCGAATTCGAGGGCGGACGAAGTCATGACACGAAAATCAGCGCCGTTCATTTCGTGCGGTTTCGACCGACTGTCTCGATGAAGCGAACCTTCACGGACCTTACTCGTCCGGTGAAGATTCGAGTGGATCACGGGGGGTACCAGAAAGAGGTTTCGGTCCCAGGTACCATGCGGGAAGAGTGGCTTGCCGATTTGAAAGGTAATGCCGAGTTATTAACGATTTGATCCATCTGGTTCATGACTGAGCGCGCAAGGCTCAACACAGAAGAACTATGTCATTGGTGTTACTGACCAAACGTATCGAGTTTGCCGCTGCGCATCGCTATATGCGGCCGGAGTGGGATGAACCCAAGAATCGCGCCGTGTTCGGCCACTGCTACAATCCTCCCGCGCACGGACATAACTATTTGCTGGAAGTGACCGTCTCGGGTGAGATTGATCCCAAGACAGGAATGGTCGTCAACCTATTCGATCTCAAGCGGGTTCTTCTCGATGTAATTGAAGAATTCGACCACAAGAACCTGAACCTCGATATGCCCTATTTCAATGACCGAATCCCCACATCAGAGAATTTTGCGCATGTGCTGTGGGCAAAGCTGGCCGTGCAAACGGATATCGGGACACTGCATACCCTTCGGTTGTGTGAAGATGAAGATCTGTATGCCGAGGTCACTGCAGCAGATGGTCGGGAGATCGCCACCGTCACGAAACGGTATACGTTCAACGCTGTCCAAGAGGACCATCAAGGACGGGATTGGGATTGTTTTGTGACGATTCGGGGAAGGATCGATCCGGAAACGGGCATGGTAACCGACATCGGTGCATTGGATCGATTGGTGCAGGATGGAGTCATCAAGCCATTCAATCGGCAGGATCTCTGCCAGGTGCTCGGCTGTGATACGGTGAGGGGAGAAGCCCTCACCAAGACCATCTGGGACCGTCTCATTGGGAAATCCTCAGGTGGAACCCTCCACAATGTCCGCCTCGTCTCCAATCGCGATCTCTCCTTCGACTACGCGGGCTAACAGAGAGGCTCCACAAGCCGCCTGATCATCCCCTGAAGATTCTTGTCACGTCCAACTTGCTGATCTTTCTGTTGTTCCTCAATCCTGAACACGGGAATGGAAGCCCATTAGTCACTCAATAGGGCGAGCGAGGATTGGCCTGCCTTAGTTCCTCCTCCCTAGAGTTCGCTCATCCGCGCATGTTAAACAGAAGCCATGAGTGCGACGGGTTCGTTGATCATCGGGATTGTCGGGGCGCTGATGTTTCTGATCAGCCTGTTTGCGTTCAGTCAACGCAATTGGAAAGGCGGCGTATGTTGGTTGCTGTCCGGCGTGGGGCTGATCGCGCTTTTAACCTATATGGACAAGCCATCCTCGAATTTGTGGCCCTGACAGGATTCGAGGAGATACCCTATCAATGCGCTGGCGCCTTACGCTGGTGGGGCTTTCCGTCTGTGTGTGCGGATCCGCCCTTGGTCTGGCGCGGTGTAAAGCGAGCGGCGTGAGCTTCCTGTTCCGGCAGCTTGATGAAGACGATGATCCCGGTATCCGGGTTGATCGTAAAGGTCCCGGTTCCCTTCAGCATGTTCTCTCCGGACGGTTCTAAATCCACCTGAGTACGGGCTTTTTCGGTTCCATGTTGGATGGTGGCTTTCGCTCTTGCGCCGTCAGTCGTGATACTCGTGTCCGAATGATCCGTCACGTACAGGGTCAGTTCTCCATCCGTGGCGACCAGTTCAAGGTGATAGGGGCCCGCGGTGAGCGCTTGTCCGCCGTGGAGGGCGGTGACAGGGCCTGAATCTTTTGCCTTGTGGGCGGTAACTGGCACTGCCCCGAGGAGTATTGTGCACAGCGCGATAGAACCCAGTAGATGTTTCATGATCCTGTCTCCCAGAAAGCCGGCGTCATCTCATTGCAGAGGCTGATGTTGAATATCAGTGCTTCGGTGAATGGTGGTGATGGTGATGCTCGCCACCGTCGGTTTTCGATGGATCCTCCCGAGGTTTCTCGCTCGGGTCTGGTTTTGGCCTGAGCGGCATGAAACGGGCGGCGTAACCCTCCTGATTCGGCAACTTCATGAACACGATGACGACGGTACTCGGTGTCAGCGAAAAGTTGCCGGAGCCCCCGACGATATTGCTTCCGACCGGATGCAAGTTTACCTGTGCCTTCGTTGATCCATTCTCGATGTTGGCCTTCGCCAAGCCGCCATCGACGTTAATGGGGTTATCTGCGTGGTCCGTGACGTAGACCGTCAGGGTTCCATTCTTGGCGACCAATTCCATATGGAATGGCCCGGTCATACGCAATTGTCCGCCATGGGGCGCCTCGACGGATTCGAAATACTCATCAGTATGCGCCCAACTGGGCAACGCTGGGGCCAAGAACGCACTGAATACCAGGCAAAGAATCAGCTTGTTCATTCTCGATCTGCCTCCTCACTGGCGCGTCACTCAACGCGGCTGATCTTGATGGTAGAAAGGTTTCTTCAGGTCACGGACTCAGTGTGGGGTATCCCCACTACTTGAGCAAGTGGTCTGAAATGAGTGCGACGAGTTCGGCCGGCTCAACGACTCCTTCGCGTGTCAGTAATAATTTACCATGCGCGAAGAAATGAGTGGTAGGGTACGTTTCAAACGTGTGGGTCTTCTTGATTTCTCGGCAGCGACCGGGCACATGCATCTTGGCTTTGCCGACCTTCAGCTCGGGAAACTTCACAGCCACGTCTTCGAGTATCGGGTCATAGGCTTTGCAGGGTTCGCAGGTGGCCAAGCCGTACACGACAACCGCACCGGCGCTGTCGGTGAATTCTTTGTAATTGGCGTCGCTGACGTCGAGGACTGTGCTCATAAGTGTGCTGGGTTCCGAGTGCTGAGTGCTGAGGTGGAAAGGTTAAATCCTCTCGGCTCAGCACTCAACGCTCATCACTAATTAGTTCAGCTTCGAGAGCGCATCGAGAATCTCTTTATCCTCGCGTGCCGTCTTGATCTCCTGCACCTTCGCATAGGCGACCTTGCCGTTCTTATCGACAATGACGGTCGCACGCTTGGAGCAGTTGAGCGGTTCAAAATAGAGACCATAGGCCTTCGACGTTGTCCGGTGCACATCAGACAACAGACGGTGTTTCAGGTCTAGGGAGTCCGCCCACGCTTTGTGGGAAAAAAAGCTGTCGCAGCTGACACCGAACAGCTCGGCATTCGCGGACTGAAACTTGGGGAAGTCATCAGTCAAACACTTATTTTCCCCCTGGCAAACAGGGCTCCAATCCAGCGGGTAGAAGCAGAGGACGACGTTTTTCTTGCCTTTAAAGTCGCTCAACTTCACGTCCTTCTGGTCTTGATCCTTCAGATCGAAGTCCGGTGCCGAATCGCCTACCTTAATTTCCGGTGCTACATCGCTCATCACAAACCTCCTTATAGAACTGTATGGGTAATTGCTGGACTGAGGTCTTGAATTGGAAGGACCCCACTGCCTAATGCGCTTAAACTTTGTAACCTGTGTTTTAAAAGCTTGTCAACAGCCTACGAAGGTCCGACGCAGGGTGTGGGATGATAACATGTTGAATAAACGATGAAGTCAGGAATTTCTCAGCTCTCGGAATCCTACCATCCGCCCGGCAGGTGCCGCAGTCCGATAGTTCCTGATCTGGACCGAGCGGCCAAGCTGAGGAAGATCGAGCGATGTTCCGACTTTTGGAGAATGTCCCGCCCGCAGTAGTTCGCCGGCTGATGCTGACAGGACTTCCTTGGCGGTACTGTCGGAGAGTCCCTTGTTCGTGAATAGTTCGACCTCATCCAGTCCGAACTTGCTCAACCCCAATGAGTACGACCACACCAGGTCGTCGTGTGACGTGTCGTCATGCACGATCGACAGATGGTCGTCCAAGACAAAACTCGTGAGCGCGCGCTGCTGCCAGTCCGATGGATTGATGTACGCTTGCGTGGTGACATCGTACGCCGTGCCTTGTGACAACAGCGTCAAGCAACGAGCCAGGCGTGCCGCAAGCAGGATAATATCAGGCATGTCCCGAGGGGAGGCAAGCGATGGGGCGACGGCACCCATGAGCTCGTGTTCCCAGGTCAGTTGCTTCATGACTTCAGCCACATGACTCATCGGCAAAGGCATCACCACATGGGCCGACCAGGGGCCATGTGTGGCCTGCCAGGATTCTGGCGATCCCTCTTCATGACGGATGACGAGAGGGCCACCATACTCGCGGTCATAGACTGCCTTGACCTCATCGGTCGCAGGCGCCGTACCCCGATAGCCGAGAAAGTAGAGAGGTGGGCGTTTGGCGGACGGTTTGGGAGCTTTTTTTCGAATTCTCATGCTGAGAATCGCCTCAGAATCATTTGCCGGCTTTTCGTGCCTTGCGGCGGTCGTCCGGGTTCAATAGGCGCTTTCGCAGGCGTAGATTCTGTGGAGTGACCTCGACCAGCTCATCGGCTCCGATATACTCCAAGGCGAATTCCAGCGTCATTTCACGCGGCGGGGTAAGGACCAAGGCTTCGTCAGAACCCGATGCCCGCATATTGGAGAGGTGCTTTTCCTTGCACACATTCACATCGAGGTCTTCATCTCGGCTGTTTTGTCCCACGACCATTCCTCGGTACACCTCGAAGCCTGGACCAATGAACATGGCGCCGCGTTCCTGAGCCATGAAGATGGCATACCCCGTGCTCAGACCATCTTCGTAGGCGACCAGTGAGCCGTGCGGAGCCACGATCAGGTCTCGTTCCTCGGCCGGTTCATACGCCGTGAAGACATGGTGCATGATGACGGTTCCTCTGGTCTTCGCCAGCAGCATATTCTTCAACCCCATGATGCCACGGGTTGGAATATGGTATTCGAGGTGCATCTCACTGGTGCCGACATCGGAATGAATGAGTCGCATGTGGCGCATTTCACCGCGGCGCTTCCCGATTTCCTCGATGACCGTGCCTTGATAGGTCTCCGGCACCTGGATCGTCAACTCCTCGTATGGCTCCATGACGGCGCCGCCTTCACGGTGGAGAATGACTTCCGGTTGCGAGACTTGCAGCTCGTATCCCTCCCGTCGCATCTGTTCGATCAGCACGGAAAGGTGGAGTTCGCCTCGGCCCGCCACGAGGAAGCGGTCAGCGCTGTCAGTCTCATTCACGCGGAGCGACACGTTGGTCTCGAGTTCCTTAAAGAGGCGCTCACGCAAATGGCGTGAGGTCAGGAACTTCCCTTCCCGTCCGGCGAAGGGGCTGTTGTTGACGGAAAACGTCATCTGAACCGTCGGTTCATCGATTGTCACGCGCGGGAGGGCCACCGGCTTGTCGGCATCGGCGATGGTGTCACCAATGCTCACGTCATCGAGTCCGGCCACCGCGACGATTTCGCCGGCCGCTGCCCGTTCGGTATCGGCCCGCTCAAGGCCCGAATACACCGCGAGGTCGGATACCTTACCGGGAATCTGTGCGCCGTTTTTGCCGAGCACCATGACAGTCTGCCGCCGGGCAATTGACCCGGACTGAATCTTGCCGATCCCCATCTTGCCTTTATAGGGATCTTGCACGAGAGCCAGGACGAGGATCTGGAGCGGGGCGTCGGCATGAATGGCTGGGGCCGGAATCTTCTCCAGCACGGTCTCAAGCAGCGGGACGATGTCGGTCCCTGGCTTATTGACATCGAGCGTGGCGATCCCTTTGATTGCCGACGTGTAGACGATCGGAAAATCAAGTTGTTCGTCCGTGGCCCCTAGGTGGACGAAGAGGTCGAAGGTCCGGTTGACCACATCGTCGATGACCGCATCCGGCCGATCGATTTTGTTGATGACGACAATAGCTTTGTGTCCGAGCGCTAAGGCTTTCCGCAACACGAACGTCGTTTGCGGCATGGGGCCTTCTTTCGCATCGATCAAGATCAACACCCCATCCACCATGCGGAGTGTGCGTTCCACTTCACCGCCGAAATCGGCATGGCCCGGCGTATCGACAATGTTGATCTTCACGCCGTTGTAGATGACGCTGGCATTTTTAGCGCGGATCGTGATCCCGCGCTCCCGCTCCTGGTCCATCGAGTCCATGATGCGTTCGCCCATGTCGTCGATCTTGCGATGGACATGGGTTTGGCGGAGCACCGCATCGACCAAGGTCGTCTTGCCGTGGTCAACGTGAGCGATGATGGCGATATTCCGGATATCGTTCCGGCGGTCATGTGGGGCGCGTACGGTGGACATAGTGACGGGGCTTCCTTGATGACAAAAAAAGACGCCTCGACAGTGAGGCGCAAACTCAGTAGTATACTCGAACTCTATCAGCTCAAACAAGCGAAGGATGAGACCCCGTGTAGAGAACGGCTCAGCCTCTGTCTTCTGTCTATCGGGTGGATGAAAAAGGCGATATCCTCGTTGAGTGTGTTCAGTTTTTTAATCTGAGACGGGATCCGATCAGGGATGGACGACTTCAGGTGCGGGTTGAGCGCTTGGTTTCGGCACGAACAATGCGACCGTCCGTAGAAGATGTTCCGGTGAGAAGGGTTTCTTGAGATACTCCGCGGCTCCCAGGGTGGTCGCCTCGTCCAACGCTTCTGGGCTCGAGTTGGCAGTGAGCATAATGACTGGGATCGACTGCCATCCCGGTGTCGATCGAATGGCGCGCAGGACCTCTAACCCAGACATGGAGGGCAGTGAGATGTCGAGCAATACCACGTCGGGAGGCGCACTCGTTTCCGTCAGACGTTTGGCATTTCGCCCATCAGGGGCATGCCGGACCGCATAGCCGTGACGTTCCAGGATGAACCGGACCAAGCAGGCCGTGTCGTCGTGATCTTCGATCATCAGTACCGTCGGCACAGAAGAACTTGATGCCGTACCCATTGGGCCTTCCTGTTCTGCTCGATTGCGCTGTGGAAGCAGGTTATTGATGTGCTCCCGGTACGTGGCCGGTTGGTCGCGTCATGCGGCCCGTTTCTTTCTCTGACTGCCGCGGGGTCGATGGCGTCCCGAGGTGCGACGTTTACGAAGAGCTGTGGCCGTCTCTTTCTTGACAGTCTGGTCCGGCGCAAGCGCGGAATACACAGGGGTCGGCATAACTCGCCTCACCTCCTGGAGTAACACCTTCGACCCCTTTTGCTTCGTCACATACGCCGTTGCGCCGTCGTCCAGTGCTCGTTGAATATCCGGTTCATGGGAATCGGCACTAAGGACGATGATCGGAGTGTATTGCCAATCGGGATGATGGCGGATGAGCTTCAACAATTCCGATCCGCTGACATAGGGGAGCACCAGGTCCAACAAGACGAGTGAAGGGGGTTGTGTCGTATCGACGAGGGTGCGGGCTTGGCGTCCGTCTTTGGCTTGAATCACCGAGAAGCCTTCCCGCTCCAGAACACTTTTCAACAGATTGGCCGTATCCACCTCATCTTCCACCAGTAGGATCTTGTTTTTCATAGGCCCGCTCCTCTTGTTCATAGGCATCACTCGTAGACCACCTTGATCCGATTGAGATAGGAACCCAGCGCAGGAAGATCGCGTGCGATGGTCGAGGCGTCGCCCGCCTTTGCCGCCTGCTCGATGACGGCGGCTATTTCAGTGATCCGGTCGAAGCCGTAACTCCCCCCAGCGCCCTTCATCCCGTGCGCCACGGTACGGACTGTTTCAAAGTCCTGGACGGCCAGGGCTTCCTGCATTGTCACGACTTCTTTTTTGCGGTTGGTCATGAATTTCGGGATAAGCGGTTCAAACGAGGCGTCGACGGACACGAGGATGTCGCCTGGGTCATCAGCAGCCTGGTGTGGCTGAACCTGTTCCATCTGTGCGTCTCCTCCCAAGTCCCAAGCGGTTGAGCCTGTTCTTGTCCAAGATGGCGTGTTGAAGAACGGGATTGTGCGCAGTATCTGATACGACGGCTGGTCTCTGTACAGGTGTGAAGGGCTCGACGGGTCTTGCAGGCCATCCATTCACTCCAGTTCCGCACAGGCGGTCTCAAGCCACCTCAGTGACTGACATGGTATCGGACGCTTTCCCCTCGATCTTGAGCGCCCCCTGGTAGCCCAACAAACACCTGCGCTTCTGAATCGGGCCTGCCTGAAGCGCGCATCAGCTGGCAACCGGTGTGTGATGGTGTCCCCTTATACTTCATGGTGTTAGAGGATGAACGCGTCGGGAAAGCGTGGCTTCTGGTGGTCATGGCTGTACCACGGACCTGCTCGTTGCAACCCGCTGCTGCATCACGGGTGTGCCGACCGTGTACGCGCTCGCTCGACATAGCTCAGCAAGGTTTCTCGCTTGAACGGCTTCAGGACGTACTCCTGCACCTTGAGAGCAGCCGCCTTCTTGATGGATTGCGGATCGGTGACGCCCGTCAGCATGACCACCGGCACGTGCTCCCAGTCGGGTGTGGCCCGGATCGTCTCCAGAATCGCGACGCCATCGACATGGGGTAATTGAATATAGAGCAGCACGAGCGACGGGGCCGGCATCAAGGCGATCTTCTCCAGCGCGACCTGGCCATCCGGGGCATGCACGACGTGATATCCCTGTTCCTTCATGATCAGCGTGACGAGCTCGGCCGTATCTGGTTCATCCTCGACAAGCAGCAGGTGCGGTGTGTCTCGTGAGGGCTGGTCGTTCATAGAGGGCTCCTTGCGCTAGGCCGCCTGGCCCGCTGAGGCGGTTCCATATTGGCTGATCGCCGTGAGGAGCGTCTTCTTCCTGATCGGTTTCGTCAGATGCGCTGTGCAACCGGCGGCCAGGCTCTTGTCTGATTCTTCTTTGAGTGCATTCGCCGTGAGGGCCACGATCAGTGTGGGCCTGCGCTGGTTGCTCGCGTTCCCATTGGCGAATGGCCGCCGTGGCTTGGAGACCGTCCATGACCGGCATCTGCATGTCCATGAACACTAGATCGTACTCCGATGATTGAAATTTTTGGACGGCGATCGCGCCGTTTTCGGCCTCCTCGATCTGGTACGGCGTGTCTTTGAGGAACAACGCCACCACATCGCGGTTGTCTTCCAGATCTTCGACAAGCAAGATGCGGAGCGGCGGCAGTACAGACGATTCCGTGTCGACTTGAGCCGGTGTGGTCGCCACGGGCACGGGAGTGGAGGAAGGCTGGCTCAGCGCGATCGCCAGCGATTCCAGCAGCCGTGTGCGGCTGACGGGCTTGTAGGCATAGGCCGTGATGCCCAGCTCGTCCTTGCCTTGATAGGCTTCTCCGCGAATATCCGAGGCATGCATGATCAGCGGCAGCGAAGCATAGGCGGGCCGTTCGCGAATGGCCTGTGCTAGCTCCAGCCCATTCATGTCGGGCATATGATAGTCCAGGATCGCAAGGACGATCGGTTCACCCATGCGCTGGGCTTGGTCCAGTTCCGCCAGGGCCGCGGCCCCGCTGTCCGCCTCGATCACTAGGGCCCCCAGCCGGCTGAGGTGGATTCGAGCGACCAGCCGATTCGTACTGGTGTCGTCGACGACGAGAATGCGGCGCCCGCGAATGTCTGGGACGGGCGGCTTGGGAGCGGTGTCGGGTGTGGGGGCTTCCGGCAGACGCACAACGAAGGAAAAGGTGCTGCCGACTCCAGGGCGACTGTCGACATCGATGCGACCGTTCATGAGTTCCACGAGGCGCTTGGTAATGCTCAGGCCGAGGCCGCTACCGCCATACTTGCGGGTCGACGAGGAATCGAGCTGGGTGAAGCGGTCGAAGATCGTCTGGAGTTGCTCCTGCGCAATCCCGATCCCTGTGTCGGTCACCGAGCAGCGGAACGACCCCGATTCGGACTCCGCTGGCTCGACACGAATCACCACCTCTCCTCGTTCTGTGAATTTGATGGCATTGCTGACCAGGTTCACGAGGACCTGGCGAAGGCGCGCGGGATCGCCGGTCACAAAGACAGGAACGTCCGGATGCACGAGCGCCACGAGTTCGAGTTTTTTAGCCCGGGCACGGACGGCCATGATCTCGGCGGTCTTGTCGACCAGATCATGGAGATCGAACGGCACGGACTCGAGGGTCACCTGCTCGGATTCGATCTTGGAGATATCCAGGATGTCGTTGATCAACTCAAGCAGGTTCGTCGAGGCGCGCGTCAGCCGTCCGACATACTGTCCCTGGTCCGGCGCGAGCGGGGTTTCTTGGAGTAATTCCGCCATCCCAACGATCGCGTTCATGGGCGTGCGGATTTCATGGCTCATCGAAGCCAGAAACGCGCTCTTGGCCCGTGTCGCCGCCATGGCCTTGTCATGTGCCGCCACCAGGTCTCGATTGCGGAGCTCTAGCAGGCTGCGGAAAAAGGCGACGTGAAGGAGGTAGAAGCGCCCCAAGTTCGGTCGGGCGTCGCCTCGAAGTCCGTCCGTGCGGGGCGCCCTCCCACCGTGGACACCCACAGTGGGCGACGGGG
>Ga0224505_10000306_pt1 | contig 34208 bp, 33 predicted proteins | sample SF_Jan12_sed_USG_FD_169102 | JGI IMG/M metagenome (GOLD analysis project Ga0224505, IMG submission 169102) | Sediment microbial communities from San Francisco Bay, California, United States - SF_Jan12_sed_USGS_4_1 | ecosystem: Environmental > Aquatic > Marine > Sediment | place: USA: California... | reverse complement strand
TCCGTCGATGTGGTACTTGTCCAACCAGAAGAGGGCGCTATTCAGGAGAAACGTTCGCACCTCCACACGATCGTAGTTGAAGATCCGGCTGTGCCAATCGGGGTGGTAGCCCAGACGAGGGTCGGCGTGGTCATAGAGATGTGTCCCATCAAACAGGGCTAATCCATGTGGATCATCCGGAAAGTGCGCCGGCGCCCAGTCAATGATGACCCCGAGTCCGGCTTGGTGTGCCCTGTCCACGAATGCCATGAATCCCTGTGGTTCACCGTACCGACTGGTGGCGGCAAAATATCCGGTCGCTTGATAGCCCCATGATCCGTCGAAGGGATGCTCCGTGATCGGGAGCAGCTCAAGGTGGGTATAGCCGAGATCCTTGGCATAGGGGATGAGTTTCTCAGCGAGTTCTTGGTACGTCAGCCACCGATTATTCTCCCCCGGTACGCGCATCCAGGATCCCAAATGCACTTCATAGATCGAGAGCGGGCTTGTGAGTGGATCTTGTTTCGATCGTGCCGCCATCCAAGTCTCATCTTGCCACCGGTAGGCGGACAGCTCGCGTACGACCGAGGCCGTCCGGGGGCGAAGCTCGCTGGCGAAGGCATAGGGATCGGCCTTGAGCAAGAGCGCGTTGTGCTCTCGTGAAAGAATCTCGTACTTGTACAGGGTCCCTTCTGGGAGATTGGGAATAAAGAGTTCCCAGGCTCCGGTCGCTCCACGGCTTGCCATGGGATGGAGGAGACCGTTCCAGCCATTGAAATCTCCCACGACACTGACACGGGCGGCATTCGGGGCCCATACCACAAAGTGCACGCCACGGATGCCTGCAATGGTGCGGAGATGGGCGCCGAAGTGTTCGTAGGCTTTGAGTAACGTTCCCTCGGCGAACAGGTGCAGATCGAAATCCGTTAACAGCGGGGAAACGGCATAGGGATCGTCGGTCTCCGTGACAGCGCCGTCAAGGTGTGTGATGCGAAGTCGATATGAGGGGAGAGATGTCGTGTCCGGAAGCGCCATCTCGTACAGCCCCTCTTCGTACACGCGCGTCATGTGCCACAGACCTGAGTTGGAGAGGAGCACAACCTCCTTCACCCCGGGCTGCCAGGTTCGGACGACAAGATGGGGGCGGTCATTGATCGAGATCAGGTGTGGTCCGAGAACCGAGTGCGGATTCCAATGGGTCCCAGCTCTGAGGCGATCGACATCATCCTGGTGAACGGTGGGCTCGTATGACATACGCCTATCCTACTGAGGGCGACTCCGATTAGGAAGGAGAAAATGTGATGATCTGAGGCACCACAACAAGAGTCCGAAAGACGACTCTGATTGCATTGAGACCATCGTCCCCGGATAATGCGTTGGACCGTGGTGGCCACCAGCCACACGAGCTCTTCCGCAGCCTGCTAGGCGGTCGATCACAAGTCGTCGCGGGGAATCGCATGTCATTCTTGACGTTGGCGCTGCTTATTTTTGGTCTGTGCTATCTGCTCATCATGACCGAGCGCCTCCACAAGACGATTGTGGCGCTGTTTGGCGCTGCGGTGATGATTAGTTTGGGGGTGGTGTCACAAGAAGAGGCGTTCTACTCCCACGAGTTTGGGGTCGATTACAACGTCGTCTTTCTGTTGATCGGCATGATGGTCATCGTGAACATCGTCCGAGAGACGGGACTCTTCGAGGTGTTGGCCATTTGGGCGGCTCAGCGGGCAGACGCGAAACCGTTCCGCCTTCTGGTCTTATTGGCGGTGTTGACCGCTGCCTTATCCGCCATGCTGGATAATGTGACCACTGTCCTCTTGATGGCGCCAGTCACACTCGCGATCACGAAACGATTGGAGTTGAACCCGATCCCATTTTTGATGACTGAGGCCCTGGCCTCCAACATCGGCGGGACAGCTACACTCGTCGGAGATCCTCCCAATATCATGATCGCCAGCAAGGCGGAGCTCAGTTATCTTGATTTTTTACTCATGTTGGGACCGATCGTTCTTATCATCATGGTGCTGTTTCTCACGGTATTGTGGGTCATCTTTGGACGAACCATGACAGTTGCTCCACATCTAAGAGAAGCCGTCCTCTTGCTGAGTTCACGGCAGGCGGTGCCGGATGAGGCGTTCTTGAGGCGCTGTCTCATCTTGCTGGTGATCGTCAATGTGGCCTTCTGTTTCCACTCTCTGGTCCATCTTGAACCGGCCACGATTGCGCTATTAGGAGCGAGCCTGTTCATGGTGATCGGGCATGCGAGACGCAACCATGAGGATGCGGAGGAGCTGACGTATTTGGCAGAAGTGGAGTGGAAAACCATCTTCTTTTTTATCGGTCTCTTCATCCTGGTAGGGGGACTGGTCAAAGTCGGAGTGATTCGGTATCTCGCTGATCAGTTGGTGTCGGTAACGAGAGGAAATCTTGCGGGAACCACCATGACGGTACTCTGGGGTTCAGCCGTCCTGTCTGCCGTAGTCGACAACATTCCCTATGTCGCTGCGATGAATCCGTTGATTGTCGATCTCGCCCGATCGCTGCATCCGGAGATTACCGACTATGCCACACTGGTCCATCAAGCAGATATCATCCCGCTCTGGTGGGCGTTGGCATTGGGAGCGTGCTTAGGAGGTAACGGCACCATCATTGGAGCGAGTGCCAACGTCGTGATCGTGGACCTTGCTCGGAAGGCTGGATATCGGATTACCTTTTGGCAGTTTTTTAAGTATGGTTTCCCGGTCATGCTGGGGTCGGTTGCTCTCAGTGCAATGTACCTCTGGGTGCTGTTTCTGCGATAGGCTGCCTGCCGCCCGCCATCCAGTCGTTCCAATGAGGCGCGCGGGCTCGACCGAGATGGATTTATGGTTTCTCGGCGATGGTCAGAGCCAGCGTTCCATCACTCATCGTGCGGATATGCAATGCAGTGACATCGGCAAACACTCCGATGCCTTGGACCGACTCCACGGTTCCGTGCATCGAGACGGATGGACTGAGCGCTCGATTCAGCGTGGAGGCCAGTAGGCCTCGCACACGATCGGTGGCTGGAGTCACTCCGAGGATAGATTCGCTGGCGACCAGGTCTCGTAACGTCGAGAGATCAAGCCAAGCGGCCGTTGTCTGTACGAGCGCTTCTGTCTCGAGATCATAACGGAGGCCACCGAGAGACACCGTCTGTGTGAGTGAGCTCATTTCTGGTTTTCCGACAAAATATACGTGACCGATGGCATCTCCACCAAAATCAATCCGCACCACCACTTGGTTGCCCCCATTGCCGAAGATGGAGGCATTGGTGATGAGAATGAAAGACCCTTTCTTCGCGACACGTTTTCCCGTGAGTCGGTTCGAGAGGCTCTTAGAGAGTGAGGCGTAGTCCAAGGGGACGTCCGTGATGACATGGAATCCTGTGGGTGTGAGCCGGTTTGCAAGCGTTGTGGGGAGTGTGCCATAGAGCTGGGTATCGGCGGTGCCGTGGAATCCGGTAGAAGTTGGCGGACTGTCAAGTGGAGGAAGCGCCGCAATTCCAGCGGGTGGTTCCTGGCCGAAGACGATGACCGGGTTCGCGGTGATGTGGATGGTGTCATTGACAACAGGGCCCACCCCGGAAAAGCCACTGTGCCGGACTTTTTCGATATTGAACTGGAGCCAGGCATCCGGTTCGAGCTTGATGGGGTTGCGCAGTGTATTCCAGGCAGTGTCCATGTGAGACTTGACTGTGAGTGTATTGACGCGGGTGACCGCTCGGTTGAGTCCTCCTCGAATGATGTCGGCCAGCCGTTGCCTGACTTCTTGTGCCACGTCAACATCCCCAACTCGTAACTGGCATGGATCACTAGGGTTCACGGCTACACTGGCGACCGATGCGGACAGCCCGTACGTCGGGGTCAGCTCAGTTGCGATACTGCCGTGCGCTGTGGCCCTTCGGGGCCAATCACTGCCATCGCCACAGTGAAGCGCAGGCGCTCCAATCTTATATCGCAGGGCGGTGCCGACAAATACGTGGGAGCTGGACAGTTCGATCCCTTTCCACCATTCACGGAGAGCTGCGCCTGATGGTGTGTCGTTAGCTTGTTGGACACCGGCAGGTACCATCGTAAAATTATCTCGTTCTGCATAGTATCTGTATTCAGCACCTTTAGGATGTTTGATGGAGCTCCCCCAATGGTCGATTTTTTTCGGGATCACGCTGTCATCGTTGGCCGCAGCGAGAAACGGTGACAAGTCGACGTGGACAGGAACGCTGATACTGGACTCTTGGGCCGGAGCCGGTGGGTTCGGTGTTGCCGGTAGGAGCTTCGGAGCCGGTGGACGAATGACAGGGGTATTGAGTGCGGTGCAGCTGGCCAAGGATAGCAATAAGGATACGGCTACGAGGACATTGCTTATCGATTTGGGAAACATTTGCTTTCCCCCTTCTCGCTAGTCAGAGGTCGTGAGGTTCGTCGATTCAAATTGTCTTCAGCCCATGGAAAGTGGGTCCCGGCGATAAAGAAGCGAGAGCAGAATACCAGAAACACCCCTATGTTTGTCAGGTCCCAATTAGCGGACCAGATGCAGGTCTCATGGCCGGTGGGATTGGGACCGGAAGGCATTTCGTAAACCTTTCTCATCTAGTCGTACCCATAGAGCCAGTGGGTCGTCGAAGGGGAAACATTTTTGACGGAATGGCGAACGCCTTTCTGAATAAACACTTCATCGCCCGGCTCCGCGATGATTTCTTCCCCGCCGATCATTAGCCTGAGCGTTCCATCCATAGCCGTCACCAGCTCGTTCGTCGTATGGACGAAGTCATTCCACTCTCTGCCTGGTGGGTCGGTGAAGACATCACAGGAGTAGCCCCGCTGATGCCAGTTCTGAGCGACCTGGTCACGGTTGAGAGGTGCGGCGAATTTCTGACGAGTCACGTAGGACATTGAGTTCAATGACTGGGATCGGTCTCGGCTGTCTTATACGGGTGTTCACGCGAGTCAGGATCATTGTACTGGGATAGGATGCAAACATAAAAGAACCTGCCGACCAGAGGCAGAGTCAGCGATACACGTCTTTTCGGTCGCCGATCTTCACAGCGAGTACGAGCAGGTGTTCGTCGTGAATTGCGTAGTTGATCCGGTAGAGGTCATCCCCTCCGGCGAGTTTTTGACGCCCTGTGGACGAGGACTCTGCTGTAGGGTTTTCAGACGTGTGATGATGCGTTTCTGGATTCGTTGCAGCAACTCAAGATTTATGTCTGAGGACTTCGCAGGTAGGTGTTTAACGCCTGCAGCAGTGGGAGATGTTCGGGAAGTCGACGATACACATCTTTGGCGAGTGTTTCGTCATAGGTGTGGGCGGTGCGGTTCCGGTCTTCAAGCATGGCCAGCCATCCAGCTTCGTCGCTGATCCAGTGGTTCTTGTAGGCCAGTTTAAGGCAACCTTTTGGGGATTGGCAGTCGAGCCCTTCTGCCCGTGCTCGTTCTTGAATGACCTTCTAGGCTAACTCAAAACAAAACTCAAATCGCTGGATGGCGGCATCTCGAGAGAGATCCGTTGTAGGAGCACTGAGGGCTTCGCTGAGACGCATGATGGCAGTGGTGAAGCTATCAAGCCGTGTGGTCATAAGCGGATTCCATGGCGAAGAACTTCCTGTTTGAACCGTTCACTGACTGTGTGAAGATCAACGAGGTCTATTTCATGCAGCGTCGCAAGATCTTCGATCCCACCACGGAGTTCAGCCAGTTGCTCAGGGGGAAACGCCGTGGGTCCAGAGACGGCGATATCAATGTCGGCATGGGCGCGAGCCGTACCTTGGGGCCATGAACCAAACCAGATAACGGTCACATCAGCGCCTAGCATGCTTCGGGCAAGCGCAGCGACGGTATGCGCGATCTGTTGAGGTCGAGCCAGAAGTTCTTGGGAGGACATGCGCTCAGTGTATCGATTCTGGCCATGATGTCAACTGAGTTGGATCGGGGTGGGTACGCCTAGGGAGTCATGTTCAGGACGAATTCAGACCGGTCAGTGATGGTGCGCAAAGGCTGGGGTTTCGTGGTGGTGCTCGGTCAATTTTCGGAGGTCACAATGGATGTCGTCAGGGTCGCAGCACTCGGTTTCCAGTTGGATGGTCATATGTTTGATGCCGAACTCCGTCGTGATGCGGTTCTGAATCAGTTGAAGCAACTCTAATGCTGTGTGATGGTGCTCGATGATGACGTGGCTGGTGAGCATGACCAGCCGAGGTTCTACCGCCCAGATGTGGAGATCATGGACATTTTTGATGCCGGGGATTGATTCCATCGTGGCAGCCACGTGGGATGTGCTGATGCCTGGAGGGGTTGATTCAAGAAGCACCTCCATCGCCTCTTTGAAAATCGGCCAGGCTCCTCGGAGGATTGCGCCGACCACCAGCAAGCTGACGAGCGGATCCAGCACGGTCCATCCCGTGAGGAGTATCGCGCCGCCGCTGACGATCACTCCGAGTGAGACCCATGCGTCTCCTAACATGTGCCAAAACGCACTACGAATGTTGAGATCATCTTTCGCTCCATGTTGGAGCAAGAGAGCAATCGCCAGATTGGCGACAAAACTGACGGCCGCAATTGTCATCACCCACCCACCGTCGATGGGGACCGGTTGCAGGAGTCGCTTGAAGCTGATGAGTGTGATGCCACATGCGGTCAATAAGAGGATGAAACTGTTCAGGAACGCGGCGATGATGCCGGCTCGATGATAGCCGAATGTTCGCTTCTCCGATGCAGGCCGTGCCGTAAGCAGATGCGCATAGAGGGCGAGAAAGAGCGAACCCTGGTCGACCAGGTTGTGGCCGGCATCGCCCATGAGACCAATACTATTCAGCATCCAGCCGCCGATGAATTCCGCTGCAATGATCACGGCGTTGATGGCTAAGGCCAGTTGGAGTCGAGATCGGAGGTGTGAGTATGAGGCCAGTGCCGTCATACAGGACAGTGTCGCATGAGCGGCGCAACGCGGCAAGTGTAGCCGGAGGATTGTGCGGAATGTCTTCAGCTGCCAGCTAGCGAACTGGTTGGGAGGGGAGACGTTCACTCAGGACTGGATAGTTGATCTGATCCATTCCGGTGTTGCCGGTTGCGAGATCCGTTGCAATCACGCGCAGAACAATTCCATCAGGAACGTCCCTTAACAGCGGGACAAAGAACGGGGCTTCGAAGGTACGACTTCCTTCATCATAAAACATCTGGAGTCGCTCGATGGTCCGGTCACCGATTAGGATCTCCCCATAGAGCCGAATTTTTCGTGAATCCCAATCGCCATGGGGTCGGACTAAGGAGCCGGAAAGCGTTCTAACTGAAGCGCGTAGCTTCACATCATCTCGTGCGATCAATGCCTCACGAGGCTTGGGGCGTTCGATCTGGACCAGGTATCCGTAGAGGTGCAGCACGATGCCGTCCTGTGTCAGATCCTGTCCCGGAGTCAGGATGAGGGTTGTACTCGCCTTCTGGATTGCAGCCGGGTAAGCCAATGGTCCTTCGGCAGAGATTTCTACCAACGTCGGTTTTTGAAGTGGCAGGGTTGTCGTGAATGCAGCGGAGGAACGGGTGCTATAGATCGGTTCTTCCATCAAATGGGGTGTGCGCATGATTTGATTCTGATCTCCGGCATCGCCCTGCTGAATGCCGGTTGCGAGCATCTGGCCAGTGGTCACATCGGTGATTGTGACGCGAGCTCCACCGACCTCGCGACCTAATACCATGGCTCCATGTGCGACGACTCGGACCAGCACGGTCGTCGGTTGAGGACCGTTGAGCGGGATGTTAGGAGGGGTTTGGCCATGGGCCGGAGTCGAGAGGCAGGAAAGGAAGCTGAGTGAGGCGAGCAGTCCAACCGGGGCGAAGGGGAATGGCGTCATTTCACCTTCGTGCCCGGGTCCACTTCTTCTTGGATGGTGAGCAGTCCGCGCACGTCCGTGTCTCCTGCAGCGAGTACCATGCCTTGGGATTCAATGCCCATCAGCTTCGCCGGCTTCAGGTTGGCCACAATCACGATTGTTTTTCCAACAAGTACGTCCGGCTCATACTTCTTGCCGATGCCGGCCACGATCTGACGTTGTTCGTCACCCAGAGATACTTGGAGCTTGATCAATTTCTCCGATTTCGGCACTCGCTCAGCGGACAGGATCTTCGCTGTCCGGAGTTGGACCTTCATGAATTCATCAATGGTGACCTGTGGGACAACCGGCGCGGCAGGAGTGGGTGTTGGTACGGTCGCGGTTGGTTGTGAAGGGACGGATGAGTCAGTCACGGGTTTGGCTCCTTGTGTTTTCGAGTCGATGCGTGGGAAGAGCGATGGGCCCTTCCGAATGGCCGTTCCGGGCAGGAGATCTCCCCATTGGATTGTGCCGATTTCGAGCGACTGCACATAGTCATCTGCGAGGCCCAGCTGCGCGCAGATGGTCTGGGCACTCTTCGGCATCACGGCATAGGTCGCGATGCTGAGGCAACGGAGTATTTCCGCCATGGTGTAGAGCACGGTCTTCAGTTGTGCGGCATCGCGCTCACTCTTGGCCAATGTCCAGGGTGCCGTCTTGTCGACGTATTGATTGGCGAGTTGAACGACATGCCAGATCCCCTCCAGGGCTCGGTTGAACTCCAGCTGCTCAAGATGGCGTGGAAGTATTTCTCGAAGCAGAGTTATCGTGGCCTGCTCGAGCTCTTGTTCTGCCGGCCCAGTAGGCCCTGGAGCGGGGATCACCCCTCCTTGAGTCCGTTCAATGAGGGTGAGTGTCCGACTCAAGAGGTTACCCAGGCCATTGGCAAGATCACTATTGATACGCGTGATCATACCGGTGAGAGAAAAATCTCCATCCTGGCCGAAGGGGACTTCGCGCAGGAGGAAGTAGCGGAACGCATCCACTCCAAATTCATCGATCATTTTATAGGGATCGACGACGTTACCGCGACTCTTCGACATCTTTTCTCCGTCGACGGTCCACCAGCCATGGGCAAAGATGGTTTCTGGCAACGGCAGATTCAATGCCATTAACATTGTGGACCAATAGACGGCGTGCGTGGTTAGGATGTCCTTCCCGACGAGATGCACGTTCGCTGGCCAGAATCGATGGCCGACCGGTGTCTCACGCGGTAGATATTCCAACGCGGACACATAGTTCACGAGCGCGTCGAACCAGACATAGGTGACGTAGTCCGTATCGAAGGGGAGTTCGATACCCCAGGAAAGCCGTGTCTTCGGCCGAGAGATCGAGAGGTCGCCGAGCTTCTGAGTTGTCAGAAAACCCAGGACTTCGTTCCTCCGCGATTCGGGGCGGATAAACCGATCATGTTTCTTGATGTGCTCAATGAGGCGGTCTTGGTATTGCCCCATTTTGAAAAAGTAGTTGTGCTCGCTCAGTTTCTCAACCGTGCGCTTACAGTCGGGGCAGAGCCCATTCTCCACGTCTTTCTCTGTCCAGAACCGCTCATCGAACGTGCAATACCAGCCTGAGTAGTCGGCCTTATAAATCAGTTGTTTCTCGAATAGCTCTTGGAGGTATCGTTGGACGACCTTTATGTGCTGAACGTCGGTCGTTCTGATAAAAGCGTCGTTAGAGATGTTCAGCCGTGTCCAGAGGTGCCGAAATTGCGGTGCGAGCTTATCGCAGTGCGCTTGCGGGTCAATGCCGGCCTTGGCAGCAGCCTGTTGCACTTTTTGTCCATGTTCATCCAGCCCGGTGAGAAAGAATACCTCGCGTCCGTGTAATCGCCAGTAGCGCGCCAGGACGTCAGCCGCAACGGTGGTATAGGCATGTCCGATATGCGGGACATCATTGACGTAGTAAATCGGAGTGGTGATGTACAACGTATTGTTGGCCGACATCATCACGGCAAGATATCAGGTTGGCGGGGTGTTTGACTAGGTCGCGGCTCCGGCCGGCACAAGCCCGAGAGCTTCACGTAGGCGGAGAAATGTTGCTTCCAGCGCCATTTGTACGTTCAAGTGCCGCGTGGCTTGCTGTGCATGTTTTTCCATGTCGCTCATGAGAGTCAGGAGGAGGTCGATGTTCGCTCGGTTGGCGAACCGTTGGAATTGGGAGAGTTGATCGAGATGAAGGATTTGGTCTCGATCTCCATCCACGAGGACGATTACCAGGTCTCGGATCCATCGTGTCAGCCAGCTCAAGGTCTCCGCTCCCCGGTCCGATTTGGCCAAGGCTTCGGATGCGGAAAGGATGGTCGTGTTGGAGGTCAATGACTCGGGCTGTACCAATGCCAGACATTCCTGCTGACGGGCACGGACGTCTGCCACGTTCGTGGTGAGTGCCTCTCCGATGCGGCCGTCGGTCAGCAGTGCCAGGAGTCGAGCATCGGCAGGTGGAAGCTCTCGCTTCAGAATGAGTGCGGCCTCCACTTGTGTCCGGGCCGGTGAGGTAAAGCGAAGCGCTTGGCAGCGTGACCGAATCGTGATGGGGAGTGCGTGGAGACGGCTGGTGACCAGGATAAAGAGACTATGACCAGGAGGTTCTTCCAATGTTTTGAGCAGGGCATTGGCTGCACCGATGGTCATTCGATCCGCATCGTCAATCAGGCAGATCTTTTGCTCACCGATGAGGGGCCGATAGACAAACTGCTGCTCAAGTTCTCGGATCTGCTCAATCTTGATTTGCGGTGTTGCCGCCTCCGCATCGGGTTCGATAACGAAATAATCGGGATGCGTCTGAGCGGCAATCTGCACGCACGAGCGGCATTGGCCGCAACTGTCGGGGGTCTCGGTGAGAACTGGGCGGTCACAATTCAAGACCTGCGCCAGCCTCACGGCAGTCATATGCTTGCCAATGTGGGCGTCGCCGTGGAAGAGATAGGCATGAGCTAACCTCTTATTGGAGAGACTGGCCTGGAGGAGGGAAATGGATTGCTCGTGGCCTGTGATATCTGTAAACGGCATAGGCTATCGTTGTTGCGGCTGTTGGATGCCGCGCCTCTTGAACCAACGTGTGATGAATGTCACCACGTGTTGTTGGACGGACTCTAGAGGAAGAGAGGCATCAAACACAACCATACGCCGTGGTTCTTGTCGGGCTAAGGTCCGAAACCCGGCTCGTACCTTTTCATGAAATTGCGTCGCTTCCCGATCGATGCGATTCTGAGAAGCGCGCTGGCTTCGTCGCCGCCTCAGTCCGACGCGGACAGGTACGTCGAAGAGCAGGGTCAGATGCGGAACAAGTTTCCCGGTTGCCCACTTGTTCATGGTGCGCAAGACTCGGAGATCCAATCCACGCCCGTACCCTTGATAGGCGATTGTCGAGTCTGAGAAACGGTCACACACCACGATCATTCCCTGTTGGAGTGCAGGTTTAATCACATGATCGACATGTTGGCGCCGAGCTGCAAGGATGAGCCACGCCTCTGTTTCCGGGGCAATGGCTTCCGCGGAATGGTCGAGAAGGAGACCGCGTACTCGCTCGGCGAGCAGCGTTCCTCCCGGCTCTCGTGTGTGGAGCACCTGCCAGCCCTGAGTCGTGAGCCAGTCACAAAGCCGGCGGGCCTGCGTCGTTTTTCCACTCCCTTCGCCGCCTTCGAGCGTGATGAAGATACCGGATGGTTTTTGTGTGGCAGGACTCATCAACTCTTTTCTTCAGACGTGTCTCTGAAAACGGATCCTAAGTCAGGTTGCGGGGAATAGCAAGGTGGGACCTATTCAGGGATCCTTCTCGTTTCAGTGCATAACCTATTGAAATTAACAAGAAAACGCTTGCGACGTTTGTTCGGTACTCTGTAAGATGAATCACGGATCGTTCTCCCATAGAGGGTGGGGTAGTTTTCTTATGCTTAAGACTGCCTTGAGGCGATATTTTCTGACAGGACTCCTGCTTGTTACCCCGATCTGGGGCACGATTCTCGTTCTGAAAACCCTGTTCGTGGCACTGGACGGTATCTTGGGCGATGCCATGGCTGAGCTGGTGCCCGACCACTATATTCCCGGGCTTGGGATCGTGACCTTGGTGTTGCTGATCTTCTTGGTTGGGTTGTTTGCGGCCAACTTCATCGGGCGCCAGATCGTCAGTCATTGGGAGGATTGGCTTAATCGGTTGCCCCTTGTCCGCGGAATTTATTCGACCTTGAAATCCATGATGGATATTCTCTCCTTTTCAGAGCGAGGATCCTATCGGCGTGTGGTCTTGATCCAGTTTCCGAAGAATGGTCATTATTGTTTTGCCTTTGTGACGGGGATGACGAAAGGTGAGACGACAGCCTTGGGACAAGATACCCTGATCCATGTGTATGTGCCGACCTCACCCAATCCTACCTCGGGCTATTTTCTGCTGGTGCCTGAACGGGAGGTCACGTCTGTTGATATCAGTATTGAAGAGGCGATGAAGCTGATTGTGTCGGGTGGGTTGTACACGCCGTCCGGCGCGATGGCCTCGGCTTTGGCGGAGGCCAAGTGGAGCCAGATCAAACAGCCGGACGTTGGCGTGCCGATCGGGTAAACCGAGCTTTCTTCTTATGGTGCCTTTGAGGAACGCTCATTATCAGGAGTATTCAGCACATGACAGCAATGGCTGATCAACAGGCAATGCATTCCCCTATGTCCGGCCTCGGAGTGATTGTGATGGCGGCCGGGCTGGGCAAGCGGATGAAGTCCAACCATGTCAAAGTGCTGCATCAGGTCGCGGGGCAGCCGATGGTGCTGTACGCGGTCGATGTGGCGCTTCGAGTGGGAGGCCACCGTATCGCGGTCGTCGTCGGCCACCAGGCGGAAAAGGTTCGACAGGTCATCGAAGCGGGGATCGCTGGCAAGCCGGGGGCGCAGGCGGTGAGTATCGTCGAACAGACGCAACAGCTTGGGACCGGCCATGCTGTTATGCAAAGCCGTTCCGTGTTTTCTCACCATGGCGAGGCGAGTCCGACACACTATCTTATTCTGAACGGTGATACGCCCTTGTTGAAGGAATCCACGGTGCGGGAGCTCCTCACCGTTCATCAGCGGGAGGGGGCGACGGTTACTATTCTGACGGCGAGACTGGATGATCCGAGCGGCTATGGGCGGGTGATCCGTCATGACGCGAGTCCGGGGGATCCGGCGCTTTTGTCATCGGGCGTGGAGAAGATCGTCGAAGATCGAGATGCCACGCCTGCAGAGCGTGCGACTAAGGAAATCAATGTGGGCACGTACGTGGTATCGGGAGCGTTTCTCTTTGAAGCGCTGGATAAACTGGAGCCCGACAATGCACAGGGTGAATACTATCTCACCGACATCGTGCGAATGGCGGTCGCGCAAGGGCGGCGCGTGGCTGCCGTGACGCTTCAGAATCCCGATGAGGGGTTGGGTGTCAACACGAGACAGCAGTTGGCTGAAGCAGAACAGGTTGTCCGGCAGCAGATTCGTGAGGGGTGGCTTGATGCCGGCGTGACGATGCGAGACCCCGGTTCGGTGTGGATCGATGCCGGAGTGACAATTGGGAAAGATACAGTTCTGTATCCTCATGTCATGCTTGAAGGGAACACGGTGATTGGTGAGGAAACCACGATTCGTTCAGGAGTTCGGATCACCGATTGTGTGATCGGCAATCATGTTGAGGTGTTAGACTGTTCGGTTCTCAGCCAATCGCGCATTGATGATGATACGCATGTGGGGCCATTTGTTCATCTTCGTCCCGGTGTGGTGGTCAGGCGGCGCGCGAAGGTCGGAAATTTTGTTGAAATGAAGAAGACCGAGCTGGGAGAAGGATCCAAAGCCAATCATCTCAGCTATTTGGGCGATGCCACAATCGCAGAAGGCGTGAATATCGGCGCCGGGACGATCACCTGTAACTATGATGGTCAGAAGAAGCATCACACGATGATCGGGAAGAATGTGTTTCTGGGAAGTGATACCCAGCTTGTTGCGCCGGTCACGATCGGGGAAGGAGCCGTGATTGCTGCAGGAACGACGGTGACACAGAATGTGCCGGCCGATTCATTAGCGATTGCCCGAGTCCCCCAGGCCAATCTGATAGGATGGGTGGCCAAACGACGGGCCTTAGTGGCCAGAGCCACACCCGGCGTCGTTTCTTCAGTCAAGGCTCCTGGTAAACGGGCTACGGTCACGCGACAGAAGGCTTCGGCGAAGTCGAAGAAAGGGCCTGGACGGTCATCGAGGGGCTGATCGCGGAACGATCACGCCGCGTACGTGTCTGCTAACTATTAAGCCGAGGTATTGCCATGTGTGGAATCATAGGATATGTCGGCAATCAGGAAGCGGTGCCGATTCTTATTGGGGGATTGTCCAAGCTGGAGTACCGCGGCTATGACTCATCGGGGGTGGCCGTCTTACAGGGTGAGAAGATCGCCGTCAAGCGAAGTGTGGGTAAGCTGGTGAATCTTGAAAATGCGCTGAAGGCGAATGGGCTCAAGGGAACGGTCGGCATCGGCCATACCCGGTGGGCGACGCATGGCAAGCCTTCGGAACAGAATGCCCATCCGCACCGGTCGAAAGGCTGCGTGTTGGTCCATAACGGGATCATCGAAAACTATCAGCAGCTGAAGCAGCAGCTTGAAAAAGACGGCTATAAATTTGCCTCGGAGACCGATACCGAGGTCGTCGCCCATTTGATTGATAAGTATCTTCAGAAGGGCCACAAACTGGCCGATGCCGTGCGTTTGGCGACGAAAGATGTCAAAGGGAGCTACGCGCTGGCCGTAATGTCGGAGCGGGAGCCGGGAACGTTGATTGCTGCGCGATCAGGTTGTCCGCTGGTCGTCGGTCGGACAACGCATGCGTCCTATATTGCCTCCGATGTCATGGCTATGCTGGCTCATACGCGAGAGGTGACCTATCTTGAAGAAGGGGACGTGGCCGTTGTGACTCAAACGGATGTGCAACTAACCGATTCCGATGGTCAGGTCGTCTCGCGAAAGGCCTCGAAGATTACATGGGATGCATCCGCAGCGGAGAAGAGTGGGTATCCCCACTTCATGCTAAAGGAGATTCATGAGCAGCCGCAGACCATTCTGGATACCATGCGAGGGCGGTACTCCTATGAGACAGGAGAGGCTGATCTCCCGGATATTGGGTTGACACCAAAAGAATTCGCGGCGTTGGAGCGGATCTGGATCGTGGCGTGTGGGACATCCTGGCATGCCGGTCTGGTCGGGAAGTATCTGTTTGAGGAAATGGTTCGGACGCCGGTTCAGGTAGATATTGGCAGCGAGTTTCGCTATCGTGATCCGCTTGTCGGCAAGAAGGATTTATTTATTACGATCTCCCAATCCGGTGAGACGGCTGATACGCTGGCCGCTGCAAGAGAGGCCAAGGCGAAAGGGGCGCGTGTTGTCTCCATTGTGAATGTGGTCGGGAGCACGTTGGCCCGTGAATCGGATGGGGTCTTGTATACCCATTGCGGGCCTGAGATCGGTGTGGCCTCGACAAAGGCTTTCACGGCGCAGCTCACCGCACTCTATCTCTTGGCCTTGCATTTCGCGCGAGTTCGTAATGTGATGAAGGTGGCAGATGGTCAAGCCTGGCTTGATCGGCTCGTGCGGTTACCGGCTTTGGTCGAGAGTGTGCTGCATAGGGAAGCTGAAATCGTGGCGATCGCCAAGCGCTACTACAAGAAACGAAATTTTCTGTTCCTGGGGCGCGGGATCAATTACCCGATCGCGCTGGAAGGCGCACTCAAACTCAAAGAAATTTCCTATATCCATGCCGAAGGCTATGCGGCAGGAGAGATGAAGCATGGTCCGATCGCATTGATCGACAAGGATATGCCGGTGGTGGTGTTGGCGCCTCGAGATCGACTCTATGATAAGACTGTCAGCAATCTCATGGAGGTCAAGGCGCGACATGCTCCCGTGATCGCATTCGTGGCTGAAGGTGAACGAGAACTGGGTAAGATCGCGGACGCAGTGTTTACGGTGCCGGATACCCATGCGCTGATTTCACCGATGCTCTTTACGATTCCGCTTCAACTTCTGGCCTATCATATCGCGGTGTTGCGGGGGGCGGATGTGGATCAGCCAAGGAATCTGGCGAAAAGCGTGACGGTGGAATGAGGTACGAAGGTAGGTTCCTCTGCTCGCTCAACGCGCGGCCTCAGAAGGCCCTCGTTGAATGCGCGCAATAAGGGACTCTACCTTCACGCCTCATAGGGGAAAAAGGAAGAGACGAGTGAAGATCGCACAGCAAGATGTTGAGAAAGTGGCGCAATTGGCGCGATTGGCACTGACGGCTTCGGAAAAAGAGACCTTTGCGAAGCAGCTGAGTCAGATTCTTTCGCACGTTGACCAGCTCAATCAGTACGACACGACAGGTATTGAGCCGACTGCCACCGTGATGGGGCAAGTCAATGTATTTCGAGACGATGTCGTCCGGCCGTCTCTCCCAGCGGAGAGCGCGTTGGCCAATGCGCCGGAACGTGAATCGGATGGCTTTGTAGTCCCCAAAATCATAGAGGAGCGTTAACCGTCAATGACTGTCTCATCCATAGCCATTCGGGATGAGCTCTGAGGATCGGCGGAAGACGAGGTAATGCATGTTTCGACAAATGTTACGTTCAAAGATTCATCGCGCGACGGTGACTGGAGCTCATCTCGAGTACGAAGGAAGTCTGACGATCGACCAAGACTTGATGGAGGCCGCTGGCATTCTCCCGTATGAGGCCATTGTGTGCTCGAATCTGAATAACGGCGAGCGATTTATGACCTATGCCATCAACGGGGCGCGAGGGAAGGGTGAAATCATTTTGAATGGCCCTACGGCCAGAAAAGCAGCGGTTGGGGACCAGATCATCATCTTTTGTTATGAGTATTACGGTGATGAAGAAATCAAGAAGCACGTGCCCAAGATCGTGCGCGTAAATGAAAAAAATCGTATTGTGACAGTGAGCTAGCCGGTCCCCGGCTGATGGATACCGGCGTCGGTTTGTTGAACGAACATCCGTTGGTCATGAATAGGTCATGTCTCTCCAAAAACTAGGACTCGTCGAGCTTCATAAGAAATTCACGGCAGGGGAAGTCACTGCGACAGAGATCGTGCGCGCGTATTTCCTCCGAATCAGTCAGGTGGAATCGAAGGTGAAAGCCTTTGTCACTCAGGCAAGGGACGCAGCATTTCAGCAGGCGGAAGATTTAGATCACAAACTCAAAGTGTGGAGAAAGACCCATCCGCTGACCGGAATGCCGCTTGCGGTGAAGGATAATATCTGTACGGATGGTGTGCCCACAACCTGCAGTTCTCGCATGTTGCAGAACTTTGTTCCACCCTACGATGCGACCGTCGTCTCGCGATTGCGTTCGCAGGAGTACATCTTGGTGGGCAAGACCAATCTGGATGAATTCGCGATGGGGTCGTCGACGGAGAACTCTGCATTTGGCCCCAGCCGAAATCCTTGGAATCTTCAATGTGTGCCGGGTGGATCGAGTGGAGGATCGGCAGCGGCGGTGGCAGCGGAGGAATGTGCGGCGGCACTAGGGTCCGATACCGGAGGGTCGATCAGGCAGCCGGCTGCGTTCTGTGGTGTGGTAGGGGTGAAGCCGACGTATGGACGTGTGTCACGGTACGGTCTCGTCGCGTTTGCCTCATCGCTTGATCAGATCGGGCCGATCACACGCAACGTGCCGGATGCGGCCTTTCTTCTACAAGCGATTGCCGGCCACGATCCAATGGATTCCACATCGGTGGATCGTCCCGTGCCGGACTATATGAAGGCGTTGCAGAAACGTGATCTCAAGAAGGTGAGGGTCGGTGTGCCGGTGGAGTTTTTTACCGAGGGCCTTGATCCGGAGGTTGAGCAGGCGGTTCGAGCTGCGATTGAGGAGTTGAAACAGCTGGGCGCGGAAGTCAAGGAAATCCGCCTCCCAAGAACTGATGCCGCGGTGGCCGTCTATTACGTGATTGCGACGGCGGAGGCCAGCTCAAATCTCGCCAGGTTCGACGGCGTGAAATTCGGTTTCCGCGCCAAGGAAACGAAAGACCTGCTCGAGCTGTATCTGCAAACGAGGCAGGAGGGGTTCGGGCCAGAGGTCAAACGTCGAATTATGCTCGGCACCTATGTCCTCAGCGCAGGGTATTATGACGCCTACTACGGGAAGGCACAAGCTGTGCGCACGCTGGTTTGTCAGGAGTTCGACGCCGCATTCAAGGAGGTGGACTTGATCGTCACTCCGGCGACGCCGACTCCCGCTTTCAAGCTGGGTGAAAAGAGCGAGGATCCGTTGCAGATGTATCTGTCGGATATTTTCACGATCTCGGTGAATCTGGCAGGGTTGCCGGCGATCGCGCTGCCCTGTGGGTTCAGCAAGGCAGGGCTTCCAATCGGGCTCCAGCTGATTGGGCGTGCCTTTGAAGAGGACACGATGCTTCGCGCCGCACATGCCTATGAGCAGTCCACAGTCTGGCATCGCCAGAAGCCGTCCCTTCGGTAAGGTCAAGTCAGGTCAGGATGTAGGGGAGTGGAAAGAGCCGAGGGTGGACGAGAAAATCGACCAGGAGGGTAAGAAATCATGACGATCGTCGAGATCGCGGCACTCCTTGTAGCGGTAGTCTTTGCCGTACTGGTTGGGTATCTCGTACCCGTCTTGATGCAAGTTCGAAAGACTGTCGCGGAGTCCGAGCAGCTGCTGGCCAAGATGAATATGGAGCTTCCGGCCTTAGTGGCTGAATTACGCGCGGTGAGTCAGAACCTCAATGGCGTGACGAATCAGGCACGCGAGGGTGTCGAACATGCGGCGGTCTTGTTGCACGCAGTGGGTGAAATCGGTGAGTCGGTGCAGCACGTCCACGATGTGGTCCGCGGTTCTAGCGGAACGCTGTTGAGCAATGTGGCGAGTATGGTCGCCGGCGTCAAGGCCGCGACTCACGTGGTACGGGAACGCATGAAACATGAGGGAGGGACACACAATGGCGGATGAACGAGGAGCATCAACGGCGGTGTTCTTAGCGTTTCTCAGCGGGGCGGCGATGGGGGCGGTGATGGGACTGTTATTGGCGCCACAGACAGGCAGTGAGTCCCGTGACCGACTTCGAGGGTATGCTCGTCGTGCGGAAACGGACTTGCGAGATCTTGCCGGGCGCGCCGGTGAGGCGTTTGAAGAAGCCGTTGATCAGGGGAAGGAGTTTGTCGAGTCGAAACGGTCGGTTCTACGGGAGGCCTTCGATGCCGGTCGTGAGGCGATGAAGCGTGAACGAGGGCGCGCCCACGATGAGGGGGCGGAGCGAGGATGACGTTTGAGACGGTGATCGGGGTGGAGGTCCACGCGCAACTGCGGACCAACTCCAAAATGTTCTGCGGGTGCGGTACGACCTTCGGCCTCTCCGCCAACAGTCAAACCTGTCCGGTCTGTCTCGGCCTGCCTGGTAGCTTGCCGGTTATCAACCGGGCGGCGATCGAAATGGCGGTCCGAGCCGGATTGGCGTTGAACTGTACGATCACAGCAAATAATCGATTTGCGAGAAAGAACTATTTCTACCCGGATTTGCCCAAGGGGTACCAGATTTCCCAATACGAGGACCCGATTTGCCAGCATGGATGGATTGAGATTGCTGTCGGAACGGTCACGAAGCGAGTTCGGATCCGGCGAGCGCATCTTGAAGAAGACGCAGGGAAGAACGTTCACGAAACTGGGACGGCAGGAAGCCGTGTTGATTTGAATCGTGCGGGCACACCGCTGTTGGAAATCGTGACGGAACCGGATATGAGTTCAGCCGATGAGGTGGTGGCCTACGTGAAGGGGTTACGCGATGTGCTCATGTATCTTGATGTGTGCGACGGGAACATGGAGGAAGGAAGTTTCCGTTGCGAACCAAACTTATCGTTGCGGCCGGTTGGCCAGCGGGAGTTTGGAACCAAGGTCGAGCTTAAAAACATCAATTCCTTTAAGTATGTCAAGGATGCAGTCGAGTACGAGATTAAACGGCAAACGAAAGTGTTGAGTGAGGGTGGCAAGATCTACCAGGAAACGAGACTGTGGAATATCGATCGAGGTGAAACGGCGGTCATGCGCTCCAAAGAAGAGGCCCATGACTATCGATATTTCCCGGATCCGGATCTTGTGCCGTTGAGGTTGGAGAAGGCCTGGATCGAAGGATTTCGATCGTCATTGCCGGAGTTGCCGGCCGTGCGTGCCAGCCGGTTTGTCGCCGAGTATGGTCTCCCGGAGTATGATGCTGGCGTGATCACGAACTCGAAAGGGATGGCGGACTACTTTGAGGCCTGCCTGAAGCTGTTCAATGAGCCCAAAACGGTAAGCAATTGGGTAATGGGGGAGTTGACGCGAGAGTTGAATACTTCAGGAGCGGACATTGCCGCGTCGCCTGTCTCGCCTGAGCGGCTCGTCGATCTACTGACGATGGTGAACACAGAGGTTATCAGTTTAAAAGTTGCCCGTGAGATCTTCCCTGAAGTGTATCGGAGTGGCAAAGCTCCCCAACAGATTGTGCGGGAAAAAGGATTGACGCAGGTCTCGGACGAAGGGGCGTTAGAAATAATCATCGATGAGGTGCTCGGAAAGAATCCAACGCAGGTGGCGCAGTTTAAAGAAGGCAAACAGCAGGTCTTAGGATTTCTTGTCGGTCAAGCGATGAAGGCAAGTGGGGGGAAGGCGAACCCCGGCAAGGTGAATGAGTTATTGAAAAGGAAACTGATTGTCTAACTGAAGAGAGAGGCAAGTGCCATGAGCGAAATCAGAGAAATCAGGGGCAGGCAGATTATCGATTCACGCGGGAATCCCACGATTGAGGCAGAGGTCACACTCGAAAGCGGAGCGGTGGGGCGAGCGGCAGTTCCCTCCGGCGCGTCGACGGGCGAAAAAGAGGCGATCGAGCTGAGAGATGGAGACAAGAAGCGATGGATGGGAAAAGGCGTCTCCAAGGCGGTTGCGAATATCAGCAAGGTCATTGCTCCTGAATTGCTGGGGAAGGACGCGTTCGATCAAGCCGGGATTGATCGGGCCATGATTGGGTTGGATGGGACGAAGACAAAAGGTAAGCTGGGCGCCAATGCGATTCTGGGTGTGTCCTTAGCCGTGGCAAAGGCGTCGGCGATTGAAACTGGGCAACCCCTCTACCGGTATTTAGGTGGGACGAATGCGCGTGTGCTCCCGGTGCCGCTTATGAACATCATCAACGGGGGCGCCCATGCCGACAATCGTCTGGACCTGCAAGAGTTCATGATCATGCCGGTGGGCGCTAGCCGATTCAGCGACGCGCTTCGCATGGCCACTGAGGTCTTTCATTCGTTGAAAGCTCTCTTGAAGAAGAAGGGCCTCAATACGGCAGTGGGAGATGAGGGGGGCTTTGCTCCCGATCTGCAATCGAATGAGGAAGCGCTGAGTCTCATCTCCGAGGCGATTGAGGCGGCGGGTTACCAGGTCGGGCGGGATATTGCCTTGGCGTTAGACTGTGCCGCGAGCGAACTCTACGAGAAGGGACGGTACATTCTCGAAGCCGAAAAGAATCCGGACCGTTCATCGGAAGACATGGTGAGTTACTACGGTAAACTTCTGGATCGCTATCCGATTCTCTCCATCGAGGATGGATTGAGCGAATTGGATTGGAAGGGCTGGAAGCTGCTCACAGAGAAGCTCGGGAAGCGGGTCCAACTGGTTGGCGACGACATCTTTGTCACGAATGTCGAGATCTTTTCGAAAGGCATTAAGGAGGGGATTGGGAATTCGATTCTGATCAAGCTCAATCAGATCGGCACCTTGACGGAGACGTTGGATGCCATCGAACTTGCAAAGCGATCGGGTTACACGGCCATCATTTCGCACCGCTCGGGGGAAACTGAAGACACGACGATTGCGGATGTCGCCGTTGCCACGAACAGCGGGTTGATCAAGACCGGATCCCTCTCCCGAACGGATCGTGTGGCAAAATACAATCAGCTTCTTCGAATTGAGGAAGAATTGGGCGCTGCAGCGGTCTACCGTGGTCGAGAGGCTGTGCCGGTGCGGGGATAGCCCGTTCCGTCGTCATCAGATGGATGAATGAATGGTGATCAAGCAAAATCGTGGCCGAGACTGGTTAGAGTGGCAACGACGTCTGTTCACTCTTGCTCAGGTGGGCGGAGTGATCGGGGTGCTGTGGTTGGTCGTCGTACTATTCTATGGAGAGATGGGGCTCTCTCGGTATCTTGCCATGAGGGATTATGCTAAGAATTTGGAGCAAGAGCTGTCGGTGTTACGCAATGAAAATGTCACTCTGCAGCAAGATATCCACCGTCTCGAGCATGATCCGACAAAAATCGAGCAATTGGCCCGTGAGCAGTTAGGGTATGTGCGGAAGGGGGAGACCGTGTATCAATTCATTCCAGGTTCGGAAAAACAACGGGAGTCATCCTCGAAGCCATGAAATTTGGAACAGTTGCCATCATCGGACGGTCCAATGTGGGCAAGTCCACCCTCTTGAATCGTCTGCTGGGCGAGAAAATCTCGATTGTTTCGAATAAACCACAAACGACAAGAACTCGGGTAATGGGTGTCGTCCATGCGGAAGGGGCGCAAATTGCCTTTCTCGACACACCGGGTTTGCATAAGCCAGACCACTTGCTGAATCGACGGATGGTTCGCACGGCGGTGGAAACGCTGGAAGAGGCGGATGTGTTGTACATGCTCATGGAGGCGACGAGTCTGCCTGGTCCCGGAGACTTGTCTGCCATCAAGTATATGAAGGAAGCTCTGGCAAAGCAGCCTCGGCCTGTGATCTTGGTCATCACCAAAATCGATCTGGTGAACAAACATAAGATGCTTCCCGTCCTTGACCAGTACGCCAAGCTGTTTGCATGGACGGAAGTGGTGCCGGTGTCTGCTCAGGTCGATGACAATGTGGAGCGATTGCTTGCCCTCACAGTACAGTACCTTCCGTCAGGGGAAGGGCTGTATGGCGAAGATGTCGTGACGGATCAGACGATGCGGACGTTGGCGGCCGAAATGATTCGAGAGAAGGTGATACTGGCGACAGAGGATGAAGTGCCGTATGCGACGGCGGTTGAGATCGATGAGTTTGTTGAGCAGGGGAAGTTGGCGAAGATCAGAGCGTCGATTGTGGTCGAACGAGAGACACAGAAGGGTATTCTGATCGGAAAACAAGGGGAGCGACTGAAAGCGATCGGGACCCAAGCCAGATTAGATATGGAAAAAGTGTTTGGGATGAAAGTGTTTCTTGAGCTGTGGGTAACGGTGAGAAAATCGTGGCGTGAGGATGAACAGACCCTCGTGGAGTTGGGCTACTAGCGGGTCATGGAAAACGACGCTGACGTTTCCCCCATAGGCACTCGGAATTCATCACGGATGGTATTGCCGCTCAAACCGGCTTTCCAGTAAGGCCGTAGGTAGTGAACATGTAATAGCTGCTCTGTGCCGTTCAGTGAGCCGTTGACCTGGTCAAGGCAGCGCTGCCGGAGCAAGCCTCAAGGTCCCGCGCAACAATCATGCAGCCGACCGACCGACCAACGGAACCACGCCTTCCGGAACAACGTTCTCGTCCCGCTGATCGGGATATCCTGCGTGAGGTCCTTCGCGATCAAACCGAGCGAGGGCAGACCAAGTCGGACATCGTCATTCAATCCGTTCAGAAGTTGCTACGCCGGGGAGCGATCACGAACTTGTCAAAAATGTTAGGGCGTATGCACCCGGCGGATATTGCCAAAGCGGTGACACATCTCTCCTCGCCGAAGGAGAAGCGGGAAATTTTCGAGCTGGTTCGCGGCGAGGGGAAGCGTGGCCAGGTGCTCAGCGAGTTGGATGGGGAGAGCATTCAGCAGGTACTTGCCGATCTGCTTCACTCCGATGTTGCCTGGCTTTTGAAGGATCTCGGTCCTGATGACGTGGCCTATATTCTTGGTTTTCTCCCGGAAGAGCGCAGCAAAGAAGTGCTGGCCCTGATGAAGACGGAGGATTCGACCGAAGTGGCCGACATTCTCCGATATCCCAAAGATACGGCCGGCGCCATCATGACCACGGAATTCTTCTCCTTGCCTGAGGATGCCACGGCACAGGAGGCCATCCGCCGGTTGCAACAGGCCACTGATGCGGAAATGGTGTTCTATATCTATGTAACAGACAAGGAAGATCGTCTGGTTGGTGTCCTTTCGCTTCGGCAGCTTCTGACGGTGCCTCCTACGACTCCGCTGAAGAACATCATGACGCGGGAGGCGATGAGCGTCAGTATTGATATGGATCAGGAAGAGGTGGCGAGGCAGGTGGCCAACTATAATTTGTTGGCGATTCCGGTCGTAGAGCGAGATGGGAGACTTGTGGGGATTATTACAGTTGATGATGTGGTCGATGTCATCCGTGAGGAAGCAACCGAGGATATGTTGAAGATGGCCGGGGCCATTGAAGAGGATACTGCTTCGAAGTCCTCAAGTATCGCATCAGCGAGGCTTCGATTGCCGTGGCTGTTTACCAACCTAGTGGGGAGCCTACTCTCCGGCGCAATCTTGTGGTACTTTCGCTATACGGTTCAAGAGGTTGTGGCCATTGTGAGTTTTATTCCTGTCATCGCGGCGATGGGTGGTAATGTCGGTTTGCAATCGTCAACGTTGATTATCCGCGGGTTGGCTACCGGTTCCGTCGAGCTCACCCAGGTTTGGCCGGTATTTTTTCGCGAGGCCAAGATCGGGCTGGTCATGGGGCTGGCGTGCGGAGCGACTCTGACATTGGTTGCGTGGGTGTTGCATCAGGGGTTCTTGGGTATGGTCGTGGGAGTTTCTTTGATCATTGCCTTCTTCGTCTCGACCAGTATGGCGACGATTATGCCAATTGTCCTGAAGCGCATGGGGGTAGATCCTGCCGTCGCGGCTGGCCCCTTTGTGACCACGGCTAATGATATCACGGGGATTTCGATCTATTTGACGTTGGCCACGCTATTTCTGGAGCATCTCCGATGATATCAGGCGACACAGCGTCGAGGTGCTGGTGCGTCAGGGGTGAGAGGGATCTGTGCCGCTTGTAAAGGCTACAGCAATTGTTTTGAAGAGTCTTAAGTGGGGTGATGCCGATCGTATTGTCACATGCTACTCAAAGGAGAGGGGAAAGCTCCGAGGGGTGGCTCGTGGCGCGCGTCGACTCAAGAGCCGATTCGGAGCTGCCCTTGAGCCGTTCAGCCTGTGTCAGTTAAATCTCTTTGAGAAAACAGGTGACTCGCTGTACCGGATTTCTCACGTTGATCTTGTGAGGTCTTCCCAAAAGCTGCGCGAATCTCTCGGTCTAATAGATTCGGCGGCACGGATGGTCAACGTGGTGGCCGCGATCACTCCGGATGGAGATCCGGATCCGCTCTTGTTTGAGACGCTCGTGCAGGGGCTTGCGTCGCTTCACGAGAGTGAAGACCCAACCTTTATGGCGCTCCTATTTCAGATCAGATTGCTGGGCGTCACAGGATTTCGTCCACAGACCGACCAGTGTGCCACATGTGGGAAGACGCATTTTATGGGTGATCCTCAGTTTTCTCCGGTTGCAGGGGGGCTCGTGTGTTTACCGTGCGCGGCGCACCAACGAGTGCGATGTGTGGCGCTCTCACGCGGCAGCCTTTCCTTTCTCCAGCAAGCTATCCGACTTGATCCCACGATCGTGACACGGTTACGAGCCAGTGGACAAGTACGGGGCGAAGTTGAGGCGGCAATCGAAGGCTATGTGACGGTTGTGGCCGGTAAACGGCTCCCATCAGCGAACTTTTTATCGGTTGCGGGGTCGTAACAACGTGATGAGAGAAGAGGGGGGGGTATGCCAACCGCTGCATTAGAGCCTCAGGATATGGAGTGGCTTGAAAAGGGTGTGCTAGGTATTCAATGGAGTGATGGCCATCAGGCGGTCTATCCGGTTCGTGTTCTTCGGCAGCATTGTCCTTGCGCGGCGTGTGTCGACGAATGGACGGGAGAGCGCCGTCTTCAGGCCGATGATGTCCCGATTTTGATCATGCTGCAGGATATTCAACCGGTTGGGCGATATGCGTTTCAATTCAAGTGGAGTGATGGGCATGATACGGGTATCTATTCTTATACGTTGCTGAGGGCGATGTGTCAGTGTGATGTTTGTCAACCGGTTAAACCGATCGAAGCAAGATCCAAACGGCTTCTGTGAGGGGTGAAAGCGATATGCCAAATATCGTGAATACTTCGATGAGCGCTCTGCTGGGTTTGCTCGGCGGTACAGGGGCGTTGTTATTGGTCGGATGTAAAAGCATGCCGACATTGGAGCAGCAAGAGCAACTGGTTCAGGCAGGGAATCTCGTGCTGGATCAAATCACCAGTAGGGCGGTGGTCAACGCCTGGGGGGGGCCTCCTTTTTATCAGAGTGAGTTCGCATATTTTTTTGTGATGCCAGACTTGAGTATCATTCCTCGGTCACGAGTGGCCACGGGTGAGGTGCCGAAAGGATGGAGAGGTGGGGTTCACGCAGCCGAAGGCGTCTACTTTGCCTATCCCGACCGAGGCTGGCTTCTCGTGTTTCTTGATGAGCGTCTTGTCTACAGAGAAAAACTCCAACCCCATGAGCTGCGAGCATTGACGAATGGTTGGGCGTATGAGGCTCGATTTAAGACCAAGGTCGAGGATATTTCACGTCCCTAAGTTGTTCTTCGTTACCCCACATGGGAACAACAACACCATCAGATAGTTTGCACATCGTGATGGCTGCCTCTGAGGCGGTTCCTTATGCGAAAACAGGTGGATTGGCCGATGTCGTAGGTGCCTTGTCCATGGCCCTTGCGAAATTGGGTCATTGGGTCACCTTGTTGTTGCCGGGGTATCGGCTTCAGTCAGCTCCTAAGGACTGCCGAATCGCCGAGAAATTCGTGGTCTCTGTGGGAGGGACGTCGGTGGATGTGGCCATCGAAGAACAATATGTGACGGTGATTGGTGCATCGCATCGGGTGAGAGTACTGTTCGTATGCCATGCCCCATACTTTGATCGCCCAGGACTTTATCAACAGGATCATCACGACTATCCGGATAACCTCGATCGGTTTACTCTCTTTTGCCGCGCTGTTGTCCAAACATTGCATATCCTCGTGGACGTCCAGAAGGAGAAGGTTGATATCCTGCACCTCCACGATTGGCAGACGGCGCTGTGTGCCGTCTATCTCAAGGCGCTCTCCCATGAACACCATAGCCTTCGGTCGATCAAGACGCTGTTGACGGTGCACAATCTTGGCTATCAGGGGATATTCCCAGGTCAGGAATTTATCAAAACTGGTCTTCCTTCATCGTTGTTCTCTCTAGGCGGCCTTGAATTCTACGGAGCAGTCAACTGTTTGAAGGGGGGTATCATCTTTTCCGATGCTGTTTCCACGGTCAGTCCGACTTATGCGAGGGAGATTCTTACTGCGGAATATGGGTGTGGTCTCGAAGGTGTATTGGCAAGCCGTGCGAGTGGTGTCAGTGGTATCACAAACGGAATTGATGAGGTTGCATGGGATCCTCGGAACGATGTACATCTTCCGGCACGGTACCATGTCGATGACTTGTCCGGAAAACATGTGTGCAAGCGAGCGTTACAACAGGAGCTCGGACTACCGACTCTTGACGTGCCACTGCTAGCAGTGATTGGCCGGTTGACGTTTCAAAAGGGATTTGATCTTTTGCTTGATATTCTTCCAGAGCTTATGGCGCTTGAGCTCCAGCTGGTTGTATTGGGTACTGGCGACTCCCACTTGGAACAGCAATTCCTAGCAGCCGAGGAGAAGTATCCTCGGATGATCGGTCTTACGCTCGGGTTTGAGGAGGCATTAGCCCATCGCATTGAGGCAGGTTCGGACATGCTGATCATGCCGTCGCGTTACGAACCTTGCGGATTAAGTCAGCTTTATAGCTTACGATACGGGACAGTTCCTCTCGTGCGGCGTACTGGGGGACTTGCTGATACTGTCATTCCCTTTCGACCATCAACAGTCAAATCCGGATGTGCTACAGGGTTTCACTTTATTGATCCTTCTCCCGATGCCTTACTCTCTGCGATACTGCTTGCAATCCATGTCTATGACGAGCAGGAGGTTTGGCGCTCATTGGTTACTTCAGGAATGAACGCGGATCTATCGTGGGATCAATCGGCAAGAACCTATGTAGATTTATACCGACGGTTAATGGATTAAGAGGGGAAAAGAAGGGGGTTAACGCGCATTGAATGAGACTGTCAGCCCTTGCTCGAGTTTTGCCAGCAAGGTTTTGGCTCGTACGGCATAGTAGGAGTTTTGCCCTTCATGAAGTCTAATAATTGACACAAAAAGTTCCCGTGCAACGTCCAGGTACCCTTGGGTGAAGGCAAGCTCTCCAGTATGGAGAGCGCAGGCTGAAGTCATCGCCTCAATATCCACTGCAACCCGGCTGGTTGGGGTTGAAACCAGATGAGCAAGTTTATTTGGCAGTGGCAATATGAACTCATCCTTCCCCTGCCCAAGACGACCAGCTGATCTCAGTTGGTCTAAGCTTGTTGTTGCTTTCGCCAAATCTGATGTCGATTTACAGTCACCGTAGGCATTCCACAAAGAGGTGAAACCACTATCGCTTGCGTCATTTACTTGCGACGAAGGGGTAGTTGAACATGCCGAGAAGAGAAAAGCTGAACTGAGTAAGCCAACTATGACGCCAGTTCTAATCCATTCTGATCGCATTAAACAACCACCTCCGTTACTTTTGATCGGTAGTATGCAAATCATGGACCGCATGGCAATTGCTCGAAAGTCATTGTAGAATAAGTGAAAGTATATTATCGATTCAGACTTGAGCGTGTTAAATTCAACTCACTGTGTTGTTTGTGAAACAGTCGGGGGATAGGCTGGAGTGTCAGAGCATTGCGAGGAGATAGCTAAGCGTTGAATATTTGGACGAGGATACCGGTCCGGGTGGTGGAATTTGTTTTCCGCATGATGTGCTTAATGTGTTCCTTGACGGTTTGTTCGGTAATCTGCAGTGCGTTCGCAATTTCCTTGTTTGTCCAACCTTTTGCCAGGTGTTCCACCACGGATTGCTCTCGGTTCGTGAGCTGGAAACGTTCTCGAGCATGTTCAGCATTCAGGTTCTGTTTTCGCCCTAGTTCTTCCATAGTGACAACAAGCCGGGCTTGTTGAATCCCGCCTCGATCTGGTAAGCCGAAGCCCCTTAGGAGGATTGGCTGATTCGGATCACCTGTTACACGCTTAAGCTCAAACTGTTCCCAATCTTTGGCTTCTGTCCGTATGTGGAGAGCTTTGATGATCTCTGCGCAAAGCTCCGTCAGGGCTGTTGGGAGTATTCCACGTGCTGAAACAGCCGTGTTGCCCCCATGTTCTATCGCAGTGATCTTTTTGGCGAGCTCGGTAGCCTGCCGATTCATGTGGAGTAGTTGCATAGATGTCGAGAGCACGACAATGCCTGAGCCTGCCCTCTGATCGGCAAGCACATCAGTTTGGTCGGTTCCTTTTGATGATTCGGTCATGATGGCTACGATTATTGTTCCAAGAATGAGATGAAAGAAAAATGGTCTTACTCTCTGAGCTCCAAGACCATTGCAATGCTACGGAAATAGTACCTAACCCTTTCGAGGGAGTCAACATATACCTTTGAGAAAGCAGCCTACGGGATTGGTATTGTTGGTTTGGACGCTAATGCATAGTATTCCCAGGTCGATTTGGAATGAATGGCTGAATGGTTAGGGCGATCGAGCGTGTGAGGGGCTTAGCCTGTTAGGATCATCATTGAGCACTGAGTACGGACCCGAGTCAAGGAAGCACAGTAAAATTTAGTCTTGAGGAATGTTGCCATAAGCGTGGAAGGATATGAGGTGAGAGCAATGGAGTGGGAGTGGCCAATTCAGGATAGTCATGAGAGCCATCGGGAAAGAGCGGCCTTGCTGAGGTCAATCACGTATGAAATCATGGCCCAAGAGGGTGGATGTAGTAATGTTGTCAAAAGGGGGAAGGCGCTATCTTTGAATATCAGTAGTGGAGGCATGCTACTCCTTATGGATCAAGCTCCGAAGGTTGAGCAAGTCCTGAAGGTCTATGTGCCGACACCAATTACGATCGCTGAAACCCCGACGCTTGCAGAAGTGCGTTGGAGTAGGATGCTTCCCTTCGGAATGTCACATAGTGACACCGCGCATTTTGTAGGGATTAAGTTCATGTTCTAACGATGCTGTGACAAAAATGGGGTTGTGCCAGAATCGCTGGTTCAGTGGAGGAGGGCCTCTGAACAAAACCATCTCTCGCCTATCGTGGTGCGCTATTTCTGGTGAACCTGGGCAGTGCTGGGCCGAAACTTCATGCGGCTTCCTGTCCTGACCTCATATTTCTCTCACATCGCGAATCTTGTGCCCATATTTTGTGCAGTACGGGAATTCTCTTGTGTTGACCAAAGCTTTTGACTGCGCTGTGGATGTTAACGGAAGAATTCTGAATAAGTAAGGATGGAATTGCGGCTCACTTCAGAAAAGGCTGATATGTGCAGTAAGAGTCCAGGTCTGTAGAGCTATCATGGGCTCAAATTCACCCGCAGAGTGCTCTGTACTGCAATGGCAGGGGAGATCAATATCATTGGTAACTCAGGGGCTTAGGTTGGGGAGTAGCAGTGATTGTGATCTGCATGAGGTGAAAGGCCTTCGGACCACGGTTTCCTCCAAGAGTCGTTGAGCCTGTTATTGTGGTGCTATAATTTAGTGGAGTATTTAGATCCGGCCGCTTCCGGACAGCCGGGAGTCTATGTTTTGAACTCGACTATTAGAAGATGTGAAGTTATATGTGAGTGACAGGGGTAATAATGGGACCAGAGTTACGGGAGTGATCTGGTATATTATGCTGAATACAAACGCGAATCATACAAAGGGGGTTGGGCACCAGATGGAGCCTATAGGAGTGTTTCCTTCCGCTGTTGAGAAGATCAACGGGGCGTTCTGAATTAAAGGTCGTCATCGCTCCTAAATCTTCTCCTCCCAGGGCGCATGTCCGTTCGAACCAGTCTGACCGAAGGTTATTCGAGTACTGGTTGATGCTCAGGCGAGTAACAAGGTAGTTACTAAGGTAGTTACATTGTTCCCTGTATCGCGGGGTAGATCTGGTCACCTTTTATTTTTTGCCTAAGCTGACTACAATAGAAATGAGATAGGGGGCTTACCATAAGTATTGTGTTGAGGATGAGGAGGAGATAAGCGTGAAAGCCGTCATTCTTGCTGGGGGGATGGGGACTCGACTTTCGGAGGAGACCTCTTTACGACCGAAGCCGATGGTTGAAATCGGCGGGAAGCCTATTCTGTGGCATATTATGAAGATTTATGCTGCCCACGGCATCAAGGAATTCATCATAGCCCTCGGTTACAAAGGCGAAATGATCAAGGAATACTTTCTGAACTTCTACGCGTTCAATAAAGATATTTCCGTCGACCTTGAAAGTGGGAAAACAACAATTCACGACGGAAAACAACATGAGGATTGGAAAGTTCATCTTGTCGACACTGGTCAGCGCACCCAGACGGGTGGGCGGCTTAAACAGTTGAAAAAATGGGTTGGGAACGATGAAACGTTTCTGTTTACGTACGGAGATGGGGTTGCAGACGTCGATATTCAGGCTACGATCCAGTTTCACAGGTCGCACGGAAAGCTTGCCACGGTAACATCGGTTTTACCTCCGGCCAGATTTGGCCGACTGGTATTTGATCACGATCATATTGTTGACTTCAAAGAGAAGCCACATGCGGAGGAAGGTTGGATCAATGGTGGGTTCTATGTGCTGGAACGCAAGGCCTTCGACTATATAGAGGGTGATGAAACGGCATGGGAGCGGGAACCGATCGAACGACTCACGAAGGATAATCAATTGATGGGATACCGACACGATCGCTTCTGGTCCTGCATGGATACTCTACGGGAAAAAAACTATTTGGAGGAACTTTGGCAATCGGCACATGCCCCTTGGAGGATATGGTAGGGTGGGTCTCCAGGCAGATGAGATTTGTGACTTTCCAGCTACTACCTATGAGTCACCACGCTCGGTAAAACTTAGCCCAAGGAAATGAATATGCGAATCCTGATCACCGGGAATATGGGATATGTTGGCCCATTGGTGCTACGTCGGTTGCGAGAGTCGCATCCCGATGCAATGTTGATGGGGTATGATATTGGGTACTTTGCCAATTGTTTGACTGGTTCATCGCGATTTCCTGAGAGTAGAGCAGATGTGCAGTATTTTGGAGATATCCGGCAGGTGCCTGAAAAGATTCTTCAGGGGGTTGACGCGATTGTGCACCTCTGTGCGATCTCCAACGATCCGATGGGGGCCATTTTTGAGGAGGTGACCCTTGATATCAACTATCGAGCCAGTATTGACCTTGCGGTCAAGGCAAAACGAGCTGGTGTCAAAGCATTTGTGTTTGCATCGAGTTGCAGTGTCTATGGTTTCGCAGAAGGAGGTCCTCGTCGGGAGGAAGATGAGCTCAACCCCCTCACAGCTTATGCAAAGTCGAAAGTCAGTACTGAGCGAGATCTGGCATCGCTTAGCTCAGAGTCATTTACGGTCACATGCCTCCGATTTGCAACAGCATGCGGAATGAGTGATCGGTTGCGGTTGGATCTTGTGTTGAATGATTTTGTGGCTGGCGCGCTTGTGTCTAAACGCATCAATATTCTCAGTGATGGGACGCCATGGCGGCCATTAATTCATGTGAAAGATATGGCGAGAGCCATCGATTGGGCCGTGCAGCGAGATCGACGTGATGGCGGGGCGTTTTTGACAATCAATGTGGGAAGCGATGCCTGGAATTATCAAGTGAAGGATTTGGCCATGGCAGTCACCCAACTTGTTCCAGATGTGGCAGTTTCCATTAATAGAGATGCGCAACCCGACAAACGATCTTATCGAGTTAACTTCGATAAATTCTCTAAGTTGGCGCAGGGATTTCTTCCTGTCGTAGATCTGCAAGGTGCTGTGAAGGATCTTCGTGATGGGCTCATGTCTATGAGCTTTGACGATCCCGAGTTTCGGAAGGGTGAGTTGATACGCTTAGTCACCCTTAGGCGACTGACAGAGGGGGGACATTTGACTGATCAGCTCGCATGGAAAGCACAGGCAGATCGGTAAGATGTCAGTATATCAGTATAGATGGCGTTATTCTTCGCTATGGAAGGAGATCTCGGCATGAAGCCATCGGTGTGTCGCTCATGCGGAGCAGGTCTTGAACGCACATTCCTTGATCTGGGTATGTCCCCATTGGCGAATTCCTATATCAAGCCAGGGCAAACGAATCGGATGGAGCCTTTCTACCCTTTACATGTGTATGTCTGCGAGAAGTGCTTGCTTGTTCAGTTGGAACAGTTTTCGACTCCGCAGGATATTTTTTCAGACTATGCTTACTTTTCTTCATTTTCGGATTCATGGCTCGCTCATGCTCGGACGTATGTTGACATGATTGTCGATCGATTCAGATTTGATCGAAACTCGAGAGTCGTGGAGATCGCCAGTAATGATGGATATCTGCTTCAGAATTTTGTTGCGCGTGCCATCCCGGTACTCGGGGTAGAACCGGCTGCAAATGTGGCTGAGGTTGCAAGGGGAAAAGGGATACATACCAAGGTGGCGTTCTTTGGTGAAAAGACGGCGCGCGATCTGACCGACGATGGATGGGCTGCTGATTTGATTATTGGAAACAATGTGCTGGCCCATGTTCCAGATTTGAATGACTTTGTGAGAGGCCTCAAAGTCCTATTAAAACCAACAGGTCTTATTACCATGGAGTTCCCTCACCTCCTTCAACTCGTTGAGCAAAATCAGTTTGATACGATCTATCACGAGCACTTCTCTTACTTTTCGTTCATCGCGGTTGAGCGGGTTTTTGCCCGCCATGGAATGAAACTGTTTGATGTGGAGGAATTGCCAACACACGGTGGATCGCTGCGAATCTATGCCTGCCACGATAGCGATACAGCCAAGCCGGTTGAGGCGCGGGCAAAGGAACTGAAGTCACGAGAAGAAGCGATCGGATTTGGCAACATCAGTCACTATCTTTCGTTTGGTGCCCAGGTTGAGGCGACAAAGAGAAAGCTGCTGTCTTTCCTTATTACTGCCAAGCAGGAGGGGAAACGCGTTGTAGGTTATGGAGCTCCGGCAAAGGGCAATACGCTGTTGAACTATTGTGGCATTCGTACTGACCTTATCGACTACACGGTTGATCGGAGCCCGCATAAGCAAGGCCATTTTCTTCCTGGTGTGCATATCCCAATCTATGAGCCTGAGCGGGTGCGTGCCACGCAGCCTGACTATCTCCTGATCTTGCCCTGGAATATTCGGGAGGAGGTTATGCGGCAGATGGGCTACATTCGCGAGTGGGGCGGAAAATTCGTCG
>Ga0224505_10000303_pt1 | contig 34273 bp, 32 predicted proteins | sample SF_Jan12_sed_USG_FD_169102 | JGI IMG/M metagenome (GOLD analysis project Ga0224505, IMG submission 169102) | Sediment microbial communities from San Francisco Bay, California, United States - SF_Jan12_sed_USGS_4_1 | ecosystem: Environmental > Aquatic > Marine > Sediment | place: USA: California... | reverse complement strand
GTGCACGTAACCGATCCCGACGGCGAAGAACTCGTCAAGGTCAAAATCCTCTAGGAGTCCGAACGACATGCGGAAACTGATTTCACTCATCCTGTTGGCAGGCGCCAGCACCGGTACCATTGCCGTTGCCCATCCGCTGCCCGGAGACCCGGCGCTCGCGGAGCAGCTGTTGCACCGGGGGCTGTCGCTGCACCACGCTCCCATGGTCATCCTGCTGTTGATCGCGGCGGCGCTGCTGGTCCTGTCCGCGAAGGCCTGGACAACCCGCAACAAGCATTAGGCGCACGCGACTATCCGTAATTTCCGCGGCATTACAAATGCCTGCGGATTCGGTATAAAACACTGCCTAACGGTTTCTCGTGAATCAGCTTATGATTTGCGACGGCCTTCACGGGAGAACAACCATGCCAGCAGACTCCTTACGACATGCGAGCCCGATAGCGGAAGATTTCCATGGGGGTTCGCCGGGCGCGATTGCAAAACGCCTGTTTCACGCGACACGTCCGAAATTCTTTCCGGCCTCGGTACTGCCGGTACTTGCCGGTAGCGCATGGGGCGTTGCAGCGAGCGGCGCGCCCGACCTGGGTGTGTTTGCGCTCGCATTGCTGGCCACAGTCTGCGTTCACGCCGGCAGCAACGTGCTGAATGACGTCGGAGACGACTCCGGCGGCACCGACCGCGTGAACGACGACAGGATTTATCCGTATACGGGCGGTTCGAGATTCATTCAGACCGGCATACTGAGTGCCGTTGCGATGGCAAGGCTTGGCATCAGCCTGTTGTTGATCGCCGCTGTCGCGGGCTTCGTGCTGATCGCGATCAAGGGCCCGATGATTCTTTATTTTGGAATGGCGGGTGTAAGCCTGGGCGTCCTGTATTCACTCGGTCCGGTGCGTTTGAGTTCGATTGGACTTGGCGAAACCGCGGTGGCCATTGCATTCGGCGTCATTCCTGTATGCGGCGCGGCCTGGCTGCAGGGTGCAGCCCTCGACATGCAGCTGCTGATATTTTCACTGCCCGTCAGCGCCTGGGTCGCCGCCATACTGCTGATCAACGAGGTACCGGATATCAAGGCCGATGGGGCAACCGGAAAGGGTACGCTGCCAGTACGATTAGGCCTTCGCGGCACGGCAAATCTCTACCTGACTCTGCACCTTTCGGCTATCGCAGCCTGTGTCTACCTCGGCGTGGCGGGCGCGATGCCCCTGGTCGCGCCGCTGCTGCCCGCCGTGCTTCTGTTTCTGACCGTTCGCGCGGCAGTCGCGATTCGCCGCGGCATTGCCGATCGCTCCGCCATGACAAAAGCCATCGAAAGCACGCTGGCGATTCATACGCTCGGGTCGCTGTGGCTGGTTGCATGCATGCTCTACGTTTACTGGACGACAGTGGCATAAATTCCCGCGGAGATCGGCCGACCGATAAAACACTTCAGATGCTGATAAGAATAAAAAAAGGACTCGACATTCCCCTTGCCGGCGCGCCACAGCAAATAATCGCTGACGCAAATAATTGCAGCAGCGTCGCACTGCTCGGAGCCGACACCCCCGGCCTGAAACCCGCAATGGCGGTGCAGGAAGGCGAACGGGTTTCGCTGGGTGATGTTCTGTTCACCGACAAGCGTAATCCGGCCGTAACTTTCGTATCGCCAGGCAGCGGCGTCGTCAGCGCCATCAACCGCGGCGAGAAACGCGTGTTGCAGTCCGTTGTCGTCGATCTGGACGGTACGGACGAGAAAATATTTGAATCGTTCGACGAGCAACAGATACGCAGCCTGGATGCTGTAAAGATTCGCGACATGCTTATCGCCTCCGGCCAGTGGACCGCCTTCCGTACCCGCCCTTTCAGCCATATCCCGGATCCGGCGACCTCGCCCCATTCGATTTTCGTTACGGCGATCGACAGCAATCCGCTGGCGGCAGACCCTGCCGTCATCGTCCGTGAAAACAGCGATGCATTTGTTTCCGGGCTCAGGCTTGTATCGAAACTTGCCGACAACAGGACGTTTCTTTGCACGGCAAAGGACAGTGACATCCCCTGCCCTGAAGAAGAACCGTTCGTACGGGCGGAGTTCGCGGGCCCGCACCCGGCCGGACTGGTGGGTACCCATATCCATTTTCTCGAGCCCGTGGGAGCGGCGCGTACCGTCTGGCATATCGGCTACCAGGACGTGATCGCCATTGGCAGATTGTTTCTGGAGGGGCGGCTTTTCGTCGAACGAATTGTCGCCGTGGGCGGTCCGCTGGCCCGCTGGCCGCGCCTTGTACGCACGCGTGCAGGTGCCAGCGTCCGCGACTTGTTGCAAGGCGAGACCATTGCAGGCAGTCGACGGGTGATCTCGGGATCGGTTCTGTCCGGCCATCACGCGGCGCGGCATGCCGCCTGGCTGGGTCGTTATCACAATCAAATCAGCATCTTGCGGGAAGGAAGCCCGCGCGAATTCCTCTCCTGGATGCGCCCGGGTCTCGGCAGATATTCGTCGCTGCGGACCTATGCCGGCCATGTTTTCCGGCGCGGCACCTTCGACCTGACTACATCGCAGAACGGAAGCCCTCGCGCGATGGTCTCGACCGGCAGCTTCGAGCGAGTCATGCCGCTGGATATTCTGCCGACGCCGTTACTGAAAGCACTGCTCGTGCGTGATACCGACAGCGCGAGCTCGCTCGGCTGCCTCGAACTCGACGAGGAAGACCTGGCGCTGTGCTCGTTCGTCTGTAACGGCAAGTACGAGTACGGGCCGCATTTGCGCATGACGCTCGACGAGATCGAGGCCAACGGCTGATGAAGCGCCTGCGAAAATTTCTGGACGGACTCGAGCCGCTGTTCCTGCGCGGCGGCCGTTTCGAAAAATTCCATGCCATCTACGAGATGGTCGACACGCTGTTCTATTCACCGCCGGACGTAACACGCGGTTCGCCGCACGTTCGCGACGCGATAGATCTCAAGCGCGTCATGATCCTGGTGGTATTCGCCGTGACGCCCTGCGCCCTGGTCGGCATGTGGAACACGGGTTACCAGGCCAACGCGGCCATCGTCAGCCTTGGCATCGGAGAGATCGGCGGCTGGCGCGAGAGTATCCTGATGCTGCTCGGCGCGGGACACGACCCGGACAGCCTCTACGACAATTTCATGCTCGGACTGAGTTACTTCCTGCCGATCTATATCGTCACGATGGCCGCCGGCGGCTTCTGGGAAATCCTGTTCGCCGGAATCCGTAATCACGAAATCAACGAAGGATTTTTCGTTACCTCGATGCTTTATGCCCTGATCCTGCCGGCCACCATTCCGCTGTGGCAGGTGGCGCTCGGCATCAGCTTCGGCGTAGTCATCGGCAAGGAAATTTTCGGCGGCACCGGCAAGAACTTCCTGAACCCGGCCCTGGTCGGCCGGGCGTTCCTGTATTTCGCGTATCCGGCGCAGATTTCCGGCGATGCCGTGTGGACGCCGGTCGACGGATTCAGCGGCGCAACCGCACTCGGCATCAGCGCCATCGAAGGAATGAACGGCGTGCTTGCCAGCGGGCTGACCTGGGGCCAGGCGTTTTTCGGCCAGATGCAAGGCTCGATAGGCGAGACCTCGGCCGCCGCGTGCCTGTTCGGCGCGGCATTCCTTATTTACACCGGCATCGCATCGTGGCGGATTATCGCCGGGGTGTTCGCGGGCCTGATCATTCCGGCGATCGCCGCAGGTCTTGTTGACAGCAGCAACCCGATGATGAGCATGCCGTGGCACTGGCATATTGTGCTCGGCGGATTCGCCTTCGGCGCGGTATTCATGGCCACCGATCCGGTCAGTGCCTGCAATACCGAAACGGGAAAATGGATCTTCGGCCTGTTGATCGGCTTCCTGACTTTCGTCATTCGCGTGATAAATCCCGCGTTTCCGGAAGGCATCATGCTCGCCATCCTGTTCGGCAATATCTTCGCGCCGATCATCGACTACTTTGTCATCCGGTCCAACGTGCGACGGAGGTTGCAGCGCAGTGGCTGACCCGGGCGCAAACCGCCGTTCGCGCGACAGCGTTGCCAACACGCTGATCGTCGCCGTGAGTCTCAGCCTGGTCTGCTCGGTACTGGTTGCGGGCACTGCCGTATTCCTGAAACCGATACAACTGCAGAACGAAGCCGATTACCGGCAACGCATTATTCTCGATGTCGCCGGACTCTATGAACCCGGAGTCGATCCCGGCGTTGCGTTTGCCGGCATCGAGGCGCGCATGGTGGAGCTTGAATCCGGCGAATACGTGGATGAACCGTCCGTCGACACGTTCGATGCGCAAACCTTCGCGAGCGACGCCGAACTCGGCATCGCGATTCCGGCCGACCTCGACATCGCCGCGATTCGCCGGCGCGCGCGCTATGCACCGGTTTACCTGGTCAGGGAGGGTAACGAGATCGAACAGATCATCCTGCCGGTGTACGGCTCGGGCCTGTGGTCGACAATGTACGGTTATCTCGCGCTGGAGAACGACGCCAGGACGGTTCGCGGCCTGCGCTTTTACAGTCATGCGGAAACTCCGGGACTCGGCGACCAGATCGACAAGCCGTCCTGGCGTTCACAATGGGCGGGCAAGAAGCTTTTCGATGACAGCGGCGAGATTCGTATCGAGGTGATCCGCGGCACGGTCGCCACAGAAGCGCCAGCAGCTTCCGCCGATACGGCATTCCAGGTCGACGGCCTCGCCGGCGCAACGCTGACCGGAAGGGGCGTTACCAATCTCGTTCACTACTGGATCGGCGAACACGGTTTCGGCCCGTATCTCGAGCAATTGCAGAATGACAAGGGATTACAGCCATGAGTGAAACCAGAAAGATCCTGATCGATCCACTCATCGACAACAACCCGGTGACGCTGCAGGTGCTTGGCATCTGCTCTGCCCTCGCCGTGACCACGTCACTGATGCCGGCGCTGCTGATGTGCCTGGCCCTTACAAGCGTCGCCGCCTTCTCGAATGCCGCTATCAGCAGCATTCGCAGGCGCATACCGAACAACATCCGCATCATCGTGCAGATGACCATCATCGCGTCGTTCGTCATTCTCGTAGACCAGTTGTTACGAGCCTACGCTTTCGAGACCAGCAAGCAATTGTCGGTTTTCGTCGGGCTGATCATCACGAACTGTATCGTACTGGGCCGCGCCGAAGCTTTCGCGATGAAGAACGGGGTCGCGCTGAGTTTTCTCGACGGCCTCGGCAACGGCCTTGGCTACAGCGCGATTCTTATTATTGTCGCGACGCTTCGCGAACTGTTCGGCGCCGGAACGTTGCTGGGCTATCGCATCCTGCCGCTTGTTTCCGACGGCGGCTGGTACGAGGCCAATGGCCTCATGCTGTTGCCGCCTAGCGCTTTCTTCATCATAGGCTTGCTGATCTGGGCCGTCCGCAGCTGGAAGCGCGAACAGGTCGAGCATCCTGAATATCAGATTCATGAAGTGCACCGGACCGGGGTACTTTGATGGCCGACTATGTCAACCTGTTCATCAAGGCGGCGTTCGTCGAAAACCTTGCGTTGTCCTTTTTCCTCGGCATGTGCACGTTCCTGGCCATCTCGAAAAAGGTCGAAACAGCACTGGGCCTCGGACTCGCGGTGCTTGTCGTTCAGGTCATCACCGTTCCGGTAAACCACCTCATCCATGTCCTGCTGCTGCAAAAAGGCGCGCTCGCCTGGGCCGGACTGCCGGACGTCGACCTGAGCTTCCTCGGCCTCGTAAGCTATATCGGCGTGATCGCCGCGCTCGTGCAGATTCTCGAGATGACACTCGATCGCTATGTGCCGAAGCTCTACAACGCACTCGGAATTTTCCTGCCGCTGATTACGGTGAATTGCGCGATTCTCGGCGGCACGCTTTTCATGGTCGAAAGGCAATACAGCTTCGGCGAAAGCGTCGTGTACGGTCTCGGCAGCGGCGGTGGCTGGGCAATCGCATTGATCGGGCTTGCCGGAATCCGTGAAAAACTGAAGTACAGCGACGTGCCGGACGGCCTGCAGGGACTGGGCATCACCTTTATCATCGTCGGGCTGATGTCACTCGGCTTCATGGGTTTCTCGGGAATCCGGCTGTGATAATCGACGACACCATCCTGCTGGACGTCGGCCTCGGCGTCGGCCTTTTCACGCTGATCATCCTGTTGCTGGTTTTTGTCATCCTTGCGGCCCGTGCCCGGCTCGTCAGCAGCGGCAGCGTTTCCGTGATAGTGAACGAGGACCGTGAGCTGAAGATCCCGGTTGGCGTGAAGCTGATGAACGGCCTTGCCGATGCCGACATATTCGTGCCGTCTGCCTGCGGCGGCGGCGGCACCTGCGGGCAATGCCGGGTGCGCGTTCTCGATGGCGGAGGCGCAATTCTTCCAACAGAGACCTCGCTGATCAACAAGCGCGAGGCGGCGAATCACGTGCGCCTCTCCTGCCAGGTCACCGTCAAGCAGGACATGCATATTCGCGTTGCCGATGAGGTGTTCGGCGTGCGCAAACTGAAATCCACCGTGGTATCGAATCACAATGTCGCGAGCTTCATCAAGGAACTGGTGCTGCGGTTGCCCGAAGGCGAGCTGCTGGACTACCGGGCCGGCGGCTATATCCAGATCGAATGCCCGCCGCACGACCTTTACTTCCGTAATTTCGATATCGATGAGCGATTTCGCAGCGAGTGGGACCGATACAATATGTGGCATTTCGAGTCCCACGTATCCAAGCCGGTTTCACGCGCCTATTCGATGGCAAGCTATCCGCTGGAAGGCGAGATCATCAAGCTGAACGTGCGTATCGCGACGCCACCGCCCGGTTCCGATGACAGCATTCCTCCGGGAATCATGTCGTCGTACATTTTCGGACTGAAGCCGGGCGATGTCGTGACGATCTCGGGGCCGTACGGCGATTTCTTCGCACGGGACACGCAGAATGAAATGGTCTTCATTGGCGGCGGCGCCGGGATGGCGCCGATGCGCGCCCACATATTCGATCAGCTGAAGCGGCTGGAATCGAAGCGAAAGATGACGTTCTGGTACGGTGCCCGCAGCCGCAAGGAGTTGTTCTATGTCGAGGATTTCGACAGGCTCGCCGCCCGTAACGACAACTTCGACTGGCATGTCGCCCTGTCCGAGCCGCAACCGGAGGATAACTGGACCGGCTACGTCGGTTTCATTCACAAGGTGCTGCACGAGGAATACCTTGCAAAACATCGGGCGCCGGAAGACTGCGAGTATTACCTTTGCGGTCCGCCGATGATGAACGTTGCTGTGATCAAGATGCTGGAAGATCTGGGCGTCACGCGCGACCACATTATGCTGGACGACTTCGGAGGCTGAATGGGTATTCGAACCTTCGCGATACTGATGTGTTCGGTGTCGATCCTCGCGTCCTGTGGCCAGGAGCGCCCGGAAGTACTGGAACTCAGCGGCTCGACAATGGGCACCCGGTTCAGCATCAAGCTGCCGACTTTGCCGGCAGCGGTAGACCCCGACGCGTTGCAACAGGACATTGATAACGAGCTGTTGCAGATCGAAATGCAAATGTCGACGTACCGGGTGGATTCCGACGTTTCGCAGTTCAATGTGAGTGACTCCGTCGATTGGCAATCCGTACCGGTCGAGCTGTGTAACGCGGTTGAAGAATCTCTGGTCATCAGCGAAAAAACCTCGGGCGCATTCGACATCACCGTCGGGCCGCTGGTCAATCTGTGGGGATTCGGGCCGGACGGTATCGTTCGCTCACCGCCACCCGATCGCGAAATAGAAACGGCGAAGACGCGTGTTGGATATTCGCATTTGCAGGCAGATTGTTCGAAGCCGGCGATTCGCAAGGACATTCCCCGCCTGTACCTGGATCTTTCCGCCTATGCTAAGGGTTACGCCGTGGACCGGATCAGCGAACTTCTCGACAAGATGGAAATTGCCGATTACCTGGTCGAGATAGGCGGCGAAATGAAGCTGCGTGGTTTCAACGCCGAAAAGCAGAAATGGGCGGTCGCAATCGAGGCGCCGCTGCAGAATGAACGTCAGGTGCAGCGCATTTTTCGTATTACAAATCAATCAGTTGCAACAAGCGGTGACTACCGGAACTTCTTCGAATCGAACGGACAAATCTTTTCCCACACGATCGATACGCGCACCGGAAGGCCAGTCAGGCACGGACTCGCGTCGGTAACCGTCGTCGCTGAAACGACCGCCATAGCCGACGCACTGGCAACCGCGCTGCTGGTTCTCGGACCGGAGGACGGCATGATGCTTGCGCAGCGAGAGGGCCTGGCCGCGTACTTCTTGATACGTACGAGCGGCGGTATCGAAGCAAAAATGTCGCCGGCTTTTGCATTGATCGGAGAGGAATCATGACCGTCATCGCAACGTTCCTGCTTGCCTTTGCCATCTTGTTTGTCGTCATTGTCGGGATGGCGATAGGTGTACTGAACGGACGCAGGCCCATCAGTGGCAGTTGCGGCGGATTGAACGGTGGTCGTTGCGACCTGTGTAGCGGAAGTTGCGTCGAGGAGACGGAACGATGAATCAGAAACCGGGCCTGGTCAGGGACTACATGGCAAAACACCTCGTCTCTTTTTCGCCGGACATGGATGTGCTGGATGCAATCCACGAACTCGTTCGCCACCGCATTGCGGGCGCGCCCGTCGTCGATGAGCACGGCGACCTGGTCGGCATGCTGTCGGAACTGGATTGCATGAGGGTTGCGCTGAATGCCGGCTACTACAGTCAGCGCGGCGGCCCGGTTGCCAACTACATGAGCAAAGGCGTGGAGACAATCGATGCCGACATGAGCATCATCGATCTGGCGCAAAAATTTCTCGAATCCAGTTACCGGCGGTTTCCCGTGATGAAAAACAACCGCCTCGTAGGTCAGATCAGCCGCCGCGACGTACTGCGAGCATTACAGGCGCTCGCTGCCGGCTAGATGCGTTGGAATGGTCCGGTTAGCTTGTCACGATTCAGCAATCTCGCGACCAGCAACAAGGCGCCACCGACGAAAACGAGCGCCACGAACAGGCTGGCGGGTTGACCATTGGGGAAATCCTCGAGGAACAGCTTGATTGCCACGAGAATCAGCACCGGGTAGACCAGCCAGCGCGCTTCCGGCCAGCGTTTGAAGCGGCTCGACAGCGCCAGCGTAACTGACGATACGGAAAGGACCGCGGTGCGCAATGCAGCCAGTACGGCAAGGCTTGGCTTCGCTCCGCCTGTGTCAGCGAGTATTGGCGCCAGGTAGACGACCATGAGTCCGCCCACCTCCCAAACGGATAATGCCAGGACGATCAGCTGCGGCATGCCGGCGAACATGCCCCAGCGTTCAGAATGTTGCGCAACCGGCAGAAAGAGACAAACCACGGTCGTCATTGCAATGCCCAGGTGCCAGGGTGCCGCGGCAGGCCATGCGGTGGCGACATCTCCCGCCAGGGCCTGAAATCCGGCAGCGAGGATGCCGGAGCTCACGCCTGCAGCGAGCAACAGAATCGTGCATTGCAGGCTCAACGCCACCCAGCCGGTCCGGCCGCTGAACCAGGCCATCATGAGGGCCATCAGCGACCAGACTGCGGCAGCCGTAGCCGGCCGCAGAATCAACGAGCTACCGAGGATGACGAACAGCAAGCCGAGTGTTGAATAGTAAAAAAAATTGATCCCGCGGACGCTGCGGGTAAGCGGCGAGAGTGCCAGCGCGTAAGCGCAGCCACCCAATACGGCACTCAGCAGGCCGATCAGAGTCAGGTCGAACTGGCCCGCGTCAGAAGCAACGCTGGCTGCCCAGAATGCGATCGCGGCGGCAATGACTGCCTGCACTGTTTCAAAAATACCGACGTCGCTGCCGCGAATGTGCGACCGAATAACGAAGCTCAGCAAATAGGCGATCAGTAGCACCGTAGCAAGCAACGCGGCAACGTCGGCCTCCAGCGACCATTGATCGCTGCTGCTGAAGACCACCAAGGCCACTACGCTCGCGTTGGCTCCGAGGGCACCGAGCCATTGCAGGCCCAGCCATTGCCGCTGATAAACGACCCACAGCGAGCCGAGCCCGAGCATGAGCAAAAACGCCGACACAACAATGGCGTCGTGCGACACGATCATTACTGAAAACGCCGTGATGAGTCCGCCACCCGTCGCCAGCCACGCAAGCGTTCTCAGATTTCGTGTCGCAGCCACCGCGAGAGCCATCGCACAATACACGGTCAGCGCGATCGTGCCCTGCTGACCCGTCAGCAGATCGAATTTGGAAATCGCCTCGACGAGCAAAGGCAACGCCAGCAAAACGGAGGTGCCGCCGTAAAACGCGGCGCTGGCTCGCTGACTTTGGGTGCTGGCTTTGCGAAAGGCGATAGCCAGCCAGAAAAACGCATAGCTCGCACCCATGAAAATACCGACGCCCGTCGGGACGAACTGAAAGTCGGTGATGGCACGCAACAGGTAGGCGCCGCCAAAAATGAGTAGCACACGCCCAATGTGGGTCGATGCGTTTGCAACAAAATCCTCACCGAGCGACGGCTCGGGTGCCCCGCGAGTGATTGCCGTCTCTGCCGATACTGCACCTTCAAGAGCGCTCAACCGCTTTTCAACGGCGCTTACCCGGGATTCCAGTTTGGCGACGCGATCTTGCATTCCTGTGCCAACTTGCGACCAGGCACTGCGAGCCCGATCAATTCACAGATAGTTTATCGATTCTCTCCGACATTCCTCCGCAGCGATGGTACGAACTTGTTGATGATCCAGAAAAGCACGAACGGCGTTGCGATCACCGTCAATGCTCCAAACAGGCCTTCTTTGAAAGTCTCAATGCTGTGCGGAATGATGGGTATGTGGTAGTGCATGTAGCCCGAGAAAGACAGGGAAAATGCCTGGCCGCCGATCACGACATTCCAGCGCATCATGAAGACGCCGAACAGCACCAGCAACAGTGCCAGAACAGTTCGCTTCATCGTGCGACCCGGCAATATCAACAGAATGAACGGCACAAGATTTCCGAGCGTGTACTGCAGCACGAATATGTTCATGAAGTCCTTTCCGTACATCACCGATCGCAGGATGTCCCAGGATTTCATTGCTGTGTAGCCGCGAAAAATCAAATCCAGTATTTCCAGGCTGATCGCCGCCACGAGGAACCCGAGCAGATATCTTGCCGACTTGGTGATGACATCCACTTCCGCACCCTTTATGTCACGGGCCTCGATAGTCCCGCCGCCTCGTCGCTCGCGAAAGGCCCGCCATTCCATGATGATGATGTAGGTCAGCATGCATAATGCAATGCCTGATACGACAGCCGACATGATAAAAATCACTGGCATCAGCGGTGACATCCACAATGCATTGGCTTTGACGGAGCCGAATATGAAACCGGCATAGCCGTGCAGGAAGCAGGCAACCGGAATGCCGATTGCCGCCAGTATTTTGGCCGCTTTTTTGTCTATTCTGATCGCACCATCGCTGACATCGTAAGCACCTATAGTAAGGACTCGATAGACACTGCGACTCATCGCATTCGAAAGCCCGGGCTTGCCCTTCAGTGAATGAACCTGCTCGACGAAGTACTGGCGATAGACGAACCAGATCTCGCTGAGGACGATCAGCCCATAGGTCGTAAATACGATACCAAATGCTGCTATCGCCGACGTGAAGTGCGGAGTCAGCAATGGTTCCATGGCGCGTGTCGGCTGTTGCAGATGCAGCAACAGTGGCAATGCGGCAACGGGCAGTAAAGCCAGCGAAAACACCAGGGAGAACTGTGCAATTTCCTTGAGCTCTTTTTGACCGAATACGTGATAAAGCGATGACAGAACGAAAGCACCCGCCACAAGTCCGGTCATGTATGGATACATGACGATCTGGATACTCCAGTAGATGAATTCATTAGGGTATACGAACAATTCCTTGACGGTCCATTCTGCTCCGTGAACGATTACGTCTGCGGACATGAAATCACCTCACGTTGAAGTCGAGACCGAGATAAAAGACATGCGGTTTCGTGCCATATTCGTCTTTCAAGACCGCCACTCTTTCGGTCGTAATGATTTTGGTAACAGGATCGTCGGGATCCTCCAGGTTGGCCAGTCGGCGAGCGCCGAAAGAACAGCACTCGACGCAGGCCGGCTGCATGCCTTTTGTGATCCGGTGGTAACAGAAGTTGCACTTGTCGGCGACCTTTTGTTCCGGGTGAAAAAACCGGACGCCATAAGGACAGGCCATGATGCAATAGCCGCAACCGATGCACCAATTTCTATCAATCAATACGACGCCGTCATTCGTCTGGTAGGTTGCTCCAACGGGACATACCTGAACGCAGGGCGGATTGTCACACTGATTGCAAAGTTTCGGCACGAAAAATGCCTTATCGATATTCTTGGGATCGATTTCTTCGTCGCGTATTTTGTCGTCGATGTACCCATCGCGGCCACCCAGCGGCGAGTCGATATGGGTCTCGCCGTCTTTGGTGATTACGTAGCGCTCGACCCAGGTTCGCGTTACTGGCGCATCGTAGGGAATCTCATTTTCGGTCTTGCAGGCCTTTACACATAAGCCACAGCCGGTGCATTTCTGTGTATCGACCAGAAACGCCCATCTCACTTTTGAGCCGTCGATGGCTGCTTTGGCTTCCTCTGGACTCAGCAAGACAAATGCGCTCAGTGGCATGACAGATGCCAGCGTTCCGCCCATCGCTTCCTTTAAGAAGTCTCTCCGTGAACAACTCATGTCTCATCTCCCTGCGGTTTGTGCGGGTTATGACATTCAGAGCATTCGCGTCTGCGCTTGTGCATCCGGTTACTGATTTGCGGAGCCTGTTCCCGGGCACTGTGTGGATAGCCGAGCGATGCGTGGCAGCGAAGGCACAGCTCGCGCGTGGTATCTATCGGCAGTAACTCGACCACATCCGGATGGTTAACGCCTGGCCCATGACAGTTTTCGCACTCGACCGCCGCATGTGGCGAGTTGTTAAGTGACTGTACGTTCTCTTCGTGACATTCGACGCAGGTTTCCCGGCCCTGGTACTTGACCGGAAAATCCTTCCACTCCTGTACATTGCTGAGTCGGTAAAATCCGTAGGTGAAGTTCCGTCCGTGAATACCGAAGTCGTCCGGCACAAGGAACAGGCGCGCGACCAGGATTGCCGCAACCAGTCCGATCGCTACCCACAACGGGCGCAGTACGTGCCACTTCATCTTCGTCGCTCCCGCAACACACCAAAGTCGCGAACGGTCTATGTGCTGTCGATGTCACACCGCCCCCGCGCAAAAGCCGGTTCATCGATTGCACGATTCATTGTTCTCAGCCAGTAGGAATACGTAGCAGGACGATATCCCACAATACGTATTAGCCGTAGTGAGCGTCCTATGGGTGCAGATCTGAAAGTATCCGGGGATTCTCTTCTTTCTCCGCGAGCACGATGTGGCAGGTGTCGCAGTCGCGCGATATCACTTCTCGATCCTCCGTTCGCAGTTTCTTCCCATGACAACGGAAACAGCCCGGCGATCGCTCGTGACCGACATGTTCCGGATAGGTGTTCCACCAGACCTTCATATTCGGAAATACGTTGTTCGCATAGATATCGCCGAGCGCCGCTGCTGCTGCACTAACGTCGTCCTGCCTGTCAGTGGTAATCGCGGGATAATTGGCGGCGTAGTACTGGGTCAATTGCTCAGCGACAGCCTTGCGCGCTTCGTCGTGAGACTCATACTCCGCGTCGATGATGCGCAGGCCCTCGCGCTTTACGAATGGCAGCGACTGATCGATTGCACCGGACTTGATAGCGAGATCGATCTCGGTATCGGGTGGTTGGTATTTGTGGCTGGGCCGGTTGTGGCAGTCGACGCAGTCCATGAGCCGCCATACACCTTCATCTTCGGGCGCTTTTCGATCCGTGAAAACTTTTGCCGTCCCGTCGGCATTCTTGTATTCCACTTCGTAGATATTCTCGCGCGTCTCGTCCGACCGGTAGCGAATACTGACGCCCGGATCGACATGCCAGTGAATGCCGGAGGACTGCTGGCCCTCGGCGCCGCCAACCTTCAGCAGCAGCGCGGTCGTCAACTGCGTGTTTGCCTCGTCGTCGGCATAGCGCGTCTTGATTGCGAGCTTGTCGCCAACGAAGCGATCCGGCCAGTGACACTGTTCGCAGGTTTCCCGAGCCGGGCGAAGGTCGTGAAGCGGCGTCGGAATCGGACGCGGATAAAGATCGAACGCAACAGCCACGAGCTGCCAAGCGCCGTCGAGCTTCGATTTGACGAACCAGTCGGCGCCGGGACCAATATGACAATCGGCACAGGCAACCCGCGAATGCGACGACCGCTGATAAGCGGTATGTTCGGGCTCCATGACCGAGTGGCAAGCGAGGCCGCAGAACTCGACTGACTCCATCACCTCGACGCCCTTGTAAGTGGCACCCGCGAGTATGACGATATTGATCATTGTTGCCCCCAGCAGCACAAACAACCAGCGGCGCGTCTTGGGGACATTCAGGTCAAACACGGGCAGCAGCAGCGTTTTCTCATCGCCATGAACACGATGTAGTTTGCGGCGATACAACAGCGCACCGACCGGAATCAGTATCAACCCGGTAACAAACAGCACGGGCAGGATGAGGTATGTGAGGATGCCGAGATACGGGCCGCCCTCGAAGCCGAGCTGTTCCATGAAAAACAGGCTGATGATGAGAACAAGGCTCGCGATCGCGAGACCGGTTCCGGCCAGACTGATGCCGTTGCGTGTGATCGACGCAAGAAAATTTCTGAACATGGTTATCCTCTGTGTTCCTTTGGTCCGTGCTTTATTTTTGCTTGTGTTTTCGACCAACCGGGCCGGATACTTTTGTTCCCGACCGTGATCAGTGGGTCAGCAGCGCCCAGATTATCCCGACTGCCAGAAAGACGCCAATGGTGAGGAAAACCGTTCCCCAGACATAGGCTCTTCGACGTTCCTCCGCTGTTGGAGGATCGACAAGATAGCTTTGCAGTTCGTTGTTGTCGACGAGCCGCTGATACTCGAGAGGCCGCTCGGATTTGAAGTGCTCAAGGGACATCTTGCCAGTGAAGATCACCGTATCCATCGGGAAGGTCTCCGGCCGCAGGTGCGTGTGGAAGAAGTGGAACACGAAAATAAAGCCAGTCGCGAGCAGTGCTTCGTCGCTATGAATAACGTAGGCAGCATTGATCGTCCAGCCTGGCAGGAATGTCGTGAAAACCATCGGCAACCACAACATCAGGCCCGACAGCCCGATAATCATTACGCCCCAGAAAACGGCCAGGTAATCGAACTTCTCGATATAGTTCCAGCGGTCATTGCCAGGGCGCTTTCCCAGGTACAGGAAATATCGGAAATTGGCGAGGATATCGGCAATATCCTTTGGCTGCGGCATCATCGAATTGGGCCCCCAGAACAGGCCGCGTTCGCGCCTTACTACCCAACGGACAAACAGATTGCCGAGATGAAACAGCATGTAACCGAAGGTGCCAATCGCGGCAACGCGGTGAATGAACCCGGCCGACTCGACGCCGCCAAGCAGACTCATCAACTGTTGCGCCCAAGCGGCGTCATGAAACTTAAGCGGCAGACCCGTTAAGGCAAGCAGCAGGAAGGTAACGATAATGATCAGGTGAATTCGAATGTCCATCGTCGAAAAACGTCGGATGTACTGGCCGTTTTCCTGCGGCCCCCGGCGGAATTCGCCGCGCATCGCGCCGACGAGTGTGCGTTGCAGCCAGAACAGATCGTGCAGACCGAAGAAACTGAATACGGCAATCAGCAGGCCGGTCATGAATATCCAGACAATGTACACGTAGTAGTTGTCGTCCGGGTTCGTCGGATCGTTATGCGGATCGAAGGTGAGAAGCGATGCGGTCACACCTTCATGGCAGGCACCGCAGGTCTCGACCAGGTTGTCGGGATGTACGCTCGATCGCGGATCGTCCGCGCCCAGGTTCCTGTGCGGCGTATGGCAGTCGGCACAGGTTGCTCCGCGAACGAAGCCGAGCTCGTTTGCCTTGCCATGGAAACTGTCCCGGAATGTCGTCAGATATTCGGCGTGACATTCGCCGCAGACGTCGGCGGAGGCCAGGCGCGCCTCCGACCTGGTCGGATCTGCGATCTTGTGCGACGCGTGACAATCGATGCAGACCGGGCCCTCCTCGCCTGCCTGCCAGGCCAGACCATGGGCACTTTCGGATTTCCATTCCTCGAACAACAACAAGTGACAGGAACCGCATACGTCCGGGCTCTTGAAATGCGAGGTGGCCGCCTTGTCTCCGTCCGCCTCGACGATGCCGTGGGCGCCGTGACAGTCGCTGCAACTCGGCGCATCAATCAACCCGGAGAGCAACAGTGCCTTGCCATGCTCACTCGTCAGGTAGCTGTCGATCAGCGATTCCGGCTCGTCGTGGCAGCCGCCACAGTACCTGATCTGGTTGACCGGAGAGACGGCCGAGGCGAGGTCGTCAACCTTGTGAATTTCGTGGGGAGCGCCGTGGCAGTCCAGGCAACTTGCCTTGCCGCCGTGGATGCTGCGACCGACTTCACGACTCTGGCGCCGATGGCAGTCACTGCAGCTTTGATCGCCCAGGGGTTCGAGATCCTGGCCTTTATGCTCCGCTGTCACCCCGGAATGGCAATCGCTGCAGCTCAGGTCCGGATGTGCTGATGACCTGAAAATGCCAGCATCGTGACAGCCGGCACAGTCGATTTCCCGAGCCTCGGCGGGTGACGCAAGGATTGCCAGACCAAGCAAGAAGACAACGGGGAAACCGCCATGGACGCGAGTGATCGGAAACATCGTTAGAAACTCAGAAACAGGCCGTTGCCTCTAAGTATTGGAATCACTCACAAATCACAATGGGTGTTTTCCGAAGTCGGGTCGCCACAGCGATTATCGGCAGGAAATTCGGCGAGCAGACGCTCAAGCCTGCTCGCCGGCATGTCGATTTTGTTTATTGCTGGCTGGCGTAGTAGTGCATCAGCGCCTTGATGTCGTCGTCACTCAGGGCATCGATCTTCGTCTGCATCTTTTCCGGTTGCTCGCGCTCGCCGGCACGATACTCGGCAAAAGTCACTTTGAGATAGCCCATCCACTGACCGGCAAGCAGACTCGCGTCGTCCTCGATGTTCGATCCTCCCTCAGTGTGGCAAATCTCGCAATCGCGCTCGTGAATTTTCTGTCCTGCGGCAGCCAGCGCCGCATCGAATTCCTGTTTCGCCGCAACAAAGGGCAGCGCCGCATAATGGGCGCCCAGCGCGTCTATCTGATCGTCGCTCAGGTCGGCTGTGACGTTACACATGTTCGTCACCACGCCGCTGCTGGTCTTTGCGTCTTTGCAGGGTCGCTCCTTGTCACGGTAAAAATACAGCTGATCGGCCTGGTAGTAATCCGACAATCCGGCGATCGCCGGCACCTCGCTGCCCGACTTCAGGCTATCCGCACCGTGGCAGCTGTCGCAGCTCTTCACGATGCTCTCTATGTCCGCCAGGGCGGCGCCACCAAGGCAGAGCCAGGCAACGGTCGCCATGACTGCTGCACAGACGTTTCTTGTGTTCAATTTCGTACTCCTTCTACCGCATCACGCAGTATTCCCGATTTTAGATCATTTTGTGTGACTGTAGAACCGACACTACGCCACCACGATACGTACATTCCGGGCTTCGGCTTACCCCGGAATGGTCGTCTCGCGCGCGATATTGTGCCTCATCTGATCGCGCAGATTGTTAACCCCGGTGAAAAATTCGCGCATCATCATTACCCACAGATAATAGCCGCTCTCTGTTAACACCAGCTGAACGCCGGTATTTCTGACGGCCCCGATCGATTGCAGCATGACCAATTCCGCCCATACGGTTCGCTGGAATCCGCCGCCGAAGCGCTGCTCCGCAACCGCTTTGTCGAGCGAACCACTGAACAACTGCATCAAGAGGTAATAACGCATCTGTTCGCGCCGGCTCAGGCCCGACCGGCGCACGATGCCCGACTCCCCGGAATCGATCAGGCTGAGGTAGTGATTTATCGAGAAGGTGCTGGCATACAGGCTTCCGTCAAGATAGCTGAATGCTCCGCTGCCGAGGCCGAGGTATTCCTCGTGTTCGGTGATGTACTCGTCGATCATCGACGGCACGCGCGAGAAGCACCAGGCCGAGGAGCGCATGTATCCGGCGTCCTGCATGTGACCGGCAATGAGTTCGTAGAACGTCCGCTCCCGGTCGAATGTGACTTCGCCGATGTCCTTTCGCATTGCCTTGCGCGTCGTTTTCGCCGACATCAGCGGATAAAAGGAAATCTGATCCACGCCGAGTTCTTCGGTAAGTATCTGCAGATCGGTCTTCAGCATATCCCTGGTCTGATGAGGAAAATTGAAGATCATGTCGACGTTCAGCGTATCGAACAGACCTTTGGCCGATTTCAGGCGCGTGCGAATCCGTTCGCTACTGCCGTATTTGTCGTAACGTTGCATCTCTTTGAGCAGCTTGTCATCAAAACTCTGCACACCGACCGAAAGCCGGTTGACGCCTGCGTCCCGCATACGCGGCAGGCTGTCATTTTCGAGATCGTCAGGATTCGTCTCCACGGAAACGCGCGCGACCGGATGCTGATCGCGGACCATCCTGACCGTGGCAATCAGCTCATCCGGCAGCACCGTGGGTGTACCGCCACCGACGTACAGTTCCGAGAAACAGAATCCGGAGCGGCCGGCCTTCTCGATCTCGCGCCGCAAAGCCTGAAAATAGCGAGTCGCCCTGTCTTCACGAAATTCCACGCGATGAAACGAGCAGAACGGGCACAGCACGATACAAAAAGGAATATGCAGGTAAAGCAGGTACTGCCGGTCGCTGCGAGGCATTGGCAGGTGTGTGATCCCGGCATCACCGTCGAATCGCATGTAACGGCGACTGCTGCGACGAAAATACCAACTGAGGAGACTGGCGATACTCATGCGGTGGCCGATTCAGGGACACTCGCCTGTGGGCACGCTGGATTAACGCGGCCCACCACCTGTAGCTACTGAGCGTACAGCGGAGCGATATCGATATATATCCGGTAACCGGAGATCAGATCATCGCGAAGGTCGAAAACATCGGCGAATGGCAGCGTGATTTCACTTCCGTCGTGGCGACGGTAGGTAACTTCGCCTTCGCAAGCGAAAGTGCTGGCAGTCTCCCAGTTCTGGTGCAGCACATGCCGACATCCGGCAATACTGGAAAAAAATGCGTCAACAGCACCGGCAATGGCATTACGACCGTGAACGGCCGGCGCCGAACCAAAGCGAAAAACCGCATCGCCGGTCAGCGCGGCCACGAATTGCCGGGTATCCTTGCGATCAATCGCGGCAAACACTTCTTTCATCCGGCCGATCACAGCATTGTCGTCAGGCATTCTGTGTCGCTCCTTTGCGAAATTTGAAATGGGGACATTCCTGATTTAGCGTATTTATACGCTAAATCAGGAATGTCCCGATTATTCGCTATTGCTGGCTGGCGTAATAGTCCAGCAGTGCTTTGACGTCGTCGGCGCTCAGGGCATCCATTTTTTCTTTCATTTTGGATGGTTGATCTCGTTTGCCGCTCGTATACTCTGCAAACGACGATTTCAGGTAGCCCTTCCACTGCCCGGCAAGAATTCCGGCTTCGTCGTCGGGATTCGAGCCGCCATCCGAATGGCATTGCTCGCATTGTTTCTTGTGGACAGCTTCCCCGGCAGCGGCCAACGATGGGTCAAAATCCTGCTTAGCGGCGACAAACGACAGCTTGGCATAGTAGGTCGCGACGTCTGCCCTTGCCTCCTCGCTTAGATCTGCGGCTACAGCACACATCGTCGTCGCGGGACGGTTCGTATCGCCTTGGCGAAACCTGCTTTCGGCGCAGGGACGTCCCTCGTCAGCAAAAATATACAGCGCGTCCTCGTGAACGGACTCCGACACGCCGGCGATGGTCGGCACGTCCGTCCACTGGCTGACGCCGTCCTTGCCGTGGCAGTCATTGCATGATTTGACAATGGAACTGACGTCCGCCGCCTGCGACGCGCCGGCGCCCAGGATCAACAATCCTGTAATCAGAAGGCCTTTCGATTTCTTTATCATGTCGGTACCTCTGTAAAGCACGGCCGCATGCCGGCAAAAAATCGCACCTGTCTTTGTGCCATGTATTGACCGCTCCTGCCAGTCGTAGTTGCGCGCCAAACTCATAAGTACATCCCGCAATGAGAAAAGCTGGCATCATCTCGTAACATTCCGGACTCAGTCCAAAAACACTTTTTTTGCCGACTCCGGCACTTGGCACTTAAGAATCCAGGGGAGCGTTATGAGTAGTCTTCGCGCCATCGGCCTTGCCACCATCGTATTCACCGCACTCGCGCTCGGAGCCTGCTCCGGTGATGACGGCGCAGCCGGCCCGCAGGGTCCGCAGGGTCCGCAGGGTCCGCAGGGCAACCCGGGCGGCAGCGGAACAGCGGGCGGTGTGCCGATTGACAGCGCCGACAGAATTAATATCGAGGTCGTCAGTTTCGGCTTTGACCCGGTAAGCAGCAAGCCGGTGGTAAATTTCAGACTGACCAACGACCTGACGCAGGGCCTGTTCGGACTGCCGGCCACGAGCATCGGTTTCATGCTGTCGCAGCTGACGCCCGCCGTACCTGGCAGCGGCGGATCGAGCGAGTGGCAAAGCTATGTGACGCGTTCCAGTGCGGGAGTCCCGAACGCCCAGGCGACAACGGAAGGCGGCACGGCAGGGGCGTTTGTAGACAACGACGATGGCACCTATCAATACACGTTTGCACAGCTGCTCGACGACTATCCGGCTGGCCCGACATACGATGCGAACAAGACCCATCGGCTCGGCATCGAGATTCGCGGCCAGGCGCCGACCTCAAACAACGGCCTTTACGATTTCATACCGGTCACAGGCTTACCACCGGATCCGCTTTTGGATGAAGAACGCAAGATCGTCGACAACGACACCTGCAATGCCTGCCATGACCGTCTCGAATTCCACGGCGGCGCGCGCTTCGACATCGGCTACTGCGTGACCTGCCATAACCCGTATTCGACCGACGAGGACTCGGGCAATTCGGTCGACATGAAGCGCTTGATCCACAACATTCACGTTGGTCGCGATGGCTTTTTCATCATCGGCTTCGGCGGCATCGTGCACGACTACTCGGATATCGTTTTTCCGCAAGACATCAGGAACTGCCAGACCTGCCACGAGGAAGACGACACCAATACGCCACAGGCAAGCAACTGGCGCCTCGTGCCGAACCGCATGGCCTGCGGCACCTGCCATTACGACGATGGGCTCGCCAACGGCGAACACGAGTACGCGATCGAAAACGGCGTCCACCCGGGCGGCTTCCAGTTCAACGACGACACGCAGTGCGTCGATTGCCACGGGCCGAACGGCACGGTCACCAATTCCGAGGGCAGGCTGGTACGGGTTGCGCTCATCCACGAGATTCTCGAGGACACAGCCGCAAAAGCATTCGAATACGAGGTCGTCAGCGTCAGCAACAGCGGCCCAGGCCAGATTCCGACGGTCAGCATTCGCGTGCTGAATCCGCAGGATCCCAACTACGCTGCAAACCCGGCCAGCACCGCCTACGACATCAACGACCCGGCGGGTCCGTTCCAGGCCGGCAGTTCGGCTTTGCGGCTGGACATTGCCTGGAACAACACGGATCTCGGCAACCTGGATCCGAATGACGACCTGGCACGCTCGCCAACCGCAGGTGCGCCATTTGCGCCAATCACGATCGACTTCAAGACCGGCGCAGTGAACGACGGCAGCAACACGTTTACCAAAGCGGCACCTGCCGCCGTACCGACCGGCATTACCGGCTCCGGCATGGCGATCCTGGAAGGCCGCCCCGCGGTCGATATCAACGGCACGCTGACCACGCTGTCGGTAGCCGCGAGCGGCATACCGTATGCCATCACCGACGCGACGGCGCGGGATCGTCGCCACGTGGTCAACATCGGCAAGTGCAACGATTGCCACAAGAACCTGTCGCTGCACGGTAACAATCGTAGTGGCAACACCGAAGTTTGCTCGACCTGCCACAACCCGAACGCCACGGACGTCCAGCGGCGGGTCGCCGGCTCGGCATGCGATATTGCACTTGGCCTCGACGACGAAGCCATCGACATGAAACGCATGGTTCATCGCATTCATGCCGGAAACGTCGGTATCTGCGGATTCCAGAACTCTGCGCATCCGTATTTCGACGTTGTCTATCCCGGCCACCTGAACAACTGCGAAGGCTGCCACCTTGCGGGCACCTATTACCCGGTCGACCCGGCTGTAGTTCTGGCAACGACGGTCGATGTCGGCGCCGATCGCTCGACGCTGACGGACGACGTGGCGATCTCGCCCAACACTGCGGTTTGCTCCGGTTGCCATACCGATTCGCTGGCGGCCGAACACATGAAGCAGAACGGTGGTGATTTCGCCGCCGGCAAGGACGATACCGGCGCGCTGATCTCCTCCGGCGTCGAGACCTGCAGCCTTTGCCACGGCCCCGGCCGCACGGCAGACGTTGCCGTCATGCACGGTGTCGGCGAGTTCGAGTTCAACTGATGAGAAAGGGCATCGCGATTGGGCGATGCCTTTTTTCAGCAGCTGCTCGCCGGTTTAGCCAGGGATGCCCATCAACATGAAATCGCGCAGGTTTCACAAGCTTGTCACGCTGTTGCTAGTCTGTACGCCGCTGACGATCACGGCACTGTCGGCCGACGATGCCAGTCCCGAGTACAGCCGAAAAGGCGCGGATACCTGCATCGGCTGCCATGATGAACAGGCAACGCTTGACCTGTTCCATACCCGACACGGCGTACCCAGCGATCCGCGCAGCCCTTTTGGCCGCGGCCAGCTGCAGTGCGAGGCCTGCCACGGGCCGGGCGGCGATCATGCCGGTCGCGTACGGCGTGGCGAGGAACGGCCGCCGGTTATTCGTTTCGGCAAGGACTCCGAGACCGACGTGCTGGTACAAAATGGCAAGTGCCTCGGCTGTCACGAAGAGAGTGCGGATTTCGCCTGGCACGGCAGCGGGCACGACGACAACCAGGTCGGATGCGCCGACTGCCACCAGGTCCACAATGCACACGACCCGGTACGGGCGACTGCCAGCCAGCCAGAGGTGTGCTTCGATTGCCATCAACAACAGCATGCGCAGTCGCTGAAGCCTTACTCGCATCCCTTCGATGAAGGCAAAATGGACTGCAGCGGCTGTCATAACCCGCACGGTACGGGAACGACCAATACGCTGTTCGTCCGCCAGACTCTGAACGATACTTGTTACGAATGTCATGCGGAAAAACGCGGGCCCTACCTGTGGGAACACGCGCCAGTCGTGGAAGACTGCTCCAGTTGCCATGAGCCGCACGGCTCCAATAACCCCGGCATGGTCAGTCTGCGCGGGCCCATGCTGTGCCAGACCTGCCATTCGCAGGCCGGTCACCCGAGTATCCCGCGCGAAGCCGATGGCCTCGCCGACGCCGCGCCGTCACCGTACCTGCTGGCGCGCAACTGCCTGAACTGTCATACCCAGGTGCACGGGTCGAACCATCCGTCCGGCTCGAAGTTAATGCGGTGAAGACCATGCAATTGCCGTTACGGCCAATAATCGATTCGAAGATCCTTTCATCACTGTTTGTGGCCGCCACGCTGGCCCTCTCTTACATGCCAGCCGCGAACGCGCAGGTCGACCCGGGTGAATGGAAGTGCGAATTTTGTCCTTTTACGAGCGGCTACGATGCCGAAGTGGATGTCGGCGCCGCCTACGTCAGTGACGATGCCGCGAGATTCGGCAATGCGAATGGCTATGATGAGGCCGGCGCCTATGTCGATCTCGGTGGCGAAGGTCATTACGCGAATGACGGTTACCAGCTGAACTGGTTTGCCGAGGATCTGGGCCTGGCGTCGCGTGTCTTCGAGATCGACGGCGGGCACCAGGGCAGCTACGGCTTTTACCTCGGATACAGCGAGCTGCCTTACCGTCTCTTCGATACGACCAGCACCGTATATACCGCATCGGCTCCGGATTCCCTCACGCTGCCCTCCGGCTGGGTCCGCGCCAATCAGACATCAGGATTCACGAACCTCGCGAGTTCGCTTGTGCCGCAGAATATCGAAAGTGACCGCAAGAATTTCACAGCCGGCGGTCATTTCCTTGCCTCTTCGAACTTTCGTTTCTACGCCGACTACCGGCACCTGGAACGCGATGGCGTCGACATGGTATCCGGTGCCAATTTCACCCAGGCGAGCATTTTGCCGCGCGTGCTCGACAACGAAACTGACCTGATCGACCTCGGCGTCGGCTATTCGAACGGCCCGCTGAATTTGTCCCTTGCCTGGTTGGGTTCGTTCTTCACCAACAACGTGACGTCCCTGACCTGGGAAAACGCCTTTACAGCACCGGCGGGTGAGGAACTACGGCGTATGGCGCAGGAACCGGACAATGATTTCCAGCAACTTTCGCTGTCCGGCAGTTATCGCTTCAACGCTTATGCAACGGTGATCGCATTTTCTGCGTCCATGGGTCAGGGTGGCCAGAACGACAGCTTGCTGCCCTACACGATCAACCCGAACATTGCCGCCGCTGCGCTGCCGAAAACGAGCCTCGACGGCAAAGTGGACACCAGCAACTACGCAGTCACTCTCACTGCAAATCCGCTGCCAAAGACCAGGATAAAACTGGCCTACCGCTACGACGAGCGTGACAACCAGACAGCACAGGTCCCTTGGTCGCGCGTAATCGTCGACAGTTTCGCATCCGGCGAGACTGAACTGAATACGCCCTACAGCTTCAAGCGAATGCAGCTGAACGCCAGCGGTAGTTACGATCTTTTCGACGACCTGAGGGTGTCTGCGGGCTACGACCGGACCGATCTCGATCGCAGTTTCCAGGAAGTTGCATCGCAAACCGAAGACAGCGGCTGGGCCCGCGTCAAATGGCAAACAACCGAATGGCTTTCCGTCAATGCGAAAGGCGGCGCCTCCAGCCGCGACATCGATCGATACGACACGACAGTCGCGGCCGGTCTCGGACAAAATCCGCTCATGCGAAAATACAATCTCGCCTACCGCTACCGCGAATTCGGCGAGCTGATGGCCAGTATTTCGCCGATGAATCTGCCGGTAAGCGTTTCCCTGTCTGCGCTTTGGGCGGACGACAGCTACACGCGGTCGACACTCGGCATGACAGGCAGCACGACCACGCACTGGAACCTCGAGCTGAACTGGGCCGTATCCGCACGTGCCTCCGTTTACGTCTTCGGTGGCGAGGAGACGATCGAAGCGGATCAGGCCGGTAGCGAAGCTTTCGCAGGCCCGGACTGGTTTGCCAATCACGAAGATGATTTCCTGATTCTCGGAGGCGGCTTGCAGCTCGCGAAACTCTGGGACAACACTGATCTGCGGCTGGACTATACGCACACCGAAGGCGACACCAGGATCGCGATGACAACCAGCGCCTCAGGTCGGAGCCAATTCCCGAGCATCGACACGACGCTCGAGTCCCTGCGCGTGACCGTGAACCACAAACGCTCGGAGAAACTTGAGCTGGATTTGTCACTCCGCTACGAAAGTTTCGATTCGAATGACTGGGCCATCGCCGGTGTCGAACCCGACACCATCCCCACAGTACTTTCACTCGGCGCGAATCCGTATGATTACGACGTCTGGGTGCTGGGTCTGAGCATCCGCTACCGGATCGGTGCAGCCAAACCCGCCACGCCGTAGCGGACCGGATCCCGGGTCACCTGCATAACGGGGGAAGATCGATGGCTGAGGAACCCGCGCAGAAAATCGACCGCGACACCATGCCCTTCGTCGCGCCCTGCCGAATGCTGTCGCCGTTCGCTCCCTTCCGCTGGCTTCGCCTGGGCATCGCCGATTACCGGCGTGCAGCTCAACTCAGCTTCGCTTACGGCATTTTCATGGCGACCATCATTGCGGTTGTCGTGGTGCTCGCGTGGACCTATGGAAGTTACTGGTTCATGCTGGCGATGCTGGGCGGCTTCGTTTTCCTGGCGCCGCTCACCTGCATCGGCTTGTACGCGATCAGCGCGCAGATCGAACGCGATCAGGAGCCATCGATTGCGCAAAGCCTCGGCGAGGCCCTGCGTCGGCATTTCGGCAACGAACTCGTGTTCGCGCTGGTCCTGCTCATTATCTTCATGGTCTGGGCGAGGGCCGGCATCATGGTCAGCATCTTCTTCCCGGCAGACGCCAACCCAACGCTTCGAGAACTGATCGGTTACCTGACGATCGGCAGCGTCGTCGGCGCCATGTTTGCTGTCGTTACCTTCTCCGCAAGTGCATTTTCGCTGCCGATGATCATGCACCGTGACGTCGACAGCGTGACCGCCATCGTTACATCCATCAACGCGGTATTGCGCAACAAACTGGCAATGCTGATCTGGCTCGCGCTTATCATGCTCGGTCTGCTGATTGGAACAGCAACGCTGTTTGTCGGCCTGATCGTCATCCTGCCGGTCATCGGCTACGCCGCCTGGCATGGCTACCTCGAGACGATCGATGCTTCGGCGTTTCCTCGTCACAGCGGCGGCATCATGTCCACACCAAGGAAGCGCACAGAATAAGTCGCCTGCAATGCAGGCTCCTGCAGGGCACGACAGAAATTGTAGGAGCCTGCATTGCAGGCGACAGCCCGGCCGGTGCTGCATATTCCGACCGGCGACACGGCGTTATGCCCAACCGAGCGAGTTCTCCTTAGTCCGGGCGAATTGGGTATACCGGTGGGGCGCAGCTGCTGCGTTGAAGATCGGAATCGTCGCGGTTTACCCTTATGGTGCCGTTTAAGCCGATCTGTCATGGTCGCGCCCGGCGAGATATGCTCGAACAGGCAAAATAAATTAATCAGGGCAGAGACTTATGGATTTGCAATCAACTTACAACGACAAGGTGGTGCGCCAGTTTGCCATCATGACCGTCGTCTGGGGCGTGGTCGGCATGCTGGTAGGCGTGATCATCGCCGCACAGCTGATCTGGCCGGGGCTCAGCCTGGATCTGCCGTGGCTATCCTACGGCCGGCTGCGGCCATTGCACACAAATGCCGTGATCTTCGCGTTCGGCGGCTCCGCACTCTTCGCCACGGCGTACTATGTCGTGCAGCGCACCTGCCACGTAAGACTCGCCTTCGACAAGCTGGCCGCCTTCACATTCTGGGGCTGGCAGGCGGTCATCGTGCTGGCCGCCATCACCTTGCCGCTCGGCATTACCCAGAGCAAGGAGTACGCGGAACTCGAATGGCCCATCGACCTGCTGATTGCCGTTGTCTGGGTTTCCTACGCCGTCGTGTTCCTGACAACGATCGGCAGGCGCCGCGTCAAACACATCTACGTTGCCAACTGGTTCTATGCTGCGTTCATCATCACGGTCGCCGTGCTGCACATCTTCAACAACCTCTCGATTCCGGTATCGATGTGGAAGTCCTATCCCGTCTATTCCGGCGTCGTCGATGCGATGATGCAGTGGTGGTACGGGCACAACGCCGTCGGCTTCTTCCTGACCGCCGGCTTCCTCGGCATGATGTACTACTTCGTACCGAAGCAGGCGCAACGACCCGTTTATTCCTATCGGCTGTCGGTCGTGCATTTCTGGGCGCTCATTGCGATCTACATGTGGGCCGGCCCGCATCACCTGCACTACACCTCGCTGCCAAACTGGGCTCAATCCATCGGAATGGTGTTTTCCATCATTCTGCTCGCGCCCTCCTGGGGCGGCATGATCAACGGCATCATGACGCTCTCGGGTGCCTGGCATAAGCTCAGAACGGATCCGATTCTCAAGTTCATGATCGTTTCACTGTCCTTTTACGGCATGTCGACCTTCGAAGGACCGATGATGTCGATCAAGACCGTCAACGCGCTGTCGCACTACACCGACTGGACCATCGGCCATGTGCATTCCGGCGCGCTCGGCTGGGTCGCAATGATGACCATCGGCGCCTTGTATTGCCTGATTCCGCGGCTGTTCAACAAGGAGAGCATGCACTCGACAAAACTGATCGACGTGCATTTCTGGACCTCGACGATCGGTGTCGTTCTGTATGCCGTTTCGATGTGGATATCCGGTATTACCCAGGGACTGATGTGGCGCGCGCTGAACGACGACGGAACCCTGACCTACTCTTTCATCGAAACAGTCAAATTCAACTATCCGTACTACGGCCTGCGGCTGCTCGGTGGAGTTATCTTCCTCAGCGGCATGCTGATAATGGTCTACAACGTGTGGATGACGATCCGGCAGGTGAAACCGCAAGCTGTCGCCGTTATCCAGCCGGCATGAGGTGCATAGCATGAGTCACGACAAAATCGAAAAGAACATCAATCTCATGTCGATCCTCATCGTCGTCGTCATCAGTATCGGTGGCCTGATCGAAATCATTCCGCTGATGGCCAGCTCGGCGGCGACCGAACCCTACGAAGGCATAAAACCCTATCCGGCGTTACAACTTGCCGGGCGCGATATTTACATCAGGGAAGGTTGCTATGGCTGCCACTCGCAGCAGATCCGTCCGTTTCGCAGCGAAACGGAACGTTACGGACCGTATTCGGTGGCCGGGGAATTCGTCTACGACCGTCCGTTCCAGTTCGGCTCGAAACGCACGGGACCGGATCTCGCGCGGGTCGGCAAGCGCTACAGCGACGAGTGGCATCGCCTTCACCTGATGCAACCGAAAGAACTGGTACCGGACTCCAATATGCCGGCCTATCCGTGGCTCGCGTATGCAACGGTCGACGGCGAACTCGTCGCCAGAAAAATGCGTGCACTGCGCGTTCTGGGCGACCCCTACTCCGACGATGACATCGCAGCGGCGGCCGATGTCGTCAGTGGCAAGACCGAACTCGATGCGCTGGTCGCGTACCTGCAGAATCTCGGCACCGTTCGATCGGCGCGCTAGGGAGTCCGGACTATGGATATCGGAATTGTACGCGGACTGATTACGGCGGCACTGCTCGTGCTGTTCCTCGGAATCTGGGCCTGGACCTGGAGTCGCAAGCGCAAAGTGGAATTCGACGAGGCGGCGCAGCTACCGCTGCAAGACGACAGGCAGCCGAAAAACAGAAAAGAAGGTAAGGAGCAAGCAACATGAGCAGTGCGTTCAGCTGGTACATCATTATTGGCACGGTCGGCAGCATGCTCGCCTGTTTCTGGCTTGTGGTCTGGACCAACCGGCAGCGCGCATCGTCCGAGGAAATCAAGGAATCCGAATCGCATGTCTGGGACGAGGATGTTCGCGAATTGAACAATCCGCTGCCGATGTGGTGGCTATGGCTATTCATCCTGACGCTGATCTGGGGTGGCGGGTACTTTCTGTACTATCCCGGACTCGGATCTTTCGGCGGGCTCGGGTCCTGGTCGCAGGAGGAACAATACCTCAAGGAGGTCGCTGCGGCGGAATCCAGGTACGGACCGATGTTCGCTCAATACGGGTCGATGGATGCCGAGCAACTGGTGAACGATCCGACGGCACTGAATATCGGCAAGAGCCTGTACTCGAATTACTGTGCACAATGCCACGGCTCGTCGGCACTCGGCGGACGAGGCTTCCCGAACCTGACAGATGACGCCTGGCTCTACGGCGGCGAGCCCGCGCAGATCGAGCACAGTATCGTCAGCGGGCGCAACGGCATCATGCCGCCGCTGGCAGCCGTATTTGCAGACGAAGCCGAGATCGATGCGATGGTTACCTACGTGCAGAACATGCCGGAAGGTATGGATGCGACCTCACCCGCGCACAGCAAGTACATGATGCTGTGTATTGCCTGTCATGGACCGGACGGAAAAGGCAACCAGGCGCTCGGCGCTCCAAGCCTCGTTGACAACGACTGGTTGTACGGCAGCTCTGCAGCAGAAATCCGCAAGAGTATCGTCGAGGGCCGCAATGGCGTCATGCCGGCGCATGGAAACCTGATCGGCGCCGACCGCGCAAGAATTCTCACTGCTTACGTGTACAAACTGTCCCGGTAAAGCGAACGATGGCCAACAACGAGAACAACGGGACAACAGGACATGATTCTGTGCCCGGGTGGACACGCGATACACAGAAACTCGCTGTACTGTCCTGGATCTCGTTTCTGACTGCCTGCGTTTTCACGATGCTGTTTTTTGCATTCGTCGATCCGCTGGTGCTGGTTGACGCGCTGAACGTCAATGCCATCGAAAGCCGCAACGCCGGCTACGCCGTCGGCTTCTTTTTCTTCTGGGCGAACGGCTGGATCGCGGGCTGGTACACGCTGCGGCTGGTGCGTCGCAAACGCAGGGGCCCGGGCGCGGCCCGACGCTGAGTTCTGCCATGAATGACAAAGCAGCCGGTGCCTACGAGTACGGCAATCTCTACCGCAGCGAAGAAAAGATCTACCCGCGGGAAATCAAGGGCCGGTTTGCTCGTCTGCGCCACATCGCGATGTTCCTGCTGCTCGGCATTTTTTACGTCGGACCGTGGATTCAATGGGACGGGCGACAGGCCGTGCTGTTTGACCTTCCGGCGCGCAAGTTTTACATCTTCGGCCTGACGCTATGGCCGCAGGATTTTATTTACCTTGCGCTGCTGCTGATCATTGCGGCTATCAGCCTGTTTTTCTTCACAGCCCTTGCAGGCCGCATCTGGTGCGGGTTTGCCTGCCCGCAAACCGTCTGGACCGAAGCGTTTACGTGGATCGAACGAGCGATCGAGGGCGACCGTGCCAAGCGCATCAAGCTCGACAAAGGCCCGTGGACCTTCGAAAAAGTTCGCAAGAAATTCAGCAAGCAATTTCTCTGGATCGCGCTGGGCCTGTTCACCGGATATACCTTCGTCGGCTATTTCTCGCCGATTCAGGTATTGACAGCGGACCTGCTGTCATTTTCGGCGGGACCCTGGGAGATATTCTGGGTACTCTTTTACGGCTTCGCGACTTACGGCAATGCCGGCTTCATGCGCGAGCAGGTGTGCAAGTACATGTGCCCGTACGCGCGCTTTCAGAGCGCAATGTTCGATCACGACACACTGATCGTCGGCTATGACGCCGAACGCGGAGAGCCGCGCGGAGCTCGGCGTCGCGGTTCCGACCCCAAAGAGAAAGGACTGGGCGACTGCATCGATTGCACGATGTGCGTGCAGGTCTGCCCGACAGGCATCGACATTCGCAAGGGATTGCAATACGAGTGCATCGCTTGTGCAGCCTGCATCGACGCCTGCGATCAGGTCATGGACAAGATGGAGTACCCGCGCGGGTTGATCCGCTACAGCACGGAGCGTTCCCTGGAACATAAACAGTACCGCCTGTTGCGTCCCAGAACGCTGGTATACAGCGGAATACTGGCGACGTTGTGCATCGCACTGGTCAGCACATTGGCGCTGTCGAAACCGGTCATTCTCGATGTGCTCCGCGACCGCAACACGCTCTATCGCGATGTCGGCAGCCGGGGCATACAGAACAACTACACGATCCGCGTCGTGAACAAGCATAATGTGCCGCACAAATACGCGCTGAGCGTCAGTGGCATAGATGGCATCCAGATCGAGACAGAGACCGAATTCCTGGTTGCCGGGGAATCCGTATTCACGCTGCCGGTTTCCGTTATCGCGCCGCACCAGAACGCGGGCGGCGGAAAGGTTATCGAGTTCCGCTTGAGCAGCCAGGACAGCAGCAACATCGTCATTGTCGAGGAAAGCCGCTTTCGCGGCCCGACAGAGGACTATTGATATGCAACACAGAATAGCCGAACAAGCGGAACCCTGGCATCGCAACCCCTGGGTCTGGCTGTTGATTGCAATCCCGGCTCTGACGGTTGCCGGATGCATGCTGACAATTTATCTCGCCATCGCCAATCCCGACTACCTGGTGCAGGACAACGCCGTGGAATCCCTGACGCCGGAGAACGCGGCGCGCGACGCAATTCCCTGAACATGTCGCAAGCGCTTGACTGCTTCCATTGCGGCGAGCCGGTCATCGATGCCGTGCCCGTTCTCGCGCGTGTCGGCAACCAGCAGAGACCGGTGTGTTGCGTCGGCTGCCAGGCCGTCGCCGAGTTCATCGACGCCAGCAAGCTCGGCGCGTTCTACCGATTTCGCAGCCGTCCGGATCCGGCGCTGGAACTCAAGCCGGAGCCAGCGGACTGGAAGCGTTACGATTCCGCCGATTTGCAATCGCGCTACGTGCACCAGCTCGGCGACTCGGCCGAATCGACGCTCGAGATCGGCGGTATATATTGCTCCGCCTGCGTCTGGCTGCTCGAAAACGCGCTGAAAGAACTGCACGGTGTTTTCACTCTCGAGATAAATCCGGCGACCCGTCGCGCGGTGATTCGCTGGTCGCCGTCGTTGATGCCATTCAGCGAGTTGCTCGCGTCCATTGCAAGAATCGGATTTCGGCCGAGACCACTCGACCTTGGACACGCGGAAGATACTCAGGACAGGGAATACCGGACGGCGCTGAAGCGGCTGATCGTCGCGGCAGCAGCCGGTATGCAGGTCATGATGTTTGCTGTCGCCCTGTATGCCGGTGAGTATTTTGGCATCGAAGGCAATATCGAGAAATTTCTGCGCCTGATAAGCCTGCTGGTCACGATTCCGGTCATCTTCTACTCGGCCCGACCGTTTTATGCCGCAGCCTGGCGTGGAGTTCGTGCGCGTGCTCCCGGCATGGACCTGCCGGTCGCCCTCGCGATCTCTGCGGCATTCCTCGCATCCGTCCGGGCGATCTGGATAGATCAGGGCGACATCTATTTCGATTCGGTCGCGATGTTTGTTCTGTTCCTCAGCGCGACGCGTTTTCTCGAAATGAAAGCGCGGCATCGTTCCGATGACTTCGCCCTGGCGCTGGCGAGGCTGCTGCCGGACACCGCCACGCGAGTAACCGACGGCAGGCAGGAAACGGTCGCGCTGGACCGGCTGCGCGTCAACGACGTCATCCTGATTCGCAGCGGCGACGTCGTGCCGGTCGATGGCGAAATGCGAAGCGGCAACTTGTCGATAGACGAATCCATCCTGAGCGGAGAATCGATGCCGGTCAGTCGTTCGGCCGGCATGGCGGTCCTCGCGGGTAGCATTAACCGCGGCGGCAGCGCCGAAGTCGTCGTGACGCAGACCGGCGCCAGCACCAACCTTGCGGAAATCAGCCGCTTGCTCGAGAGGGCCAGGGCCGACCGGCCACCCATAGCGCAGCTTGCCGATCGAATCGCCGGCTATTTTGTTGTCGGCGTCCTGGTCATCGCGACGATTGCCGGTCTTTCGTGGCTTGCCTGGCAGCCGGCACGAGCCTTCGAGGTCGTGCTGGCCACGCTTGTCGTCACCTGCCCCTGCGCACTCGCGCTTGCGACGCCCGCCGCACTTGCTGCCGCGGCATCGACACTGGCGGGGCGCGGATTCCTGCTGGTGCGATCGCGACTGCTTGAAGTTCTGGCCGGGAAACCGGTGATCGTCTTCGACAAGACCGGGACACTGACCGCCGGAAAACCGGAAATTGCGCAGACAACACTGTTGTCGGGAAATTATTCGATGTCCGAGTGCCTCGCCATAGCGGCGGCCCTTGAAACGGCATCCGAACACATACTGGCACGCGCGTTTGCCGCGCACTTTCGCCCGCAAGAAGTGGCCATCGACGCTGTGCGAATCGAGGCAGGACGGGGTGTCGAGGGACGCATCGACGGCATCCGCTGGCGTATCGGCAGCGAGGAATTCGTATCCGAACTGAGTGGCATGACGGCGTCGGACACGCCATTGGCGCAAGACGGTACGCTCGTCCTGCTCGGGAACGAACGTCAGGCTGTCGCGCGTTTTGACATAGGCGACGAACTTCGCGCCGATGCACCCGATGCGATTGCCAGCCTGGTGTCCGCAGGGTTCCGTGTCATGATCGCGAGCGGCGACCGCGTGGCGCCTGTGCGTCGGGTTGCAGAAAAGCTGGGAGTGAAGGAATGGCACGCGTCGTTGCGTCCGGAGGCCAAGGTTGCCCTGGTAGAAGCCATGAGGGAGCGGGGCGAGCTCGTCGTCATGATCGGTGACGGTATCAACGATACGCCGGTGCTGGCCGCGGCCGACGCTTCCATAGCGCTCGATGCGGGCACGGCCCTGGCGCGAGCCAGCGCCGATGCCGTTGTCCTCGGCAAACGCCTTTTCAGTATTGTCGACGCCGCTTCGATGGCCCTCGCCGCACGCCGTATCGTCCGGCAGAACATATCGTGGGCGATCGTCTATAACCTGACCGCCGTTCCGCTTGCCGTCGGCGGCATCCTCGCCCCGTGGATGGCCGCACTCGGCATGTCATTCAGTTCGCTTTTCGTCGTGCTGAATGCGTTGCGGCTGCGGCGGCACTTTCC